>LKMJ01000094.1_pt1 | contig 54542 bp, 50 predicted proteins | sample 643391 | NCBI WGS metagenome assembly LKMJ01 (sample SAMN04112250, study PRJNA286221) | soda lake metagenome | biome: soda lake; feature: Kulunda Steppe; material: water; isolation source: sample PL-Br10 brine of Picturesque Lake | place: Russia: Kulunda steppe | collected 2010-07 | reverse complement strand
CGTCTACGGTCTCGTGTTATCCGTCTTCGGGTCGAGGGTACTTCTGAACAGGCTCCTCAAAGAGGAGCTGGAACCGGACGAAGCAGCCGTGTTTCACATCGCCCACGTGATATACGGCCTGACGCTCGGGACGTGGCTCAGTTCAAGTGAGCCCAGCGGTGAGGTGTACGACTGAGACCATCAGTGCGGTATTAAACCCCCTGCAGGAACAAGCTAAACTGTTAGACGGCTATTTGCCATATCTCTGGATGCAATGCAAGACGATACTACACTATCAGACTCCGACGAAGGAAAGCACGTCGTGAACGCAAGTGGCGAGACGATTGGACGAGTCGTAGAGGTCCAGCACGGAACGGCTCACGTCGATCCCGACCCGGGACTCACCGACTCCATCATGTCCAAGCTCGGCTGGTCCGACAGTGACGAGGACACCTACCAGCTAGACTCTTCCTCCATTGAGTCCGTCACCGACGACGAGATTCGTATCAGTACCTAAGTCGTATCAGTACCTAAGTCGTACCAGTACATAGCCGAACGACTGTCCGAAAATTATTTTTTCCAGTTCATGATGTTCGAGTAACAACTCGTCGTTACCCACTACTTCGTGTTCGCACTCGCTAAGGTGGTGGACTGTATCATAGTGGTGGACTATATCATCGTACGTGACGCTGTCGTCTGTCACGTACCGATGCGTAATCCGAAAGTTGTCCCCCATTCAGCTTGATTCCGCTCACACCGCCTTCGAGCCAGACGCACGACAAACTGCGTACTCCAGCACGTCGTCCAGATAGCCCTGTACTTGGTCTCACACCAGACAGTGTCGACTCGAGTAGTTTGGTCAAACCGGAAGACTGCAACGTGATGAGTTTCTAACCTGAGGGCAGGTGTTAGACTAAGATTATCTTACCGAAGTCAGTTCCGAACTACCCGCAGTATAACAAAGCGTCCAGCAGAGTAATCTATAAGCATGAGTTGTAGAATCAAACGCTGCCAGGTCGAGACCGTTAGCCGGAACGGAGGCGAATAGATATGTACGAAAATGTAATCATCCAGCCACTCCAGTTCGGTGGCGGGTTTCTCTCACTCGCGATCGCCTTCTTTGTCCTGGCGCTGATAGCCGCCCTCGTCGGAGCCCGCGGGGTCGCAGGAATCAGTATGGCCATCGCCAAATGGTTCGTCATCATCTTCGTCGTCCTGGCGATAATTGCGCTCATACTGTAGCGTTTTAGGAGCAATCCAGCTCTTCGTCAAAGATTAGACGGAATCCAGTAGCATCGACTGTCGTAGAGAGAAGCTTTGGAACTGGTGGAGAGGCTGTATCTCGATAGCCGTATTCTTGACCCAAGTATTCTTGACCCAAGCAGTGACTGCTCCGTCTGTAGCATGTGAAACAAGTGGCCTCTATCCAGCTGCTGGACGAGTTCGAGGCTGAACGAATTTGAGTGTTGGCAGACGAGACCGAATCAATTTCGCGCTGTGAACTTCGGATATCGTGTCACAGGTCGAGGCGAGAATCGGTGGATTGAAATACGAATATCCTACCGATTAGTATGTCGAGATTATGGAAGCCACTCACCTTCTCGGGGCCGCACTCGGTCTTCTGTTGGCGCTGGGTATAGGGACTGTCGCTCACGAATTCGTGCACGCGCTCGCTCTGCGCGCACTCGGCGTGCCGTACGTCCTCGAATGGTGTCCGGACACTGGTGAGCAAGCCCATCTTAACGTGGGACTCCTCGGCGCGTGGGCGACTGTGACCCCGACGTCGATACCACAGGAGGTGCCAGTATGGGGCCTTCGAGTCTCTGCGCTCGCACCGTTAATGCTCACCGTGCCTGTTCTGTTGGTTCCCCTGGGTCTCGCCCCTGACCCGCTTGCTTCCGGGAATGTCATCTACGTCGCGATAACTGTCGCCTGGCTCGGCTGTGCGATTCCCAGCCCGCAGGACTTCTCATTGTTCTGGCACGCCGAACAGGTTATCGAGCAACACACCGGAGAAAATCACCAGTAGCAAGTGGGTTCGTCTGCTGTCGTGTCAGTCCATGTGTTGGGAACCGGGACCGGACTGTGAGTTATCCTCGGACATCTCAGCACTATTTCCCCTGTCGGTGCTCCCAGCGGACCTCCCGCTCCGCTCGATTGGTTCGTGCGTTGTGGCCTTCTCAGAGCGAGTATCGCGGATGCGTTTTACGAGCAGGACCATACCGACCAGTCCCACGATGAGCAACAGTGATTTTACCGGGAGTCGGCTGCTACCCGAATCATCCACCTCCTGTGTCATCTCTTTCCGGTCATCGCTACGTCGTTGTTCCTCGACTGTCGCCAGGCGAGCCTGTTCTTCGGAGAGGGCCTCGCGCACGGCTTGTTTAACTGGCTCTTCGACGAGTAACTTCACGATATCCTGCCCTATCTCCGAGACGAGCTTCGAGCGTGATGAAGACGTTTCCGTCATGGTCTGTCAGTAACGAACGGAGCGAGCCTCGAAAGGATGGGGCCTGCGTCTGCAGGGAGGTGACTATCCAACCGCTAAGGTGCTTCGGAACAAAAAGCACGAGAGCACCGTGAAGTTATCCAGAGTTCCTCAGAGCTGACCGCTCTGCTGTGGCCCCCCTGTCTCCTGTCTATTTCCAATGCTGGTTAGCAACTGGTGTGTCGACGTGACTGCTCTAGAGAGAACGGTGACGCACTCCTGACAATGTCTGTGGCGATGTTGGGCGCACTCTTGTGCACACGCTTCGGCGGCAGAGACGAACAGCTCGGCTGCCTGTGGCCCGAAAATCGAGTTGCGGGTGAGTAGCTGTAGGGTGAGGGTAGCGATGTCAGCTACGTCTCTACAGCGGCGGACACACTCGGCCATGTGTGGTCCCTCGTCAATACACTGTTCTGCACACCACTCGCAAACCTTCACCGCCTCGATGATTCCCTGGAGTGAAAGACGCATATCCTCGCTCATCGCCTCCTCCAGGAGCAAGTCATCTCCGGCGTGTGAGGTCGACTGACGCTGTATCTGCTGGCTGTACTCCTGTGTCTCCTGACCGTATCCGCCCTGCTGGCGCCGCCGCGGGCCGCCCTGTTGTTGACTCTGTGGCCCAATCTGTTGTTGACCTTGTGACCGACCCTGCTGTTGATTCTGTGGCCCACTCTCCTGTGGACCCTGTGTCCCCCCATGCTGCTGACCCTGTGGTTGTTGACCGCCCTGACTGGGTTGTCGGTCGTCATCAAGTGGACCGAGCCAACCTTTCTCGCTGTACTCCGCCGAATACTGTGGGTATATCTGCTTCATAGTGAATTAGGTGTCTGGCGCGTTCCGCCAATACTCCGATGTGGAAAATCGAGCGCCAGCGGCCACCTGCATGAGCTTCTCTCCGACTATCGAATTGTAATGATTCACCTATCATTCAGACAAAGCAGTAAGACGGTACTATGTCGTAGACGACGGTCCAGCCCGGAGAATATCCAGGATAGTGCCCCACTCAGCCCGGAGCAGGTCCCGGTCAGTGGTTGCCCAGATGGCTGTGACTCGAGACGGTCAGATGCGGGACGACTGGGACTGGATGATGTCAGCCGCGTTCTGGAATTCGCTGCCGAGCAACACTAGTAAGTCGTCGAGCGTGACGATGCCCTCAAGTGATCCGTTCTCGTCGACAATCGGGAGTCGCCGAATGTTCGCCTCATTCAACTGTTCGAGAACGTCGAATATCGTCATCTCTGTCGTCCCGGTGATGAGATCATCAGACATGATGTCGGTCGCGGTCAGGTCCGCGATATCCTCCGTTTCCCGGAGTAGCAGCGCAATATTTCGGTCCGTGATTACGCCGATTGGGTCGCCCTCTTCCTCGACGACGATGGCCCCCACCTCTTCCTCAGCCATCTTGGCTGCAATCGTCGGCGTCGGCGTGTCCGGTTCGACTGTAACGACATCCGTCTGCACGACGTCTCCGATGTCCACCGACTGTAACTGTGGAACCATTCCGGACTGTTGCATTCCTGGTTGTTGCATGCTCGGCTGTTGCATCCCGGACTGTTGCATCCCCGGTTGGTGCACCCCAGATGGTTGCATTTCCGACTGCTGCATTCGAGATTGCTGCATCTGCTGACCCGCCATCCCTGGCTGTGAGGACGTCCCTCCCATACCCTGGTGTGAGGGGGTTCTCTGCTGCGGTGATATACCTTGTGAGGGTGTTTCCTGAGAAGGCCTGCTGGAGGCCATTCCTGGTCCACCCGAGAATCCCTGCTCAATCTGGGAAGGTTCCGGCATCTGTGGAGATTGTTGTTGGAACTGTGAGGGGCCTTGTCCTGAACTCGGCCCCTGTTGCGGTGCTTGCTGTTGGGAGTGACCACTCTGTTGTGACGGTTGTTGAGTATGTGTCTGCTGCATGGGGGACTCTTGCTGCATTGACGAACCACCCTGCATTGGCTGCTCCTGGAGTTGAGTTCCTTGCTGTGGACGCTGTTGCGGTGGAGATCGGGGCGGTGCAGATTGTTGCGGAAACTGTTGGCGTGCGGATCGAGGCGACTCCTGCTGCCGGGGCTGTCCCTGTTGTACTGGTGGCTGTCCCTGTTGTACTGGTGGCTGTCCCTGTTGTACTGGTGGCTGTCCCTGTTGTACTGGCGGCTGTCCTTGCTGGGGCAGCCCTCGCTGTGTCGACGGCTGACCCTGAGATTGTTCACTGTGTTGACTACCCGTCTGTTCGGTACGCTCTCCGGTGTTTCGTCTCATGATGTATCTAGTTGGTCAACGCTCAGCGGCGCTAGACCTGGCAGTAATCGGTTCGTCAGTGCAGCAGATAAAACCCAGTGTTAGTATTATCGAGTATTCGAGTCTTATAGCGCCTATCCACAGTTTTCTGGACTTTAGACAGTGTAAACACTTCCGCAGAAAACGGCACCCATTAGCGGGACAGCAGTGATTACGAAAAGTAATGGTGTCTTAGTTTACCCCTTCAATCGTCGCGAGAACTTTTGGGGAGGTGTCTCAATATTTGAATATTTTGTGGTCATCGCCCGACGAACGTGTATACCACTTACCCACGGAACGTGTCAAATCTGCTCAGGGTGTCAAATTTAAGTGGACCTGCACGGCAAATTGTCTGACTAATTTATGTTGTGTGGAATTTTTGCATTATGTGAATAATGTACATTATTTGCTTTTTACTGTTCCTTGAATGGTCAGGGATGTCTGCTGGAAGACCTTTTCCGGTATTCTTCCGTATCTCTATTGTGTGAATAATTTAAATAATGTACGAAATATAATTCTGTCGACAATATACACTCGTAATGCAATTGCTATCGTTTGTTCGCCTAGTATCGATGGCACGCCGTTGAAAGTATGGGGGATAGGATCAAGACCGGAATAGCGGCTTGACGTCGCTTTCTTGCTGGGGGTCGTGGGCCAACTCTTCGTCCGCTAACTCGCTACAGAGGTACACCGCACTGTTGACTAATCCGATGTGACTGAACGCCTGGGGATAGTTGCCGAGATACTCGCCAGTCTCGGGGTCGAGGCGTTCCGGGAGAAGCGCCGGGGAGGTTACGTAATCCATGACGTTCGTGAATATTTCCTTTGCTTCGTCGAGTCTGCCAGCGAGAACGAGTGCATCGACAAGCCAGAACGTACAAAAAAGGAAGGTGCCTCTGCCCTCCTCCGGTGCGTCGCTCCCTGCTGTTCGATGAACTAATCCGTCATCGGTCATGAGCTCCTCGATGACCGTGTCAATCGTGTTCTGAACTCTCTGATCGTCGGCCGGAAGAAACTCGTAGACAGGGATGAGGAGACATGCTGCGTCGAACGTGTCCTCGGTTTCGAAGTGTTGGACGAAGCTTCCAGCAGATTCGCTGTATCCGCGCGTTTCGATTGCTTCCCGCACCGCCTCTCGTTGCTCCTCCCAGTGGGTTGTGTCCACGTCTTCGTCGTGGTTTTCTGCGAGTTCGATACCGCGGTCGAGCGCGACCCAGCACAGCAGCTTCGAGTGGACGTAGTGCCGGGGCTCCTCTCTGAATTCCCAGATTCCTTCGCCCTTCTCGTCCCAGACAGAACAGACGTGGTCGACGAGCGCACGGATTGAGTTCCAGTCGTCCCTGTCAATCTGCTCGTCGTGGAGTAGCGTCTCGTAGAGCCCCTGTATGATTGTCCCGTAGGTGTCGAGCTGGCGCTGTTCGGCCGCCCCGTTTCCGATGCGAACGGGTGTGGAGTAGCGGTAGCCGGCCAGGTGGTCGAGAACGTGTTCCGTGAGTTCACGTTCGCCATGAACCCCGTAAACAGGCTGGATGTCGTCGGGGTCGTCGTGGCTAATCTCTCGGAACCAGTCGAAATACTGCTTCGCTTCGTCTTTCTGCCCGAGGTTGTACAGCGCCTGGACGGTGAACTTGGCGTCGCGCATCCAGTTGTACCTGTAGTCCCAGTTACGTTCGCCGCCGTACTCCTCAGGGAGTGAGGTCGTTGCTGCCGCGTAAATCGCACCGGTTCGCTCATTGATGAGGAGTTTGAGCACCAGCCCCGAGCGAACGATTTCCTCGTGCCACTCCTCCGCACCGACGAGTGAGGTGACAGTTTCTTCGACTTTTTTTCCCCACGCTGTCCAGTACTCAACCGTCTCGGACTGTACCCGGTGGCACTTGGTCGGCGGCATAGGCCGAAAGTGGTTGTACTGGAGGGCAAACCAGACCGACTGACCTTCCCTGAGAACTGACGTCCCGACTGCCCTATCACGTTTCGGTGACAGTTCGAGCGGGCCTGTCGCCTGCAGCGAGAGGGATTCGTCATGGTCAATTTGCAGATGGTCGGCTGACGCTGGCGTGGCGTTGGTCTGTCCCGTACCTTCAGAGTCTTTAGGGGTGGCGACGATGTGCCGGTCCGCTTCACGGACAGTCGCCGTCGCTCGGGCGTAATCGAAGCGAGGATTGAAATCGACCTCGATGTTCAGACACTCCTCGTCACAACGGAGATGTCGAAAGATGGCGTGTTGGTACCGATTCGGTCGGTCGGCGGCGACAACGGGCATGAAATCCGTCAGTGTGGCCCGGCCCGTACTCGTCTCGAAGGTCGTCCGGAGAACGTTCGTCGTATCGAGATACTCCTGCGTGCTCTCGTAAGTCGCCGTCGGGCGAACGGCGAAGTGGCCACCACCTTCGGCATCGAGGAGTCGGGCGAACACACTGGGTGCCGCGACGTGAGGAAAACAACACCAGTCGATAGAGCCGTCGCTGTCAACCAGTGCGATGCGGTCGTCGTTTCCGATTACACCGTACTCGGAGATGGGTCGGTATACCATGACTGTGTCCAGTGTCTGCAGTCGAGAGTTCTCGGACTTCGAGCGTCTGGCTTCGGGATGGTTCGTCCACGATAAAAAGTATAGACAGCCCATTCGTGAGGCAAAACTTACTCACCAGACCGCCTCACTGAAAGCCATCTATAACAAAGGACGCCATCGCCGTACGGATTGCAGGGCCCTTCCTCATGTCCAGTACCGACATCGGCTTTCACGCATCACACGAACAGTTCTCCCCGGGTTCCCTCCTGGATTACGTTCGATTCGCAGCGGACAGAGGGTTCGACGCCATACTGGCATCGGACCACTTCCACCCCTGGAGCGAACGGCAGGGAGAATCTGGCCACGTGTGGTCGTGGCTCGGAGCCGCGATGGAGGCAGTGTCACTGCCGTTCGGTACTGTCAACGCCCCGGGATACCGGTATCACCCCGCTATCATCGCGCAGGCGGCGGGCACGCTGCGGTCGATGTACCCAGAGCGGTTCTGGTTCGCCATCGGCAGTGGACAGTTGCTCAACGAGGGTATCACGGGTGAAGAATGGCCTATCAAATCCGAGCGTAATGAACGTCTGGAGGAGTGTGCCAATGTGATGCGACAGCTCTGGAACGGCGAAGAGGTGACCCATCACGGCCTGGTGACCGTCGAGAAGGCGACGCTGTACACTCGGCCCGATACACCGCCACCGCTAGTCGGGGCCGCACTCTCGACGGAGACAGCAGAATGGCTCGCGGAGTGGGCCGACGGGATGATAACGGTGGCGACCCCTGACCACGAAGCCGATGCGGAGCGTGTCGAGGCGTTTCAAAAGAACGCGCCGGACAAGCCGGTCTACCTCAAGGCACAACTCTCCTACGCCGAGGACGAGGAGAATGCACTCGAGGGGGCGTACGAGCAGTGGCGGACGAACTGTATCCCCGGACCGGTTACTCAGCAGCTCAGGACGCCCGAGGAGTACGACGAACTCGCCGAGCAAATTGACAGAGAGCAAGTCGAAAAGAACGTGCGGGTATCGTCGGACCTCGAGAGACACCGCGAATGGATCGAGCGAGACCTTGACCTGGGTGTCGAGCGCGTTTTTCTCCACAACGTAAACACGAACCAGGAGACGTTCATCCAGGCGTTCGGTGAGGAAGTACTACCGGAGCTACACACGGAGGAACGATGATTGGAAAGCGACACTGGGCGATTCCAGAAGGCTACATCCCGGATGGGAGCACTGGATCGGAGCCCGAGATGGTCAGTCACGAGACGCTCTGTATTCTGAACACAACCGACGAGGAGGCTGCCGTCGCGGTTACGGTCTTCTTCCCGGACAGGGAGCCGGCCGGCCCGTTCAAGAAGACGGTCCCCGCCAAGCGAACGAAACACTTCCGTTTCAACGATTTTGAAGACCCCGAGGAGCTTCCGAAGGGGGAGCCGTTTGCCAGCGTTATCGTGTCCGATACGCCGATCGTTTGCCAGCATACGAGGCTGGACTCTCGACAGGCCGAGAACGCTCTGCTGACCACTATCGCGTATCCGGGAGAGCGATGAGCGCAACGAACTGTCAGAAGTTGTATGTCGGTCAGTGTGTGGAAAGTCAGTGTGTGGAAAGTCAGTGTGTGGAAAGTCAGTGTGTGGACAATCAACAATGAGTGAAACGAAACCCAACGTCGTCCTCGTCCACAGTCACGACCTCGGCCGCCATCTCGGTTGTTACGGCTACGACGTCGAGACGCCACACATCGACGCCCTGGCCGATGACGGTGTCCTGTTCGAGAACCATTTCGTCACTGCACCACAATGCTCGCCCAGTCGCGGCAGTATGCTGACCGGACTTCATCCGCACGTAAACGGACTTATGGGGCTTGCTCACGGCAGTTGGAGTCTGAAAGAGAGTGTAACGACGTTGCCCCAGTACTTCGACGCCGCTGGCTACGAGACCCATATGTTTGGACTCCAGCACGTGAGTGACAACCCGAGAAAAATTGGCTTCGAGTTCGTTCATTCTGAAGGCAATCTCATTCCGGCCTCTTCCCCGGAGATTCACGAGGTCAACCGGGCGCGAGAGGTCGCCGAGACCTTCGAGGTCTTTCTTCGAAAGAACTCTTACCACGAACCGTTTTTCGCCTCTGTCGGTATGTTCGAGCTCCACCGCATCGAGGTAAACGACCGGTTTGGATTCGACGACGGACGCTATGAGACGCCCGACCCTGAAGATGTATCGACCCTCCCGTACCTCCCGGATACACAGGGAGTCCGGGAAGATATCGCTGAGATGGAAGGAATGCTCGCCGCCCTCGACGAAGGCGTCGGTCGGATTGTGGAGGCGCTCGACGACACGGGGCTGAGCGAGAACACGCTCGTGCTGTTCACTACCGAGCACGGGATTGCGTTCCCCCGTGCGAAAGGCTGCTGTTACGACACAGGCATTGAGGCGGCACTGATTATGCATCTTCCTGGTCATATTGACGGTGGTGAACGGTACGACGAACTCCTCAGCAACGTCGATATTCTCCCGACAGTCATGGACATTGTCGACGGTCCGGAGCCGGAGGACATCGCTGGGCGCAGTTTCCTGCCGCTGATGGCGGACCAGGAATATCTACCCCGCAAACGGGTGTTCGCGGAGATGACCTGGCACGACCGGTATAACCCGGTACGCGCAATCAGGACGGACCAGTTCAAGTACATCAGGAACTTCTGGCACCTTCCAGCCGTGTATTTGAGCAACGATGTGTTCGTGAGTAAGTCCGGGCGTGAAGTCCGTGAAGAGTTTCACGCGGACCACCGATCGTATGAGGAGCTGTACGACCTCGAATCGGACCCAGAGGAGCAAACAAATCTCGCGGCCGACGAAGAGTACGGAGCCGTCAAGGCAGAGCTTGAAGACGAACTGACCGAGTGGATGTATCAGACGAACGATCCGTTACTCGAGGGTCCGGTCCCTCCAGGGGATTACGACGAAATAACTCCCTGGGACGCGGATGAGAGGCACTAGAGGTGAGAGAAGGAGATTGTCAGAAAAGGCTGGAGAAGGGGATTGGCAAAAAAGTTTGGAAAAGGTGACCTTCAGCACGAACCGTTTGAATACACGGCGTCGGTTGCCTGTCAATACGTCCCTTTTTGCAAGAGTACAATGCTGTCGGCTCAGTCTCGTACTCGGGCAAGGTTCAACCGTCGTCGCAGCGTACAATAGCTAGGCACAGCGCGAACAAACGACACCGGTACAAAGCTCACCAATGACCAATCACGGAACCGATTCACACAAATCGCAAGACGAGCACGACGATTCTGAAGACGCAAGCACTGAGGAAGAAAGCACTGAGGAAGAACGTACTGAGGCAAAAAGTATGCGGGAGCAAGCGACAGACAGCGTTTCGAGCGTTACACAGCGGGCCCCAGATGGGTCCCTTCCGATGCTGGCTGGCGGCGCGTTGCTCGCAGGAGCGATGCGGTCAAAGCGAAGAGGCAGAGCAATGATACAGGCAGTCGCTGGTGCAGGGCTGTTAGCGTTCGGTCTCCGTAAACGCCGGTCAGAGGAGGACGAGTTCGAAGCCAGTGAGGCGAAAACGGTCGAAATCAGCGGTACTGGTACCTCAGAAGAACGTGCCAAGAGCCATCAGGGTGATGTGAATCCCAGAGATGTCGAAGACGAGCCGGATGTGGAGACAAAAACGGAACCTGACGAAGGATCCATACAGTTCAGTGAAGACCAGACCGACGAGTCGCAGACGGAGCCGACACTCGATGACGATGCTCCAGAGGACCCCCGCCTCGACGAAGACGATGACGTGACGGAAGTGGATATTTCTGAGGCAGCGATGGCTGACGAACCTGCTGAGGCTGCCGGCCCATCTCCGGGGCAGTCACAACCCGCCCAGACGGATGCAACGGAACCGGAAGCGACGCCAGACCAAGACGACGATGTGGGCGAACACAAGAATGAATTGGCTGAAGAAAACGCCGAGGACGACGAAACCAACAACGGAAACGAAGAGCCGAAATGAGGACAGTCCAACAATTCGAGCGCTTGTATGTGGAGACCGATTCTTACCTGGAGTAAGTCGTGCTTGTTCACAGGGGAAGCGTCCCGTTCAGAATAACACGTTTATAACTAAGCCTCGCAGCAGTGGGGTTTCTCCCGTATTATGACCTCCCGTGACTCGGTCTCGTTTCAATCGAATTCGCCGGACAAGGAAGGTATCGAATCCAATGAGATTATCCGCACCCAGAGGACCTCAACAGAGGCCTCGAAAGAAATAACCGAATGCAACAACCCTGAAGACATACTCGCTGCAATAGCAGACTCCGACTGTCGAGCCATACTCGCGGAAAGTGGAGACAAGCCAGTGTCAGTCTCAAATATTGTAAATAGATATGACATGTCGACAGCGACCGCCTATCGGAAGGTCAACACGCTTGTTAACGCGGGGCTGTTACACGAACGAATTCAGATTCACCCGTACGGTAGAAACGAATGTGAGTACTCCCTACGCATCAGCAGCATTCACGTCACACTCACCGAGAGTGGGATTCCAGAGGCCACAGTATCTCTCGCAAGTAAGTCGGACGACCAACCTGGTGACCGCGCATTCACGGATGGCGCGGCGGCCCAAAAAAAGGACAGTTCAAGCGTTAGCGGATTCGAGTCCGTTCTCATCGACATTACGGGTGCTGAAAGACGACCCGGCGAATAGGGAACTGACAATTCAACTCGCCAGTGATGAGCTGTTGGTTAGTGGACCTCAGCGATTACGTTCCATCAAACTCGAACCACGACGGACTTTCCCATAACCTACCCAGCCAGACTCGTGGCTAGATGGACAACTGCAAGTCACAAAATGCGTTCGAACAAACAAAACGGATGACGATGATGAGTGATGTATGAGCTCCGACGTAAATGGTGTCCGTCTGGTACACAAAGTTTATCTCTCCGCACAGAGTTGTCGTGCGAAAGGGGTAATATAAGAGATGACAACTACGTCTTCTGATTCGACGATTCTTGTCGTCGACGACGAGCGAGACGTAGCCGACGCGTATGCGGTGCAGTTACAACTCGAGTACGAAACGCGGACGGCATACGGCGGAAAAGATGCGCTTGAAACGATTGACGAGGATGTAGATGTCGTGTTACTGGACAGACGGATGCCAGATATGTCTGGAGATGAGGTACTCGCGGAAATCCGTGACAGAGGATTTGAGTGTGCCGTAGTAATGGTTACTGCCGTCGACCCAGACTTCGACATCTTCGAAATGCCCTTCGACGACTACATTTGTAAGCCTGCCGATAGGAACGATCTAACCAGCGCTATCGAGAAACAACTCTCGGTCGCGAACTACGACAGTCGTATGCAGGAGTACATGGAGCTGACGGCAAAACTCGAGCTTCTCAAAGCCGAAAAGCCTGCAAGCGAACTCAAGAAAAACGAAGAGCTCCGACAACTAGCCGAGCGGGTAAACGAGCTCCAGTCCGCACTCGACGAGACAGTATCCGAGTTCGACGACTCGTCGGCTGCTTTTCAAGACCTTGTCTGAGTGTTACACAGCAGCTATTTAACAGAATAGGCTATTTTGCAGAATAGATTGCTTTCAATTCATGTAACAACAAATAATTGTTCGCCATCCTATCATTCAATTATGATTTTCTCAATCGGCGATATTTCTTTGCCTATCGACCAGTCAATTGGGTCGGTACTCTCTGAGCGTAGACCCAGATGGGAAACGCAGAAGTCCTGCCGACTGTCAAGAACCGATTGTGGTCTGTTCAGTTACAGCACGCGAAACACTCGAATTGTATCGCGTGACGTTGGTTCACTGAGCAACTGTGCGAGACCAAGGTCAGTGAACACCTGCTTCCAGTTCCGATGATAGAGCGGAAACTCCTCGTTCACATAGCTCACGGAGGAGTTGCCTCTTCCCCGATTTGGGCTATTTCCTTCGTTCTCTGCGGTGATTAGCAAATCACCAGTAACACGAGTTAACTCTTCGAACACCCACTCATCTTCAGGGTGGATGTGCTGCAGTATCTCGACCGAATAAACAACGTCGAACTCGTCGTCATCGTACTCGGGGAGGATGTCTTCGATTGCGCCAGTGTGAAACGTCCCCGTCTCAGCGAGTTTTGGGTAGTGTTCGTCCATCACCGCGAACGATTCGTCGTTGATGTCGATGCCAGTGAGGTTTTTGAAGCCACTGTCGAGGAGATAATCGAGGTGGCGGCCCGACCCACAGCCCACTTCGAGAACCCGTGCATCCTCCTTGACGTAATGACCGAGGACTCGAGCGATGGTTTCACTCACTTCGTTGTGGCCGAGACGGGCGTAGTACTCCGGTGAAAATCGACCGGTACGCTCGGCCCAATCCTGGCGGACGTCATCCGGATTCATGGCTCTTCTCAGGGATGTCGAATATTCGATCCTCTCACCAATAAGCTGTTGGATTTTACAGTCGGCAAAGCCGTGGAGTACCTGTCTGGAACTAAATCGTTATAGCTTGCCGACAGGGGGAGCCTGGCTATCGTAGTTGGTCGACTGATAAAGAAGGTTGTTTCTAGACCGTGGCGCAGGAATGGCAGACGGTCGGTTCAGGGAGGATAGACGGTTGGTTCTATAAGATCAGACTGTCGGTTCAGATAGGTTAAATGATCGGTCCAATAGGACAAACGATTCGATACCGTTCACGGCAGATGTTTACGCCCCTTGTGAATCCACGCCGGGCTCGAGATCGGATGGGATTTCATCAACAGAGGCGTCACATCTCGGACAGGTATGCATATCCGTATCAATATACGTTGTGTCACACCCTGCACAGGCGAAAAGACTCGATGAGACCTGCTGACCAGGATTCGTAGCGAACAATCGACGGAGAATTGCCCGTTCAGTAAGAACCGTCTGTATCCGCTCTCGTACGCTCGTCGCTTCTGTATCTGTCATATTGGTATGTCCTCCAGTGGGCGTTTGCTCATCACGCTAGTGTCGACCCCTGTTGGATTGTCGCACCTCGTGTCGGCTCTGTGTCTGTATCAGGTTCGCCTCCGAGTCGTAATCCAGTATACCCAACTCAGCCATTCTGGGAAGGTAATCGTACCGGAGTGAAACTGCAACGCGCTCAATCACATCCTCGTTGGTTGCATCTATACCCTCTTCCCGTGTGGCAACTTCCATAGTTAGCGTTTCGAGTTTGAGTGGCTTCGACTGTCCAGTGAGAACCTCGAGCGCGATTCTACACCGGTCAGTGCTGAGCAGCCTGTTTCGTTCACGTGCGGATAGTTCGGCCGTCCTCAACATCTCCATCATCCCTGGATTTGTAGTGTTTGACATATTTTCGACCAGTCGTTGTCGATACGAGGATACAGCGCGGGCAGGTGTAAGAACACGCTAGAACGTATTAGGCCACGCTCAGCAGTACAAGCGACCTCCTTGGTGTCGGGTGTGACTATCTACAGTTATGTTACTTTCCGGGTGAGTATTCGATTAACCTGAATTAGTACTATCGTCGTTGCGTTGGTGACTCCATCGATGGAAGTCTGGTTCCGGTGTAGCCTTTCAAGAGGACGAACTAGAATGAGGATCTCAGCGGACAGTTCACCGGTCCTTCAGTACCTGTTCACCAGGCTTAGTGAACGAGTCGGACGAGAGCGAGACGCCAGCGTTCAACGTCGTATTGATTGCAGTTTTTGTATTGTCTCCAACGACGACCCCAAACTTTCGGCGCCCAGTGGAGACCCGCTCGCCTTTTATCGTTAGCTCAACCGGCTTGTCGTCGTGGCGAAGGTTCGCGACGTTCGTCCCTGCGCCGAAGTTCACGTGCCGACCGAGAACGCTATCCCCGACGTATGAAAGGTGTGGGACGCTCGTTCCACGCATCAGCACGCTGTTTTTGATTTCGACGCTCTGGCCGACCCGAGTGTCAGCTTCGAGTAGTGTATGGCCCCGAACGTAGGCGTTTGGACCAACCTTCGCTCCGCTTCGAATCAAGGCGGGCCCCTCGACAACGACGCCTGCCTCTATCGTTGCGCCTTCTTCGACGACAACCGGTCCGCGTACATCCGCACTGGCTGCAACGTCACCGTGTATCTCGCGGTCCAGTTCCGAAAGCTTCCACTCGTTCGCTTCGAGCAGTTCCCACGGTCGGCCAACATCTAGCCATCGATCGAGTTCGACCGGCGTCACTGTCGCCGTTTCGATAGTCCGTGCAACCACATCCGTAAGTTCGTACTCGCCACGCTCGGACTCCTCGACATCGAGGTACTCCAGTGCTGCAGCAGGGAACACGTACGCGCCCGCGTTGGCGAGGTTTGATGGTGGGTTCGGTGGTTTCTCGACAATGCCGTCGACGCGCCCTCCATTGGTCGAGAGAACTCCGTAGTTCGAGGGATCTTTGACTCGTATCGCGGCAATCGACGGTGCCGATTCGTACAGTTCAGCTACATCCCCAGGTTCGTACAGGTTGTCACCGTTCAACACCGCAAACGGCCCATCTAGATAGGGTCGCGCTGCACGAACGGCATCAGCAGTGCCTCGTTGTCGTTCCTGACGGGCGAACGTAACTGGCACACCACGGTACTCCTCGCCGAAAAAGTCACGAACGGTATCGGCTTCGTATCCGACGACGATAATTAGCTCGGAGGCACCTGCAGTTACTGCGGCGTCTACAGTATGTGCGACGAGCGGGCGGTCACAGACCGGCAACATCGGTTTCGGAATCGAATCCGTTAGCGGTCGCATTCGGGTTCCTTGCCCGGCAGCTAAGATTACTGTCTGCATAGTGCAATTATCGTGCGCATCTGACAAAGTAGTACTGTCGAATACTTTTTATCAGGGGTGGCGATGACAAGCGCCAATACACATCGATAGAGGGGTGTCTCCCGTATTGAAAAGAGGGTGTTCGGTCGGAAATTGCCTTGAGCCGGGGGACGTGTGGACGCTTGTTACGTCTGATTTCGAATTTGCGCCTGAACGACCGACGTGACTTCCTCCTGTGAGACCATATCCAGCCGCGAGTCTTCGCGCAGCGTTTCGAGAATCGTCTGCGGCCGTTCGCCGAACTGGAACTCGAGGAACATTCCGGAGCGTGGACCGTGGCTGCGACGCTCGAAGTCAACCAACGAGTACGTCGTCATCTCTTTCATCTTGTTGACGTACGTTTCTTGATGGTACTGTTCAGCCTCAATTGAGTCTGTCAAGAACTGATAGACACGATAACCTGTCGTACTACGAGCGGTACCGCCATCGCTCTCAGCCGCAACAGCTGCAGTAGCGTAAAGACACAGCTTCTTCTGTGTGCTGATACCTCGAACGACCTCGAGGACACGGTTCTTCTCGACTTTGTCCTGGGCCTCTCGGACGTGTTTCTCGCGCACCGTTTCGGCATTCTCGCGCTCGGCGAGTTCACCTGCAACTCGCATCAGGTCGATTGCCTTACGTGCGTCCCCGTGCGTCTGTGCTGCGAAGGCTGACGCGAGCGGAATAACGTCTTTTGCCAACGCGTTCTCGTGAAACGCATCACGGCGAAGGCGGAGAATCGATTGAAGCTGATTCGCGTCGTAATCGTCAAAGTGGACGTCCTCGGGCGTGAAGGAGCTGAGAGCACGGCTCCCGACCGACTCCATCATCTTCGTGTCGTTCGAGATTGCGACGACTGAAACGTGAGCGGTCAGCTCGTCGTTGGCTCCCGCCCGCGACAGCTGATACAGCAGGCGCGAGAAGGCAGGGTCCTGTTTGTCCCGACGTCCGACAAGCATGTCGAGTTCGTCCAGTACAAAGACGACGGAATCAAAGTTATCGTTGACGATGCGGAAGAGTTCGTCCCACTTCTCTTTGGTTGCCACGCCGTGTTTCGGAACAGTCACCTCGACGCCCGCCTCCTCGGCAGCACAGCAGACGAGTTCGTAGACAGCGACGCCAAGCGTATCGAGACCCTGGCAGTTGACCTCGATAGTTCCGAATCTGATATCTCTAGACTGGCATATTCGACTGATGTTGTTGCAGACGGCTTTAGTAATCAGAGATTTTCCTGTACCGGATGGACCGTACAGGAACAGATTCGGTGGTCGGTTGTTCCCGAGTGCAACGCGAAGCATTTTGGTGACGTTTTTCAGTTGTTCGTCGCGACCGACGATACGATCCTCTTCGACGATATGGTTCGGGTCGAGAAGGGACCTGTCTCGGATGAGGCCGTCCTGCTCGTCGAACTCCAACAGCATGTCTTCGATAGACTGTGAACGGTCACCGTCAGCCATAGGCATTGTTCGGTCGTCGTCAGGCAGGTTGTCAGCAGCATTTGACGAACTCTCACCCTGTTCGACATCCTCGGTTGAGTTTCCGGTTTCCTCGAGGGAGTCTGTTGGTTCACCGGAAAGAGAGTATTCCTCAGGTGGAGAGTTGCCTTCGGAACTGGAAGAGTTGTCAGACCGATTTAACTCTTCAGAGAGGGGTTCCGGAGTGGATTCAGACGGCGTTTCAGACAAAGAAGAGGATTCCGAAGAGGAAGATTCTTTGAGTGACGACGGCAAATCTGCCTGACGGGTCGTAGTTGACTGTCCCGTTTCACCACCAGTTTTATCGGTGTTCTCTTCGGGAGTATCACCAGTGGTTTCGCCAACGGTCTTATCTGCGGTCTCCTCAGCGGTCTTATCTGCGGTCTCCTCAGCGGTCTCATCAGTAGTCGGTGTCGCCGGTGATTCTCGGTTTTCCGCGTTTACCCCCGCCGAGCCCGAGCGTTCGTTCTGGGAGGCCTCCGATGGCGTCGTCGAACCCCCGGTATCTTGAGACTCGTCCGCTGAACCCTCGGAGTTGTCGGAGCCCTCGGTTACCATATCACTTTACAGACAGTCCGTGGTTAAAAAAGTTCGCAAACCTCTATCGATGTGTGATTTGTCGATTCAGAGTCTTATTCAGCGTTATACTCCTCCTTCGAAGAGAAGAGAGTTACTAACACACGACCAATTAACGATGTGAATGGACCGTAATAGGTGAATAATGCATTGTAGTATAATGTATACAACAGTGTACCGAACGGCCCTATCGATACGATAATCAAATTAATTTTGGTAATAACCGAGGTGTGGAAGTACAATAAGAGAACAAATAGTATGGATAGTATGAGAGTAATTGATTCCTACTATGTTCTAATGGAGAAATCAAAATAGATATTGGAGTCATCTCGAGGAGGGATGAGACACACCCCTCTATCGATGTGTTCAGGGCCGAAGGTGCGGACATGAAAAAGGATGTTGTAGAACAGGTAATGAGAAAGCTCACTAGAGATAGAATAGGACCTTCACTATTTTGGTCCGTAGAGAGTTTCTAACGGTGAATAATGTAATTTGAGGAGTTTTCTGACTATACTGAGTGGACTGGAAAAAATAGTTATTCTGTTACCTGAAGAGGGACAGATTTCGGGTGGGCCTACACATCGAACACATCGATAAAGGGGTGTGTGAGTGTGTGTTCTAGATAACTAGTAGTAAGAGTAAGTAAGAGTAAGTAAGAGTAAGTAAGATCGACTAAGAGTGAACAAAGATAATAAATAAAGGAAACTGTGGGCCAGTCTAAAATCAATTTGAGGGATACTAATCCACAGAGGAAGCGCCAATTGAAGTTCAAATTATACAAATGACGTCTCCTGGTCAAGCCTGTTATTTTTGTTCACTCACTCGTGAGCCCAAACACATCGATAGAGGGGTGTCTGTGTCTATAACTCTCTGGATACTGTGACGTTCAAAACAATCGGCCCGTCTGTTACGACAGATCTCCCTTCAATTGAGATGTTTTCTTACCGTTCATACCAATACGATGACTGCTGCCGTTGATGTGTTATTCACCCTGGACGTTTTATCGCAGTTACATTCCCCTCGATTCACCAAATCTCTGCGTTCTCATCGAACTATAGAGGACCAGATAATTTATTTAACCAACACAGTCTGCAAAAGTCTACCAGTGTTGGTTAAAACAGTAACTCATCGATAGTTGGTTACTCGTTGTTGTTGACTGGTCCCTTGTACTTCGACCGTATTTTTTCCCCATCTCTCCACTGCCAGTAGTAGTAACGATTGTTGTTTATTTCTTTCACTGTAACTGTTGCATTGGCAGGAACACCGTCTGGGAGGTCATGGCTGTCCGATTGCGAGACGCTGTTGTCTCTCTCAGAAGTATAGCCTTGGGTGGCATCGCCAGTCGCGACTCCCCCAGAGGTGTCGTCTCCAGTCGAACTGTCTTTGGGTAGCTTTGCAGGCGTCCGCGAAGAGTTTGACTCGTCTCCCTTCGTCGTATCCAACTCATTCCTGATCTCGATATACTCCTCCTCGAGAGCTGTTTCTCCATCGCCTGTTATCTCTGGTTTTTCAGCATAGCAACTTACCCTTGCATTCTCATGTTGCGCGTGGGATTTTTCTGCGTAGCTTTTTGCTTCCAGCGTTTCGGCGTACGCAATAACTGATTGAATCTGTTCGTGTGACGCATTCTCCAGGTACTCTACAATATGGTCTGGGATAGTCTCAGGTTTCACAGGATCCGAACGTCGACAATCCTCTGTCATGTTAACCAACACAGACAGGATTGACTTAATTATGTTGGTTAAATTTGTGTGATCGTATACAGTGTGACTTCAACCCAAAATAAATTACTCAGCTCTTACCGGCTCCGTTCAGAATTGCGAAGAACTTATTGTTTGTTTGTGGTGTCGAAACAACTGTGTAACAATGGGGGATAGCCCCGATTGTTGTAGTACCGGGCGTGTTCACCGCACCACACGCTCGGACGGATTGCCGAGAGCCCCTGCCCGCCATTACGTCACACCAACGTAATGTCTGACCCCTGTGAGCTCCTGTTCATTGCGCCCCTCCGGCGCAATGTTTCATGATCGCGCTGAAATCACCGCCAACTCACTCATGTCATTACGAGATATCCTAGATCTATCGAACTCGTCAGCACCCTCGTGGCTTTCTGTGCCAACACGCTGGTCGAGTCACGATCAGCCACTCCTACGGTTGCTAAACCAGTACGAGCGTGAGCTTTGGTTTGTGACGCTCAGCGCAATGCTGATCGATGTTACTCTCACAGTCCACGGGCTCCAGCTCGGTTTGCGCGAACTCAACCCAGTTGCCCGGGCAGCTCTGGATTCGGTTGGTGTCCTGGGCCTGTACGGACTCAAGGCTGTTGCGCTCCTGTTGGGTGCCGTTTGTGTGTTCGTCATCCCGAAGAGGTACACACCGCTTGTTCCACTGGGACTCGCGATCCCTTCCGTTCTCGCTGTCGTCATCAATACTACTGTTATCTCCTACGTCCTGCTGTGAACATAACTCACCTTCCTCAAGCATCTTGAACCTGTTCGAATTGCTATAATTGCCCGTATTCGTTGGTATTTGTGTCACTGTGAGTAGTCGGGACGTACAGATATCCTACATAAAACTGCCCCTTTCTTGAACGAACAGCTCATATTCACAGAACGTAAAAAAACTCATAAAGGAGTCGAAAGTACGTTCTTGCGACAGTCGGTGGACGGTAAAACATCATTAAGGAGTCGAGGTCACACCCGTTTACAAAGAAACAAATTTACTCGAGAATTTCCTGTTGCTCCTGATACCGATTCCGAACAGTAACGGCAGTGACGCCAGCCGCTTCTGCGACCTCGTGTTGTGTCCGTTCATCTTCGTGCTGGATTGATGCGGTGTAGATTGCTGCTGCAGCGAGACCCGTGGGCGATTTCCCCGAGTGGAGGCCTTCCGACGAGGCCTCCTTCAGTATCTCTAATGCAGTCCGCTGAACTGACTTGTCGAGGTCGAGCTTCGAACAGAACCGTGGTACGAACAACTTCGGGTCGACAGGCTTCATTTCCAGTCCCAGTTCTGCCGCAAGATACCGATAGGATCGTGCAATTTCAATACGCTCGATTCTCGCAACGGACTCGAATTCATCCAGACTGCGCGGAATTTCTTCCTTCCGGGAGGCGATGTACAGCGAACTGGCAGCGACTGCTTCGATTGACCGCCCCTGAATCAGATCTTCGTCGAGCGCCTGACGATAAATCACTGCGGCTCCTTCCCTTGTCGTCTGGGGAAGTCCCAGTGCACTGGCCATCCGATGAATTTCAACCAGTGCAATCTGGAGATTCTGTTCACCCGAGCCCTCGGTTCGCATACGCTTTTGCCACCGGCGCAACCGCTCGATTTGGCGACGCTTCGACGGCGTCAGCGACTGTCCATTGGCATCGACATTCTGCCAGTGAATCTCTGTTGTTAATCCCTTATCGTGTAGTGTTTCTGAAAGCGGCGACCCAACTCGGGATTGCTCTTCTCGCTCTTTCTGAGTGAACGCAGTCCACTCGGCTCCTCTATCGATGAGAGTGTTTTTTACGATGTAACCGCACTCTTCACAGACCACTTCGCCTCGGACTTCGTCCTTCCGGAGCTTTTCACTGTCACACTCTGTGCAGTGCTCTAGATAGGGTGAACTCTTCGAGGGTCCCGATTCGTTACGCTCTTTCTGACGGACGAATTCACTGCTCATTATTTATCAATCTGCCAGCTTGCAACCCGCGTTGGTCTCTCATTCACTCCACGGCCCTGGACGTCATCCTGCACACTGTCCATACCCGAAATATCTCACAGTCTGGTTTTGTTATAAAGTATTTAATCCGGTGAAGCAAATGGCAATATCAATTAACGACTGATAATCGGATGGAGACAATCTTCAGCGTGCTTTGACTATAATTCGTACACTCCGCCAGTATTTACGCCGTGACTCGTGAGTTATGCCGCTATTTACAGAAGTGAGAGCTCTTTCGTTGATCAGCGTCTCATCCAAACTCCACCATCCAGCTTCGACCGTGCACGAGCAACAACAGTGAACTACTCTGACTCACCGGACAGAACACGATCGAGACCGTACGCCTGAGTAATTCCCACAGTGGCTATACTGAGCAGTAGAAACAGAAGAACAACTGTTGAAGTGAGGCCGTACTGGTGAGCTCCGGCTTCGGCAGCAACGAACAGGACCGCACCTGACAGAGTGAGGCCCATGTACATTTTGTGCCAGGCACGGTCATCAGGGTCTCCAAGATAGGATTTCACTTGCTCGGCTTTCTCAGACAACACCACTGTCCCTCTGTTCTGGTCGAAGTCAATAATGTTCATATCGTCCATCTTCGGAAGATGACACTGATATAACCCAACGTACACCCGCTTTCGCTGTGTCGAAGAGATCGCCTTGACTGTCGTGTCGTTTTCGATAGCAGCGATATGTTCGGCGAGGTCACTCAGAGACGATTCACCCCCGTTCTCTTCGAGATAATGAAGGACCAGGCGTCGTCGCCTGTTTTTCAGAATTTCGAACACCTGGTCGAGCGGCAACTCGTCGGTCTGTGTCTCTGCAGAGTCGTCCTCGCCATCGTCACTACTCGGCTGAGGGCTTTGATGTGACTCCCCCCGGGATTTCGACTCGGTGGATGACTGTTGCTGCTTGGTTACACTCGTCTGTTCACCCGAATGCCGTTTGTCGAATACACTCGCTGGTGCCAGTCGAAGCCAGCTCGTATTCAGGTTCATGTATTTATCACTCATTGTTTCCCCCTGAGGGACCGCATCGTCCAATAACTGTCGTGCGTGTCTTTGTCTCACACATACTACTTAAGCTTTCTCTTTTGTCGGGACATCGTTTATCCTTCTGGGACAATTCTACCGTTAATTTGCAAGTTTATTCGGGAAGAACCTTCGTGGGTATCGATATCTGCCACTAACGGTAGCCAGCCTGTACAGAGGCTTGTTGACCCATTCGGTACTATACCCCTACTCGTGCGTACGTTTTGAGGATTCGTGTGAAACTGAGTCACTACTCCGACCATGCAGGGACTATGGCTTTGTTATCTATCCCCTTCTCACAAGAAATGCTACTTCTCGAAAGTTAAAATAGCGTGTATTTCTAGTAGTTGTGTTATACTTTATCTCGATATATCGAACAAGACGGTATTTCGGGTGTAACAAAGTGGTGGATAGGCGTATAAAAATTAAGATGAGTAAACTCGGCGGAGACGCTGTCGGTATCGACCGAACTCTGTAACGCTAAACCAGTAATCGAGGGCGCGCCGACCGAGTAACCGTACACGAGGGAACCCAAGGACACTGTCTATGGAGGCAACTGACACATCACTATCACAGGACGTCGTTTTCGAGTTGCTCAGTAGCCCGCGGAGAAGATACATTCTATACTACCTTCGACATAGCGAAGAACCTGTCGAACTGACAACACTAGCGGAACAGGTTGCAGCTTGGGAAAATGAGACCAATGTGGACAACATCACTGAGCAAGAGCGCAAACGAGTGTACGTTTCGCTCTATCAGACTCACATTCCTCGGCTCGACGAGGCAGGTGTCATCGAGTATGACAAGGATTCAGGTATGGTGGCGCTCGCGAGCCAGGCCAGAGAGATCGACAACTACCTGGACTCAACAGAGGAGACACTCTCGTGGCAGTGGGGATATCTCTTACTCGCCCTCGTGAGTGCAGCTGTGCTTGGACTGACAGTGGCTCAGATTGGACCGCTTGCGAACGTGCCTGAATCATTCGTCGCTGTCGCTATTCTTATTGCGTTTACTATTACCGCTCTCTCACACACTGTTTACCGCATGTGGCAACGACGTTCGATACCTGAGGAGTTGAATCAGCGAATTTGATGGGCTGTTCCACGTTGGACTGTTACTGATTCGTCGTTCCCCCTTCACCTTCACGCAGAACGTGTAGCTTCTCACAGTTCAGACAGCCGTAGACTCTGTTGTTGTTGTCACCGAACACACGCGCGAACTGAAATGATATATACGAATCACACTTTTCACACTGGTTGTTCTGCTGACTGCTGGTCCTCTCCTGGTCGCGAATAGATTTTCCTGACATCACATCTTAGATTTTCAGTACCGTGGTTTTGTTATCCCCTCTTTATTTTGACCGGCGAATATCGACGACTGGTGAGGATGTGATTACCTGTGTTCACCCGCACAGTACTCAAAAAATAACGGCGTCCGTTCGTCTTCGTCCGTACCCGCAGTACTCTCTCGAAAAACTTCAATTGTTTGTGGGTCAGTCTGCCCCTGAATCGGATTGCGGCATGAGCTGCTCTGGCTCACGTTTGTACACGGGTGTCTCCGCAAACTCTTGCATGCGCTGCAACTCCTGTTCTGAGATGTGCTTTGGCATCGTTTGCCCTACATCCCGGTACTAACCTTGTAATTTGTTGCCTGCTGGTCGGTACTACTGTACTAGGAGTGAATTAAACATCATAATAAATAAGTTATAAAAATGTGTAATTAGATAACCATTACTATGGAAATAGCCGTGATAACAGACTGAACTCCATAACTTTGGTTTTGTCGACCGTTATAGGACGTTCATTACTATACTAAATTTATTCAAAATGGTGACTGGCATGACTAATCACACGTCGCGTTCACACAGTTTGTCACACTCGCAGACATCTCGCCGCTGGGAGCTGCCAGACACCGACAGTTCTACTCACCAGGATAAAACCATCCCAATGTCACGTAGAGACTGTGGTTACGCGCGCGAGTACGTAAACGATACTTATTGCTCCGAAGAACGTTATCAGTTATCAGCCTATCAGCGTTTCGTCCTGTCTTGTCTCGCAGCAAATGGCGGAACAGCCAGCATCGTTACACTCGCACGAGACGTATTGAGGAAAACTGCAGGGCCTGAATCAGTGACAACACGTTCCGTTCGTGAAACCTACCTCTCACTTCACTCCCAGATCGTCACTGACCTAATGGACCAGAACCTCGTCGAGTACTCAGATACTGATGGGACTGTCCGACTTACTAGATAGTTCGTACTCTCTTATGATTGATACCATAGAGCGTTGATAATTCGTACCATTGTGGTATGTATCAGACTCGAAACCAGGGAATAACTATGCTCTTTTTCTTCGCTTTGTATTTGTGTGACTATACTAGCCATTCCCGATTATCGTAGCGGCAACCCGTATCAGTCGAACCTTCAGTCAGCTCTTCAGGAGGACGTCATCTACGGACACAAAGGGAAGCGCGCCCCAGTCTGTCGAGCAATTCTCACCGGTAACGTAACAGTCGTCCATTTACACTGGTTTAGCGGATTCTTCAAGGGAGAAACGCACGCTAAAACAGCCGGACGGCTCGGTGTATTCGTACTCTGGCTGATTCTCATTCGGATCCGGAACATCCCCGTCGTCTGGACGGTCCACAACGTACGGATTCACGACTCACAGTATCCGAGGCTGGAGCGGTTGGTCAAGCGGTGGTTTGTCAGCTCTAGCCTGTGTGCTCGCCTCATCGTCCATTGCGAAGCGGTTCAGGAAGACCTTATCGACGAGTTCGACTTGTCGGCGTCCATTCGCGAAAAGACCGACGTCATTCCTCATGGACACTATCTCGATAACTACCCCAACGACGTGACCAAAGAGGGTGCGCGTGAGACTCTCGACATCCCACAGTCATCTACTCTGTTCTTGTTTTTCGGACAAGTTTGTCCGTACAAGGGAGTCGACAGACTCGTTGATCAGTTCAAAGATATCACGATACCTGACATCGAACTACTTATTGCGGGTAATCCGGTGTCGGATCCGTTCGAATTAGACCTCCGTCGGCTATGCAGCGACGACGAACGGATTCGAACTGATTTCGAGTTCATTCCGGATGAGTACATTCAGCTATACATGAATGCGGCGGATGTCGTCGTGCTACCATATCAGAACATTACGACGTCCGGAAGCGCAATACTGGCAATGTCTTTCGGACGGGCGCTTGTCGTCCCGTCGATAGGATGTCTCCCCGAACTGCTGAGCGACGAGGGGGCAATCATATATGACCCCTCTAACCAGGACGCGCTCCAAACGGCACTCGAAACGGTCACAGAAAGGGACCTGGAAGCGATGGGTTCGCACAACAGGGCTGCAGTAGCAGACCTGGACTGGGACCGAATCGCGGAGCAGACACAGGAAGTGTACGCGAAAGCTAGAGACACGTGAAGGTATCGGCTACTGCCAGGATATACGTACGTTACCTGTGCTTTCGGTTTCTCTCAATTCTGTAGCTTGGGTATAACAAAACAGCGTTCGGGCCTTTTTGACAGTAACCGCCGACCCTGCCCTCGCACGATAGAGCGAGTAGCTGCCACGCGAGGACGATGAGTCACAGGTCGGCCACTCGGCGACTAGCAGGTCAAACATGTACAAAGGAAAATATATTGCCGTCGTCGTTCCGGCCTACAATGAGGAGGGCTTCGTAGGGGACGTCATCGAAACTGTGCCATCGTTCGTCGACCGCATCTATCCGGTCGATGACTGCTCAACGGACAACACCTGGGCTGAAATCCGTCAAACAGCAAATCGTGAGAACACGAGTAGAGAACGACCCGAGAAAGACACCATCCCGACAGCCACTGACGGTGGTCAGCTCAACAGAGTCGTCCCGATCCAACACCGCCGTAACCGTGGTGTCGGTGGGGCGATCAAAACGGGCTATCAGCGTGCACTCGCCGAGGGAGCAGACGTCATTGCGGTGATGAATGGGGATGGGCAGATGGACCCCAACATGCTGGACCGACTTCTCGACCCGGTCGTCGAGGGGAAGGCCGCGTACGCGAAAGGGAATCGTCTGAAGTCGAGCGATCACTGGGCCGGAATGTCGCGCTGGCGATTGTTTGGGAACGTCTTGCTGACGCAACTGACTCGTATCGCATCAGGATACTGGCGGATGAAAGACCCACAGAACGGTTATACGGCTATTTCGGCGTCGGCGCTCGAGGAGATTGACCTGAACGCGGTGTACGAGGAGTACGGATTCTTGAACGATATGCTCATTCGCCTAAACGCGAACGGAATGCGAATCGCCGATGTCGAGATGGAGGCCATCTATGGAGAGGAGAGCAGTTCGATACGATACAGTCAGTTCGTTCCGAGTCTCTCGTGGTTGCTCCTCACCAACTTTCTTTGGCGTCTCCGGACAAAGTACGCGGCCGGACAACGACTCGCTGCTGTTCCGTACCTCACTGGGATGCTCGGAAGTTTGCTGACGACTGCCTTTTTGATAGTTCACTTACTAACTGCTGATATCTCTTCGTCCGGAAGCGTAGTTCTCGCGTTGGCAATCTCGCTCGCGCTGATTGGCTCTGGAATGTTGATAGAACGGCAACAGAATAGCGTCCTTCAGTTGACTGTTAGCAAATGAGTTCACAGGCTCTCTATAACAAAGCGTCAAACTCGACAGGAGAAAGTAGATGAAACCGTCCACGACCATCTTGATACGTACCTCTCTTCGCCTGATTGACCGACAGGATAGCAGTAGCGCTGGTGCAAACGTGCCTTGGAGTGACAACAAACAACAATGAAATTCTGTGTTCACGGCCTCGGATACGTCGGCCTTGCAACGGCTGCACTGTTCGCGAACAACGATTACGACGTCGTCGGGTTCGATACGGATCCGGCGGTCACCGAATCGTTACGAACTGGGCGTATCTCCCTCTCGGAAGCAGACCTCGAAGCGTATGTTCACGACGCGCTCGACACGAACCTCTCTGTCACTGACGAGGTGGTTGAAGCCGATTGTCACTTCATTTGCGTACCGACTCCCTACGATAACGGGGCGGATATGACGTACGTCGAGGAAGCCGCGTCAGCTATCGAGGGAGTACTCCGTCCAGGGGACACCGTCATCCTTGAATCGACGGTTCCGCCCGAAACAACCGCCTCCACTGTTGCACCCCTGCTCGAACGCTCAGGTCTCGTACGAGGCGTCGATTTCCACCTCGCGTACACGCCCGAAACGATTCTTCCTGGTAACACTGTCCCCGAACTCCAAGGCAATGACCGTATCGTCGGTGGTATCGATACGGCGTCGACCGATATCGTCTACGAACTCTACGACTCGGTGACGACAGGTACCGTTCACCGGGCACCGGATGCAACAACTGCCGAGTTCATCAAACTATCACAGAACGCCTTCAGAGACGTGAACATCGCCTTTGCGAACGAACTTTCCCTCCTCGCCAACGATTACAACGTTGACGTGCGAAAGGCCATCACCCTCGCAAACACCCACCCACGGGTTGATGTTCTCAGCCCCGGACCCGGTGTCGGGGGGCACTGTTTACCAGTCGACCCGTTGTTCCTCGCAGAGGACTCCGACGAGGCCCAATTAATCGAAGCCGCACGACACGTCAACGACGGGATGTCCGGGTACATCGTCTCCCAACTCCGGGAGGAACTTGGACCGCTCGTCGGAAGGCGAATCGCTCTCCTCGGTATCGCATACAAAGGGAACGTCTCCGAGATTCGCAACAGCCCCGGTCTCGCGGTTGCACACGCGCTCAAAGCTGTCGAGATGGACACGCGACAGATTGCAGACGGCGGATCGAACACGGTGGACGTTCGCCTCAGTGACCCACACGTCAACAACGAACTACTCGAGATGTACTCTACAGAACAGGCGCTTACCGGCGCCGATGCGGCCGTAGTAACCGCTGCTCACGACGAGTTCCAGTCGCTGGCTCCCTCACGCGTTTCTGAACTACTCCACAACGATGTCGTTTTCGACGCTGTCGACATCCTCGACCACGACGAGTGGACTGCCCACGGCTTCACCGTACTCGACATTTGATCCATCCGTCGACGCTGTTAATCGAACGGGCCTCCGGACACTCCTTCGATTGTAATCCGCAAGCACGTTCACCCTTGCTTTCGGTAACATCCCTCGAATCAGCATCCGTTAGGTGCCGAGTAATAATGACACACTCATCCGTCCGCTCCAAGTATGGTGGTGGATGACGGGACTGTGCGCCGATTCCACAGGCAACTGCTCGTCGCGACTGGCAGCATTGCTCTGTTCGCGTCACTGAGGTTGACGGTCGATGGTGTGGTTTCGGTACCTCCCTCGTCGGTGTTGACACCGAGCATCGGGTTAGCGATTCCACTAGGGGTGCTCTTCGGAGCCCCTGCAGTGGTCGGGGTCGTAGTCGGACTGCTCCTTACACAGATTGTTCAGGCCGGACTTTCCTTTCTCGTGGTGTTTGACGCAGCGGCTGTGTTCGTGTTGACGGCCGTCCCCGCAGCAGTGTGGCACTCTAGAATTTCGCTGTGGCGGGAAAACAGGTTCGATATTGAGGGTGTTACGGGCTTTGTGGTCCTCTCAGTAACGACATCGGTTGCTGCGGCCTCGCTACTCGCCTGGGGAAGTGAACTGCTCGGGCTGTTTCCTTTCTACGTGATATTTGTTGAAACGTTGTTGCGATATCTCCTGGGGACAGTTATTGTCGCTCCGCCTGTCTTCCTTGTTGTCTTGCTGCTCCAACAGGAGACGGAACATTCGCCCCCACCACGAGAGCTTGGTGCAGGTTTCCTTCTCGTGCCGTTCCTGTGGGCGTTCCTGGCGTTCGTCGGCAGCCTCGGATTTAACGTTCGCGAACGGATACAGCAGTTCGTATTCGAGCAGCACGGCGTCGAATTTCTGTACTATGTGTTTCACCCTGACACCTTCGGACAGGGTGGGCGTCGCGTTCAGGTCGTATTTGGCGCGTTCATGCTCGTAGCCTGGGCTGTCTCGCTCAGAGTGTTCCTTTTCGAAGACACACAGGGAAATCCGAGTGAAGAGACCGACGAAGAGGAGTCGATGCGCTCGACTCTCGACAGCGACGGAACAGGTGTTTCCAATCCGGAGGAGATGGAGGTGCAATAGATGAAACTCACACGACGCGATGCGCTCAAAGCGATTGCAATCGGTGGCGGGGCGGCGGGAACTTCACTCGCTGTTTCGGAGTCACTTGTCGGTGGCACCGAAACGTCCGAGACAGATGGATACGCGAACTCGGATATCGAGGTGGTACTGCTCGTGGCTGACGTCGTGTACCCGTCGTCTGTCGAGGTTACGAGAGAGTTCGTCGAGACGTACGTTCGTCGACTGGACGCTACCCGGCAGGCGGAGCTATCCAAAGCAGTAACTGAGCTGAATCAGCTTACGAAAACACGGTATGGACGGTCCTTCTCGGAAACATCGAGCGCTGACCGTCGTGCGGAGATGCTCCGCTCACTCGGTGTCAACCGTGTCGAGTCATCGCCCAACGGAACAGTTCCACAGCGGGTGCGATATCATCTCGTCAATACACTTCTCTACGCGCTGTTTACGAGCCCGGCAGGTTCGGAACTTGTCGGCATCGACAGTCCAGTCGGCCATCCCGGCGGTTTCGCACGATACCAGGTGAACGATGAGTAGGAACTCAACAACTGTGAGCACGACCAAGGGCGAAACCGACCGAACACCACTCGACAGGCAGGATGTCTGCATCATCGGCGGTGGGATCGCTGGGGGGCTTGTGGCGCACTCGCTGGCACAACGAGGATACGATGTGGTCATCCTCGAAGCCGGGCCATGGATGGACGATGTCGACGGACATGACCGGATGGAGAAAGCACTCCGCCCCGAACATACCTGGGACGAAATATGGGAGAACGGTATCGACCCGAACCGTGACAGGTACACGGAAGCAGTACCCTCGAACCTCAGCGTTCGACTCAACCGGAACAGGCTCAAGGCAGTTGGTGGGACAACACACCACTGGGCCGCACACGTCCCCCGAATGCTCGAAAAAGATTTCGAGATGCACTCCCGGTACGGACTGGCAGTCGACTGGCCGATAGATTACGAAGACCTCCGGCCCTACTACCTGCGTGCAGAGGAAGAAATCGGCGTCGCCGGAGGCGGTGACAATCCGTTCATCCCTCGCCAGGCGAACCCACCGATGCCGGCCCACCCCCGCAGTGAGACCGACAAACTCTATTCGGAGGTCTGTGCAGAACTGGGGATCAGGACGCACAGCAACCCGCTGGCTATCAACACGGAGGCCTACGACGCACGAACGCAGTGTCTCGGATACAGCACCTGTGCACCAGTGTGTCCATCCGGTGCGAAGTACACTGGGGATGTCCACATCAGAAAAGCAATGGAGGATGGAGCAACAGTTCTCGACAGGGTGCCAGCAACCCGACTCGAACACGACAGCGACGGAACGTCGGTGGACTCGGTTATCTACGTCACCCCAGATGGGGAGGAACATCGCCAGTATGCTGACCACTTCGTACTGGCCTGTGGCGGTGTCGAGGCTCCTCGATTGCTTCTCCTTTCGGAGTCGTCACAGCATCCCAACGGCCTCGCCAACAGCAGCGGTCGCGTTGGCAAGCATCTCCACTTCGAGTGTACCGTTGCGGTAGATGCGACGTTCGACGGGCCGACGAACAGCCAGCCAATCGGCTTTCTCACTACTGTTAGCGAAGAGTTCTACGACCATGAACAGCCGAAGCCGGGAAGCTATCGCCTGAGATTCCGGAACGCGGACCCCCAGTCCCCACTCTCGGTTGCACTGGGTGCGAGAAGCCCGCTCACTGAGCCGATACAGGGCGCACCCTGGGGTGACGCACTGATCGACCACATGGAACACGCGAGTGAGAACCGCTCGCTGCGTATCGATGCGCAGATAGAGATGTTGCCTCACGAGGAAAACACGATTACGCTCAGTGAGACGGAGACGGATTCGTTTGGTGACCCTACCCCTCACGTCTCTGTCGATATCGGGGACCACGCGATAGAGACGGGCAAGGCCGCAATCGAGACGATACAAACGATTCTCGACGAAATGGGTGCAACCATCACAGACGTCACCGACCCAGCCGAACAGCAACTCCAGTACCATCACAAAGGAACGACTCGAATGGGCACTGACCCGGACCGTAGTGTAGTGAACTCCCAACTGCGGACACACGACCTCCAGAACCTGTGGATTGCCTCTAGCAGTGTCTTCCCGACCGGCGGCGCTGTCAACCCGACCCTGACAATTGCGGCGCTTGCACTCTACGCCGCTGATCGGATCGAAGAACACCTCTAGCGTCGATATGCAACAGGCGCCGTCTAACTGGATGCGATACTCTCTTTCGAGCGCTCGCCTTCGCCCAAATCGACATTTCTCTCAGGCATAGTCTGACAGTCTGTCGCTGTAGCGAGTGAGGCCGACGTTCCAGTCACCTCAGCGTACTCTGCCCAGTCTGCTATCAGTTCGAGACTCTCCTCGAAGGAAATCCGTGATTCCCAGCCAAGCGTCCGTTTCAACTTCCGAGTGGAGATGCGACCGATGGTTGACTGCATCGCTATCTGATTGTCCGGAGGGTACTGGTAGTTAGCCTGTGTCGTATCGTCTCCCTGTCCTGACGCTGATGACTGTGGTGTATTGATACGCTCTCTGATTTCTGACTGTATCTCGTCGGGGAGTCGCCGAAACATTCCCTGAACCCAGGGTGTTCGCTTGAGCTCTTCGGCCGTGAGTTCGAGCGTTCCCGGCGATGTGAGAAGCCGTTTGCAGAGGCGAACTGGTGGAACGACGCTGTCCTCGAGATATCGGAGCTTCCTGTAGACTGCAATTTCGGCCGTTGACAACGACTTTATCGGGGGGTGGTCATCCAGCAAGCTACTCAGCTCCCGGTAGTACTGGCTCCAGGTCACCTGCTGGTCATCGGCCACCAGAAACACCTCGCCCGCAGCACTGGACTCGCCGAGTGCCTGGATAATCACGTCGACGAGGTTGTCGACGTACACCTGGTTTAGCTCCCCAACACCGCCGTCGGCCAGTATCGCCCCCTCCTGTATCTGCTGGACTGGTTTGGTGACCCAGGGGCTGTGTGGGCCGTACACGATACAGGGTCGGAGGGTTGTCGGCTCCAGTGGACCATCCCAGGCTGTGACGATCGCCTCCGCCTCGGCTTTCTGCTCTGCGTACTCGGTATCCGGGGCCAGCGTTGTCTCTTCGGTAACTGTCCCGGACGCGTCGTGCCCGTGGACGACAGCACTGCTCATGTGGACATAGGAGTCCACGTCCTGTCGCTCCGCAGCAGCGAGTAACGTTTTCGTCCCTTCGACCGTGACCTTTCGACTCCCGTGGGCACAGTTGACGACAGCATCACAGTCCGCGAGAATCTCATCCATCCGCTCGGCGTCGAGAACTGACCCCTGCTCAATGTCGACCGGGAGTCTGCTGAGTCGCATCGTTCCGGCCCCAGAGACGTTGTGGACAAGTGGTGTCACCGCCATATCTTCTCCGAGTGCAATTCGGTGTGACAGTCGCCCGCCGATGAACCCGCCCGCACCGGTGACGAGAACGTTCGAGACGCTCATGGTTGGCCTCCGTCACTGATAGCGGCCTGCTCCCACGAGTGCGAAAGCTCCCCTCTGTTTGCGTAACAGTCCTCGATAATCTTCAGTATCTGAACGCCAGTTTCGGCCGGAACGTACGACACGGAGTCGGAGCTGAGGGAGTCGACGAACCGGTCGACCTGCCGGTTCATCCGGTCAATTGATGTCACTGGTGGTGTGAGCTCCTCTGTCGTAACGACTGTCGTTTCTTCGAGCATATCTGACTGAACACGAACGGACGTGCCGTCGGGCTCTGCTTTCATCCGACCGTCTCTTCCAACGATTTCGATAACGTTCGAGATCGAACGTGAGCCGGTCACTTCGAGCGTTCCGGTGGCTCCGGTCCCGGGAACGGATACGACGAGCTCTGCGTTTGCTTCCAGTCCGCCGTAGCTGTCATCTGCGTAGTGATTCACACTGAGCTCCTCGCCCAGTATCCACTGAACGACGTCCAGCAGGTGTGGTCCTTTATCAGCCATTACCCCGCCCCCTGCGAGCTGTTCTGAAATCCGGTAGGTTGAGGCGAAATCCCAGTCCGTTTCATCTCCAAACCGGGCAAGAAAATGCTCGACGGGGCCGACTGCTCCCTGTTTGACGAGCACTCGAAGCAGGCGGCACGCTGGCGCTTCCCGATACTGTCTCGAAATTGCGTACTGCACGCCACGCTGGGCGCTCAGTTCCGTAAGCTCTGCTGCCTGCTCGCTCGACACCGCAACCGGCTTTTCCGTGAAGATGTCGACCCCTGCCTCGATACAGTCCCGTGCGATTGGTTCGTGGTACTTCGGCGGGGTCGCGATGATGACTGCGTCGACCTCATCAAGAACGTCCGTGTGGTCAGTTGCGTACTGTGCAGCCTCCGTCTCGCTCGCGACCTGTTTCGCACGTGTTTCGTCGACGTCGACAACCCACACTACCTCGGCGTCTCCGTGCTGTTCGAGTGCAGGAATATATCGGGACTGTGCAACTGCACCAGCACCGATGACGGCGAACCTGTTCACTCCGTGTTGATGTACTTCGTTCATTGATTGTTATACCGAAGGTGATTTGATTTGCGACCAGTACAGGTCTCGGCCCGTTCGCACGAGCGGCCAGACCGGACTACAACTCCGTTCCCAGCTGAAGTTCGGGACGATTTCCCCGCCGAAACTCTTTTTATAAGTGTATAGCCCGTCCGTCGCGTCCGAGGAGGTGTACCCCATATCGTACGTCTCGTATCCGTTCTCGACACCCCAGTTTATCACGCCATCGTACAGGAGTTCCGAGGCGTTGTAATCGTAATACTCCTCTGGAATGCCCATCAGCCAGCCGTTGATATAGCCGGTGTTTTCGTTGGTGAGTTCAATCGCCCCACCCGCGTACTCACCGTCGATATAGAGCGAGAGGAGAAGCACTGATGACTCCATTCGACGAAGATGAGTCAAAAACGAGAGTGGGAATGCTGTCCCCCCGACTCGTTCCATGGCCTCGCTGTACGCGTCGTGAAACCGGCGAATGTTATCCACTGACAGCTCTTCTTCCACTATCTCGTAATCGTTTTCTTTCCCCTTTCTAATCCTTCGGCGTCTACTGCTCCGCATCTTCGATAACACCTCGTCGTAGCCTTCTGTGAGGTCGAGTAGAAACCGACAGCCATCCCGTGTTGGTCTGTATCCGTGTGTTTTGAACAGATTATTGTAGCCCAGGTACTCCGGCTCTTTCGCCCGTATCTTATGAACAATAGCACGGGTCGGACTCACGTTGGGGATATGTTCGGCGAACATTGAGAAGCACACCGAACTGTCAGTTGTTGCCACTGGCCCCCCGAATCCTGGATAGAGCGAAGTCAGCCGCGTTACCGGTGCCTTCTCGTACTCGACTTCGAAGTTCGGATAGAGCGCAATCAAATTGGTATCTTTCTCGATGAGCAGATGTTTAGCTGGCTGATCCAGGCCGTGTTCGACTGCTGCAAGCCATTCGTATTTGTGAAAAAGGCACCCTTCATCTGCCCGATCAACCACGCCGTTCCACTCGTCTTTATTGATGTCGTCGACGGTATCCACGACGTCGAGTTGTAAACTATCTTCCGAGTCCTCATCCATAGTGAGAAATGAATCTCGTTCTACTGGATTAAGAATAAACTCCATAATGGAGTCACTATCAAGATATTCGATAGACGGGTTACTGACCATTTCTGCAACTGCACGGCCAGCCTCGGTGCTAGGCCGTTCATAACCAATTGTAAGCCATTCGTGACGACGAGGTATGATCTACAATGAGCAAATTGACTGACAAACTTTCGACAGGTGGCGCCCAATCACGGTCGAACTGGCTGTTGCTCTTCGGCGGCGTTCTGTTGCTCAGTACGGTAGCGATTATACTGTCTACACCGCCGTCTGACGGGTTCGAACAGTCAATATACGCTGCGTATCCGTTATCGTTCTGGGTCTTACTCACGGCGACTTTTTTCGTAGGAAAGCTTCTGATCATCCGTGAGGCGTTTGCCAGCACACCGGACGCGCGAAACTGGATTGGAGGATTCACACTCTCGTTGTTTGTCGCAACGATTCTGTTGCTTATGCCGCTCATCCGTGGATATTCGGTGTACGGACGTGCCGATCTCCTTACGCATATCGGACATACGGGTGTCATCCACGAGACAGGGGGAGAACCGTTCCAGAACATCTATCAAAGCCTCCATCAGCTTGCTCTCACCCTCTCATACGCCACAGGGGTAGAGCCGATAGGGATCTATAATACCATTCCCGTGGTTATCACGATATTCTCAATCGTTGCATCGTATTTGCTTCTCTCAACGATTTTCGACCGACGGCGAGTGCTCATGACGTTACCGTTCGTCATCGGGTTCGTTGCTGGCAGTACCCACCTCAACCCGTCGCCGTACGCACAGAGTGTCCTCTTCTTGCCGTTCCTACTCTACCTGTTCGCGCGAACACAACAGACGGATATCTTGCTGTTCAGAGTTCCACTGGCTCTCACTGTCGTTGCAGTGGTGTTGTATCATCCGCTTACAGCGGTCTTTCTGTTGGTTGTTCTGATGATTCACTACTCCGTTCTCACCTTCTCTACGTGGCGAGGACCACCTGATTTCTCGGTGCCAGTGTCGAGGGTCACTGCAACGAGCATTGTCCAACTCGCAGCCGTAACCTTCCTCGCCTGGTACTACAACTTCGTCGGGATAATCATCCGGTTTGACATCGTGTTCAGACAGCTGCTCGATCCCGGTGAGAGTGAAACGGAACTAGATATGTACGGGGAGACAATTGCGGCCTTTTCGCCAGACTTGGTTGATATCGTCCGTGTGGCTGCATTCCGGTTTGGAGAACGGTTCGTACTGCTTACACTCGGTTCGATGTTCGTATTGATTGCTGTCTGGCGGTATGCACGCGGCGAACGGTTCTCGACGCCGTACCTGTCCACGTTCACGCTTGGGTTCGTTGCATTCTCTGCGCTCGGTGCGCTATTTTTGTTCGTGGACCTGATTGGCGGCTTCGGCAGGCCACTCGTATTCGCACAGTACTTTGCCGCGTTCCTGGCTGGCTCAATCATCCTCGAACTATACAATCGCAGTAACGAAAAAACGGTATTGTTTATCACAACGGTCGTCGTCATCCTCGTTGTAACCACAGTCTCGGTTGCGACGCTGTACGGGTCAGGCATGGCAGCTGCATCGACGAGTCAGGTAACTGATCAAGATATCTCCAGTGCGGAGTGGTATCTCGACAACGAACTGCAGAGTACGCCACTTCTGGAGTCTGGAACCACGATGTATCGGTTCGAACACGCACTCGCCGGAAGCGACTCGAATACGGTACAACGCGAGGGCACCTTCCCGCCCGATAGGTTCAATTACACAAACCACGACACGTTGGGTGACAGCTACGACATCGACCAGTATCTCGTCGTCACCGAGCGCGGAAAACAGTTCTATCCGAACTCGTACCCTGGATACGAGGATTCGTGGCGGTTCCAGCCCGCCGACTTCGAACGCCTCTCCCAGGACCCGACCGTCAACAGGGTGTACTCCAACAGTGATATCGAGATATATCTCGTCGATTCGGACTCGGGTGACACCTGAGAGAAGAGAACTTTTTATACGACTACCATAGCGCGCCGCGCGACGAAATAACAGAGACCAAAGAATCCGCTGAGAACGACAACCTGTACTCCACGCCACCATCTGGACGTCGAGTCTGCTGGAGCAAACAGATGAACTGTAACGATAAATCCGAAGTACCAGAGGACGAACAGGCGTTCGAACGAGAGAAAGCTACGTAACTGTAGCGTCAGGGTCACGCATACGATCCATATAACTTGCGATACCAACAGCCTTCTGAGCTCCCTGGAGTACTCTATCTCGACTTTCCAGCTCCCCAGTGTCTCCATCGCGTTCATAGCTGTCGACTTTTTTTAGAAATGTCTTGAGTATACTCTTCTTAATATCATTATTATGACAATCTTGCCTGTTTCGAACAGTTACGTCACTCGTAATACCAGCATAACAATCAGCGACTCGGCACACTTTCGGACAGATGGAACACGTTAGTGCTGAGGCGTGGGAAAGCGACCCCGCCACCGACAAATTGACTGACGAGCCAGATGACCTGGCTGACCGGGGGTCGGTGTTATTCGTTTCCCAGCAGTTTCCGCCGGACAGGAGCGGACACGCTTCCCGAATGGGGGAGACGACCACGGCGCTCGCAGCCGACGGCTGGGATGTGACAGTCCTCGCACCACCGCCGTGTTTTCCACACGGAGAGTTCGACCGTACGTGGCAACGGTCCGAACGAAGTACCCGAGATGGCGTCTCGGTCGTCCGGCTCTGGTCGTGGCAGCCGTCAAGTCCGGACCCGGGGTTTCTCTCCAGAGTCGTTTACTATGCCCTCTTTGCGGTTCATGCAACCCTGTGGTTGCTGCTCAATCGTTCGGAGTTCGACGTTCTCGTCACGACGACACCACCGATTTCGACAGGGCTTGTGGGCTTAGCCTCCTGGCGAGGGCCATGGGTTGTTGACGTTCGAGATCTCTGGATAGACGCGTCTGTCTCGCTCGGGTTCATCCCGGAGGGTGGATTACTCGAACGAACGAGTCGAGCGTTCCAGCGCCGTGCACTCCACACTGCAGATAGAATTTCGGTTACGACACGAACGCTTGGCGACGGACTCTGCAAACAGTACGGTGCGAATCTCTCCTCGAAACTGCTCTATGTCCCGAACGGCGTCGACGTCTCGAAGTTCAGCTCACGAACAGATGGTGGGAGCATCGTCCAGTCGAGCAGTGCAGATACCACGGGCTATCAGTCGGCTGAGGCTGAACTCTCGGGTGAAGCGATTTACACGGGCAACATCGGACATGCGCAAAATCTCGACGAATGTCTTCGGGCGCTCACGCTACTTCCTGACGATGTTACGCTTCGCTTCGTCGGAGGTGGTGACGCTGTCCCTGAGCTCAAGCAACTGGCCAGCAAGCTGAATATCGAGGACCGCGTTTCCTTTGTCGAGCCCGTTCCCCAGAAGGAAATCCCGAAACTGCTCCACGAAGCTGACGTCGGCCTGGCACCGCTCGAAGACGATCCGGAGCTCGCGTATGCAATGCCCACAAAAGTATACGAGTATCTGGGGAGTGGACTTCCGGTTGTCGTTACTGGCCAGGGAGAGATAGAGCGGTTTGTCAAGGAGTCTGGGGGTGGTGTCCATGCGAACAGCGATGTGGAATCGATAGCCAGTGCAATCGAGATGCTGCTGTACGACGACGAGCTCAGAGCAGAAGCAGGACGGCGTGGTCGCGAACACGTAGAGAACTGCTACGACAGGAGTGTGATTGCCAGGACGTTCAGCATCCAGATTGCAGAGCTACTTGATTCGGAGAGGGGGGAGTAACGGTGACATCTGAAGCGGACACCGAACAAGTCGCATCAGCCTCGCGAGTAGGGCTTCTCCAGAGTCCCGAACACTGGCCATTGTTTTACGAGACTGCGAAGAACATGGAGAGACAACAGCTTGCTGGTGTACTCGAGCGCCAGGTCCGTCATCTGGTGGTTCCCCGGGTGCCTATCGATTTCGATGCGCGGTATGAGTCGCGCGTCCCCCGGAATCTAACTGCGACGGTCGCTCCAGTACGAGAGGATACAGCACGTCTCCGAGATTGTCTCGGCCACTCGAGACGAAGTTCGTATCAGCAACGGCTCGATGCGGCTGTAAACGGCCAACTCACGTTCATCCAGACCGCTGTCGACATCGCACACGGAACTCGTGTTGACTGGTTTCACCCCGACCTGGAGGACATCCCTGCGATGTGGGCACTCAAATTTCACGGCTTCGAGTTTCTCAAGTGGGCCTATCTGACCACTGAGTCCCCCACCCAGTGCTCAGAATGCCACGCTGTATTCAAAAACTGGATTCGTGACTGGGCGGCTGACGAGGAGACGGGTATTGGCACGCGGCAGTATCTCCGTCGAGCCTGGACACCCCATTCGGTTTCCCTTCGCATACTGAATCTGGCCAGATACTACAGCTGGTGTGTTGACACCGAAGCTGATACGGAGTTTCTCCAGCTAGTTCGTCGTCTGATTTACAAGAACGCACTTTTTCTCGAGAACCACGTCGAGTACGATATCGGCGGGAACCACCTCATTGAGAACGCTGTTGCACTGGTAATTGCTGGCGTCCTCTTCGAGAGCGAGGAGGTCACGTGGCTTTCAGAAGGCCTCACGGTCCTCGATGAGGCAACTGAGCAGTTTCTCGAAGACGGTGGTCACTTCGAACTGAGTCCCATGTATCACATAATAACGCTCACCCGGTACCTTACTGCTCTTTCACTGTTGAACGAGCGAAACGAAACCTGGCCCAAAAATATCGCCGAAACGACACGCCGAGCAACGGAGTTCGTTTCCTCGATACGCCCGCCTGATAACCGGATACCTCTCCTGAACGATTCTGTTTACGGCGAAGCCCTGCCGCTAGAGAGCTGTCTGAAATACGCCAGTGCTGTGGACGAGACGCTGACTGAGTCTCTTGGTCGGGAGACGATGGAGGGGTCGGGGTACTACTGGCTGGGTGATGGCGATGACCGGTTGCTCGTCGACGGTGGACCGTTTGGCCCACGTCACCTTCCTGCCCACTCTCACAACGACTTCTTTTCGTTTCTTCTCTGGATCGAAGGGACGCAACTGCTCACGGACACAGGAACATTTCATTACGCGCCGAGTCCGCGCCGCCAGTACTCCCGGAGTGTGCAGGGTCACAACACCGTTCAGGTCGGAGATGTTGAGCCAGTTCCTCTGGGCGGACAGTATCTCGCCGGGAAGCGAATCCAGCCGGAGGTCAGATACATCCAGACAGATGAGTACGTCTTATTCGATGGTAGGTATCGGAGAGCAACCTCTCCCCAGTACGAGCACAGAAGACGTATCTTCAGTGGCGGTGACTGGTGGTTGGTCGACGATACGGTGACAAACACGGGGAACCGTCCAGTAAAACAACGACTCCACCTCCATCCTGACGTCGACCTCGGTGATCACCCTATCGACAATGACGGGTTCGGGCTACATGTCGACGGTGAAGCGCTGGCATACGTCCTCCCTGAAGGCCCCGATACAACCACACAAGGGACGTCACCGTACTTTCCTCACTTCCAGCTCGAACGACGCCGTTCGTCACTCGTCTTCGAACGCGACTCCGCTGGAACAATGCACATTCTGTTATCAAAGGAACCGTACTCCCGCGATGAGTATCGTGACCTTGTCTCGTCAATCGACAGTACGAACGCCAAACTGAAGGGCAAACGAGCGCGAAACGTGGTTGTTGAATAATTAGAGAGGGGTCATAGAACACTTCTCAGACGCCCGGACCAGGTCGTCAATTTTTCATTGTGGGGTTCACACACCTCTTTTGTTTGGCCGTTACACCATTTCCTCCAGAATTTAGTGGGGTTGGCAGCTTATCTGGCTGATACATCATCCTTGCTCGATACTGAAAACTGGGTAATTTGGCTACACAGGGGGGCGTAGTAGGACCATAACAAACAGGCAATCAGGTAAATCGACCTGTACTTATGGATTCGCAGGGACGTTCGAGTATTACCGAGTTCGAAACCAGTCGACAAAAGAGCAACACAATGGGGCCGTTCCACGGGTACGTTGACCTCCTCCTGGTTGTCGTCTTGACGCTTCTAGCAGTCGGCCTCGCGTTTGTTTTCGGCGAACAGGGTGGCCCGTTTGCGGTTCGGATTCCTCTCGGCTTTCTGTTCGTGTTCGTGTTACCAGGCTACGCTCTGACCGCAGCCTTGTTTCCGCAAACTGGGACAGGAGCAACCCACTCCTCGGGTTCCTATTCGGTCTCTACACTCGAACGACTTGTCCTCTCAGTCGGTCTGAGTCTCGTAGTCGTCCCACTCATTAGTATTGGGTTGGCAATGCTCTCAATCTCTATTACGTTGTCCTCGGTGATCTTCAGCATCGGTGCGTTCACACTCGCGACCACCCTGGTAGCTGCTTTCCGAACGTACAACACGTCACCACAGGAGCGATTTTCTATCGTTGCTGGTAGCGCACATTACGTGAGGACAGCCAACTGGAACGTGGTACAACTGGTGTTCGTCGTCATGCTCATTCTGTCTGCAGCTGGGCTCACTGCGGCAATCGTTGGCTCTGGTAACGGTGACTCGTTCTCCGAACTGGCACTCCACACCCAGGACGACGATGGTGAGCTAGCCCCTGGCGAGTACCCAGATTCGCTTTCAGTGAACGAATCAGCGTCGCTACACGTCGAGATTGGCAATCACGAACACCGGTCTGTAGAGTATACAGTCGTCGTCCTTCTCGAAGAGGTCGACTCGGACGGTACCGTTGCTGATCGGAGCGAACTCGATCGGTTCAGTGTATCGCTCGACCACACCGAGAGGACGGTAGTCGATCACGAACTCGAACCAGCGCAGACGGGCGAATCACTCCGTGTTTCGTATCTGCTCTACACCGACGACCCTCCTGACCAGCCGACGATTTCGAATGCTGATCAGTCTGTCCATTTCTTCACAGACGTCTCTGACTAGCGTATCTGAGCTTTTGTAACAGGCCGCTCTGGGGTAGCTCGAATTAGTGGTGAGTTACGGCGACGAGGAGAGAATCTGTTCTCTATCGATAGGGCTCTCCTCCACGTCGATACTGTCGACAATCCGTTCGGCAGCCTGTCCGTCACCGAACGGTGACTCCCAGACACCCTGCTTTGTAGCCATCTGCTCGGCAGCTATCACTATCTCGTCAGGTGAGATACCTGCGATACAGTTTGCGCCCACGTGTACTGTTTCTGGCCGCTCGGTGGTGAATCGGAGCGTTACACAGGGCGTTCCGAGAATGCACGTCTCTTCTTGCACACCGCCCGAATCAGTGAACACGAGTCCAGCCTCTGACTCAAGGCGAAGGAAGTCGAAAAAATCAAGCGGTTCGACCAGTCGAATCGTCTCAGGGACGGTGATATCGAACTCCTGGAGGTTCGCTTCGGCGCGGGGATGGACTGGGTAGACCACGTCGTAGCCTGACTTTTTGGCGTACCTGTCTACACCGGTGAGGAGCGACTCGAATCGTTCCCGGTCGTCGACGTTTTCCGCCCGGTGTGCCGTGAACAGACAGAACTCGCCCGGTTCGAGAGCAAACCGTTCGAGAACGTCGCTCCGCGATGCCGCGAGCGTACTGTATCGGTCTATTGCATCGGCAACAGTGTTGCCCGTTACTGTAATACGGGATTCGGGGATGTCCTCTTGCTGGAGTTGCTGAGCTGTACTTCGAGTTGGGGGAAACAGGTAATCCGAGATGTGGTCGACGATGACCCGGTTGGTCTCTTCGGGCATCTCCCTGTCGAAACTCCGCAATCCGGCTTCGATGTGAGCGACGTCGGTATCGAGCTTGCTCCCTGCCAGTGCACCGGCGAGTGTCGAGTTGGTGTCTCCCTGTACGAAGACGATTTCCGGGGCGATATCGAGTAGTTCGTCTTCGATAGCGGCGAGCATCTCTCCGGTTTGATTCCCGTGGGCATCTGAGCCCACGTCGAGATTGACATGAGGTGACGGAAGCTGCAGTTGTTCGAAGAACACGCCGTCGAGTTGCTCCGAGTAATGTTGTCCTGTGTGAACAAGTGCGGTTGATATACCTCGACGCTCGCACTCCAGTACTACGGGAGCAGTCTTGATAATCTCTGGACGTGTTCCGAGAACGAAAGCAACAGTACCCATGTTACTTTCCTCCCGGTCTCTCGGTTTGGTTATAGATGACTTGTTTGGCTAGTAGCACAGTTCTACTGCCCAGCCACCGAACACACAGTCGAATTGAGGCTGTTTACTTCTTGAGTAGAAGTTCAATAACAATACGTTGAGAGGGTAATCACTCTATGAGATGGCCAGACAGAAGTTGGCGGTAGTTGTAACGCCTGTTCGACCGCTTTCACACAATGCCCACAGTGCGCTATGACAGCTGACCATACGCGACAGACGCAAGCAAGCACTTCTCGCGCTTCAGATGAGGGCGTCTTCAGGGGTGGGGATCAGCCTCTCGTAACCGTGGTCATCACGACCTACAATCGACCATCGTATCTCCCGGAGGCTATCGAAAGTGTACGACGACAGACCTACAACCCGGTTGAGCTCATCATCGTAGATGATCACTCTGAGACGCCAGCACAATCAATTCTCGAATCGATGCCTCAAGACGGGTTCTTCAACATCGAGTGCATCCGTCACAGTGAAAACCGTGGTGCCAATGCAGCACGAAATACAGGCATCCAGAATGCGTCAGGTCAGTACGTCGCGTTTCTCGACGATGACGATAGATGGCTCCCTGAGAAGATTGAACAGCAGGTCGAAGCGTTCCAGGACAGCGAGGACATCGGCGTAACGTACACCGGACTCGAACTGGTCAACGGGTGCGATTCGAAAACGTATATTCCTGCAGAGATTGAGGGGGACCTCACGAAGGAACTGCTCTGTCGAAACGTCGTTGGAACGCTCTCCTCGGTAATGGTGCGGACAGCAATTGCCCGAGAGACCCCACTTGATGAGCAGTTTCCGAGCTGGGCCGACCTGGAGTGGTACGTCAGACTCTCGCTGCAAACGAACTTTCATCGGGTTCCTGTCCCGCTTGTCGTATACACGTTCGATTCTCACAACAGGCTGAGTGATGATCTCGATAAAAAATGGGTGGCCTACGAGCGGTTTCTGAACGAGTTCGACGAGTTGGCTAGCCAGTACGGTGTCCTGTTCCGTCGGAAAATGCGGGCCTGGGCAGCGTATCGTCTCGGTTCGACGGCGCTGAATATGAATCAGTACGAGGACGCCCGACAGCTTTTTTTCCGGGCGTTTCGGACCTATCCCTTCGAGGTTGACTTTCTCACGTACGTTCTTGCGACAGTCGGTGGACGGTACACACACGGCGCTGCTCGAGGAGTAAAACGAACGGTTTCACCGATACTCAACGGACTGTGAGTACTCCCACGATTTCGGTCGAGGGCTTTCTTTTGGATTTTTGCAGCTGTCGCCGAGCGTTGATGGCGGACCACTCTTTTGAGGCGATTTGATGACCAACTGACCCGACAAACGGCTGGCTCAGTCCCACGACACCCCGACGGTATCCGGCGTTGGGACGTCCATATTGTTCGGGTCAGTGAGTGTCAACGGGATACCTTCCTGGAGGAAGACGCGAGGGTTTCTGCTGGCAAACACGTACGGCGACACTCTGTATCTGGCCTCGACGTCGAGCCCCTCGTCCGGGTTGTGACGCATCTCTTCAGCGTTGTTGTAGTGGACGTAGGTAGCTACCCTGGATGATTCGTCACTACCATAGCTGAGTCCAGAGCCATATCCGCTGTCGAACGAGAAGAGCTCGTCTGCTGTCACTGCGGCGTTATCACGCACCCGTATGTTCTGATTTTCGTGTCGGTGCCCGTTTGCTCTGGCTACAACCGTACCAATCTCGTAGTCGGTATCTTGACCGAATCTAAATCCTGACGACCCATTGCCTATAGCGAGGACCTGGTCGAACGAGACGGTCGAGCGCCTGCCGGTTACAGACTGGCTTCCCGGCCTGATATAGCCATGTCCGTCGTTGTTCGCCAGCACGACCTGCCGGTACGTTGCCTCGATGACCTCTTCGGTCGTTTTCGTTCCCTGATAGTTTTCCTCGGAGATGGCGTTTTCGAGCACGGCTTTCCCGCCGGATAAATTGAACCCATGGCCGTTTTCATTTTCCACGCCGTTCCCGGTTGCGTAGGCGTTTCGCACAGTTATCGGTGGGTCGTAGACGTGTCCGTCTCCAAAGGAATCGAGGGCGAACCCGTGACGGCCGTTATCGACGGCCGAGACGTTTTCCATCGAGACGCCGCCGGCCCGGATTCTGAAACCGTTCATGTTCGCGTTCTTTGCCAAAGCGTTTTCGACCTGTATATCGATATTTCCTTCCGCGCGCTCGGTGGCGCCTCGGATGACAAGACAGTTCCCAACCTGTTGTGCGAGTTCGCCGTTCTGTTCTGTCAGGTTTCCATCGATTGTTAAGTTCCGTATTCGGAGTCCCTCGTACCCGTCCCCGATGTGAACGGTGAACACGATGTGAACGTCGTCGTGGTCGCCATCGATTCGGAGAACTGTCTGCTCACCGTCACCTTCAACTGTTAGATTATCTGGGTGCTGGTTACCATCCAGGACGAGCGCGCTCGGTCCGTCATCGTGTGCGGAGATACGGTAGGTTCCAGCAGGCAGGTATATCGTATCGCCCTCGTTCGCGTCGTCGAATGCCTGCTGTATCGGGTCGGTATCGTCGTTGTCCCCATCTCCAACAGCACCGAACTCAAGAACGCTCTTGACGTCGTCTGATTCCTGAGGGTCTACCTGCGCGGTCGAATCGTCGCCAGCGGAAGTCTGGTCATCTTCCTGCTGTTGAACGCCTTCTTGTCCTGAGCCATCCTCATCGGACTCCTGTCCTGTAACCTCTTCCTGGGGCTCATCTTCTGTGCGCGTCTGTATCGGTGCGCTATAGCTAGCGACAGCGGCAACTGACAGGGATGCTAGCCCCAGAAATTCACGTCGTGATACCATTGTTTCTTTGGCGAAGGTGTATCATCAGTGAAAATAATATGACACGACTCTTCTTAAGTAGACTGTCGCTACCCAGGTAGCGACGGTTGGTCTTTGCTAGTAAGAACGCATTATATCGAGCCTTCGCCGTTGCGGTGTGGAGTAGCCTCGATGTCAAAGGCACCGCCCAACTCCTCCTTGATGGTATGTAGAGTGGTCTCGCCTTTCGTCGTCGGTCAACATCTGGCAACAGTCACCTTCATCCCTGGAGATAGCCAAGCGACTGAAGATGCTGTTTCATCTCCTCACTGTCTGCCAGCTCGGTTTCAGCTGTTGAGCTCACGGACAACGCGTCCAGAAACTCGTCACACCGCTCCTCGAACTGGGTAAGAATGGCGGGATACTCCCCACTGACGTCGACAGTTTCGCCGGGGCCATCGAGATCGTACAGCTTTGCCTCGTCAGTTCGAACGTACTTCCACCGCTGTCCACGAAGTGCAATTGCACGGTCATCGAGGGTTCGTGATACAGTGTACTCAGAAGTATACTCCAATGGTTCTAGCTCCCCGTTGCGCACGTAATCAAGTATCATTTCTGGAATCTCAACGAGCGAGAGTGGTTCGTCGACCGCTCCCTCCACCCCAGCGCCGTGTATGAGGAATGGGACGTGGATGTTCTCCTCATAGAGCACGGGTTGATGGCCGAACGAGCCGTGTTCGCCGAATGCTTCGCCGTGGTCGGAGTGCAACATCAGCAAAGTTCCTGGCTCGATGTCGGTCACGAGACGTTCGACGAACGCGTCGACGGAGCGGACACAATCACGGTAGGCGTCCTGCAACCGCTTCAGCGTCGTTTCGTCAATCGTCTCGTGGATGGACGTATCGCCGCCCGGTCCCGTCGGCCGGCGTATCTGGTTGCCGCGGAGAAGTCCTGCGTACATCCCATACGTTGACGAGTCGCGGCGGTCCTCCCTCGGAACGAGATACGGGTTGTGTGGTTCGAGCAGAAATATCCAGGCGAAGACAGGCCCGGAAATCTCGTCGATTGTCGAAATCATGTCATCGTAGAACGTCCGCCACTGCGTAAACCAGCCGTCCTTGTGTAACCAGAGGTCAAAAAGTCGGGCGGCTCGAGAGGCAGGTGTCTCCTTGAACAGTTCGTGAATCTCCCCACCCTCCCGCCCGACCTCGACGAACGTGTCGAACCCTTCATCGAACCCGACGTCCGCTGACGTCCACGGGTTCGCAGTGAACGCTACAGTCGTATACCCCTCCTCTTGCAGGTCCTTGCTGACAAGGTCCGTTTGTTCGAGGTGGGTTTGCATTCGTCTGGCTCTGTCGTCACCGCCGGTGATTGGCTCGTCGTTCAGCTCCAGCTGCGACCCTGTGAGCGTTGCCGGGACCGATATGAACGTCTGTGGACCTGGCGCAATTGCTGACGTGTAGGTTACTGACTCCGAAGCGAGCACGTCGAGAAACGGCGTTAGGTTGGTGTCGCTCTGCCACCCACAGTGGTCCGCTCGGAGACTGTCGACAGTCACCAAGATAATGTCCTCTGTCATCGTTCTATCTGGTCGGACACTCTGTCTTAGTTAATCACGTCATTCGTCATCTTGCGGTCGACGTATCGTCCCTCTCGACCGGCTCCCAGTACACGACTCTCTGTGGCCGGAACTTCTAGCGATTCTATCGGTACCGAAATGTGGACGAAACTGTCGATACCGAACCGTTGGTATGTATTAGGGATAGATGGACGTCGTGGACGTAGCCTGTATAACGCGGCTCGATGGTGACCGTCCCACCGCTGCCTCCTACGATTACGTACTTTATACTTTTGAGGACGGCAGACGGCGTGAGCACCCATGTACGAACTCGTCGCCTCCGCAATCAACCATCCTGACCAGGTGAACACGTTGTGGGGGGTGTTCAACCGCCGTAGCTTGACGTCGCTATCGCGGAATGGCGTTCGAGTGAGTGCCGCAGTCCCTCGGCCACATGCCCCGCCGATGGGTCCCTACTCCACCTTTCGAGAGATTCCGATGAAAGACGAGCGCTTTCCGTACCCCGTCTCTCACCCGCGGTTCTGGTACTATCTTCCAAAGTCACTCCTCTATCATCGAAGCGGCGACTCGATGGCACGCGCGCTTCAGGAGTGGCGGTATACGACTGAGGTCGATGGTGATGTCTTTCACGGTTGTCACCTGTATCCTGATGGCTACGCACTGAGTACACTCGCCGACCGAGAGACGGTCCCGCTCACGGCGTACGCCCACGGGACTCTTATCAACAAGTTCGAGGAGTTCAACCGCCCGACGCGGGAGCGTATCCGTACAGTGCTGGAGGATGCGGATCGGTTGTTTTGCTCCGGTCACGCCATCGAATCAAAAATCCAAAAAATCGAACCAGCGGCCAGTACGGACGTCGTCCCTATCGGTGCGGATCCGGCGAACTTTCCGACCGACCGGGACCACCTGCTACGTCGGGAGCTCGGGGTTCCAGAGGAGGCGACTGTCGTCCTCTACTGTGGGCGGTTCAGCTCACAGAAAGGGATTCCCGACCTGATTGAGGCGCTGCGCTCGCTCGAGGGTGACTCCGCATACGTGGTTTGTATCGGTCACGGGGGCGACCTGCAGTCAGATCTTCGAGCCGCAATGCGTGAGTCGGCGACCCCATCCGGTAATGTTCTCAGTGACCTCCACCCGGTCGCGGTTCGTCGCTGGTTCGCTGTTGCTGACCTCTTTGTCCTCCCAAGCTACTCGGAGGGTCGACCGACGGTTATCTACGAGGCGATGGCGAGCGAGACACCAGCCATAGGAACCGATGTTGGTGGAGTACCCGAGCAAATCAATGACGGTGAAACTGGCTGGATACTCGACCCGGGTGATGCGGAGCGGCTGAGTGCGCTGCTCCAGCACGCTGTAGGGGCGGACCTCGAAACGATGGGAGAAGCGGCCCGAAAGCGACTGGAGGCCGAGGGGTGGACGTGGGAGAGTCACGCGAACGAACTGTCGGCAATACACCGATCGCTCATTGACCGATATGACTGAAATTTCGATACACGACCCCCCAACGTCCGAGCAATCAGAGATGCGCGTGTTGGCAATCACGTCGTTTCGACCTGAGGAGATATCCAAGACGGCCAGCGAGATGTCGGTCCCGGTAGACGTCATTGCCGTCGAACCCAGTGCCGGACGTGTTGGTCACATTACCGAACTGTACGAACAGGCGAGCAAGAAAATCCGTGAGCACGACCCTGATGTGATTTTGCTCGACTGCTACGAGACGATGGGGTTCGTCGTGGCGCTTCTCGCTCAGAGACACGATGTTCCGATCGTCGCCCGTATGGTCGGAGATACCTGGCGTGGCTACGAACAGCCCACTATCAGCGAAATCTCCTCGCGAGAGGACGTGCTGCGCTACGGCCTCCACAGGGCAAGTCTCGCTCTCGACGAGTTCATCTTTGCACGTGTTGAAGGCTTCGTGAGCGTATCGAACGACCTCCAGAAGACCATCATCCAGCGCACAGGTTATCCACCCAAGAACGTCGGCGTCGTCCCTGTTCCGATGACGACGGACACGTTACACGAGGGCGATGCTGAACGAGGTCGACGAACGCTTGATATCGACGAGGCTCGGGTCGTACTCACGGTCACGAACCTCAAGTTCCCCGAGAAGTTCGAGGGTGTACGGACAGTTCTCTCCGAAATCGAACCGGTGCTCCAGGACAACCCGGATGCCGCGTACGTCATCGCTGGCGGCGGACGCTTCAGCGACAGGCTCGAATCGCTTATATCTCGGGAGTACGGCCACCTCAAGGACCGCATTTACGCACCTGGGTATGTGGAGAACGTCTCGGACCTCTATGCGATGGCCGACGTGTTCGCATACATCTCCTACAGGGACGGCTATCCGAACGCCGTCCTCGAAGCCCAGACTGCGAAACTGCCGGTCGTTGCCAACGATGCGTACGGGATGGTCGACCAGATTACCGACGGAGAAACTGGGTGCCTGGTCGACCCGGAAACAGACGGAGCGCTCGGAAACCATCTCGCCCGACTGCTTACCGCTCCCGAGGAACGTGAGCGAATCGGGGAGAACGCTCGGCGTCGCGTCCTCGCCGAGAACACGCCCGACGTAATCGCAGAAGACCTTCAGCACGTCTTGCAGTCAATAGTCTCTCAACCCTGATGGAACGGTTGCCGGCAACACACCGATTTTACCCTTTGATACCGTTGATGACCGTCTGAATGTTTTGTTCGATTCCCCAGTTGAACTGCCGTTCCAGTGCGAGCGCCGTGGCCGCATACACAATCACGCCAGCGGGAATCAACACGACGAACTCGACTAATGGATGGAGTTCGACCAGACCCCGCGCGTACCAGAGACTGGTGAACATGACGACAGCACCGACGAACGGATAGAAGTACTCTCGATACAGTTGTCTCGGCCGCCCATCTATCATCTTGGTGACAAGATACACCTCGAGGGGTAACATCGGGAACAGGTAGACGGCGGTAACCGCCATCGCTGTTCCCTCGATTCCCCACATGTCGGTCGCTGGCCAGATGACAACCGCGATACAGAGGATTCGGAGCGCGCCCGTCTTGGCAATCAAATCCGGTCGTCCCAGGGCTTTCCAGAGCGAGCCAAAATTTTGCGTAATCGCATGCAGGAGGCCGTACATCGCGAGTATCTGTAGCGTCAGTATCATCGGTGTCCACTCGCTCCCCAGAATCCCTCTCACGAAACTCGGCGCGACCAGGGCGATACCGAACCCCAGCGGAAAGGCAATCAATGCGACAAACCTGGTGGATTGAATGAGTGCGCCCCGGACTTGAGCTGTCTCCTCCTGGAGCGCGGAGTAGGCGGGAAACGTAATCCGGGAAATCACGCCAGAGAGCTCCCGTGCAGGGACGTCCGCCATCTGGTAGGCGTACTGATAGAATCCGAGCGCAGTGGCGGAGAGAAACCAGCCGACAAAGGCGTCATCGCCCTGGGTAGCTATCCAGCCGATAATCGACGAGCCGGTAATCCACTTTCCGAAATGTACGAGCTCCAGCGCGTGAGCGCGGTTGAAGGAGGGCCACGGACGGTAATCGTGAAGGACGTACGAGAGTACCACCTTGCTGGCGGGCCTGCTGAGCGTCCCAAATACGAGCGCCCAGACGGTCGGTGACTGTAACGCGTAGCCGACGCCGACGACGAACTGGAGGAAGCCGCCGCCTGCCTTGTACACGAAGTATTTGTGGAACTCCAGGTTTTTCTCGAAGTAGACGACTCCAGGGTTTTTGACTCCCAGCAGGAGCGGTCCGAGTCCGAGAACCCGTATCAGTGGCGTTGCCCGTGGTTCACTGAAGAACGCTGCGATATAGGGGGCAAGCGCGAACAACAGGCCAAAGATGAGGACGCCACGGGCAACTTCCAGACACCATGTCGTGTCCAGGTAGCTGTCGACGTTTGTCTCCTTCTGCTGGATGAGCGCGGCATCCAGCCCGATTTCGGTAAAACGTTTTGTCGCGGCGAGAACAATCAACGCGATACCCATCAACCCGAAATCTTCGGGGGAGAGCAGTCGTGCGAGGACGATGAGCATTAACATCTGGAAGAACCGAGACGAGAACTTCGTCGCTCCAACCCAGAGGCCGCTCTTTACGGTCCGCTGTACGAGCGAGCCACTCGGTATGAGATGCTGGAGGAGTGCACCTAGTTTCTTACGCATTTACAACTCACCCTGCCGGTAGTCGAGTTTAACTTGTGCAGTTGATAACACCGACACTCACCCGAACCGAGTCAGAGACGACACCTTGTTATTACTTCGCTACCGCCGTACAGCGCTTACGCTTGCGGCTCCACAGTGGTACGATTCAATGGACACCCGGGTCGGCTTTGCAGAAGCGCTTCAATCTGCGAGAGAGAGCTGGTCAATTCTGGCTCGTCACTGCAATCATCGCCCTACTGAAAGGGAGTAACAACTGTATAACAATGCGCTAACTCGACATCACGCGGATGTGATACGAGAATGCACGTAGACGTGAAACAGTGGTTTACTGACCTCGTTCAGAACGCCGGCGACGACTGGAGCTACACGTTGATGAACGCAGTTCGGGGGCTTCACAACGGTGCCTATTTTACAGTCACGTCACGGTATCCCGTTGGAACGAACATATACGAGCGCGACTGGGATCTGCTGCTGGTGTTTGATGCGTGTCGCGTCGACGCGATGAGGGAGGTCGCACCTGAGTACGATTTCATCGAATCGGTCGATTCTATCTGGTCAGTCGGCAGCTCTTCACACGAGTGGCTCTGCAAAACGTTCACCCGGGACTACATCGATGACATCCGTGAAACAGTGTATCTCTCGACCAATCCAAACACGCCAATCACGTTCGAGGATGGAAAACGACCGGCACAGAGCTACTCGATACCGCTGATGTGGGCGGACTGGGACGTGGTCGACGACGACGATTTTCAGCTTCTCTGGCAGCTCCCCAAAGGAATGGACGACGAGGGGTACATCACACTTGGTCCCGAGGAAGTCACCGACTACACGATTCACACCGGCAGAGACAACGACTTCGGTCGGATGGTCGTTCACTACTTTCAGCCCCACCGCCCATACATCGCTGGCCCGTACAGGGAAAACCGTCCGCCGAACGACCTCGAAGAGGACCCCTGGTCAGGAGTCAAGTCTGGTCGGGCGACAAAAGAGGAGATATGGGAGCTGTACATCGACAACCTCCGGGTAGCGCTTGATTCGATTGAGCGACTGCTCGAGAATATCGATGCGGAGAAGGTTGTACTCACTGCAGACCACGGCGACCTGTTCGGTGAACTGGGTATCTACGGTCATCCCGAAGGGTTTCCTCACCCCAACCTGAAGAAGGTTCCGTGGGTCGAAACCACTGCTACTGATACGATGACGAGCGAGCCAACTGTCGACACCGAGCGGGAGCAATCCAGCCAGAGCGTCCAGGAGCAACTCGAACAGCTGGGTTATCTCTGACCGCCGTTTCGTGGTGCCGTCGAACACGCTGTCAGTTTCTCAACCGGAACTCGCGAAGCCTACTCTGTCAGACTATCGAAATCGCGCTCTTCGTCATCGATAGTGACAGTCACGGGATGGTCGGTCGTAGCATCGACGATTCGGCCCTGGATGAAGTAGTCGTCGACGGCCACGTCCAGGACGTATCCGTGAATTATGGAGTAATCGCCCTCGGTCGTCACTGAGTCCTGGAACTCGTGTTCGTGTGTGTTGCTCTCGGGGCCCGCCTCGGCCGACCCCTCGATTGTAATCTCGTACTCGGCAGTTTCGTCGACAGCAGAGATGACGAGGTGGCGTTCTTCCTGGAATGTGCTCGTCTGGATGGCCTGTGTTTCGATCGTTCCATTTGCGGTCTGGATCGTTCCGGCAGCCGTGGCGAGCCCAATCCCTGCCGTGGGCATCGCCTGCCTTTCGTTCACTTCCTCGTCGCTGTTGCCGTCGAAGTTGATACCGACATCGTCGGCAGTCGGAACACCGTCGATGTCCGTGACGTCGACTTCTTCGCGTTCACCGAGGCTCAGTCCACTGGTTGAACCGAGCGCACCACCAGAGTTGTTGTAGTGACCGTAGTAGCCGATATCGGCCGACGAGTTTGCACTAAGGCCCACTCCTGCGTGACGGTTGACGTACACTTCCGCGTTAGACGCGTCAAGTCGACCGCCATCAGTGACGTACAGGCCTGGGTTCGTGTGGTTGTTATCCGTGATGACCAGCGAACTTCCATCGACGAGCTCGTAGTCGATGCCCGTGAGTCGGCACGTGCCCCAGGACGTGGCACCACAGTCGTCGATGACGATGTCTTCGAACTCCATGTATCCCGAGGTGGGATTGGTCGAGACGACGCCGCCGCCTTCACAGCCGGTTACACGGACGCGACGATACTCGTGTTCGTTGTGTCCAACCGAGCACTTGAACCCGCGCCCGGAGCCCGGACCGATGACGGTGTCTTCGACGATACTGTAGCCGTCCGAGGAATCGATGCCGACCCAGGAGTTGG
>LKMJ01000093.1_pt1 | contig 54617 bp, 51 predicted proteins | sample 643391 | NCBI WGS metagenome assembly LKMJ01 (sample SAMN04112250, study PRJNA286221) | soda lake metagenome | biome: soda lake; feature: Kulunda Steppe; material: water; isolation source: sample PL-Br10 brine of Picturesque Lake | place: Russia: Kulunda steppe | collected 2010-07 | reverse complement strand
GAGGCCGACAGCGAGACGTCGATCGCGGCGACGGCCTGTTCTAAGTGTTCGACGCTCGTGGTGCCGATAATCGGGGCGTCGACCCACTCCTTGTGGAGGAGCCACGCCAGAGCGATCTGTGCCATGGTCAGCCCCTTCTCGGCGGCCAGTTTGGCCACCCGCTCGTTGATCTCCCGACCGCCACCCTCCCGGTATGGGTGGTCGTACATGTGTTCTTCCGTCTCACCCCGTGTCGTCGCGTCGATCTCTTCGTGGGGACGCGTGAGATATCCCCTCGCCAGTGGCGACCACGGGAGCACGCCAACACCCTCTTTCGCACAGAGAGGCACCATCTCGCGTTCTTCCTCGCGATAGACCAGGTTGTAGTGGTTTTGCATCGTCGCGAACCGATCGAGTCCGAGCCGATCGCTCGTATACAGCGATTCGGCGAACTGGTGGGCCCACATCGAGGACGCACCGAGATAGCGAACGTGGCCACGCCGCACGGCATCGTCCAGCGCCCGCAGGGTCGTCTCGATCGGGGTGTCGTCGTCCCAGCGGTGAATCTGGTAGAGATCGATCGTCTCCATTCCCAGTCGCTCGCGACTGGCTGTAAGCTCCTGTTCGATCGCTTTCCGGGAGAGCCCACCCGAGTTCGGGTCGTCCTCGCGCAGCTGGAAGTAGCCCTTGGTGGCGACGACCGACTCCTCGCGATAGCCCTCTAAGGCCGCCCCCAGAATCCGTTCCGACTCGCCGTTGGAGTACATGTTCGCCGTGTCGAAGAAGTTGATCCCGAGATCGATCGCTCGATCGATGATCCGTTTGCTTTCTTCATCCTCCAAGACCCACTCGCGCCAGTCGCTCGATCCGAAGCTCATACAGCCAAGACAGAGGCGGCTGACCTCCATTCCCGTCCCGCCGAGTGTCGTATACTCCATCGCAGGATGCTACAGCGGCCACCGAAAAAAACAGTACGTGCCTGCCAGGACCCGAACCCGGCATGGAACCGGTCGAACGCGTGGGCAGCCGGGACCGACCCGATCGTCGCCAACTCGGCTTCCGTCACCCCCTCCCGACGATCCCGAGACGGCATGGGTGCCGTCTCTCGACCCCGTCTTTTGACCCCTACAGCGACTCGGGTTCGAGCACCCTGACGCTCGTTCTGACCGCGACGAACGCCACGGCGGCAAGCAGACCGTAGCTCCCGACGAGCAGCCAGCTCGTGGTCGTCGCTGACCCCATCGCGAACTTCGCGACCGTGTTCGCCGGATGCTCGGGCAGGAGGGCTGCAAGCACCAGCCCGCCGACGATCGTCACCGAGTAGAGCAGCTGTGCCTGTCGTCGGTCCGGGGTTGCCAGTGCGATGATCGTTCCAAGCGAGACGACGATACCCGACAGCGCCCCGACCAGGACGATCAGGGCGGCCGGCATGGCGATCGCCGTGCCGTTACCCGCGAGCACGGCGAGCCAGACGATCGCCTGCAGGGGTGCGATCGCCGCGATCGTGACGAGTTTCGCATCGACGATATCCGCAAGCGACAGCGGCGCGACGCGCAACAGCGCGAGCGTTCCCCGCTGGCGCTCTTCGATCAGGGAATCGAGGACGATCGAGCCGCTGATGAACACCGGCAAAAAGAGCAACAGCGGGACCAATACGGTGTAGGTAAAGGCGAGGTACGGACTCGTCTCGTCCGGCTCGGGCAGATCGAGTGGCTGTTCGGCGAGCCGATCGGCGTTGGCCTGGCGTTCCGTCCGCTCGACGGCTTCGAGCGTCTCCCGAAGCTGGACGACGACGAGGGTCGTCTCCAGCCCCGTTTCGGGTGCGGTGACGGCGACCTGGAGCTGTCCCTCCTCACCCCTGGTCGCCTCGAAGACGGCGTCTACCTCCCCCATCCCGAAGGCCTGATTGGCGGCGTCGCGATCCTCGTACTGTGTCGATCGGATTCCGTCCCGTCGTTCGGTGGCGGCGAGCAGCGTCTCGGGATCCTCGCCCGTGACCGCGACGTCAGTCTGGTAGCCGTCGACCGCGCCCGGATCGTACAGCGAGACGAGTCCGACGACGAGAAACGACGAAAAGGCCGCGATAAACAGCTGGATGGCCACGGCGAGCAGGATCGTCTTCTCCGATCGCAGCGATCGAAGCTCCCGGCGGCCGACGGCCACTCGCGCACGACGCGACGGGCGAGCCGATGCCTCCGGTGGCGGGTTCGGCCCGCGTGGCTCGGTCGATCGCTCCGACTCCCGATCAGCCGGCAAGACTGATCACCCCGAGGTTGTAGCCGGCGTGGACGAGCGTCGCCAGGAAAAAGCCGATCGCGTACACGTTCTCGCCGCGGGTCGCCGCAATCGCCGTGATGATTGCGGTGAGGACGTGCAGGAAAAGCGGTGCGAGAAAGAGCGCGAGGACTACGAGTGGATTGCTCGACAGCGCAGGGCCAAACGCCGCCAGCCCGACCGTCAGGTCCGGCAGGCCGACGAACTGGGCGACGTGGGTGAACTTCTCGCCGATGAAAAAGCCCGTACCCGACAGGACACCCAACACGACGCCGTTTCGCAGCGTCGCCTCGAACCGCGAGCGGGCGAAGCCGGCGTAGACGTGGACGCTCTTTGCGGCCTCTTCGATCGCCGCGGCGAGGACGAAAATCACTGGCAACGCGAGCTGTTCGGGGACGGCAAACAGGAGGGCAACGGCGAGCAACTGCGCCGTAAAGACGAAGGGAATAAACAGGATCGAGAGAAGCGGGATGCTGCGGTAGCCGGTGATCCGACTGGCGATCGCGTCGACGAGTTTTTCGGAGATCGGCTTCTGGTCGAACATATCCTCCTCGCGGTAGAGCCCGATGCCGAGGACGAAGAGGACGGCCGCACTGAGGTAGAACGGGCCAGTCGAGAACAGGTACTCGCCGAGGCGAGCGGACTCCCCCTGGAGGTCCATCACGACCAGCGTCAGCGGGGAGATGAGCGCGATCGGGTTGACATCGGTAAAGATCGCCGGGATGAACGTGTAGGTCGTCAGGAAGACGCTGATCGTCACCGTGACGAACGTAAGCTCTTTGAACGATCGAGCGAGCATCGCCCCGGCGAACGTCGAGCCAAGAAAGAGGAGGGCGATCGGGGTCGCCGCTGCGATCGACAGTGGCCCGCCACCGACCGCAAGGGCGATTCCGACGGCGACCGCGAGGAGTCCACAGAAGTAGGGCAGGGTCTTCCCTGCAACGATTTCGGCGGGTGAGGCCGGTGAGACGAGCAACAGCTCACCCCGGCGTTTGATGCGTTCGTCCATGATCGTGCTCCCGTAGGCCTGAATGATGAAGTTCATCGGGACGACGAACAGGAACGCCAGAATGAGCGACTCGAAGGGGAACGGCGGCGAGATTGTGCCCGGCGGTCCCGACTCCGGACCGTCGATCGCCTCATCGTCGATCGCCGACCCCTGTGTGGCGCCATCGGTGTCCGTGTCGCCGTCGTCTCCATGGTCGTCACCGCCGGGAGCTTCCCCACCGGCCTCGTCATCACTGCCGGGAGCCGCCCCGTCTCCACTATCGGGACCGTCGTCAGCGCCAGGTGTCGCCCCATCTCCGCTATCGAGACCGTCGTCAGCACCGGGAGCCGCCCCATCTCCGCTATCGGGATCGTCGATCGGGCCGTCGTCGTCCGACGTCTCGTTGGCCGAGTCGCTCGCCGCCGATGGGCTGTCGTCCGCGTCGCTCCCATCGTCCGGCTCGCGATCGCCCGCAGTCCCGGCCCGCTCACGATACTCGATCGTCACTTCGACCGGGTAGGCAGCGGCGACGTCGTCTTCCTGGGCCATCAGCGCCTCGTTGTACGCTTCGATCGCGTCGCGAAAGGCGTTGGCCGCGGCGTCGCCGGTCTCGCCGTAGGCCGTGAGTTCGACCCGCGTCGTCGACTGGGCCCGCATGTCGCTTTCGATCGGTTCGTGTTCGGTGACGACAACGTCGACGTTCGCGTCAGCCGCGTCGCTCTCGATGAGCACGTCTTCGCTGGAAAGCGGTCTGAACTGCTCGCTTTCGACTGCGACGTCGTAGTACGGACTCGCCTCGTCGACGCCGACGACGTAGATCTCCTCCTCCAGTCCGACACCGTCGTCGGCGACCGCGATTCCGACGACACCGACGACGATCAGCACCGCCACGAGGACCGCGACCGTCTTCCGATCGGCGGTTCCGAGACTCCGGGAGACCTCCCAGCGGGCGATCCGCCCGGTTCGGGACGCCGCGGCGCGGAGCCACTGGGCGCGCCCCGTCCGATCGTCGTCGGTCGTGGTCGGCGTGTTCACGCGGCCTCCTCCCCGCCGTCGCCGGCGACCTCGAGGAAGATTTCCTCGAGCGTCGGCGTCTCCGTCTGGATATCGATGACCCGGCCGCCGTCGGCCTCGACCCGCTGACGGATGGTCTCGACGGTAGCCATCTCCTCGACGACGTGCTTGTACTGGCCGTTCTCCTCGATACCGTCCCCGCCGTTTACCGTCGCGTAGACGTGGTACTCGGTACCGCCGTGGGCGTCGCGTATCTCCTCGATCGAGCCCCGGGCGATGATCTGTCCGTCGTTCATGATGACGACCCGATCGCAGATGCTCTCGACGTGAAAGAGGTTGTGTGCGCTGAAGACGATCGTCTTCCCGTCTGTGGCCAGTTCCTCGGTGAACTCGATGATGTAGTTCGTCGTCAGCGGATCCAGTCCCGAGGCCGGCTCGTCGAAAATGAGCACGTCGGGGTCGTTGACTAGCGCCCGGGCGATCGCGACCTTCCGTTTCATCCCCTTCGACATGTTGCCAAGCTGTCGATCGCGGTGGCTCAGTTCGAGCCGGTCGAGGGAGTCGGTGATCCGGTCGGCTGCGACGTCCCTGGGGACGTCGTAGAGATCGGCGAAAAAGGACAGATAGTCGACGGGGGTCATCTCCTCGTACAGCGGCGACTCTTCGGGGAGAAATCCAAGCTGTCGCTGCATCGCCGGCTCGCCGGGCGTGTGACCGGCGACGACCGCCGTTCCGTCCGTCGGCTCGACGAGCCCCGCGATCATCTTCAACGTGGTCGTCTTCCCCGCCCCGTTTGGCCCCACGACGCCGAACACCTCGCCGCGCTCGATCGAGAACGTACTTCCCTCGACGGCGACGAACCCTCCATACTCTTTGCGGAGGGACTCCACTTCGAGTATTGCCATCAGTTGTATCGATCCAGGGACCCGCTGGAGTAAAGTCTAGCGGCCCGTGAGTGTTCCGATAGCTGGCCACTCGTCCGAGGCCGCGTCGGGCTACCAATCTGCTAACGTTCTGTTAGCTGGTTCGACACCGAACTGCTATACCGATCGACGCCCAACGTGGTCGTACCGATGCCCCAAGCGCAGTCAGACGCCGAGACCCGTGAGCAAAACGCCGAGGCCTGCCCAGTGATCGAATCGCTCGAACAGATTGGCTCCCAGTGGCGACTCGCCGTCTTGCACACCCTCCTCGACGGTGAACACCGATTCAACGAACTCAAACGAGCGACTGGTGCGAACGCACGCACACTCTCGCGTGTCTTAGACGACCTTGGCGAAATGGGATTTGTCGAACGCCGGCTCGAAGAGGACGCGCCGATCGCGACCTACTACAGCCTCACGGCAAAAGGAGAGTCACTCGAACCGGTCTTCGGAGAAATCGAGTGCTGGGCTGACAGCTGGCTCGACGACGAGATTACCGATCGATCGGCCTCGAACTAGTCGCCAGTTGCGTAGCCAACCGATCGATCGGTTGGGTGGAATCCGTTACCGGTCTCGAATGTGTAATACGGATTCGTGTCCGTCGTCGAGCTGACCGATCAATTCGTGGCGAGCGAGGGCAGTCAGATACCTGCCAGCATCGACGGGAAACTCTGTCTCGCCGAGATTGTGTTTTTAGTGAGCCGGTGGAAAAACGCCGCTGCGGGGTCAGTCCTGGGACGGTGAGGTGACACACAGCGCCATGTTTGGATCTGAAACTCTTTGGATCTGAAACCCACGCTACGCGGCGTTTCGATCCTCAACCTCGTCGAACAGGGTAATGACTCGTTGCTCGATCTCATCACGTTGCTCCCGTGTCTCGGACGCTTCCAGTGACCAGGCGTGGTGTTCACCCTCCCACTCATCGGGTCGGAATTGATCGACCGAGCAGCCCATCGTCACGATGTACTCCGCATCCGCTACGTCCTCTTCGGTAATTCGGCGTGGGGAGCGGTCGCTGATGTCGACTCCTTCAGCGTGGAGTGCCTCGATAACGTCATCGTGGATACGTTCAGCAGGGTCGGTTCCTCCGGTAACGATGTCAGTATTGAGCCCACGACGGTCACGCTCTCTTTCGGCGAACGCTGTCGCCATCTGGCTCCGGCCAGCGTTGCCAACGCAGGCGAATGCAATTTTCGTCATCGTCCTCCTGTTTCACCATCCTACGCCTACAACCCTTTGCCCAAGCACAGGTAGTGGTGAAAGTCAGGGAGATAATTGTCCACAGTCATAATTCAGTGCACGATACGTGCCGTAAATCGTGGACGCCTCGTTGTAGGGTGCGAATATACATACTATATCAGCGCACAACGTGATTATCCGGTGGAAGATATAGATTTACCACGGGTTACAGAACCCTCGGTTTTGGCAATGCGCTGGCTTGTGCTTACGGTTGCTTACTTTACACTTCTGTTATTTCTTATTGGCGTGTTTGATCTGTTGCTCGGCCTCTGGAATCTCATAACAACTGGAGAGTTTACCGACCCAGTTGCCGTCGTCCAACTCCTGGATACCGTCCTCTTGTTGTTAATTATTGTTGAGGTTCACCGAACGCTGATTGCCTACGCTCGTGACGAACCGGTCGTGCGGATTGTGATCGGTGCTGCGATCATCGCGATCGCCCGCGAAATAATCAGCTTCCGGATTGATGAGTTCGAGACAACTAGTGATGCACTGACTGGTGCTGGTGCGTTCAGCATTCTTCTCATCGGACTTGTCATCGCGTACCTTGTCGTCCGGTACACCGAAACCCAGGACTCAGCCTATGGGAAATCATAATCGTCGGCGTCCGAGATCGCCAGCGAGGGAGGGGCGGCTCTAATCGACGTATCCGCAGTTCAACAGCCGTCTAGCGTGCAGGGACGATTCCGACGAACAGGGGTATCTATGCTCGTCGATCCATCGACACCAGTCGTAACAATCACTCGCGCCACACTGGTCGGCGATCGGTCGTCGTCGGTCCGTTTTGGCGATCGATCCGTGGTTCGGTCCGGAGACACCAGCCGTCGCCGGTCGACGCGTGGTTCGTCGCGAGGTTCTCTCGCGACTGGAACCGATCGGCAAGGGGTTCGCTCGCGAGGTACCACAGGAGGAAGTACTACCCGTCAGGATCGAGTTCGACCAGTTCGAGCGATCGATCGAGATGACAGACGTCGTGTGGTGGGTCGCCGATGTTCTGCCGGATTCGGTACTCCGTCTCGAAATCGAGCCCGTCGGGCTCGCAGTACTCGTGGCTGGGACAGTCGATGTAGGGACAGGGGCCAAGCAGCGTGGTCTTGCTGCCGGCGAAGGCACCTTTCGAGGGAACGGTCGCCTCGACGGAGACCGGTTCGACTTCGACTGCCCTGACGCCGCCGTCGTGCATGGCACAGTCGAGTGTCTGGGCGTTCTCACGGACGGCCGTGATGCGGTATCTGGCGTCGGGCTCCAGATTCAGACACTGGCTACGGTACGGACAGCCGGCACAGCCGTCTGCCTCCCCGTGATAGACGAACTCGGTTCCCGGTTCGGCCAGCCGGGTCCCGACGAGCGTAACGGTCGACATACGAAGCCGTTCGTCCCGGCGGCGGTTAAGCCTCACGTCGGTCGTCTCCTGTGACCCCCTTCGCCGATCGCCCGGCGTGTTTTCGCTTCGCAGTCGGCTCCTCGAGTTGCGGATGAGAGAGCCGGCGGCAGTGACATCACAGAGACAGACTGGCCGGAAATATTTATTAGGTTGATGGATAGTTACTGGTAGAGAGAAGCAAACGGCGATTCAACGAGTACCGATCGGACCGCTGTCGGGAGCGAGGCCGTGTCTCTGTCGTGTCACATTCGACCGCCGTTCGTTCGGATCCACTCGGAAGGTATCATGAGGGGCAAACGCACCGACGACTCGGCCGATAGCCAGGGGATAATGGGGCACCCGGGAGAAGGCTCCCAGCAACTGCTGTGCTGTACGCGAGCCAGTTCAACCGGACAGCTGTACGCCGTGGGGGAGTATGACGGGGGATAACGATCGACTCGAGCAGCTGTACGAAATTTCGCTCGCGATCGAGTCCAAGGCGGATCTCCGGACGACGGCACAAAACGCGCTTTCGGCGTTCCTCCAGGAACTCGGCTGTACAGCAGGGGCGATACTGGAGTGGCAGTCTGGCTGTGAGGACGAATTCGCCTCCGAACCGATCGTGGTGCTCCCATCGGCGTCGGCCACACGCGACGTGCGTTGCCGAACCCGGGACCACCTCGCGGATCGGGAGTCACCGATCGAGGAGGTGCTCCCGTTGTCTCTCACGCTCGACGGCGAGACCGCACACGTCGTGGCGCTGTCGGAGTTCGGTGCCCTGGTCCTCGTGACCGACGGCGGGCCGTTCGACGACGAGCTGCTGGCTGCACTCGAACCGCTGGGTGAGAAACTGGCTGCCGTCTGTCGCGAGAAACGGACCGAAGCCCGGCTCCGCGAGGAGCGCGATCGGTTCGAGACGATGTTCGAGACGCTCCCGGAGCCGATCGCACACGTCGTCTACGAGGACAGCGAGCCGATCGTCAAGCGGGTCAACGAAGCGTTCGAGACCACCTTCGGCGACGACGCGGAGCCGATCGTTGGACGCCCGCTCGATGCACTGTGCCAGCCGGGGTCGGAGCCACCGGTCGGTGAGACGGCCCACACCGAACGACACGTCGGTGGGGACGGACGGCTGAACAGGGAGCTCCGGCGCGAGACGGTCGACGGGGCCGGCGATTTCCTCTTCCGATCGGCGGTCGTCGACTCGCCGACCGATCGGACCGAGCTGTTCGGGCTCTACGTCGACGTCACTGCAGCCAAGACGCGTCAGCGAAAGCTCGAACAGCTGTCCGCGGCCACACAGGATCTCCTCGCGGCACAGGAGCGAGAGGTGATCTGTGACCGGGCCGTCGACGCCGCCGAGACCATCCTTGATCTCTCGTTTGCCGAGGTGTCGCTCCACGATCGGGCTGTAGATGCCCTCCTCCCGGTCGCGATGACCGAGTCGCTTGCTGACGGCGAGCCGACGGCGTACGACGATCGGGGGAGCGCCGTTTGGCTGGCCTACCGGACGGGCCAGTCGAAGACGATCGAGGAGACGGCAGCGTTCGAGCGCCGACTGGACGCCAGCGAGCGGCCGATCGATTCCGTCGTCGTTGTGCCGCTTGGCCACCACGGCGTCTTCGCGATCGGCGCTCCCGCGACCGATGCGTTCGATACGAGCGATCACTACTTTCTGGGGCTGCTCTCGACACTGATCGAGACGGCTCTCGATCGGGCGACCCGCGAGCGCGGTCTCGAACGCATCCAGGAGACCACACGGGCGGCCGTCGCCGCCGAGACCCACCAGGACGTCGCCGATGCGACCGTCAAGCATCTCTCGACAGTGCTCGACTTTCCGCTCTCGACGATCTGGACGTACGATGCCAGCGAGGGCGCGCTCGTCCCTGTGGCGTCGACGACGGGATCGGTGGCGCTGTTCGACGAGATTCCGACGATTCGACGGGGCGAGGGAATCGTCTGGGACGTGTTCCAGAGCGGAGAGACGCGCATCGTCGACGACGTCGGTGCCGATCCGGATGCGTACAACGCCGAAAGTGCCGTCGCGTCGGAAATCATCGTACCGATCGGAGAGTACGGCGTGCTCGCGACCGGCTCCCGGCTGGTGTCGAATTTCAGTCAGACCGAACGGAATCTCGTCGAGATCCTCGCTGCAAACCTCGAAACGGCGATCGAGCTGGTCGATCGAAGACAGGAACTCGAGGTCCTCGATCAGGTGCTGGCACGGATTCTCAGACACAATATCCGGAACGATCTCACCGTCATCCAGGGCCACGCGACCAGGATCGCAGCCGGGTGTGAGGGGGAGCCAGCAGGGGCTGCGGAGACGATTCTTCGCAAGAGCAGGGATCTCGAATCGACGGCAGAACACGCCCACGAAATGCGGGCGGTCGTAGCCCAGCGCGGCGAGCAAACGCAGACGGCACTGGACACTGCGGCCAAGAACGCGATCGCGGCAGTAGAGCGCGCGTATCCGGCGGCCGCGATCGAGACCGACTTTCGGACGACGGCGACGGTGACGGCCCACCCACGGCTCGAAACGGCGCTTCGCCAGTTGATCGAAAACGCCGTCGAACACGGTTCCGCCCGCTCCAGTGACCGCGAGGATGCTCGTGATGGGGGAGAAAACGGTCGGTCCCGGGACGGCGCTGTAGCCGACTGTGGCGACGACGCCGAGCCGCAGGTGACGGTGTCGATCCGATCGACCGACGCCGGCCCCGTCCTCACGATCGCGGACACCGGTCCCGGTATCGATCCGATGGAGGTCGACGTGCTCGAACGCCACGGCGAGACCGCGCTTCGACACGGGAGCGGTGCCGGGCTCTGGATCGCCGATCGGATCGTCGACTACTCGGATGGGACCCTGGACTTCGAGACGGACGATCGGGGAACGACGGTCCACATCAGCTTCGAGTGACCGTTCTGGCCGTCTGGTCGATCTCCGCCATCACCGATCTCGACTGGAGGGTGGCCGATCGGGCGAGCAGTGGGTCCGGACCGTGTGCTGGGTGGATAGTGGGTCCGGACCGTGTGCTGGGTGGATAGTGGGTCCGGACCGTGTGCTGGGTGGATAGTGGGTCCGGGCTGTGTGCTGGGTAGGTAGTGGGTCCGGGCTGTGTGCTGGGTAGGTAGTGGGTTCGATCGTCGTCCTGCCCGGTCAGTGGGTTCGATCGTCGTCCTGTCCGGTCAACTCGTCGAGCCGATCGAAGTAGCTGTCTCGTGGCACCTGATACAGCTCCCGGTAATCGATCTCACCGTCGGCGAACTGCTCGGCGAGGTCGATCGCATACGTCACGGCGGCCGATCGGCTCTCGAATCGGGGCTGGTCTGGGAGCGTGACGTCGGGTTCGAGATAGAACGTGACAAACCAGTCGTCGGCGGAGGTTCGGCTGGTCGGATTGGTTCCGGGACGGCGAGTCCGTTTGCCGTGGGTGATATACAGCGTCGGGAGACAGGCCGGCGGAAACCCCTCGCCGTCGAAGACGTCCGGTCGGTACGCAAGCACCGCTCGGCCGTCGTCCTCGTCGCTCCAGACCGTCCAGCTCTCTGGGAGGGCACCAAGTCCCGTCATGTACGTTAGTACGACGCTCCGGCCTAAAGCATCGTCGTCGACGACCCGGGAGTGACGGGTCCAGTTGACGCCGACCGGAACGGCTGGCCTGCGCGGTGTGATCGATCGGCTGCGCGCGAGCGACACAGGCAGCTGCAAGCACGCACCTTATACTGATCTCGCCCGGACATGGGGCACGTCACCGAATGACAGTCTTCGATTCTGGCAATATTTGGCTGGAATGAAGTTCTGATAAATATCTTTTGGGGTTAAGACTAAGTACTTGGATTACTCACTCATTAAATACTATCGGTATCCGATCGCCGGACTGATCGCCCTATCTCGCCTGTCCCCGGCGCATCGATAGGACGGTTCCGGCCAGACAACGTGGGACACACTCACAAATGACACGACATATCGCCGCCCCGATAGGTTTGCGCTCTCCGAGAGCCTCCGCCTGTGATCAAGTGAGTGCGTGGCATACGAGTAGATGGCATACGCATCCCCGAACCGTGCCGTGGCGGGTCGCGGACCCGACCACACGACGGTCGGTCGACGTCAACAGTATCCCCGCAACTCGACCAGGTGCCGATCGAAGACGGGGGAATACCCAACCAGCAATGATACCATGACCGGTGACATCGAGACGCTCAAGAAGCTCAGTACGGATTACAAGGAATCGATTCCCGCAGACTTGCGGGAGACCAAGTCTTTCGACTGGTACTTACAAGCAGTGTACGAGGACCCGAAGGTTGCCCGCAACGCCCACCAGCGGGTCGCGGATATGTTCGATTACTACGGGACAACCTACGACGAGACCGAAGGAATGGTCGAGTACCAGCTCGCAAGCGAGGACCCGTTGAACGACGGCGAGAACACCTTCTACGGGAAGGTTATCCACCAGTCGATCCACGAGTTCGTGAACAAAGTCAAGTCGGGTGCCCGCCGACTCGGTCCCGAACGACGAATCAAACTCTTGCTCGGACCGGTCGGCTCCGGGAAGTCCCACTTCGACAAACAGGTTCGCTACTACTTCGAGGACTACACGCTCCGCGAGGAGGGGCGGATGTATACGTTCAAGTGGACGAACCTCTGTGACGTCATCACCGATCAGGATCCGGCCGACGACACGGTGAGGTCGCCGATGAACCAGGACCCGATCGTCTTGCTCCCCTTAGAACAGCGCCAGCGGGTGATCGACGATCTCAACGAGCGGCTAGACGCACCGTATACGATTCAAAACGAACAGGCGCTCGATCCCGAAAGCGAGTTCTACATGGATCGGCTACTCGCCTACTACGACGACGACCTCCAGCAGGTCTTAGAGAACCACGTCGAGATCATCCGCTTTGTCGCCGACGAGAACAAACGCCAGGGGCTTGAGACCTTCGAGCCCAAGGACAAGAAAAACCAAGACGAGACCGAACTCACCGGCGACGTCAACTACTCGAAAATCGCCGTCTACGGCGAGTCCGACCCGCGTGCGTTCGACTACTCGGGTGCGTTCTGTAACGCAAACCGCGGCATCTTCTCCGGGGAGGAACTGCTCAAACTCCAGCGGGAGTTCCTCTATGACTTCCTGCATGCAACCCAGGAACAGACGATCAAGCCCAAGAACAACCCTCGGATCGACATCGACCAGGTGATCGTCGGCCGCACCAACATGCCCGAGTACAAGGACAAGAAGGGCGACGAGAAGATGGAGGCCTTTAACGATCGGACCAAGCGGATCGACTTCCCGTACGTCCTGTCCTACGAAGACGAGTCCCAGATCTACCAGAAGATGCTTCGCAACGCCGACGTTCCGGACATCAACGTCGAGCCACACACCTTGGAGATGGCGGGGCTGTTCGGCGTCCTCACGCGGATCGAGGAGCCCGATACGGGAACCGTCGATCTGCTCTCGAAGGCAAAAGCGTACAACGGCGAGATCGACGAGGGAGACGACATCGACATCAAGAAGCTCCGCGACGAGGCCGCCGCGAAAGCCGAGATCGGCGAAGGGATGGTCGGCATCTCGCCGCGGTTTATCGGCGACGAGATCGCCGAGGCGATCATGGACTCGAAACACCGACAGCGTGGCTTCCTCTCGCCGCTGACGGTGTTCAACTTCTTCGAGGAAAATCTAGAACACCACGGCTCGATCCCCGAGGACAACTTCGAGAAGTACTACCGCTACTTAGAAACCGTCCGCGAGGAGTACCGCGAGCGGGCGATCGAGGACGTCCGCCACGCACTGGCCTACGACATCGACGAGATCCAACGCCAGGGCGAAAAGTACATGGACCACGTCATGGCTTACATCGACGACGACACGATCGAAGACGAGCTCACGGGCCGCGAACAGGAGCCCGACGAGACGTTCCTCCGAAGCGTCGAAGAGAAACTCGACATCCCCGAAGACCGAAAAGAGTCGTTCCGCCAGGAGGTCAGCAACTGGGTCTCCCGGCGCGCTCGCGAAGGTGAAGCGTTCAACCCACAGGACAACGAGCGCCTGCGCCGTGCCTTAGAACGCAAGCTCTGGGAGGACAAGAAACACAACATCAACTTCTCGGCACTGGTCTCCGCCAACGAGTTCGACGACGACGAGCGCTCGTCGTGGATCGACGCTCTGATCGAACAGGGCTACTCCGAAGGCGGCGCGAAAGAAGTCCTCGAGTTCGCTGGCGCAGAGGTCGCCAAAGCCGAGATGGACAGCTAACATGACCGGTACCGACTACGTCGCCGAGGCCGACCGCACGTTAGAGGAGACCTACGAAGAGCCGATGGGCCTCGCAGCGTACGTCGATCGCATCTTCGAGAACCCGACGATCGCCTCCCACGCATCGAAATACCTGCTGGAGGCGATCGAGGCCGCCGGCACCCGAACCGTCGTCGAGGAAGGCGAAGAAACGGAGCGATACCGCTTTTTCGACGATCCACACAACGACGGCGAACACGCGATTCTCGGCAACACCGAGGTGTTAAACGGGTTCGTCGACGATCTGCGATCGATCGCGGCCGGCCGGGCGAAAGACGAGAAGATCATCTGGTTCGAGGGGCCGACCGCGACGGGAAAATCCGAGCTCAAACGCTGTCTCGTCAACGGGCTTCGCGAGTACTCGAAGACGCCCGAGGGGCGTCGGTATACCGTCGAGTGGAACGTCACGACTGCCGAGGCCGAAGAACGGGGGCTGAGCTACGGCGGCGATCCGACGGCCGGTGACGACCAGCACTGGTATGAAAGCCCGGTCCAGGCCCATCCGCTGTCGGTGTTTCCCGACGAGGTGCGCGATCGGATCCTCGCCGATCTCAACGACGACCTCGGCGATCACGTGCCGGTCCACGTCGACGCGGCCCTCGATCCGTTCTCCCGGGAGGCCTACGAGTTCTTAGAGGAGCGATACAGACGCGAGGGCGTAGAGAACCTGTTCTCCGCGCTCAGCGACGACAAACACCTCCGTGTCAAGAACTACGTCGTCGACATCGGTCAGGGTGTTGGCGTCCTCCACAGCGAGGACGACGGCCCGCCGAAAGAACGGCTCGTCGGCTCGTGGATGCACGGCATGCTCCAGGAACTCGACTCCCGCGGGCGGAAGAACCCACAGGCGTTCTCCTACGACGGTGTGCTCTCACAGGGCAACGGCGTGCTCACGATCGTCGAGGACGCTGCCCAACACGCCGACCTGCTCCAGAAACTGCTGAACGTCCCCGACGAACAGTCGGTGAAACTGGACAAGGGGATTGGGATGGACGTCGACACCCAGATGCTGATCATCTCGAACCCCGATCTGGAGGCGCAACTGAACCAGCACTCGGATCGAAACGGCATGGACCCGCTGAAGGCGCTCAAACGGCGGCTGGACAAACACCAGTTTGGTTACCTCACGAACTTGAGTCTCGAATGTGAGCTCATCCGCCGGGAGCTGACAAACGAGACGGAGGTCTGGACGGCAGCGAGCTACGACGAACTCGCCGATCGGATCCGTGAGCCGGTTCGGGTGACGGTCAAAGACCGCCGCGGCGAGGCGAGCGAACAGGAGTTTGCCCCCCACGCGATCGAGGCGGCCGCGCTGTACACCGTCGTGACCCGACTCGACGAGGAGGACCTCCCGAACGGGCTCGATCTCGTCGACAAGGCCCTGATCTACGACCAGGGCTATCTCCAGGAGGGTGATAGCCGTCGCCAGAAGGACGAGTTCGATTTCGACGACGACGGCCACGACGGCGAACACGGTGTCCCCGTCACATACACGCGGGACACGCTAGCGGAACTGCTGCGAACCGACAAGGATCGCCACCACTCCGAACTGCCGGTCGAGGACGTCCTCATGCCCCGGGACGTATTAAACGGGATGGCAGAAGGGATGACAGACGCGCCGGTCTTCTCGGCCGGCGAACGATCGGAGTTCGAAAACCGCGTAGTGCCCGTGAAAAACTACATCTTCGACCAACAGGAGAGCGACGTCATCGAGGCCATCATGCACGAAAAGCGGGTCGACGAGGACACTGTCGCCGAGTACGTCGAACACGTCTATGCCTGGGAGACCGATGAGCCGCTGTACAACGATCGCGGCGAGCGGATCGACCCCGATCCGCTGAAGATGAAGCTGTTCGAAATCGAGCATCTCGGCCGGTTCGCCGAGAGCGATTACGACGGCAATCGTCCCCGCGAGAGCGTCCGGAACTTCCGGCGGGAGAAGGTCATTACGTCGCTAAATCGCCACGCCTGGGAGCACCGCGACGAGGACTTCTCGGTCCAGGACGTGGATCTGACGGCGATTCCGGTGATCAAGACGGTCTTAGAGAGCCACGACTGGGACGACGTCGAACGCACGTTCGAGGATTTCGACCCGCGCCAGTGGGACGACCCGCCGAGTGGCACCCAGACCGAGTCCGTCAAGGCGGACACGATCGAGACGATGGTGGAACTGTTCGACTACTCGCCGGCGTCTGCCGAGTTAACCAGCAGACACGTCATGGGACAGGTCTGTTACAGGTGGGACTAATGATCGCGTACAAAACGACAATTTCCGTGTGGATGACTGACAGCAACCCCGACCAAACCGAGGTGTCACGATGGGACTGAGAGACGATCTCGACAGATTCCGTGAAGTCGGCGAAGAGCGCCGTGAGGACCTCGCCGATTTCATCAAATACGGCGACCTCGGCGGGAGCCGGCCGGATCAGATACAGATTCCGGTCAAGATCGTCTCGCTCCCGGAGTTCCAGTACGACCAGCGCGACCAGGGTGGCGTCGGCCAGGGCGACGGCGACACGCCCGACGTCGGCCAGCCGGTCGGCCAGCCCCAACCCCAGCCGGGCGACGGCGACGGCGACGACGACGGTGACGGCGACGAACCCGGTGAGGAGGGTGGCGACCACGAGTATTACGAGATGGATCCCGAGGAGTTCGCCCAGGAACTCGACGAGGAACTCGGCCTCGACCTCGACCCGAAAGGAAAGAAAGTCGTCGAGGAAAAAGAGGGGCCGTTTACCGACCTCACGCGATCGGGCCCCGACAGCACGCTCGACTTCGAGCGGATGTTCAAAGAGGGGCTCAAGCGCAAACTCGCAATGGACTTCGACGAGGAGTTTCTCACGGAGGTCTGCAAGGTCGAAGGGTTCGGCCCCCGTGACGTCTTCGAGTGGGCTCGCGGCGAGAGCATTCCGGTGTCGATGGCCTGGGTCGAAGAGGCCTACACCAAGATTCCGGACGACGAGCTGACGACCTGGGCGTCGATCGACGAACTCGAGGCGAACGTCGATCGAGAGAGCGTCCAACAACAGATCCGACGGGAAGGGATCAAACACGTCCCGTTCCGCCGGGAGGACGAACGCTACCGCTTCCCCGAGATCGTCGAAGAAAAAGAAAAGAACGTCGTCGTCGTCAACATCCGCGACGTCTCGGGCTCGATGCGCGAAAAGAAACGCGAACTCGTCGAACGAACGTTTACGCCGCTGGACTGGTATCTCCAGGGGAAGTACGACAACGCCGAGTTCGTCTACATCGCCCACGATGCCGACGCCTGGGAGGTCGAACGCGACGAGTTCTTCGGCATCCGCAGCGGCGGTGGGACGAAGATTTCAAGCGCGTACGAACTCGCCGAGATGCTCTTAGAGGAGTATCCGTGGGCCGACTGGAACCGGTACGTCTTCGCCGCAGGTGACTCCGAGAACTCGAGCAATGATACCGAAGAACGGGTGATCCCACTGATGGAACAGATCCCGGCGAACCTCCATGCCTACGTGGAGACCCAGCCAAGTGGCAACGCGATCAACGCCACCCACGCCGAGGAGCTCGAACGACACTTCGGCACGGATGACGACGAGGTTGCGGTGGCCTACGTCAACGACAAATCAGACGTGACCGACGCGATCTACGAAATCCTCTCGACCGAGGGTGAGACAGATGAGTAACCGAACACAGACAATGCACTCCGGACGCACGACTGCCGGTGGTTCCCATGCGTAACACGAACGCTCCAACAGACCGGTTTCACAAGCAGACGATCGCGACCGACCTCGAAGCGCCGGTCGCAGAAGCGAGAAATCTGGCCGTCAAACTCGGCCTCGAACCGTATGCGGTGAAATACTGGATCGTCGACTACGACGAAATGAACGAACTCATCGCCTACGGCGGCTTCCAGTCGCGGTACCCACACTGGCGCTGGGGGATGCAGTACGATAAACAGCAAAAACAGGGCCAGTACAGCGGCGGCAAGGCCTTCGAAATCGTCAACAACGACAACCCCGCCCATGCCTTCCTCCAGGAATCGAATACGGTCGCCGACCAGAAGGCCGTTATTACCCACGTCGAGGCCCACTCCGATTTCTTCTCGAACAACGAGTGGTTTGGCCTCTTTACGCGCGGCCAGGCCGACGAGGCACAGGTCAACGCCGCAGCGATGCTCGAACGCCACGCGAGAGCGATCGACGAGTACATGTCCGATCCGGATATCGATCGGGCCGAGGTCGAAAAGTGGATCGACCACTGTCTCACGCTGGAGGATAACATCGACCAGCACCGAGTGTTCAGCCGACGGCTCGATATCGAGGGGGCACCGACCGAGATCGACGAAGACCTCGCCGCAAAGCTCGACGAACTCGATCTCTCCGATGAAATCAAAGGCGAAGTGTTCGATGAGGAGTGGGTCGAGAAACTCGAAGGCGAGGACGAGCCGGTTAATTTCCCCGAGGAGCCCCAGAAAGACGTCCTGGCGTTCGTCCGCGAGTACGGCAAACAGTACGACGACGAGGCCGGCCGGGGCGTCGAGATGGAGCCATGGCAACGGGACATCCTCGATATGATGCGGGCGGAGGCGTACTACTTCGCCGCCCAGAAGATGACGAAGGTGATGAACGAGGGGTGGGCGGCCTACTGGGAGTCGCTGATGATGGCCGACGAGGCCTTCGCCGGCGACGACGAGTTCGTAAATTACGCCGATCACATGGCGAAGGTGCTCGCCTCGCCCGGCCTCAACCCCTACAGCCTCGGCTTCGAGCTCTGGGAGTACGTCGAGAATACGACGAACCGCCGGGAAGTGCTCGAACGTCTGCTCCGCGTCGAGGGAATCTCGTGGCGGAATTTGACGGACGTCGTCGACTTCGATGCGGTTCTCGATCGGCTCGAGCCGCCGGCCGCGATCGACACCATCACACCCGAGACGCTCGACGCGCTCGACGACGTGCCCGACGAATGGGTCGATCACGAGGCGCTCGAACGGGCTCGTGCGGGCGAGATCGATCTCGATCGCTACCCGTGGAAGATCCTCACACACGAGGGGCTGGCCCGCCGTCACTACTCGCTGGTCAAGCGCCAGCACCGTGGGTTCCTGAAGCGAGTCACACAGAACGAACTCGAGCGGATCGGCCGCTACCTGTTCGACGACGCTCGGTACGCCTCGATCGACGAGGCACTCGATGACGTCGAGTTCACCGCAGGCTGGGACCGAATGTATGATGTTCGCGAGAGTCACAACGACGTCACGTTCCTGGACGAGTTCCTTACGGAGGAGTTCATCACGACGAACAACTACTTCACGTACGAACACTCGGCGGCGACCGGCCAGTTCCACGTCGCAAGCGACGCCGCAGACGACGTCAAAAAGAAGCTCTTGCTCCAGTTTACCAACTTTGGGAAGCCGACGATCGCGGTCTACGACGGCAACTACAACAACGCCAACGAACTCCTGCTTGGCCACCAGTACAACGGCGTCATGCTCGATCTCGGCCAGGCAAGGGAGACACTACAACGCGTCTTCGAGCTCTGGGGACGGCCAGTGAACCTCCTGACGATCGTCAAGGAGGTCGACGACCACGACATCGAGGTCGCAAAACGGCGAAATCGTGAACCGGAGCCCGAAGAGCGCGGGAAACTGCTCCGGTACGACGGCGAGACCATCACGATGGAAGACGTCCCCTGGGAGGAGGTCGACCATCTCGCCGCCGACGACGTCGACTACGATACGAAACCAGAGGAGTGGCTGGCGTGAGCGATCGACGCTGAGCCACACGTCGCTGTCTCTCCCGTTCTGTCACGAGCTTCGATAGCGACGTTTCCCGTCTGTCGTCTCCTCGCCCCACCCCGAACCGCTGTCAGACACGTTCCCACCCCGAACCGCTGCCAGAACACTTTTGCTGTCGATCGAACATATAGCGAGTGCAATGAATGGGGATGGGGCGGAGACAGTCGGTGGGAGTGACGACACTACCGGGTTCAGAGTGCCGTCGGTGCTTGCCCAACTCGACAGCGACGAGCAAGCGCGCCAGCGCCGAGCGGTCCGAACGATCCGGGAGGCGATCGACGACGACCCCTCTCGATGGCTGCCGACGGTCCCGAAACTTCGCGCGTTGCTCGGTCAGCCGTCGATCGAGTTCCACGCCGAGATCGCACGCTGTCTCGGGGATCTCGCGGCCGAGTCGGCTGCCGACGTCGCGCCGTCGGTCGACGCACTCGTCTCGTTTGCCGCCGACAACGAGCACGCGCCGGCGACGGGGGAGTTGCTCCGGTGTCTGGAGGCAGTTGCAACCGAGCGACCGACCGACGTCGTCGAACACATCGACACGATCGTCGCGATCGTCGACGCCCGTGAGGGGGACGATCGCCACGGCCTTCGGCTGCTTGCAACGCTGTCGATCGCCGATCCGGCAGCGGCCGAACCGGCGGTGCCGGTACTTTCGGACGCCGTTGCAGCCGATCCGGAGACCCACGGCACGCCCTGTCTCTCCGCGCTCGGGAGAATCGCGCGATCGGAGGCGACTGCGCCGTCGCTGGCGTTCGTCGACGAGGCAGTTGCGTTGATCGACCACGACGACGACAGCCTCAGAAACAACGCGATCGGCTGTCTTGGCGACGTTGCCCACCGGACTCCCTCGGCGGTCGAGGAGGCGTGTCCACAGGTTGCGGCGGCACTCGACAGCGAGAACCCCACCACCAGATCCAACGCGGCGGTGACGATCGCTCGCGTCGCTGCCGGGACGGATACTGCCGTCGAACCGGCCCGAGAGCAGCTGTACGCGTTGCTCGACGACGACCACGCACACGTCCGAGCGAACGCCTGTCTGGCACTCGGCTACGGAGGAGTCACCCGGGCTGCCGACCGACTCGAACGCCTCGCTGCGGACGACCCGAACCCGACCGTTCGCAAGCGCGCATCGTGGGCCGTCGATCGGCTATAGATCGAGGCCATCACGCACTGCAAAGGCCGCCCTCAAGCGAGCGGGCCCACTTGCGGCCGCCGTCCTCCTCGAAACGCGCCGTTCGACGAACGGTCCCAACTGTCTTTTGTTCACACGTCAATCTCCGGCTATGGCACACACGACGTTTTCCGTCGACACCGACGATCGATGTACCACCGTCGACGTCACCGATCGGATCGCCGCGGCCGTTCCGGACGGGATCGACTCCGGCACCTGTACCGCGTTCGTCAAGCACACGACGGCGGGGCTCATCGTCCAGGAGAACGAGCCCCGGCTGTGCGGGGACATCGAGTCGTTTCTTCGCGATCTGGTTCCCGACGAGGGTCACGCCCACGACGAACTCGATGGGAACGCGGATTCCCATCTTCGGGCGGCGCTGCTCGGTCCCGACGTGACAGTGCCGATCGTCGACGGCCAGTTGGCACTCGGGACGTGGCAGTCGGTGCTGTTCGTCGAGTGTGATGGCCCACGATCACGGACGGTGTCCGTGACGATCGTCGGCGATTGACCGTCTTCCGTGACGATCGTCGGCGATTGACTCTCTCATACGGATCAGTACTTGTGCCTGGCAGGGGGCAGGCCGAGGTCATCGTACAGCTGTTGATCGATACGATCGCGCTCTGCGAGCCAGTCTTCGAACGTAGACCGATCGGCCGGATAGGCGTCGTACTGTCGTTCGTACTCGGAGACGCGGGTGCGTGTCTTCCTGACGGCGAGAATCCCCTCGTACAGTTCGCTCTTGCTCACGCCGAGCGTTTCGAAGGTGTCCTTGCGATACTCCCCAACGAGATTCTTGAGGATGCCGGTGCCCACGAGAACCTTGCTTTTGAGGCTGTCTACTTCCCTACTGGTGCCGACGATCTCCCGTAACTCCGCTTCGGGAAGCAACGCGGCGACGGCCCGAAGCGCGTTCACCTCGATAGAGCTTGCGGCGACGTTGTATGCGTCCCACGAGGCGAGCTTTGCGGCCTCTCCGTGCTCGCGGTACAGCCAGCGATTGTGCTCCCAGAGCCCGGCCTCGGAGACGTCGCCGTCTTCGACAGCCTGGACAGCAGCGCGCCCGGCGGAGTGTCCGGAGTACGCTGCCCCGCGGATGCCTTTCCCCGTAATCGGATGTGTGGTCCCCGCCGCGCCGCCAGCGGCCAGGTAGCCGGGGGCAACCATCGAGTCCAGCGGCCGCCGGAGTGCGATCGACGACCCGAGCTTGTTTCGCGTATCGAACTTCTCGGCGACGTCCGCACCCTGGAACTCGGGCCGATTCTCGATGTCGCGGCGCAGGCGATCGGCGAGCGCAATCGGCTCGTTGCTCATCTGGAATCCCAGGCCGACGTTGATCTGTGTCGGTGTACGCGGGAAGTACCAGATGTAGCCCATCTCTTCGAGGGGTTTCCCGACAATGGCGGTATCGTATTCTACCGGGGTCTCGGTTTCGATGATTTCGCGGTAAGCCGAACCGAAGTGGGTGTAGTGGGGCACCTCAAACGTCGGCTCGCCGGGCGTGTCGAGTCCATCGAAATCGACCATATCCTGGAGGATCGACTGTGCGCCTGCGGTGTCGATCAGGACGTCACACTCGTACGTGACTGGCTCGCCGTTGCGAATCGCTTTGACTCCCGTGACGCGGTCGGTCTGGGTCACCTCGTTAACGACCGTGTTGTAGTGTTGATCTGCTCCGAGGTCGGCAACCTGGTCGAGGAGACGCTGGCCGAACTCGTAGCGATCGATGACGTTGCTGGACGATTTGTAGGGCAATACCTTCCGAACACCGAGTGGTTCGTCCCAATACTCGATCCGATCGATGTTGTTGTTCGCACGGACGGCCGCGTCGTCGGCAATCGCGTCCATATCGATCGGCCCCGGATACTTTTCCGGATCTCGGGGACTTTTGATCGCATCACCACAGGCGATAAATCCGCCCCGTTCGCGGGATTTCCGCTCTAACTGGACGACGTCGATTCCCTCGGCTGCTGCTGTTGCCGCCGCAAAACAGCCCGAAATTCCGCCTCCGACGACAATCACATCATACTGACTGTACACCATTGAGTACTAGTACTGTGTTCGGAAATGGGGACTGTAACTCTTCGTTTTCCGGTCGGGAAGGCAGCGATCGTTCGTTCGGCCGAACGCTTCGTCGGTCCCAAAACAGCGGGGTTCGATCTCGGCCCCATCACGGGTGGTACGGAGTCGTATCCGCTGGTATACAGATCCGCCTCATACGGACACTCATCCGTCTCAGACGTCGATCGGTCGATCGGCGGAGACGCAGTCGACGCCCCGAAGGCCGAGCAGCGTCGCCGTCGGCCGCCGCTCGATCGACCACGCGTGGATCTCGAGATCGACCGCTTTTGCCCGCGAGACGAGCCCGGTGGTCAGACACCGCCAGTAGTTCGCACCGATGACGTCACAGTCGAGTTCCACGGCTGTCGTGACGGGCGAATCGAGTCGACGACTGACGAGCAGCCCGGTCGGCTGGTTACGATCGAGTTCGCGAATCGCTTCCAGTTCCGACAGCAGAAACGACGTCGCGACGATGCGGTTGTCGATGCCGGCGATCGCATCGAGGACGTCGGCGGCGACGCCTCGGTCTTTGATCTCGAGGTTGACTTCGACGCCGCGGGGGAGCGCTCGAAGCAGTTCGACGAGCGTCGGCACCCGCTCTCCAGAGTCGAGTACCGTCATGGTCCGTAACGTCTCGAGTGGGGTGTCGGCGACGGCACCGGCGCTCTGCGTTACCCGATCGACCGTCTCGTCGTGGATGACGACGAGTTCTCCGGAGCCACAGCGACGGACGTCGAACTCGACGGCGTCTGCGTACTCGGCGGCGGACTGGATGGCGACGATCGTGTTCTCCGGGGCCGTCGCGGCGAACCCGCGGTGGGCGATCAGGCGCATTTGACCCGACCAACGGTCCAGATCGATATGAGTGTCACGTTGTCCTGCCTGGAGATGGGTGGTGTCTTCACCCGACGGTTGTGTCGGATCGGGCTCCGATGGGGTGTCCAAATTGTGTAGTAGGCACTGTTATACGGAATCGATTCCTACCGCAACCCGACGACCGAATGTATCAGTACCGACTATTGCAGTCGCAGGCGGGGCCGTAACTCGTGTCGTTCCGGATGCCATCTCGGTCGACATCGATCGAGATATTGCTCGTCGAGGACAACCCTGCCGACGCGCGGCTCACGAAGGAGGCCTTCGACGCGATCGAAACGGAGACGACGATCCGTGTCGCCACCGACGGAGACGAGGCACTCGACGTTCTCACCGATCGGCTGGCACAGCCGTCGGCGTCGCCTCCCGATTTCGTGCTTCTGGATATCGAACTCCCCCAAATGGGTGGCTTCGAGCTTCTCGATGCGATCAGAGACGAGCCGGCGTTTGCGAACGTGCCCGTCCTCGTCCTCTCGAACTCCGAGGCGGACGACGACGTCCGCGAGAGCTATCAGAAGGCAGCAAACGCCTACCTCACCAAGCCGGACGATCCGGACGAGTTCGTCGCGATCGCAACGGCTGTCGAGAACTTCTGGTTCAAACAGGTCGCGTTGCCGCCGGCCCACTCGTAGCGTCGCCGTCCCAGTTCGGTACGTGCGACGATGACCGACCGGACTGCTGGAGCCCTCGGATTGATTTGGTTGGCGACGGTACCGGCTGTCATGGTCGCGACGACAGCGTTCGACGTCGACTTCAATGGAACCGTCGCCGTAGTCACCGGTGCAAGCGGCGCACTGGGCAGTGCAACCGTCGATCGGTTTCGGGAGGCTGGCGCGACAGTCTGTGCTGTCGACGTCGTTGCCCCCGACGACGAGGACAGCCAACTGGAGCCCGACGATGGCGTGCACTTTTATAAAACAGATCTGACCGACGAGGACGACGTGGAAGCGCTGTTCTCGCAGGTCGTCGACGACCACGGGCGGCTCGATCACCTGTGTAACATCGCCGGCACCTGGCGTGGCGGCCAGCCGATCGAAGACACTGATCTCGAGGAGTACGAACTCCTGATGGACGTCAACCTGAAGACGGCGTTTCTGGCCTCGAAACACGCCCTCCCCGAGTTGCAGGAGACTGAGGGCTCGATCGTCAGCATCAGCGCTCGCTCCTCCCTGGAGGGTGGTGAGGGTGATGGCCCCTACCGGATCACCAAGGCCGGAATTCGGCTGCTAACCGAAACGCTGGCCGAGGAAAACCGTGGCACTGTCCGGGCCAACTGCGTCATGCCGAGCGTGATCGACACGCCGATGAACCGGGAGATGATGTCCGGCGCCGATCACGATTCGTGGGTTGATCCGGCCGACATTGCAGACGTGATGGCCTTTCTCTGTAGTGACGGCGCGTCGGTGACCAGCGGTGCGGCCGTGCCGGTGTACGGCGAGGCCTGACGGGGAGCCGTCGGCGAGGCCTGACGGGGAGGGGAGCCGCTGGCGAGGCCAGATGGGGAGCCGTCGGCGAGGCCTGACGGGGAGGGGAGCCGCTGGCGAGGCCTGATAGGGAGCCGGGACGCAACGCAAACACCCTCAGCGACTGCGCCAGTGTTGCCCACCGACACGAGCCACCGACGACGCATCGAAAGAGACTATTACCGATCGTTCCAGTGCGGTTATCCTCGATTACGATCTCCGTAGCTGTGCTACGGCTTACATAACAATACCGGGAGTTGTGGAACCCCTGCGTGTGGTTCTCCCGCCGCGGTGGGTTCGATCGGTTCGACTCCGATCGGGAGGCTATGAGTTTCGACGGCGCAGCGTGGCACCAACGGCTGCCCGGTGAGGTCACACCTGTCGATGTAGAACGGTTGCTCTGGGTGCTCGTTGGCCTCTCGCTGGTCGGCGACGTCGTCACGACGTTCGTCGGGCTCCATCTCGGCCTAAGCGAGTCCAACCCGGTCGCACGTAGTGTCATCCATAGCTACGGTGTGGTCGGAATGCTCGCACTGAAAGGAGGCGCAATCGCGATCGCACTCGTCTGTCGACCGATGCTCCCGAGGGCCTACCGTGCGGTCGTCCCCGCCGGACTCGCCCTTCCGTGGACGGTAGCCGTCTGTATCAACGTCTATATGATCGCCATCGTCGCCTGACCAACCAGCCGAACCACCGGATAGGACAGCCGGCACGTGGCCCTCAGCGGGTTCGATCGAGTTCGTGACGCCACTGACACACCGCTTTGCGGACGGCGTTCCACTGTTTGAGGTGCCGAGAACGTCCGCAGCCGACCCTCGCCCGCGCTGTATTTCGAGCAGCGATCGCAGCGTCCGCCCCTTCGACGTTCCAGAAGACGAGCATCGAGCCACTCGCCGTCCCCCTCCGGGCCGACCCTGTACTCGTGGTTCGATACTCGCTTCGGGAACTATCTTTATAAGCGGAGAAGGGAGGAAACCCCGACCCCGACCCTTGCGACCGGGGCAGTTGACATCGGTTCCCGTACCTACTCGGCGGTACTGTCCTCACGCCGCTGCGAGAGGACGGTCCGATCGAACGCACAGACGCGGGTGTCATCGGGCTCGTCGAGTTTGAAGACGTCGACGTGCATGGTGACGACCCCGCGGTCACCGTCGCTCGTCTCGCGTTTGTCAGTTACCGTCGACTGGGCGCGAATCGTGTCGCCGTGAAAGACCGGATTCGGGTGTTCGACGTCGTCGTAGGACAGGTTCGCGACGATCGTGCCATCGGTCGTCTCGGGGATCGTGATCCCAACGGCGAGGCTCAGGGTGTAGAGTCCGTTGACCAGTCGCTCGCCGAACTCGGTGTCGGCTGCGAACGCATCGTCGAGGTGGAGTGGCTGCTGGTTCATCGTCAGATCACAGAACCGCTGGTTGTCGCTCTCTGAGATCGTCCGCCGTCGCTCGTGGTCGATCGTCTCCCCGACGGCGAACTCCTCGTAGTACAGGCCGGTCATAGGTTCGGGTCACCCAGATCACACAAAAACGTGTCCCCGATCGAGGAGCGATCCCAGGCCGTCGATCGGAACGCCACGCTACCGGGGTGTGTGATCGGCGTCGTTCACGCTACCGGCGGACCGCTGTGGGCCGGCGTTGCCGAGTTCAGTTACGGACGCAAACAACAAGGGGACGATCCACTTCGACCCACACCCCTCGTTCAGACTGATACGGAGTAGTGTCATCACGTACTGCCGTCGTCGGGCTACGCCCGACTGCTCGCGGCGCGTTGCTCGGCGAACCCGTCCCGGCCGATCGGCGGTGACTACGGACACTAATTCGTATGAAACGATCGATGGGGGCAAGTCACAATGGAGACCGCACGGGTGCGATACGTCTCGATCACAAAGCCGCACCGAGTGACTACGCCGATTACAAAGCCGCTCCGAGTGATTACGCCGATTACGAAGCCGCTCCGAGTGATTACGCCGATTACGAAAACGACGAGAGATCGACGTCGCGATCGGGCGTCGAGCGATCGTTCTCGACGAGTTGGTCGTACGCCGGAACCCCTTCCAGTGCGGAGTCTCGGCGGACTGCCTTGACGATGTGTTTGGGGTCCGTCACCAGTCGGTGAAGGAGGTAGCTCCCCTGTGAACGGCCGCCACCGGTCTTTTCGGATTCGATGACGCCGAGAAACGCCTGTTCTTTCAGCTGCCGGTACAGCCCGTTCTCCGTAATCGGGTCGGTGGCGACCAGTTTACAGATACTGACGTACCGCTCGTAGACTTCCCGTGTTTTGTGAGTCTGCCGATCGCCGGTGAGGATCCGGCTCGCAAGCGCGTACAGGGCGAGTTTCGCGTGAACGGTCGCGCCGCTGGTGAGTTCCTCGATCCGGTTGATTTCGGCGACTTCCTGGGCCTGGTGGATGTGGCTTTCCGAGACGGTCTCCGAGCTGGTTCGGCGGGCCAACTCACCGGCTTCCTTGAGAATCTCGTCACCGCTATCCTGTATCCGTCCTGTTTTCACTCTGAACAGGGAGAGGGGGCCCCACCGTTGGCTTCGCTACCCATACGTTCTGACCGAGCGGTAGACTCCGCTCGATACCACCCCTAGCTCAGAGTGAAAATCCGACTCCCGTCTCGAGGTCACCACCGATACACCCCGCCCTCGTTTCACTCTGAATGACGGGTCTTTCCGCCCCGATCGGCCACCGTCGAACGACGTTTCACTCTGAATAGGGGGTGTCTGTCGGGGGGTGATGGCACCCGCAAGATGGGTTCCGACGCGGCTCGCACCACCGCAGGCGTATCCCTTTGATCGTGGAGCCCGGAGACGGTGTATGGCCCGACGAAGCGTCCTCGTTACCCCGGGCGATCGCCCCGAGATGCTCCGCAAGGCGGCCGAGACGGGCGCTGACGTGATCGTGTTCGATCTGGAAGACGCCGTCACACCGGCACGCAAGCCAGAAGCGCGTGAAGCTGTTCGTGCGGTGTTGACCGATCCCGACTTCGACCCGGAGTGTGAGGTTTGCGTGCGAGTCAACGCTACCCCCGGCGCGATCACGTCGGACCTCGACGCCGTATTCGGGAGCGCCGACGTCCGACTCGATAGCATCATGCGTCCGAAAGTAGCCGCCGCGTCGGATGTCCACACGTTGGTCGACGAACTCGATCGTCACGACGCTTCGTGTCCCGTCTTTGCCCTCATCGAGAGTGCACGGGGAGTCCTCGCGGCAGCCGAAATTGCCGCCGTTCCCTCGACCGACGCACTGGTCTTCGGTGCCGAAGATTTCGCGGCGGACGTCGGCGCGACCCGCACCGACGACGGCACCGAACTCAGCTACGCGCGCCAGCGCGTCGTCGTCGCCGCGGCGGCCCACGACTGCGACGCGATCGATACGCTCGTCACCGATTTCGAAGACGAGCGTCGGCTCAGGGCGGATACCGAGCGATCGATTCAGCTTGGATATGACGGCAAACTGGCGATCCACCCCACACAGGTCGGACCGATCAACGAGGTCTACACGCCGGATGAAGACGAAATCGAGTGGGCCGAATCGGTTCTCGAAGCCCGCCGAAAGGCCCACACCGAGGACCGGGGCGTTTTCGAGGTCGACGGGGAGATGATCGACGCGCCGCTGATCGCCCAGGCCGAACGACTACGCGAGCGCGCCCGGGAAGCCGATCGAAGTCAATGAACGTAGACAAACGTATGAGATATATACAGATGAAATGACACAATATCAAAACTATCTATTAGAAGTTCGCTACGCTTATTCATCGGTCAAATCAACAGGGGGGCATGGGCGGAACTGTAAACCCGTTCGAGAGCCTCCAGTCTCAGATCGACGAGGCCTCGGGGCATCTTGACATTGACGACGGCGTCATCGAGCGGCTCAAACATCCCGAGCGAGTGCTCGAGACCAACCTCACCATCGAACTCGACGATGGGAGTCTCGAACGGTTTCGAGCGTTTCGATCCCAGTTCAACGGCGATCGTGGCCCCTACAAGGGTGGGATCCGCTATCATCCGGGCGTCACGCGCGACGAAGTCAAAGCACTCTCGGGCTGGATGGTCTACAAGTGTGCGACCGTCGGCATCCCCTACGGCGGCGGTAAGGGTGGCATTACGGTCGATCCCGACGACTACTCCGAGAACGAACTCGAACGGCTAACCCGTGCGTTTGCCACGGAACTGCGACCACTGATCGGCGAAGACCGGGACATTCCCGCCCCCGACGTCAACACCGGCCAGCGGGAAATGAACTGGATCAAAGACACTTACGAGACCCTCGAAAACACCACCGAACCCGGAGTCATCACGGGGAAGAACATCTCCAGTGGCGGCAGTGCGGGCCGTGTCGAAGCGACTGGCCGATCGACCGCCATCACCGCTCGCGAGGCGTTCGACTACCTCGGCAAAGACCTCGAGGGCGCGACCGTCGCGGTCCAGGGCTACGGGAACGCCGGCTGGATCGCCGCGAAACTGATCGACGAAATGGGTGCGACCGTCGTCGCTGCAAGCGACTCCAGTGGTGGTATCTACAACCCCGACGGTTTCGATCCCGTCGCCACAAAGGACCACAAAAACGAGACCGGGAGCGTCGTCGGCTACGAGGGTGCCGACGACGAACTCACCAACGAAGACGTCCTCACGCTCGACGTCGATCTGTTGATCCCCGCTGCACTCGAGAACGCGATCGACGCCGATCTGGCACCTGACGTCTCGGCTGCTGTCATTTGCGAGGCTGCAAACGGCCCGCTGACGCCAGAGGCCGACGCCATCCTCGAGGATCGAGACGTCTTCGTCGTGCCGGACATCCTCGCAAACGCCGGCGGCGTCACCGTCTCTTACTTCGAGTGGGTCCAGAACCGCCAGCGGTTCTCCTGGACCGAACAGCGGGTCAACGAGGAACTCGAGGCGACGATCGTCGATGCGTTCGATGCACTCGTCGAGACGATCGAGGAACACGATCTCGATAGCGCACGAACGGCGGCCTACGTCGTCGCGATCCAGCGCGTCGCCAACGCGTACGAAGAAGCCGGCAGTTTCCCCTAATCGGCTGACAGCTCTCCGCTACAGCTATTTCAGGACGATATCTTTTTGCCGACCCGCTTGAACTATCTCACTACGTGATACGTGATCGGCTGGCCAGATACCGCGATCGACTCCGCAGAGACCTGATGGCAGCGTTCCGGGCGGAGCAGACGCCCCATCAGATCGGTGCCAGCTTCGGACTGGGTATCTTTGTCACGGCACTTCCCACGGGTGGGCTGGGCATCGCACTGTTCTTCGTCTTCGCACGGCTCTGGTCGTGGATCAGTACCCCCGCGATCTTCGCCAGCGTTGCCGTCCTCAACCCGATGGTCAAGCCGACGGTATACGTCGCGAGCTTCGCGCTCGGTGGCGTCCTTCTGGGACCGCGATCGATCCGATCGCAGGAGACGACGGTTGAGTCGGCCGGGATCGCCCTCCAGCAGCTGCTGGTCGGCAACGTCGTGGTCGCCCTCTGTCTCGCCGGGGTGGGGTACGTCTGTGCCGTGCAGCTGACGCGTGCCCACCGTCGACGAAACCGCCAACAATCGGGACCGTCCATTGCGTCGACGCTGCTCGGGTTGGTCCGCCGTCGGTGAGCGGACGTGATCGTCGGGTGGTCGATCAGTCCGCCGCTCTCACATGAAGCTATCGAGGCCGGTCTGCTCCTGTCCGCTTTTGATCTCCTCCCAGGAAACTCCAAGCGCCTCGAGAATGCGCTCGATCGGTCCCTGGAGCGTCTTTTCGAGCATTTTGTCGTAGTCGATCTCGAAGGCGTCGGGGATCTGGTCGTCGTACTCGAAGCAGATGACGTCGGGATCGCGCTTGAACGCGCCGTAGAGAGGATCCGATCGGGCGTCGAACGCTTCTTCTTCCTCGAGTCGCTCGAAAAACGAGGGATCGACCCGATCGAGGTAGAGCCGTTTGGGCTTGCTGCCACGCTGGAAGTTGGTGCCGAGCAACAGGTTCGCGTACTTGGCCCCTCGAACCTGAGCCGTGTCGGTGTCGTAGTTGTCCAGTCGCTTCCCGATACCGCCGGGAATGCCGATCTCGTCGAGTGAGACCTCACCCGCGAGGACGTCTTCGATGACGCCGTTGACGTACTCTTTTGCCCCCTCGATGTCCCCCTCGCGGACGATCATTTCGATGACGCGATGCTGGACCTCCTTGGTGATCGGTGCGATGTCCGATCGCTTGTACTCGAAGCCGGTGATATCGACGTCGTTGACGTCTTTTCCTTCCTTCCAGATGATGTGGCCAGCGTACCGTTTTTTCGTTCCTGCCTGGAAGAATCGGCGATAGAGTTTCTCGAACTCGATCTGGAACCGGTGTTCCATCGCGTTGAGTTGCTCGCGTGCGAAGTCGTCGTATCGATCGTTGAGATACTCCTCAATCTCGAACGACTGCTCGATCGCCTCGGCTTTCTCGACGTCCGGACCGAGTTCGAGCATCACGCTGTCAGTATCACCATACGCAACTTGGTAGTTCTTTTCAGTTGCTGCTTTTTCGGTAAATTCGATCACTTCGCGGCCAGTGGCAGTGATCGCGGCGGCTGCTTCCTTATCATAGAGACGGAACCGCTCCCAGCCCGAAACACCATAAAGGGATTGCCCGACGAACTGGAATTTGCCGTTTCGCCCAGCGAGTAGAGTGTGGTTGTCCTCGACGGTAACACAGTAGACCCCGTTTTCCGCCGAACTCCGTGACGAACTCCGGTGCATCCGAAGCGTGTTTTTCGAATCCTCGGTCACGTAGATTCGCCACGAACCGCTATCACGGTTGTAGGTGGCCGTGAGCCCGAGATGGGCACAGAGACGAAGGACGTCGTCCCGAAGCCGATCGCTTGCGGTCGTGTATCGCCAGGAGTCAACCTGCCGATCGCCGTCCCCGTCGATGAGTACGTCGAGGAAGCGGCGTTTCTGTCGACGGCTGCAGTCGAAGACAAACTCGGGGATCCGTTTCTCGACGCTCCCATCGCCACACGCCGATCGAAGGAACGCTCCCAGTAGTTTCGACGTGACGGTGTAGGACCGATCGTCGACGTAGTAGTCGAATCCCATCCCGTCGAGGAGATCACCGATCGTCGAGTGGTGGTCAATACCACCATCAGCGATTGGGTGCTTGTTTTGTGCAAGTTTGACCGTTGTGGTTGATCCACGGGAATTCTCACCGAACTGCTTTTCCTCGGAGGTGTAAACGTTACCCTCCGTGACGAACCATGCCAGCAGCGCAAGGAAGTCGTCTCCGTCGTAGGTCCGTGGAATCCACTTCCGTCCGGATTCACGGTGGATGAAGCTCAGTTCACAGACGTCTTCGATGTACTCACGGTGGTTTTCGAACTCCTCGGCAGTAAAGACGTATCCCACTTTGCCAACATCTGCGTTCGGGACGCGGCGTGGTTTCCATCCCAGTTCTGTCGTAAACGTTCGCCCGTGGACAGTTGGCCGCACCCACACTTCGTACTCGCCATCGATCAGCTTCGTGAGGTCAACCGTCTCGAGTTCGTCTCCGTCTGGTCCGTCCCAATCGTGGGGCAGTTCGTAGTTCGTCGCCCGATCAAGGTCGCCGGCTTCGACGAACCCGTACTCGTCTTCGGTGATCCCGTTCGTTTCGTTCTTGCGAACGAGCATCCGATGGTTCGGCGTCACTCGGAAGTCGATCTTGGTTGTCTCGATATCGATGAGATCACCATCGTACTCTGGGTAGGCGTGGGTTTCGACGACCGGTTTGGTTTCCATTCGCTCCGTCTCCGGATCGAGCGAGTACACTTCGTCACCGATTTCGAGATCGGTAATATTCCGGACGCCATCCGGCGTGAGCACCTCCGTATCCGGCGTAAAGCAGTTCATGATCACTTTTACTGCACCCTGCTGGCGATCGTACTGTTCGTACTCGGGCGCGCCGGGTTCGAACTCGTTGCGCAGCGATTTCTTCTCCTCGCGTTCGGCCAGCAGTTCGGTAATCATCTCGCGCATCACGCCGTCTGGTTTCTTACGGAAGTGGATCGGGTCGGGCTCTGTGGGGGCGATGTAGGTCTCCCCGTCGTAGCTGTCGGGATCGACCTTCGTCTCTGGTGATGCGTTCACAGTCGTCATACACATGGGATACAAACTTTTCAAGTCGAGAACAGTTACGTTCTCTTTGACCCCAGTGATCGGATCGAAGACGGCTCCGCCCTCGTACTCCTCGCCAGCTTCCTGTTGGCCCTTCGAGGGGAGCGCAAACCGGCCGTGAGCCTCGTGGAGGACGTACATGTCAACTGCGTCGCCTGGCGTCGGCGCGTCTTCGAGTTTGCAGCCGACGAACGCACGCACCTCATCCCAGAAGGGGATGATCTCCTGTTGGCGATCGAGTTCGACACAGATCTCGACGTCCCGCAAGTTGTAGGCGAGCAGTTGTGTGGGGTCGCCCTCCCAGAGATCGCCGATATCGCCGGCGTAGCGTTCTTTCCCGACGCCTAACTCTGCCTCGCCAACCGCATCCAACCGGTAGGAGTCGAGTTCGGAAAAGACCATCCGCTGATAGCCATACAGCAGGTCGAAGACGACCCGCCCCTTGATATCCGGCCCACCCCAGTTGCTCCGCCACACTTCGTCGATCCGTGAGAGCCGATCGATCGAGAGATCAGCGTCGTGGTGTGAGCCCTGTAGCTCCTCGAGTCGATCGAGAAAGTACGGCGCGTCGAAATCCTCGAAGTTCCAGCCAGTGAGCACGTCCGGATCGGTCTCCTCGACGTAGTCGACGAACGCCTCGAGCATTGCTTCTTCCTCCTCGAACGATCGAACCTCGTGATCGATCGCCCCTTCGATCGGCTCGTAGTCCTCGATTTCGGTCGGAATGTCGCCGTCACCGATCGGGGCCTCATAGAGCCACATGATGTACTCGTCGTCGTAGGAGTCGTGGCTGGTGAGACAGACGATCGGCTCTTCGCCGTCTTCGGGAAAGCCCGATCGATCGTCGACTTCGATGTCGAACGTCTGGACGCGCGGTGTCGCGTCGACGGTCGTCGCCTCGACTTCGTCGTGGGGGACGACGAGGGAGTCGTCCTCCGCGCGCCGTTCGGGGACCCGGATGCCGCTCCGGATATCCTTGTCGATCAGAAACCGGTTCGGAAAGAGAATATCGGCCTCGTAGTGTTCGAACTCGTCGCGGACCTGCCCGACGTCGCGGGGTGTCTGGCCGAAGATCTTGGTCAGTTCTTCCCCGCGGATACTCTCGTAGGGCTCGCCGTTGTGATCGTGTTCGCGACTCCCCGTGAGCCGATCGTACGCCTCCTCCGGTGGCCGATCGAGGCTCTCGGTCGGCGCATAAAAGTACGGCCGGAAGCCGACGACCTGGACGTGTTCGAGGGTACCATCTGGTGTGCGTCCGAACACGTGTATGATCGGCCGTTCGTCGTCTCCGTAGCCCGCGATTGCGTAATCGACCTGCATCACGGCGAGTTCGAGGTCGCCGTCCGCTTCCGGGAGCGTCTCCTCGACGACGTCGATTACGTCGGCGGCGTTCGTCCCACCGTTGCCCGCGACGGCAACTGCCTCTTCGTCCGGCCGGTCCCCAGACTCCTCGGCAAACTCCGTGAGTCCGGCCTGTCCCGCCTCAGTCATGGTCCCGAGATTCGAAGCCGGTGGATAAAAACCCCGGCACTCCGGTCCGGCCAGCGGTACCGATCGCTCTCCCAGACGCGACCATCGACAGAACGACGTGATATTGCGGTGGCAACAAGACATATAATGTGGTAACGCTTAGCATAGATCCAGGTGACCGATGTGTCCACGCGCGTGAACGACGACGATACGATGGACAGTAGTGAACTACGTGGCGATCCCGAGGGCACCGAGACGATCGAATCCTACGAGACCGAAGACGGCGTCGTCTTCTATGACGCCGAAAACCCACTCGCCTGGGTCGAGACGAGCCAGACGCTCGCCCTCGACGACCTCGCTTGAAGCGGATCGGAGTCCCGATCGGCGACCCGGTGGGGCGATCGATCGCGGCTCGCTCGAACGCGAACGCTTTTGGGCTCGCTGGTCGTCCACACGGCTGTGCTGTTCGATCGGACCGAACACGAACCAGAGGAGTACGATCCGGAAGCGGAGTTCAGAGATCCGGACAGCGACTCGTTGACGATTCCAGAGGTGTCGACGGAGACCGAACCCGACCTCTCGGTCCCCGAGGTTGGAACGGAGGCCGAACCCGACCTCTCGGTCCCTGAGGTGTCGACGGAGTTCGACGAGACGGACGTCCCTAGCGAACTCCTCAAACACTTCTGGGCGCTCGTGCTCGTGCTCAATGGGGCGATACTGGCTGCAGCGCTTTCATTCCTCTTTTTGCTCTTCGAGGGGAGTACGACTCGGACGGTTGCCTCGGCTGCTGTCGCCGTCGTCCTCTCCGTGTTTGCGTATCGCCGATACCAGGCCTACAAGCGACTGGACATTCACGACGAGAGTGAGACGGATGCCGATGCTGGCAGCGAGAGAGAGCCAACGACGGATTCGGCTGCTGGCGATACTTCGGGCGAGCCGACGAACGCCACCGACAGTTCGGACGAACCCGCACACGATGACGATCGGCGCTGACCGATCGAGTTGCCGACACTCAGGTGTTGCAGCCGATGGCGAAACCTAATTGAACGATCACGGACGACTACCTCCTAGCAGACGATCGAATGCTCTCATGAAAACCGTACGCGACGACACCGGGAAACACTACCTGTTGCTCAAACACGCCGACAGCGCGAGTCTCGTTCGCGATCCAGACACCGGCAACGAATGTTACGTTCAGAACGATCGGCTCCGCGATGTCGATGAATCACCACTCGAAACCGCCGCCCGGAGGGTCGACTCACCGGTACGGACGCTCCTGACTGCAGTCCACGACGAGCAGACCCTCGGACTGCTGGTCGAACTCAACGATCGTGGTCCGCTTGGGGTTCGGACGCTCCTCGATGCGTACGACTTCTGTGAAAGCGACCTCCACGGCCGGCTCTCGGTCCTCACGGCGTCCGGTCTCATCGCCGAAACCGACGTCTCTGGCGAACGTGGCTACCGGGTTACGGACCACTGTGAACACGCACTCGATGTCGTTCAGGGCGGGGCCGACTGAACGGCACTTCCGTGGCCGATCGCTCGACCGCGTCCGATCGCTGGCCCTCAACTGTGCCAACTGCACGTTCCGTACAGCTTCGCTCTCCTGGAGCGCGTTGGGGACAGCCCTACTCGGAGACGAGCAGCGCCGACTCCGGTGGCTCGCCCCGTTCGAGCTGCGATCGGTTCGAGGTCGCGTCCTTCTCAACTCGAACCAGCGAATCGGCTGCACCGACGAGTTCCTCGTCGTGGCTGACGACGACGATCTGTTCGACGCCGAGATCACGCATCGACTCGATCAGCGAGACGAGCTGTGTGACGTGCCCCGAGTCGAGGAAGACGGTCGGCTCGTCGAGAATAAGCGGCGGCATCGGTGCCGCTCCCTCGACGCCCTCTGCGAGCAAGCGGTAGATCGCACATCGCAGACTCAGGTTGAACAGCGCCCGCTCGCCACCCGACAGCTGTTCGGGTTCGAGCGGCTCGCCGTCTTTCTGGTAGACCGTCAGCCGGTAGTCTCCATCGAGGTCGATCCCGGCGTAGGAGTCGTTCTGATAGACCAACTCGAAGGTCTCGTTCAGGAGCCGTTCGAGCGTCTCGACGTTGCGCTGGCGCAGCTCCGATCGCAACTCGCCGTAGGTCGTCTGCAGCGTCTCGGCTTCCTCGTAGAGCGATTCGAGGTCCTCACAGCGGTCCGCGACGGATTCGAGCTCCGCCCGTCGGCGTTCGAGCTCCTCGAGTTCGTTCTCGACCGCGCCGATCGCGTTCCCCAGCTCGTCGCGTCGTGTTTCGAGGTCGTCGAGTTTGTCGTCGACCTTCTCGATGTAGTCCGCCGCGGTTGCTTTGTTTTCACGCGCCTCCGCGACCCGATCCTCGTCGAATTTCGACTCGAGTTCGCGCTGCTGTTCGCGTTTCGTCGAGAGCGTATCCCGCCGTTCGTCGTTCATCGTCTCCCAGTCGGACCTGCGCTCTCGGATGGTCTCGATCTCACCCGCCAGCTCGGCGCGTTCCTCGTCGATCGTAACGAGCCGCTCGAGAGTCGACAGCGACGCTTTGATCTCCTCGCGTTCGGTGTTGATCTCGCCGAGTTCCTGTCGCGTCTCCTCGATTGCCGCCTCGAGCTCGTCGGCGTCGGCGCGTTTTGCCGCCGCTTCGGACTCGGCCGCCGTGGCCGACTCGCGTAACTCGTCGCGTGTCTCCTGGCGCTCGGCGAGCGTCTCGCGTTTTTCGGTCAGTAACTGCTCGACGTTGTCGCGGTTGGTTTCGAGCTGGGCGACCTCCCGTTCGACCTCGCGTAACGTCTCGGCACGATCGAGCCGGTCGTCGAGTTCCTCGCGATCGCGCTCGAGTTCGTCCCGTTTCTCTTCGAGGTCCGTGAGTTCCGCCCGTTTCTCCTCGAGGGCATCGACGTGTGGCGAGTCTTCGACCGGCTGCCCACAGGTGGGACAGTTCCCCTCCGCAAGCAGCGTTTTACTCTCTTCGATCGCGTTCTCGACTGCTCTGCAGTCTGCGGTGACGTCGCTGATCTCGTCGGTTAGCTCCTCGCGGTCCGCTTTGAGGGTGGCGACGTGGTCGGCCGCCTCGCCGAACGCGATCGGGGCGTCTTCGAACGTGGCGCGGGCATCGGCGATCCGTTCGTCGAGCTCGTCCAGTTTCGTTGCTCGATCGGCAATCGTCTCCTCGTCGTCGTCGAGCTGTGTCTCGATCGTTTCGGCCTGCTCGCGGGCCTCGTTGGCGTCCGCCTCGAGTGACGATGCCTCCTCCCGGAGCCGCTCGACGCGACTGGTCTGTTCGGTGATCGTTACCCGAACGTCCTCGAGGTCGTCCCGGAGGTCGTCGTCTCGCTTCTCTATGGTCTCGATTTTGGCCTCGATCGTCTCCCCGTCGCTTTCGTCGAGAGCGATCTCGTCGAGCAACTCGGCGCGCTCGTCGGCCAGTTCGTCGCGTCGCTTTTCGAGCGTCTGGCGCTGCTCGGTTGCGTCCTCGCGTTTGCTTGCCGTCTCGGTGATCTTCGATCGGAGCTCGTCGATCTCCGCGTCGAGCGTCTCGATCCGCTCGCGGGTCTCGTCGTGGCGCTCGAGGACGTCTTCGGCATCGTCCAGGGTCGATCGGGCCTGCTCGCGTTGGTGCTCGTAGTTCTCGATCTCCTCGACCGTCTCGCGGCGTCGCGATTCCAGTCCGTTTAGCCGTTCGTGGAGGTCTTTCGACTCCTTTTGTTCGACCTGCTCTCGGAGGGTCTCGAGAACCTCGCGTTGTCCGTCGAGGACCGTTTTGACGCCGAGGCGGGCATCACTCGCCCGGTCGCGGTACGTTTCGAGCGAGCCGAGCTGGAGCAGATCGTCGATCATATCCTGTCGATCGCTCGGGGAGGCGTGGATGAGTTTGTTCACTTCGCCCTGGCGAACGTACGCGCAGTTGACGAACGCGTCGGCGTCCATCCGCAACAGTGTCGTCACCTCTCGGCGGACGTCCCGGGCACCCTCGATCGACTCCGTCGGCGTCTCGAGGACGCATTTCGTCGTCGTCGCGCGATCGCCACGCAGTTTGAGGTGGCGTTCGATCCGGTACTCCCGGCCGTCGTGGGTAAAGTGGAGCTCGACTTCGGCCTCGTCTTCGCCGGTCGTGATGACGTCGTCGAGTGTGCGATCGTCCAGTGCCTTCGAGCCGTAGAGCGCAAAGAAGACCCCTTCGAGCAGCGTCGACTTCCCGCTGCCGTTGACGCCGTGGACGACGGTCACGCCCCGATCGAGCGAGAGGGCTGTCTCGCCGTAGCATTTGAAGTTGCACAGTCGAACGCGATCGACTCTCACGCGAAATCACCCAGCGAGGCGTCGGGGGCGTCCTCGGCGGGTTCAGAGCGATCGTCGTCGGCCGGCGGGTCGCTCTCGTCGTCAGTCGCGCTGGCCTGGGGCTCGGCTGCCGGGTCGCTCTCGCCAGTGGCCCCGCTGGACCGGGCGTCTGCCGCTGATTCGGTGCCGTCGTCAGTTGTGCTGGCGTTGGCATCCATCCCCGGCTCGCTTTCGTCGTCTTGTCCCATCGCATCCGCGACCGTCGTCACGTCGTCGTCCGTCGGCTCCCGATCGGCCGCTGGATCGAACGCGGCTCGATCATCTTCGAGAAGGCCACGAACACGACTCTCGACGGTATCTCGGACGTTCGAGGCTGGGAGGTCGTCGTTGCGGACGGTCTCATCGATGCTGCGGGCCGCGTCGCTGAGCCCCAGCTCGCGAACCCGTTTCCGGACGGCTGCGTCTGGATCGGCGAAACTCACCGAGACGTCCTCGGCCTCGTCGGGGAGCTCCCGCCGATCGTTGACACGGGCGATGAGTGCACCGCGATCGATCGCCAGTTCCTCGGTCGTCGCCGGCGTGATCGGATCGCCGTCGCCCTCGATCGTGACGATGACGACCGCATCCTCCAGGTCGTACTGGCGGACCCGTTCCTGGACGCGATCGCTGCCCTCGCCCGGCGATAGCTTGACGTCGACGAAGACGAACTCGCGGGTCCCGTCGAGTCCGCGACGGCGGATCGCCACCTCGTCGTCGAACTCGACGATGTTGTAGCCCCGAGCCTCGCGTTCGCTCGCACTCGCACGCTCGGTCGAACCGCAGTAGGTGACCCAGGTATCCTGGACTTCGGCTGTATCAGGCGTGTGATTGTCGCCGAGCAAGACGGCATTGAAGTCGACCGTCGACTCGGTGAGCAGGCGATCGGTATCCCAGTCGGCGTGGGCAAACGGCTCGAACAGGCCGTGGCTCACGAGCGCGGCGTGGTCGGCCGTCTCCGGAACTGGCGTAAACTCGTATGTGAGATCCTCCCGGCGCGATCGAGGGACGAAATCAAGTCCGTAGAAGGCCACGTCGTCGATCACGTGTGGCCGCTCGTCGAGTCGCGTCGCCAGACCGAGATCCGCAAAGAGATCGAGCCACTGGGCGTCGCGTTTCCCCTCGTGGTTGCCGACGACGGCCAGAAACGGAATGCCGGCGTCGGACAGCGTCCGGAGAATCGAGACGGTTCCCTGGAGATCGACCAACCCGGGTCGCCGATCGTGAAAGAGGTCTCCGGCGTGGACAACCGCGTCGACGTCGTCGGCAATCGCGTCGTCGACGACCTGTCGAAACGCTTCGAGAAAGTCCCGGCGTCGATCGGGCGCGTTGTACTGCTGATACCCAATGTGGGTGTCGCCCGTGTGTATCACCCGTGTCATTGGCCACTGGTTTGCGTGCCTGGCCTATAGGGGTTGTGCGATCGGAGTGAAAGTAAAACACGGCACGGGATCCCGTCGATCGAACTGGCTCCGGAGACCGGTCGACAAACAGGGTCCGTTGGGATCGGCGATCGAACTCGACTGGCCCTCAGGGCGTCGCTACGATTCGATATCGAGACTGTAGAGTCGTTTGCGGGCGTCCGAGAAGGAAAACCGGGAGTCGATAACGTTCTGCTCGTCGAGTCGGTTGAGCGCGTAGCGGACTGTCCGGGCGGGCAGGAGCGTTTCGTCGGCGATTTGCTGTTGGGTCATCGTCTCGTTGTACTCGAGTACCTTCGCGACCAGTTTCGCACTCGGCGGGAGATCGCGGACGTCCTCCCACGACCCCGATTGACTACTATCTTGCTGTACTGATGTGGCCATCGTGTCTCTCCCTAACCAATACAAGGTAATAATATTTTCTCTTTCAAATTATTCCCGCTGGGCATAATTCGGTGAGTGCATCTACCCGAAGCCTCTTATGAACCAACACCCAAACCACGGGTAATGAGTGACACTGTGGACGACGTCGACCTCCCCTACGACGAGGACGAGGCGTCCCAACAGGAGAAAATTCAGGCTCTCGAGGAACGACTGGAGATCCTCGAATCCCAAAACGAGGAGATGCGAGATAAGCTCCTCGATGCAAACGCCGAGAACAACAAGTACCAGCAGAAACTCGAGCGACTGACCCACGAGAACAAGAAGCTCAAACAGTCCCCACTGTTCGTCGCCACGGTCCAGGAAATCACCGGCGACGGCGTCATCATCAAACAGCACGGGAACAACCAGGAGGCCCTGACGGAGGTCACAGACGAGATGCGAAGTGACCTCGAACCGGACGCTCGTGTCGCCGTCAACAACTCTCTCTCGATTGTCAAACCCCTCTCGAGCGAAACCGACGTTCGCGCTCGCGTGATGGAAGTCACCGAGAGCCCCGACGTCAGCTACGAAGACATCGGCGGGCTCGAAGAGCAGATGCAGGAGGTTCGTGAAACCGTCGAGATGCCCCTCGAAAAGCCCGACATGTTCAAGGATGTCGGCATCGATCCGCCAAGCGGCGTCTTGCTTCATGGCCCACCAGGGACCGGAAAGACGATGCTCGCGAAAGCGGTTGCCAACCAGACCGACGCCACCTTTATCAAGATGGCCGGCTCGGAGCTCGTCCACAAGTTCATCGGCGAAGGGGCGAAACTCGTCCGTGACCTCTTCGAGGTCGCTCGCGAACACGAACCCGCCGTCATCTTCATCGACGAGATCGACGCGATCGCCGCCAAACGGACGGAGTCAAAGACCTCGGGAGACGCTGAAGTTCAGCGGACCATGATGCAACTACTCTCCGAGATGGACGGCTTCGAGGACCGCGGCGAGATCCGCATCATCGCCGCGACCAACCGTTTCGATATGCTCGATCGCGCCATCCTCCGACCCGGCCGCTTCGATCGACTCATCGAGGTGCCAAAGCCGAACCAGGAGGGTCGCGAGATCATTTTCGAGATCCACACTCGCGGGATGAACGTCGCCGACGACGTCGAGTTCGCCCAACTTGCCGAAGATGCCAGCGAGGCATCTGGTGCTGATGTCAAGGCCGTCTGTACGGAAGCCGGGATGTTCGCCATCCGCGACGATCGGACCGAGATCCGGATGCAGGACTTCCGGAACGCCTGGGAGAAGGTCCAGGCCGAAACCGACGACGACGAGCAGGTCTCGAAGACGTTCGCCTGAGTACGAGCCGTCGTTTTGACCCTTGCTGAACCGTTTTGTACCCGACCCTTGCTGAACCGTTTTGTGCCCGCTGGGTGCGCTGTCGCTCTCGATCGAACCACAGCGAGGAGACGATGACAGTACGATGTCTTAGAGTGCTGCAAAAACGAGCCACGGGACGACGAACAGCGCGATCGTCAGGACGGCAAGGATCAGCAGGTATCCGACACCGGTTCCTGCCGCAGTGATCCACGACGGGTGGTCGAACTCTCCGAGATCGACTGCCATGACTGGTGCATCCGTGGAGTGAGGCATAAACGTACCGGGAGGGGATCGATCGGCCGCCGATCGTCCGGACTGGCGGATATGTCCAGTCGGGGAAACATACAGGCCACCTGTGAAAGGGATATAACACGTCAGTCGTCGGCCGTGACTGTAGCGCATGAGTGTACGAGCATTGCCACACGGTCGGCACGCGAGAGCCACGGCATGGAGACGAACAGAACGGTACCCGAGACCGACGGGATACACTCCAGTCAGACGGCTGCGATCGATCGATGCCGATCGCGCCGGTCCGACGCCGAACACGGGCTACAGTGAGAGAGCAAGGTGGACACCGAACGCGGGCTACAGTGAGAGAGCAAGGTGGACACCGAACGCGGGCTACAGTGAGAGAGCAAGGTGGACACCGAACGCGGGCTACAGTGAGAGAGCAAGGTGGACATGACGGGACGGACCGCCCTCGTCGCCGCGGTGGCAGGACTGCTGGTGGGTTCGCTCGTCGGACTGGGCGTAATCGGGGCTGGAGCAGCGAGTTCGCCGTCGGACTCGGCGGACCGATCGAACGCTGCTGGAGCGCCAACGGCCGATGCCGGGGTTGACACCGTGAGTGCGAGCACCGCCTCCGTCACCGACTCCTCGTCTGTCGCGGACGGACAGGAAGAGACGGAGTCGGCGTTTACCGCGTACGGACAGCAGGGATCGATCGTTCTCGGCGGGGACCAAGACGATCCGATCGTCTTCCCCGAAAGCGACGAAGACGAGCCCCAACCCGAGAACGCACCCGATCAGGTCGAGTGGGAAGATGACGCGTTCGTCGTCGACGCTGACGTTGACCTCGAGGCCGGAACCTGGGAGGCCGACGTCGATGACGTTTCCTTCCCGCTGATTACCTCCTACAGAGTCAATGCGGATCGCGCCGAGGTCCAGATGTCTGCCCCCGATGGGTTCGAGGGAACGATCGATCCCGAGACGGGTGAGATGACGGCCGAAGCTGCGTTCGAGATCGAAACAGACGTGATCGATCCCCTCCGGGGCATTGCCCCCGACTCGACGTGCGTGACCGAGAGCGAACTCGAGATGTCGACCGACGCCGGTGATGCCGGCACACCGTTCGAGGTCGACGGCGAAAGCGACACTGCCACCGCGACGATCGTCGACGACGCCTTCACCGTGCAGAGCTTCGACACCGCCAGCGGATCGGAGACCGTCTGTGGGTCTGCCTCCGACACGTACGGCCTCCCCGCAGAAGAGCCGGGCGACAACGAGTTCGAACTCGTTCTCTGGTTCGATCTCGATGGCTTCGAAGACGTCCAGGAGTGACCGACACGATCGACGACTCACAAGATCGGTTTCCGGACGGTTTTTACCGGATGACTTGCTACGAACACCCAATGACGAAAATCGTCGTGGTGGACAACCACGGACAGTTTACGCATCTCGAACGTCGGGCCCTTCGTGATCTCGGCGTGGACACGGAGTTGATCGACAACGAAACACCACCGGAAGACGTCGACGCGGATGGCGTGGTGCTTTCCGGCGGGCCGGATATGGACCGGATCGGCCGATCGGCCGACTATCTCGACGCGGACGTCCCCGTCCTCGGCATCTGTCTCGGCATGCAGTTGATCGCCACGGAACTCGGCGGCCGGGTCGATAGCGGCGAGTACGGCGGCTACGCCGACGTGACCGTCGACATCGTCGACGATGACGATCCGCTCACCGGCTCACTCCACCCCGAAACTCGTGTCTGGGCGAGCCACGCTGACGAAGTCAAAGAACTGCCCGCCGGATTCGAGCTGACGGCCAAAAGTGACGTCTGTGGCGTCGAGGCGATGAGCGACACCGATCGCGATCTGTACGGCGTCCAGTGGCACCCCGAGGTCGCCCACACGGAGGAAGGCGACGAAATCTTCGAGAACTTCCTCGACATCTGTCGATCGTAACTCGTCTAACCCACGAACGCCGCCGACTGTCCTTGCAGTTGACTGCCGCGAGTACCCAGCACTCGATACCGTCGTCTCGATCCGATAACACCGACGTTACGTGGTATCACTTCTGTCGCCAAACGGGTATATAGGTTACAAAACGAACTAGGTAACGTAATGCAACCAGCAACCCGAACCACGTCGATCGCACCTGTCTCGACTTCGAACATCGCTATCGAGGAGGGGAACTGAGATGGTCGAGAGCGTTCTCGTCACCGGTGCGACCGGGAACCAGGGCGGTGCAGTGGTCGATCACCTGCTCGCCTCGGAGACCGAGTTCGACGTCTATGGCTTGACGCGAGACAGTTCGAGCGAGGTCGCCCAGGGACTGGCCGATCGAGGCGTGACGATGGTCGAAGGCGATTTGAACGAAAAAGCGTCGCTTGCACCCCACGTCGCCGCGGTCGACGCCGTCTTTGCGGTGACGAACTTCTGGACGCAGGGCTACGACGCACAGGTACAGCAGGGACAGAACCTCGCCGAAGTTGCTACCGAGGAAGGCGTCGATCAGTTCGTCTTCAGTGGTGTCGGTGGCCACGAAAAAGACACCGGGATTCCACACTTTGACTCCGCATGGGAGATCGACCAGCACGCCCAGGGACTCGACCTGCCGCTGACAGTCCTCCAGCCCGTGTTCTTCTTCCAGAACCTGGAGGCGTTCGCGGAGGACGTCGTCAAGGAGGGCCAGATCGCCCTGCCCCTCGAAGCGGGCGTCTCTCTACAGATGATCGACACACAGGATGTCGGCCACGCCGCTGCAGTCGCGTTCGAGAACCCCGACGAGTATATCGGCGAGCACGTCGAGATCGCGGGCGATGAACTGACGCTGTCCGAGACGGCTGCCGTGCTGTCTGCGGTTACCGGTCGCAACGTCGACCCCGTCCACGTCCCGATCGAGGACGCCTACGACTCCTTTGGCGAAGAGTTTACCGTTATGTGTGAGTGGTTCAACGATGTCGGCTACAGCGCCGAAATCGACGCACTCGACGATCGCTTTGGGTTCGAGTTTACGGATCTCGAAACGTATCTTCGCGAGAACGGCTGGGAAGACAAGCAGGGTATGGCGTCGGTTCCGGGCTGGGTCAAGGCGATGCAGTAACTCCAGTCTACCCGTTCCACTCGATCGGTCCGTGTCTGCCCGTCAGTTGCAATTTTGTGACCGTGTTTGTACTGTGTCCTGGCACCCGCTCTATCGTGTCCCAGTTCGAGAAGAGTGCTGTCGCTCATCGTCGAATAGCGTCTCGAAGAAACCGGAACCGGTTACTCTCCGAACAGTTCGTCGACGGCCTCGCGGGCAGCGAGGGCGGCGTCGTCGGCGACCTGTTCGGGATCGGCCTCGTCGTCGGGTGCGTTCAGGTAGACGTCGACCTCGAGGCGGCCGTCCTCGAAGGTCACGGTGACGTCGACGTCACGCACCGCGGATTGTTTGTACCGTGAGAAGATGAGCCCTTCCGCAGCGTCGGCAGCCGTCTGGACGACGGTCTCGTCGGACGGCTCGTCTCCTGTCATTTACGCGCCGCCAGCGCCCGGGCCGCCGGGACCGGCTGGGCCGCCGCCCATGCCGCCACCGAGCAGCTCCTCGAGATCGTCCTGCAGGCTCTCGAACTGCTGTTGGACGCGTTCTTCTTGCTTTTCGAGGGTTTCGAGACGGATCTCGAGCGAGTCGACTTTCTCTTCGAGTTCGTCTTCGGCCTCGTCGTACTCCGTCTCGACGAGCAGTTCGCCGACGTTGCGGTACATCGTGGTCTCGTCGTCGACGTTTTCGAGCTCTTCGAGAGCACTCTCGGCCTCGGTGAGGCTCGACTCGGCTTCCTGCTTCTGGACGGCGACTTGCTGTGCCGTCTCCTGTAGTCCCTGCAGCTCCTCGATTTTCTCCTGTGCTTCCGGCGGCAGATTGCCTTGCATATTTCGACGGTCGCCCTCCGCACTGATAAAGACCAGCTTTGTCGCTCAGGACCATCGCACAGCGAGTCGATCGGCGACGGGCGAGGGGACTGCCGCGATCGTCGGCGGCCACTCGCCGGTCCGGAGCCAGACGATCGTCGTGTCGCCAAACCGGACCCGGCGAGCGGACGTCACGTCCGCGAGGGCCAGTTCGCGGGTCGTCTCCATGGCGCCGTGCCACGATCGATCGGCGCTGCGTCCGGCGTCCGGCCAGGCGGCAACCACGAGTCGGTTGCGCTCGAGGTCGAGCATCCCGGCGGTCGGCAACAGCCAGCGACAGCACCAGCAGCCGACGTAGGTCGCGACGACCGCGAGGCCGAACAGCCACAGACCGGTGCGGTCGAGCGCGGCCAGCGCGGCCAGGTAGCCGCCGGCACCGAGCGCGGCGAGGGCACCGAGGGCGGTCGTATTCGCGTGTTCGACGATCGATCGGGTTGGATCGGTCGGTTCAGGGAGGCGGAGCCGGAGCAGCGTCAGGCCGTGTTTCCGCCCCGCAAGCCACGACAGTGCAGGCCCGAGCCCGACGGCAACGACGATCAGACTCGCCCCGATCGCGATCGGCGTCGAGAGCGACTGGCCGCCGATCGCGGCGATCGCCGTCACCACGATCGCTCCGGCTATCGCGATGACGAGGGCGGCGATGCCGACGAGCAGGAGCCACGCGATCGATCGAAGCGCCGCGAGTGGCCGACTGTTCGACGGGGTTAGCTGCCACTCGAACCGGTCGGCGTCGGGGGCGGCGTCGGTCGATCGGCTACAATCGATTGCCATCGGCCGTCACCGCGGCCCCTATGTCAGCCGTCCGCTCGGCGACGTCGATCAGTGAAAACCAGGTGTTCAGCGCTGCTCGAAGGGCGGTGACGTCCGCGGCCTCGATCTCGACCCGGACGTGCGCGCCGTCCCGACCGATCGTCGTCGCCGATCGATCGTCGTCGATCTCGCCGATCTCGCGGCTGACGCTCTCGGCGACGATCCGTGCGCGGGACGCGCTCTCGTATTCGAATTCGAGGGTTGCGTCGTGAGAAGACACCGGACTATTCGACGCCGACTTCCTTGACGTCGCGGCTGCGTTCTTTCAGGAGCACGCGGTGACCACAGTAAGGACAGCGGACACCGCCGTACTCGTCGAGCTTGACGTCGCGTTTACAGCGGGAACATTTGTAGCTCATACGTGGAGTTGGTCGCGGAGACGTTATTCGTCGTCGGCCAGTGCGGCACGGATCGAGCGCTTGACGGTTCGGCCGGCTGGGGTTTCCGGACGGAACGCACCGCCGGTAAAGACCTCGCCGGTCTCCTCGTTCTTCCAGATACCGGTGCCGACGCGGGTGACGTCGTCACCGTCGATCGCTGCGTTTTCCATGTTGTCCTCGATCTCACTGACGCGACGTCGAGCAACACGACCGTACCGGGCGCCAAATCGGCCCGCGCTGCCGACAGTTCCTTTCTTGGACATAGTACTGCTCTCTATCGCCAGCGGATTCTTAAACCTGTTGAGTTACGACTCCGCTGCCCGCTTTGCAACCGGCCCCATCAGCAACTCGCGAACGACCAGCGCGAGGCCGGCGAGATAGCCGACGACGGCGAGTGGGGCGGTGAGCAGTCCCGTCCCGAGACCGGCGACGGTCGCCGATTGGAACACGAGACCACTCACTGTCAGTAGCGGGATCGCGGCCAGGACGATGTCGGGACGTTCGAGCATGGCTAATGAGATATAATTACGGGCAGTCGGTTAAGAGTCGGACAACCAGCAGGCAGTGTCACTTCCATCGGCTCGTACCAATACGTACAACGGTTGGGAGAGTGGCCCACGGCTCCATCGTGAGTTGTGGGCTCGACACCGACCCTGCACTACTGGAACTCCGCCGACTCGAGAACCTCGTTGAGGTCCGCACGGATCCGTTCGCCCATCTCCCGATCGCGAGCGGTGGTGACGATCCGGTTCTCCTGGACGCTCGATCCGTCCCGTAAGAGCATGCGAACGTTGCCGCCGTGGTCAGCGCGGGTTACTTTCGCCCGGAGTCCGGATTGAGAGCCCTTCCCGCCGGCGTCGATCGGGCCCGGAATCACCTTCTTGACATGGGGGTGGCCGGCGACGGTCTGGATTGCCCGCATCCCGGTTCGCCCGCCGATCAGCGTCGAGTGGCTGCCACCGAGCTTCTCGGCTGGCGCGGTCTCGACGACGTCCAGTGCGCGCCGCCCTCGGCGGTCGAGTACCGACTGGACCGGGTCCTCGTCGTCGACGCGGTAGAACTGGTGGTGGATGTCCTCGCGAACGGCACGGATCACCTCCCGTCTCCCACCCGCATAGACCTCCTCGGGTCGTTTGCGGCGGATCTCGTCGCCGATCAGGCCGGCGAAGTTCCGGAGTTCGACGACCTCGTTCTCGCCGTCTTCGGGCGTCGTCGTGATCGTCGTCTCACCGAGCACGATGTCGGTCGCGTCCTCCGTCGGTCCGTGTTCCGTGTCGTCACCGGCAAGCATCGTCAGCGTCGCCCGATCGCGTCCCGCGTCGAGCACCATTGCATCGGTGTTTGCCTCCCGACAGACCAGACAGAAGTCGCCGGGTTTCTCGAGCGGCGATGCACAGTGACGACACTCCATACTGTCCGTTTGCCCCCTGGGAGTAAAACCGCCGTGTTTTCGTGCCGAAACACGACGATCGGCAGGCCGGACCACGGGTTAGCTCGACGATCCCATCGTATCGGCGAGTTTCGACCCACAGGCCCGGCAGTAGCGTGATCCCTCGGTGACGATCGCCGCACACTCGGGACAGGCGATCGTCTCGTCGGCTGTCGGCTCGTTCCCGACGTCCGTCCCACAGGAGAGACAGTACGCGGCGTCCTCCGAGACGGTCGCGCCACAGCTCGGACACTCCCCCGATCGCTCCCAGAGCACCTGCCGGCGAGATCGTGAGACGTAGTTGTACACCCCCCAGACGACGTTTCCAAGCCCCATCGTCCACCAGACCGTCAGGATCGCGACCAGGACGTGTGAGGTGATCGACCCGAACTCCCGATCGACCATCACGACGCGATCGCGGTCCTCGTCTTCGATCTTCCACCCCTGTGCGACGAGGTCGTCTATTTCACGTTGTAAGCGTCTGCTTCGCATACGTCACTGTAGGGTGGCGGTCCCAAAACGTGATTTGCCACCCAGCGGTGACTGTCCGTCGGTTCGAGAGCTCAGTCCAACCGGAACAGGTTGGGCGTGGTCGGCTGGCCGGTCTCGCACGCGACTCGTGTCTCGCCGTTCGCGTTCCGCGGGTCTCATATGGATTGTTGTCGTCACGTACCGCCGGTCACCACAACGGGTCGTCACGTACCGCCGGTCACCACAACGGGTCGTCACGTACCGCCGGTCACCACAACGGGTCGGCGATCGGTACACCGCCCCTCTCACTCCCTTCGGATCGGGTAGCGATCGGTACGACCGGGGTCGGGACGATACTGCGAGCCCATTTCGAGTCCCCTGCTGTCGCCAACCACCGGCTTCAAAATGGGAGGTACCGGCGCAGTCGATCCACTACCGATGGCTGTTGGTGTCGTATCCGGAGCGTCGTTCCATCGGCGTCGTACACTGCTTCGGTGATCGGGATCTCCGTCCCGTCTGGCAGTTCGATCGTCCGTTCGTGGGCGGGAACCGTCCCACCGCTGCTGGCTCCGAACAGCGTCTTCGAGTACTCCGTGGGCTCCGTGACAGGCTCGCTGTACTCGAGTTCGTACACCGTCTCCCCGTCGATCGTTCGCGTTCGCCATTCGACGAGGTCCTTGTTCTCGTTCGGGCCGATCATATTCCTGGTGACACTCTTGCTCAACCTAAAGGTGTGACTCTCCGCACCGACCAGGGTACACCAATCCGTCTCAGCCCAGTTTGATCGGATCGACCTTCAGATACTCCCGGAGAACGACCGTCGCGTAGCAGCCCTTGGGAAGGGCAAACGAAAGCGTTAGTGGCTCCTGGTCGACGGCGAGGCTCGTATTGACGAGCATCGCTCGCCGCGTGCCACTCGAGTAGAACTCGCCGGGGAGATCGAAATCGCCCGGTTCGAGGTCGAGTTCGTCGAGGACGGCTCGTTCGATCTCGCCCTGTGTCCCGTCGCCGAGTTCGGTTTCAGTGCCGACCAGCGGCGCGGTAACGAACGCCCGACCCCGTTCGCAGTGGCGTGTCACCGAACTCACGCGGCGCTCGTCGACACGCTGGAGCCGATCGGTGTCGGGCAAGACGAGCCCCTCGGGCGCGTCGGTGTCCGCAAAACAGACCACGTCGCCCGCAGTCGGCCGATCGAACGGCAATCCGCGATCGAGTCGCTCACTGAGCATCAGATTGAACGCATACGACTGGGCAGCGTGGACGAACAGCCGCTGGAGGTTCGAGGGCATCCGTTCGAGGGCGGCCCGGAACGTCTCCGGTCCGGGCTCGTCCGCACAGTCGGCCAGTTCGTGGAGCATCGATCGCTCGTAGCGCAGTCGGTTCGGGAAGCGATCGAGCGCTGCCTGCCAGTCGCGGGTTTCCTCAATAAACGCTCTGGCGTCCTGTGTCCCCTCGGGTTCCGCCTCCGTTGGGCCCCCGAGATAGGCCATGACTGCCCCCTCCCAGTCGCCGTGGACGATCGCGAGCCCGACCTCGTGTGTAACCGGTCGTCGGCTCCCGAACCGTTGTTGGCCAAAGAAGTTGGGGACGCCGATCGTCGTCGCCTCATCGTCGTCAGCCCCACCGTTTGCGCCCGACTCGAGGCCCCCGAACGCGTGTAACTCCTCGGTGATCGCCGCCGCGTTCTCGGGCCGGTCGGGATCGGAAACGACGAGTTCGAAGGCGTTGCCCGCGAGGTCGCCGAACTCGATCGATCGGCCGGCCCGCCCGAGGACCTCGATCTCGGCGCCGTTAATCTCGGGCAGCTCGTCCGGCTCAGCACCGTAGACCGAGAACAGCTGCGTCGTCACCGCATACTTGTCTTTCGTCCCGGCCCAGTTGACCCGCTCCCGGGAGACGCCGATCGCGTCGGATAGCCTGGACGCGAAGTCGTTGGTATCCCAGCCCTGCAGCGTCGCCCGGAAGACGAGGTGTGGGTAGGCGTCGGTCCCCGAATCGAGGGGGTGAGTATCGAACCGTTCGAGTTCGCGAACCCGGAACTGATCGTCGTCCTCGCGTAGCCGGCCGCCGACGCCGTCGGTGTCGGTGACGTAAACGGTCATACCGACGGCCTGCTCTGTGGGATGGGCGTTGCGCATGCTGGTTGGCGAGGCTTCGGCCGCCGGCAATAAATCGGTTCGTTCTCGCGGGCTCCGTGCGATCACATCCAGCGACGACGATCGATCCGTCACTCCGCTCGACCGCACCAGCGCGGCGACTACCGATCGGTGCCGACCGACGAACCGACGCCGACTGCATCCTCGTCGTCCGCGACTGGCGTGGTCGACCCCTGCGATCGCGACTCGGCCGGCGGCTGTGGGTGATCGTCTCTCGCCCACCAGTCTCGGGCGACGTTCAGCCCGTCCCGCAGGAAGGGCAGCGGATCGCCGGCGACGGCGTAATCGAATCGTGGCTGGCGAACGAGCGATGTCGCGACCGTCTGGAGGGCACGCCCGAAGTGGGGTCGATCGACCATCGGATACTCCGCGGCGAGGATGCTGTGGAGGTAGCTCGCCTCACCCCGGAGGAGATGGCCGCCGACGTCGACGTCGTAGGTTTCTCCGGGGTCGATCGGCGTGTCGGTCGCAAGCGACCAGTAGTAGTACGGAAAGTCCGCCCCGACGCGGACCGAGAACGGAAGCGACGACCAGAACCGGGGGTTGATTTCCATCAGTGTGAACCCACCAGTTCGTGGATCACGCAGGAACTCGACCATCGCGAGCCCGTGCCAGTCGAGTTCGTCGAGCAACTCCCGACCGGCCCGTTCGAGCGCCGGCTCCGAGATCGATTCTCGATACGCACTCGGACCGCCACAGTACTCCCAGCCACGGTGTTGACAGTGCTGAAACGTCGCGACCGGCTCCCCGTGGTCGTAGAGCGCAAAAAACCCGTACTCTCGAGAGTCGGAAATCCGTTCCTGGACGAGCGGGACGTGGCCGTGGCGATCGACGTAGGCATCGATGTCCGGCGGTTCCCCAGGTGTCTGGTAGCGCGTCGAGCCGATCTCGAAGCTCTCCGCATCGGGGCCGAGATACTCGGCTGCAGCGACCGTATATCGCGGCTTGACGATCGTCTCGCGGTCCCACTCCGTCCACTCGTCGAGCAACGTAGTGTCGGGAGTCGCCACGCCGGCTCGCTCGGCGGCCGCGATGAGTTCGACGCGGTCCTGGACCTGTCTCAGCGTGTCAAGTGTCGGCCACGGCGTCGCGACGACGTCGGCGAACGCGTCCCTGTTCGCCGCGAGGACGTAGATGTCCTCCTCTCGAACCGGGATCACCGTCCGGACGTCCGGCCGCTTTGCGATCGCGAGCAACGCGTCGCTGTAGGCGTCGATATTGACGGCCGGATCGGGAAGTTCGACGAACTCGTCACAGTGTCTCGAGGCGGTAGCCGGCGTCGTCGATCGCTCCGAGCCGACGATCGTTCCGACCCCCCGCGGATGGAGCGATCGCAGACAGGCGACCGTACTCGGGGCGTCAATCCCCGGAACGAGAACGCTCGCGCCGTCCCGTGTTCCGTCCATGGGGTATGACACTGAACGCGTCGTCATTATTATAGTCGGACTACGGTGACCCGGCCGGCTGGCGGCTACGCTCGCCGACAACAGTTACGAGTAGGAGTGGTCTACAGCCACCGTATCCTGAATCACGACGGAACTGGTCGTCACTGTCGCCGCTATCAGTGTGGCAGGTGCCCTCATTCGTCGACCAAGGGCCGTCCTGAGCCGGTATCACTGGTCGACGATCGCTTTCACCGATGGAGTGTCGTGAGCGCCCCCATCTCTTCCGTAGAAAGACGTTAGGACATGGGAAATGACTGGCTACTACCAGTGTGTGAACAGTTCGTTGCCGGCCGACGACCGAAAGCGATGTCACTGTTTGGGGACACACTACAGGAAAAGCTGCAAAGACACAGGTGGACGAACCGAGTTAGAGCAGTCCCGTCTTCTGGAGTTTCATCAGGTCCTCGGTTTCGAGGGTTTCGCCTTCCTTGAACTTCTGATAGATTTCCTCGGCCTCCTCTTTTGCCTTCTCTTTTTTCTGGTCGCGTTCGGACTTGCGCTCCTGTTCTTCTTCCTTGTCCAGTTCGCGCAGGCGCTTCTGGACGCGGACGAAGTCCTCGTGGTGCTGGTCGGCGGCCTCCTGGGCCTCGACGAAGGACTCGTGCATCTCGTCGGCTTCGTCACGGATGTCGTCGGCCTCGCGGTAGGCCTCGATCATCTCGTTGTGATGTTCCTGGGCCTTGTCCGCAAGCTCAGTCACTTTCTGGTGGTGCTGGGAGGCGTCCGATCGGACCTCTTCGGCTTCCTCGACGAGCGCTTCGAGGTCGTCGTTCTGATCGAGTTTCTGTTTGCGCTCTTCGTACTCCTCGCGTTTACCCTCGATCTTCTCGATGAGCTCTTTTTCTTCTTCGCTCGAGAGAACCTCGGTCTGCTGTTTGAATTCGAGCTGTTCGATCTCTTCTTTGAGCGCCTCGAGATCTTTGCCCTCATCGAGCTCCATATCCGATTTGAGCTTCTCGACTTTGTCGAACAGCTTGTTGGCTTCGGCGTTGAGCTCGTTGCGGCTCTCTTTGTGTTCTTGGACTTTCTCGTTTAGCTCGTCGCGTTTCTCGCGGTGTTCCTGGGCCTCGTCGACTTTCTCACGCGTTTTTGCGTTGAGGTCGTCGCGGCTGGATGCCCGCTCGGACGCCATCTGGTTTAAGTCGTTTCGCCGGTCTCGGAGCTGACCGGCCATTTTGATGAGCTGTCCTTTCGATTTGTTTTCGAGATCGTCTTCTGTCAGTTCGATGTTTTTCGATTCGTCTACCATGTGTTAGTCAAACCTCTGT
>LKMJ01000092.1_pt1 | contig 54670 bp, 46 predicted proteins | sample 643391 | NCBI WGS metagenome assembly LKMJ01 (sample SAMN04112250, study PRJNA286221) | soda lake metagenome | biome: soda lake; feature: Kulunda Steppe; material: water; isolation source: sample PL-Br10 brine of Picturesque Lake | place: Russia: Kulunda steppe | collected 2010-07 | reverse complement strand
CTACGGCGTCAACTGCTCGCACCCTGCGGAGTTCGCACCCGCGCTCGAGCCCGGCGGCTGGAGCGACCGTTTGCGCGCCCTGCGCCCGAACGCGGCGAAAATGGACAAGATCGCGCTGTGCAAGCTCGACCATATCGAGGAGGGTGACCCCGAGGAGCTCGGCCGGATGATGGGCGCGCTCGCGTCCCGCTACCCGCGGATCGACATCTGGGGCGGCTGCTGCGGAACCTGGGAGCGCCACCTCGACGCGATCGCCCGTGGCGTGACCGCTGCCCGCGGCCATCGCCCGGACCTGGCCCCGGCAAACCCGATGGCCCGGAAATGACGCGTCTTACGGGACCCGCCCGGGCCCGCCGCCCCGGGCGCCGCGACGGTCCGGCCGGCGCCCGTCACGGGGCAGGGGGGACGGACCGGTTCTCCAGCAGCGCTTCGGCAATCCGCAGGCTGAGATCCTCCCGATCCGGCGCACAGATCACCTGGACGCTCAGCGGCAGCGCCGAGTCGCCACCTGCGACAGGTACGGCCGTCCCGCACAGATCGAGGTAATTGCCGAAGCGGGTGAAATGGGCGGGAGAGACGGCCTCATCGACCTCGGCCACCGGGATGGCCGGGGCCTTCAGCGACGGGGTCACGAGCGCATCGATCCCGGCCGTCGCCTGTGCATACTCGGCCTGCAGGCTGCGCCGCGCGGCGAGCGTGCGCAGATAGGCGGCCGCCGTGATCTCGCGCCCGCCGAGAAGCCGGGCGCGCACCGCCTCGTCGAGCGGGGTCTCCGGATCGTCGGCGAGCTCGCCATGCGCCGCATATCCCTCGGCGGCCATGATGCGCCCGTTTTCCGCGACGATGTCTCCGACCGCGAAGGGCAGCGCGACATCCACGATCTCGGCGCCCTGCGCGGCGAGCCGCTCCAGCGCCGCGTCATGCGCCGCGCGCATCGTGGATTCCACATCGGCGAACTCGAACGCGGGCAGCCGGGCGATCCGAAGACCGGCGACACCGCGCCGGTGCGCCGGGGCGAGCCGCGCGACGAGGTCCGCGGGCGCGATGTCGGGCAACGCCACGGCACGAAGAATGCGGTCGAGAACCAGCGCATCATCGGTGCTGCGGGCGAGCGGACCGACGCTGTCGAGCGTGGGGCTGAGGGGCTGGATGCCGGCCGTGGGGATGCGCCCGGCGGTCGTCTTGAGCCCCACAAGCCCGCAGAACGCCGCCGGCAGGCGCACCGATCCGCCCGTGTCGGTACCGATGCCCCAGGGCGCCAGCGCGGCCGCGACGGCGACGGCGGTGCCGCTGCTGGAGCCGCCCGGAACGCGGTGAACGCGCCTGTCCCAGGGATTGTGCGGCGTGCCCATGCGCGCATTCGTCCCCCAGCCCCCGAACGCGAACTCCACGGTTTTCGTCTTGCCCAGCACGATCAGCCCGGCATCCAGCAGCCGCCGGAGCACCGGGGCGGTCGCGCGCGCCACCCGCCTGGCATGCACCTGCGAGCCGCCGGTCGTCACCCGCCCGTCCCAGTCCACGAGGTCCTTGACGACGATCGGTATGCCGTGCAGCGGCCCGCGCCTATACCCCGCCGCAATCTGCGCATCCGCCGCGCGGGCCGCAGAACGCGCGTCATCGGCGTAGATTTCCGCGAACGCCCCCAGCGCGGGCTCCTCGGCGGCAATCCGGGCGAGGAAGGCGTCGGTGATTTCAGCGGCGGTCGTGTCGCCCCGGTGTAAATCGCCCGCGAGTTCGAGTGCGGTCTTTTGCGTCAGCTCGCTCATGTCTCCTGCTCCTCGTTGTCCTGAAATCGGTCTGCCGGGGCTTTCCGCCCGCGCTGCGTGCGTCCCGGTGGCGCTTGGGTGCTTGCACCGCCGGGCGTGATCACTACGCTCGCCCCATGCTGATCCATGTCGTCAACCCGAATTCCACCGCCGCGATGACCGACCAGATCCGGCGCGCGGCCGAAGCCGCGGCCCGGCCGGGCACGCGGCTGCGCGTCGGTGACCCTGGCACCACGCCACCGAGCATCGAGGGCTACCATGACGAGGCACTGGCCGTGCCCGCAATGCTCGAAGCGATCCGGCAGGCCGAGGCCGCGGGTGCGGATGCGCATGTCATCGCCTGCTTCGACGACCCGGGCCTTGCGGCGGCACGGGAGGTCGCGCGCGGCCCCGTGCTGGGCATCTGCGAAGCGGGTGTGCGCGTGGCGACGACCATCGCCGCGCGCTTTGCGGTTGTGACGACGCTGCCCCGCGCCGTGCCGATCATCGAGGATCTCGTGGATCACTACGGCGCCGCGCGCGCCTGCCGGGGTGTGCGGGCGGTGGACCTGCCGGTTCTGGCGCTCGAGGCGGACCCGGCCGAGGCCCGCCGGCGCCTTGCCGCCGCGATCGTGGCCGCACGCGCGGACGGGGCCGAGGCGGTGCTGCTCGGCTGCGCCGGGATGAGCGAGATGTGCGCCGAGCTCTCCGCCGAAACGGGCCTGCCCGTGATCGACGGGGTGGACGCCGCCGTGCGTCTGGCCGAGGCGCTGGCCGGGCACTATGCGACCTCGAAGATCGGCGCCTATGCCGCCCCGCGCGACAAGACAAGGCTCGAGCCGGGAAGCTGACCGCCGCATCGGCGCGCGCATCGGCACCGTCTATTGTGCCGCGGCGGACCGGAGTTCGGGCGCCGTGCGGTCGATGCGTCGGCAGCGGACCGTGCGCCCGCCCTCGAGCTGCTGCAGGTCGGGAACGCCGCGGCGGCAGGCGTCCTGCGCGAGGTAGCAGCGCGGCGCGAAGGCGCACCCCTCGGGCAGGTTCGCAAGGTCTGGCGGGGCGCCGGGGATGGTGTCGAGCTTGTGCTCCTTGACCATCGCGTCATGAGTCCGGCTCTTGAGCAGGCCGATCGTGTAGGGATGGCGCGGGGTGTTGATGAGGTCGCGCGCCGACGCCTCCTCGACGATGCGCCCGGCATACATCACCGCGATACGGTCCGCGACCTCGACGGCGGCGCCGATGTCGTGGGTGACGAAGATGATGCTCAGCCCGAGGTCACGCTGAAGCTGGCGCAACAGCAGCAGGACCTGGATCTGGACCGAGGCGTCGAGCGCCGTCGTCGGCTCGTCGGCAAGCAGCAGCTGCGGCCAGCAGGCGAGCGCGAGCGCGATCATCGCGCGCTGGCGCATGCCGCCGGAGAGTTCGTGGGGATAGGCGTTGAGGCGGCGCTCCGGGCTCGGGATCTGGACGCGCTCGAACAGATCGAGCGCGCGCGCCCAGGCATCGGCGCGGCTGATCCGCTCATGGACGCGGATCGTCTCCACGATCTGCATGCCGATGGTGTAGACCGGATCGAGCGCCAGAAGCGGCTCTTGAAAGATCATTGCCGCCTCGGCGCCGCGAAACCGGTTGAGCCGGCGGCGCGACATCCGCGTGACGTCCTGGCCGCCGGCGACGATGCGCCCGCCCATCTTGCTGCGATCCTCGGGGTTGAGCCGCATCACCGCGCGCATCGTCACGCTCTTGCCGGAGCCGGACTCGCCGATCAGCGCGACGGTCTCGCCCTGTCCGACCGCGAGCGTCACGTCATCGACCGCGCGCACCGGGCGGTTCTTCGGCCCGAAGGTGACCGAGAGGTTGCCTATCGTCAGGTATGGCTCGGTGCTCATGCGGCGCGCTCCTTTGATTCGGGCCGGTGGCCCGAGCCCGGGATGCGGGCGTGGCAGGCGACATCATGATCGCGCGCGATCCGGGCAAGCTCGGGCTCGGTCCCCCGGCACATGGTGCCCACCAGCGGACAGCGCGTGTGGAAGCGGCACCCGCCCGGCAGGTCGATCGGGTTGGGCGGATCGCCCTGCAGCGCCGCCTTCTCGACCCGGCGGTCGGGATCGCCCGTGGGCATCGAGGACAGGAGCGCGGCGCTGTAGGGGTGCTGTGGCGCGGCATAGACATCCTCGGCGCGGCCGAGCTCGGCAACCCGGCCGAGATACATCACGAGCACCCGATCGGAGATGTAGCGCACCACGTTGAGGTCGTGGCTGATGAAGACATAGGCGAGGCCGAATTCCTTCTTGAGATCGGCGAGAAGGTTGAGCACCTGCGCCTCCACCGACTTGTCGAGCGCCGAGACCGCCTCGTCGAGGATAATGAGCCGGGGCCGGACGGCGAGGGCGCGCGCGATGTTGACCCGCTGGCGCTGCCCGCCCGACAGCTCATGCGGGTAGCGCGCGGCGAAGCGCGCCGGGTCCAGCCCGACGCGGTCGAGAAGATCATGCGTGCGTTGCAGCGCGTCGCGGCGCCGGACTCCGTGAACCTGCGGGCCGAAGGCGACGCTGTCCTGGATGGTCAGCCGCGGGTTCAGCGAGGAGTAGCTGTCCTGGAACACCATCTGCACCTGCGAGCGGTAGCTCGCCATCGTCATGTCGCGCGAGCCGACCCGGCGGCCATCGAAGATGATCTCGCCGGCATCGGGCGCGATCAGGTGCATCAGCAGCCGCGCGGTGGTGGATTTGCCGCAGCCCGACTCTCCCACCACGCCGAGGGTCTCGTCGCGCAGGACATCGAAGCTGATGCCGTCCACCGCGTGGACGCGGCTGACCGTGCGCCCGAGCATCCCGCCCTTGATGGGAAAGTGCTTGGTCAGACCCTTCACGGTCATCAGGGGTGTTGCGTCACTCATGTGCGCACCTCCATGGCCGAGCGCAGGCCGTCCGAAAGCAGGTTGAAGGAGATCGAGACGAGAAAGATCATCACCCCCGGCAGCGCGGTGACGAGGGGCTGGACATACATCGCGTTGCGCAGCGCGTTCAGCATCTGCCCCCACTCGGGAAACGGCGGCTGAACCCCGAGCCCGAGGAACGACAACCCCGCCGCCAGGATCATCGACACCGCGATGAGGCTGGTGGAATAGACGAAGATCGGGCCCAGCACGTTGCCCAGCACATGCACCCGCAGGATCGTGAGCGCCGAGGCGCCCGAGGCCTTGGCCGCCTCGATGAAGTCGGAACTCTTGAGCTGGGTGGTCACGCTTTCGGAGACCCGCGCGATCGGCGGGATGAACACCACCGTCAGCGAGAACATCGCGTTGAAGAGCCCCGCCCCCAGCGCCCCCGACAGCGCGACGGCGAGCAGCACCGAGGGGAAGGCGTAGAAGATGTCCACGGTGCGCATGATGAGCGTGTTGGTCAGCCCGCCCGCATAGCCCGCGATGATGCCGAGCGCCGAGCCGAAGAAGAAGGCGATGAAGACCGGCGCGACCCCCATCAGGAGCGACAGCTGCCCGCCCCAGATCAGCCGCGAGAGCATGTCGCGGCCGAGATCGTCGGTGCCCAGCGGATTGCCCGGCGTGCCGATGCCGGCGAGCCGGTTCGCGACATTGCGGGCATACGGGTCGGACGGCGCCAGGAAGGTGGCGAACAGCGACATCAGGAAGATCAGGACCAGGATCGTGCCCGCGGTCATCGCGACCTTGTCCCGGCGCAGCCGGCGCCAGACGCTGCGCCAGTAGCCGGCGGATTTCTCGGCGGGCGGCGCAATCTGGGCGGGGGCCTGCGGAGCGGCGATGAGTTCGGCCATGGCTTACCTCTTGATCCGCGGGTCGAGCGCGGTCTGCAGCAGATCGACGAGAAGGTTGAGCACCACGAAGAAGGTGGCGAGCACGAGGATCGTCCCCTGCAGGAGCGGAAGATCGCGCTGAAAGATCGCCGTGTTGAGCAGCATTCCGGTGCCGGGCCAGGAGAACACCACCTCGATCAGGATCGAGCCGCCGAGCAGATAACCCATCTGCACCCCCATCACCGCGAGCGCGGTCGGGGCGGCGTTCTTGACGACATGAAGGAAGACGTGAAACTGACCGAGGCCGCGCGCGCGCAACCCGATCACGAATTCCTGCGCGAGGATGTCGGCGACGAGCGCGCGCACCGTGCGCGCGACGATTCCCATCGGGATCACCGCCATGGTGATGGCGGGCAGCACGAGGTAGAGCGCGTGCTCGTAGTCGAAGCGCCAGTTCGCGGAGCCCCCGGGCCCCGCCCCCGATGACGGAAACCATCCCAGCCCCACCGAAAAGACGATCACCAGCACGATGCCGAGCCAGTAATGCGGCACGCTGACGCCGAACACGGCGGCGGCCGAGGCGAGCTTGTCGAGCGGCGAGTTGCTGAAATAGCCGGCGACGAAGCCGAACAGGCAGCCCAGCGTGAAGCCCAGGACCGTGGCCACCGCGGCGAGCATCAGGGTGTTGCCCACGGCGCGCGAGACTTCCAGCGTCACCGAACGGCCGCTGGCGATCGAGGTGCCGAGATCGCCCTGCAGAACGCGGGCGAGCCACATGAAGAACTGCTCCACATAGCTGCGGTCGAAGCCGTAGAGGATGCGCAGCCGCTCCTGCAGTTCGCTCGAGGCGTCGGGCGGCAGGATCGAGATCAGCGGGTCGCCCGGCGCGATGTGGACGAGCGCGAAGCACACGACCGAAACGCCGAGCATTACGGGCAGCGTGTAGAGGATGCGCTGGATGGCATAGGCGAACATGGGGTCTCCGCGGGCTGGGGCGGGTCGGCGGCGCACACGCGCTGACGCGAAAGGCCCCGGCCCGCTCGGGGCCGGGGCGGTAGCGTCACTCCATGGTCATCGTCGCGATGTCGATGAACCAGCTTTGCGGCTGAACGACATTGCCGACGGAGGGCGATATCGCGCGCGGGCCCGCATCATGGGCGACCCAGAGGAAGGGGGCCTCCTCGACCTTGCGCTTGTGCAGCTGCCCAAGCGCCTCGTCGCGCTCGTCGGGATCGAAGGTGGTGCGCGCCTGCGCGATCAGATCGTCGAACTCGTCGTCGGTGAAGTAACCCCAGTTGTTCGACACAGGCGGATGCGCGTCGCTCGACAGGAAGCGGACCATGGCGAAGAAGGGGTCCATGGTGGCGAAGGTCACGTTGATCGCGTGCGCGTCATTGGCGGAGGATGCATCCGCCCCTTCGCGCCAGTTCGTGAACAGCGTGTTCCACTCGATGACGTCGAGCTCGACGTCGAAGTAGCACTCCGCCAGCGCGTCCTGCAGATATTCGTTCATCACCAGCGGCTGCATCTGCCCCGAGCCCGAGGCCGATGTCTGCACCCGCACCTCGACGGGGTCGTCGGACGAGTAGCCGACCTCTTCCATCAGCTCGCGCGCCGTGTCGGGATCGTAGCGGATTTCGAAATCGGGGTCGCCCCACCACGGATGGTCGGGCCCGACCGTGCCCTGCGGGATACCCATGTGCCCGTTCAGCAGCACCGAAAGCTCCTCGCGGTCCACGCACAGATTGGCGGCGTGGCGCACCTCGCGGTCGAGCCAGGGCGAGTCGTCGAGGAACGAGAACTGCCAGGGCCAGACATGCGGCTGCGGGTTCGAATAGATCACGAAACCCTGGCCTTCCATCTGCGCCATCGCATCCGGGGCGGGGGCCTCGATCCAGTCCACCTCGCCGGAGAGAAGCGCGGCGGTGCGGCTGTTGGCGTCCGGCATCGGGCGCATCACGACACGGTCGATCGTGGGCGTGCGCGCGTCGTCCCAATACGCGTCGTTGGGTTGCAGCTCCAGCCGCTCGCGCGCGGTGAAGCCGGTGACCCGGAACGGGCCCGAACCCGAGGGGTCCGCGGCGAATTCCGACCACGCCTCGTCGGAATCGCCGGTTTCGTCGTATTTTTCTGCCCAGTGATCGGGTGAGGCCATGAACAGATTGGTCAGGTTGATGGGCAGGAAGCTGTCGGGCTCGGAGGTGTAGAGCGCGACGGTATAGTCGTCGATCACCTCGGCCGAACGCAGCGTCGGCATCCGCGACGCCGTCACGCCGACCTGGCTCGCGTCGAAATGCTCGGCATCCTCGTCGAGGACCTTCTCGACATTCCAGACCACGTCCTCGGCCGTGAACTCGGAGCCGTCATGGTATGTCACGCCTTCGCGCAGCTCGAAGATCCAGCGCGTGTCATCCTCGGGGTCGATCTCCCAGCTCGTCGCGAGGCCGGGCATGAGGGTGGAGGGCTCATCCTCCTGCGACAGGTCCCACTGGGTGAGCGCATCGTAGATCGGGATGCCGGTGAAGCGGTTTCCCTCGAAACCCTGATCGGGCTGGCCGTGCGTGAGGGGAATGTCGCCGGCCGTCATGCCGATGCGCAGCACCGACTCCTCGGCGACCGCCGCGGCCGGCGCCACGAACGCGGTCGTCCCCGCGAGGATCGCCATGGACACGCGCTGCCGAGAATACCTTGCATAGCTCATTTTCGTTTCCTTCCCTGTCGATCATTATGCCCGGCGCTGCGGAGATCGCACCGCGCCTGTGGCGCGCCATGAGCACGCACGGGCCGGCACCCCGCCGCCGCATGAGCATCAGGAGTCACGCCTGGCCCTTGCGCTGTCGAGGCGGGGCCGGCATGTCGCCGACCCCGCGACGATGCGTGCCCAAGCAGTAAGCTTCGGGATGTGCATTGGCTGAAAGAACGGGCGCGAATGCGACGAATTGTCCGCCTGATGTCCTCCGGCGGCGATTCCCGGAACCGGGACCCGCGCCACTCGAGCGCGTCGCGTTCATTCGCATTCAAGCGCCGCGCTCCAACCTCTTGAAGTCGCATGCTCAAGGAGTGCAAGACCGGTCCCCGCCTTTGCGCAACATGCTCTGAGGGATCAGGCACCGGCGTGCGAGCGCGGGCTCGAGGGGCAGGCGCACCGCGCGGCTGGTGCACCGGCACCCGAAGGCCGCTCGCCTGCGCGTCGCATCACGATGCTCGGCATCCTCGCCAGCGTGATCGCGTCGCGCCGGCATGAGCGGGCGCGGCAGGGCCCCGCCGTCTTTTCGGGTTTCAGGCGCGGTGCCCGGCTGCCATAGTGAAGACGATCGTGACCCAGCAATGGACCGCGCCACCATGCCGACAGCGCTGCTTGCCGCATCGGACCTGTCGAGCCGCTCCGCGCCCGCCCTCGCACGGGCGGTGCGGCTGGCCGCGCGGACGGGCGCGCGCCTCGCCGTGCTGCATGTTGTCGAGGATGACCAGCCCGAAGCGCGCATGCAGGAGGCACAGCGCAGCGCGGAGAGCTTCCTGCGCGAGCAGCTCGGCGCGCTCGGCGCCCCGGCGGACTGCGAAGTCATCACCCGCGCCGGGGACGCGTTCCGCGTCATCGGCGAGGAGGCCGAGGCCCGCGCCGCCGAACTGATCGTTCTCGGCGCGTATCGGCGCAGGCTCTTGCGCGACGTCTTCATCGGCACGACGGTGGAGCGCGTGACGCGCACCGCCGGGCGCCCGGTTCTGATGGCCAACGGGCCGGGCGGCGAGGGCTGGCGCAGGGTCTGCATCGCGACGGACATGTCGCAGGCCTCGGCCGAGGCTGCGCGCGCGGCGCATGCGCTCGGGCTTCTCGACGGGGTGGAGGTGACCTTCGTGCATGCCTATGCGCCGATCACCCGCGAGATGATGACCCATGCCGGGATCGCGGAGGATCGGGTGCGCGGCGAATCGAAGCGCGCCTTCGACGACACGCGCCGCGAGGTCGCGCGATTCATCCAGAAACTCGACCTCGGCGATCTGAGCTACAGCGCGCGCATCGTCGATGGCCTCGGAGCGTCCGCGATCACGGGCGTCGTCGAGCAGACGCAGCCCGACCTGCTCGTGATCGGCACGCGCGGTCTTTCCGGGGTCAGGCGCCTGTTTCTGGGCAGCGTCGCGCAGGAGCTCATGGCCAGCCTCGATATCGACATTCTCGCCGTGCCACCCGGGGGATGAGCGGCGTGACGCTGCATCGCCACCGCGGCACCGCCCGGCTGGGCGGAGCCTAGCCGATGTCGCAGCTCGCGATGGTGCTGGTGCTGCTCGGCGCGGCGGTGGTGATGTTCGCGCTCAACCGCCCGCGCATGGACGCGGTCGCGGTGATCATGATGGTCGCGCTGCCGATGACCGGGGTGATCAGCATGAGCGAGGCCCTGATGGGGCTTGCCGACCCGAATGTCGTGCTGATCGCGGCGCTGTTCGTGATCGGCGAGGCGCTGGTGCGCACCGGCGTCACCCAGCGCCTCGGGGACTGGCTGACGGCGCAGGCGGGCGCGCGGGAGGCGCGGCTCATCGTGCTGCTGATGGTGATCGTGGCGGCGGTCGGGTCGGTCATGTCCTCGACCGGGGTGGTGGCGATCTTCATTCCGATCGTGCTGCGCATCGCCCGCAAGACCGCGATTCCGGCCGGGCGGCTGATGATGCCGCTGTCGGTCGCAGCACTGATCAGCGGGATGATGACGCTCGTCGCCACCCCGCCGAACCTGATCGTGCATTCCGAGTTGCAGCGCCAGGGCTATGAGGGGTTCGGCTTTTTCAGCTTCGCGCCCTTCGGCGTGCCGATCCTGGTGCTGGCGGTTCTCTACATGCTGGTCGCGCGCCGCTTCCTCGGGACGCAGGCCGCGCCCGCGCCGCCCGACCGCGCCGGGGTGGCGCGCTGGATCGCGGATTACGACCTCGCCGAGCGGGAACGCCGCCTGCGGGTGCGCCCGGACTCGCCGCTGGCCGGCGCGCGGCTGGATGCGCTCGATCTGCGCACCAGTGCCGGGATCAACATCATCGCGGTCGCGCGCGGTCCGGGCGCGCGACCCACGCTGATCCAGCCGCGCGCCGAGACGGTGCTCGAGCCCGGCGACGTGCTGCTGATCGACCTGCGCTCGGGCGGCCTCGATCTCGACGCGTTCGCCCGCGCGCACGGTCTCGACACGCTGCCCGCGTCGGGGGAGTGGTTTGCCGATACGACGCAGGATATCGGCATGGCGCAGATCATCGTGCCGCCGACCTCGCGGCTTGTCGGGCGCACCCTGACGCAGACCCGGTTTCGCAGCACCTACGACCTCGTCGTGATCGGCATGAAGCACGGCACCCGGCCGGTCGCGGACGCGTTGATCGACGAGCCCCTGCGCGCCGGCGATACGCTGCTCGCGGTCGGCCCGTGGCGGGCGATCCGGCGGTTGCGCGACGAGCGGCGCGACCTTGTCCTGCTCGACCTGCCCGCCGAGGCTGAGGAGGCCGCGCCGGCGCGCCATCGCGCGCCGCTCGCGATCGGCGTGCTCGGGCTCGTCGTCGTGCTGATGGTCTGGGGGATCGTGCCGAATGTGCAGGCCGCGCTCTTCGGCTGCCTGCTCCTGGGCCTGTTTCGCTGCATCGACATGCCCGGCGCGTATCGGTCGATCCATTGGCAGAGCCTGATCCTGATCGTCGGGATGCTGCCCTTTTCGCTGGCGCTGCAGCGCACCGGCGGGGTCGATATCGCCGCGCAGGCGCTGCTCGATCTGCTCGGCGGGGCCGAGCCGCGGCTGGTCCTGGCGGTGATCTTCGCGGCCACCGGGGTGCTCGGGCTGTTCATTTCGAACACGGCGACCGCCGTTCTGATGGCGCCGGTGGCGCTGGCGGTCGCGCGCGAGGTCGGGGCGTCGCCCTATCCCTTCGCGATGACGGTGGCGCTTGCGGCGTCGGCGGCGTTCATGACCCCGGTCTCCTCGCCGGTGAACATGCTCGTCATCGGCCCCGGCAATTACCGCTTCGCGGATTTCCTGCGCATCGGCGTTCCGTTCACGCTCGTGGCGATGGTGGCGAGCGTGCTCCTGGTTCCGCTGATCCTGCCGTTCTGAGCGGCCGGTCCCGCGCGCGCCCGCGGTCTTCAGGCCGCGGCCGGGTCGGCGTCGCTGCGGGCCCCCGACAGATCGCGGGCCGTGAGCTGATGGCCGCGCCGGAGCGCCTTGCGCAGGTCCCTGACACGGTCTTCATGCAGCGTCGCGCCGAAGTCCCGGCAGACGCCGCGAAGAAGCGCCGTCTGCTCGCGGTGGATGCGCGCGCCGATGACGCATGACAGCGTCATGAGGTCGAGCAGCCGGGTCCGGCCGGCGGCGTCGAGCCCGGGCAGGTGACGCCGCGTGGCGTTCCAGTCGAGCGCGATGTCTCCGCCGCGTTCGAGCGCATCGCACAGACGGGTCATCAGGTAGACCTGATTGGGATGGGCATCGCGCCCCCGGGTCAGCATCTCGCCCGCAGCATGCAGGATCACATCCTTCTCGGTGTCGCCCAGCGTGCCCGCATCCCGAAAATGCGCCGCAATCAGGTTGTCCACGGCGAAGGGGCCCAGCGTGCGCAACCGCGCCTCGGTCATGATGCGCCAGACGATGAAGGCATTCCAGACCGCATAGAGCGGGCCGGCAAGCAGCGGGACCATGCCGCGTATCGCCATGCGCGCGGCCACCCGGCGCAGGAACACCCGCAGGATGAAGCTGCTCACCCCGACTTTCAGCTTGTAGGCGAGGTTGAGCGCCGCGAGCTTCCACTTCGACACATGCGCGTAGGGATCGATCCCGTGAACCGTCACCTGCGGATTCGGAAATTCCAGCCCGGCCCGCGCCAGCCCGTGGGCGAGCAGCCCGCGCCCGTCGCCGCGCGCCAGCGGCAGGCCGGCATGCCACGCCACGCGCGCGATCCCGCTCAGCGCCAGCGCGTAGAGCAGCACGATCTCCACCGCGCTGACCACGCCGGCGAAGGCGTAGAAAGCCGTCCAGTAGGGCAGCGCCTCGCGCCAGCCGACATCCTCCATGCCGTCGAAGAGGCCCTGGCGCATCCAGATCTCGCCGCCGCCGATCAGCCCGCCCGAGACGATGCCCGCCAGCGCCGACAGCCCGATGCACCACCGCGTCACGCGGCTGATCCTGCGCACGCGGCCTGGACGGTCCTCGGTGCCGGTTGCGACACTGTGTCGCGCAAGATGGGCCGCGAAGCTGCGCTCGAGGATGTTCGGGTCGGGCGAGTAGGTTTCAGTTGCTGGCACGGTCATCTCCGCGTGTCCGGCGCAGGGTGCGGTGCGTGCCCTCGATGAGCCATGCGGGGCCCGTGACACCGTCGCGCCCGGCTCGTGCTCCACCGGGAGCCTCGGCGCGGCGCTCATCGCCATGATCGGGGTCGCCGCGATGCGCAGACCGCGCAGCGGCATGACGTTCAGCAACGCCGTCGGCACCCCGCGCGCCCATCCGCGCGAGACAGATACCCGCGTCGCACGCACACCTGACCCCGCGCAGCAGCATCTCACGGAGGCGATCGCCGAGCGGGACAAGCCCCGCAGGCAGAAGGATCGTTTTGGTCCTGATCGAGTGCTCCGATCCCATGCGTCACTCCCTGCGCCGCGGCGTGGCGACGCCACCCGGGGGAAACACCCCGCGATCCGTTCCGTTCCCGCCGTTCCGCGGTCAAAGGGTGGTGCGGCGACGGCGCGTGGCGCCATTCGCCCTGCGGTTGCAGGCCGTCGGTGGACAGCTCGGCGTCGCCCGCGGTACGCAGCGGCGGCGCGGGACTCGCGCCCGCACAGCGCCGGCCGAATGACCGATTGACCTGCATGATGACAGAAATTCCGCCCGTATGGCGTGCTTCGGCCCGAGTGGGCGCGGAAACCGAACGGACCGGTTGCAATGTCGGCAGCATTCCGCTTTATTCACCCGAAGTGCAGCTAAAGCTGCCGGCGCAACAGGGAGACAGCGGTGGCACCCAAGGACCACAACGACGCTTTCGTGGCGTTCGACCGCGTGCAGAAAACCTATGACGGCGAACAGCTCGTCGTGAAGGATCTCAACCTCGATATCGGGAAGGGGGAGTTCCTCACCATGCTCGGCCCGTCGGGGTCGGGCAAGACGACCTGCCTGATGATGCTCGCGGGGTTCGAGACGGCCACCTTCGGGGACATCCTGCTCGACGGCAAACCGATCAACAACATTCCCCCGCACAAGCGCGGCATCGGCATGGTGTTTCAGAATTACGCGCTGTTTCCGCACATGACGGTCGCCGAGAACCTGTCCTTCCCGCTCGAGGTGCGCGACATCTCGCGGGCCGAGCGCGAGAAGAAGATCGCGCGCGCGCTCGACATGGTCCAGATGGGCGAGTTCGGCAATCGCCGCCCGGCGCAGCTCTCGGGCGGGCAGATGCAGCGTGTCGCGCTCGCGCGCGCGCTCGTCTTCGAGCCCGATCTGGTGCTGATGGACGAGCCGCTCGGCGCGCTAGACAAGAACCTGCGCGAGCGCATGCAGCTCGAAATCAAGCATATCCACGAAACGCTCGGCGTGACGGTTGTCTATGTCACCCACGACCAGAGCGAGGCGCTCACCATGTCAAACCGCATCGCGGTCTTCGATGACGGGCGCATCCAGCAGCTCGCTACCCCTGACGAGCTCTATGAAAAGCCCGAAAACGCCTTCGTGGCCGCCTTCATCGGCGAGAACAACACCCTGCGCGGCAAGGTCGAATCCGTCGACGGCGCGTATTGCACGCTGCAGCTCGCGGACGGCTCGCGCGTTCAGGCGCTTGCCGTCAACATTGAGGGCGAGGGGGCGGAATCGACGCTCTCGCTGCGCCCGGAGCGGGTCTATCTCGATGTCAGCCCCGGGACGCATGACAACATCTTCGAGGGTGAGGTCCGGGAGCTGATCTATCTCGGCGATCACATCCGCGTGCGGATGAATGTCTGCGGCAACGACGAATTCGTGCTGAAGATGCCCAATGACAGCCATGCGCGGCGCCTGTCCGTTGGCGAGCGCGTGCAGGTCGGCTGGGTCAAGGAGGATTGCAGGGCGCTCGATCCGTCGTGACCGCGCGCCTGCAGTGTTGCGCCGGGCCGCTGGCGCCGGCGAACCAAGCGGGACCGCCGACAGGCGGGACCGAACATACCTCAACCGAGGAACAAAGGAGTAAAAGATGTCGCAGCGTTTGCTGAAAGTTATAGGGGCCGGCAGTGCCGTGAGCCTCATCGCGATGAGCGCCGCACAGGCGCAGGATATCAGCCTCACGGTCGTGTCCTGGGGCGGGGCCTACACCGAAAGCCAGGTGCGCGCCTACCACGAGCCCTGGATGGAGATGAACCCGGACTGGGAAATCATCAACGATGACGGCTCGGCCAACGCGCTCGCCGGGCTGCGCTCGCAGTCCGAGGCAGGAAACGTCACCTGGGACCTCGTGGACATGCTGCCGTCGGACGCGCAGCTCGCCTGCGAGGAGGGCATCATCATGCCCATCGACCATGACGAGATGCTCGCCGATGGGGAAGACGGTACGCCGCCCTCCGAGGACTTCCTCGAGGGCTCGCTGGGCGAGTGCTTCATCCCGCAGATCATCTACTCGACGGTCGTGACCTATAACAGCGAGATGTTCGAGGAGGGCAACTATCCCGAGACGATCGAGGATTTCTTCGATACGGAGAACTTCCCCGGCCGCCGCGCGATCCAGAACCGCCCCGCGGTCAACATGGAATGGGCACTTTACGCCGACGGTGTGGACCCCGAGGAGATCTACGACGTGCTCGCCACGCCGGAGGGCCAGGACCGCGCCTTCGCGAAGCTCGACACGATCAAGGACGATCTGGTGTTCTGGGAAGAGGGCGCGCAGTCGCCGCAGCTTCTCGCCGACCAGGAGGTCTCCTTCGCGACGGGCTATAACGGGCGCATCTTCGATGCCGCCGAGGTCGAGGGTCAGCCCTTCGAGATCATCTGGGACGGTCAGGTCGTCGAGTTCGACGGCTGGGTCGTGCCGGCCGATGGCGAGAATGTCGACGAGGTGATGGAGTATCTCTACTGGGCCACGGACACCCAGCGTCTGGCTGACCAGGCGTCGTATATCTCCTACGGCCCGGCGCGGCACTCCTCGCAGGATCTGGTGGGCCAGCATGCCGATCTGGGCATCGACATGGCCGAGCACATGCCGACGCATCCGGACAACTACTTCGCGCCGATCGAGCTCAACAACGAGTTCTGGACCGACTGGCGCGACGAGCTGGCCGAGCGTTTCAACAACTGGATGTAAGGCCATCCGCCGGGGGCGTCGCGTGCGCCCCCGGCCCGCCAACAGCCGGGCAGAAGAGGGAACGCGCGCATGGCCCAGGCCGACGCCAGCATGGAACTCGACAACCGCAGCGGCGGCTCCGTCGAAAAAATGGTCACTGCGGACGGACTCCCGCTCAAGACGAGCCTCCGGCGTGCGGAACGCCGCAGCAAGCTGTTCGCCTTCGCGCTTGTCGCGCCGCTTCTCGGCTTTCTTCTGATCGTCTTCATCTTCCCGATGGCGCAGATGATGTGGCGCTCGGTGGACAACCCGCAGATCATCAACACCCTGCCGCGCACAGTCGAGGCACTCGAGGCGTGGAATCCCTCGGCCGAGGAACTTCCGCCCGAAGAGGCCTACGCCGCGCTCAACGCCGACCTCGCGGAGGGTCTGGAACGTGACCGGGGCGCGATCGGGCGGTTGCAAGGGCGTCTCAACAACGATGTCAGCGGCGCGCGCGCAGCCGTGCGCAGTGTCGCTGGACAGGCCGGGGATCGCTCGGAACCGTTCAAGGACAAATTTATCGAAGCGAACGCGCTCTGGGGTGAGCCTGCGATCTGGCGCGTGATCCAGCGCGAGGGAAGACCCCTGACCGCCTCACGGTATCTGCGGGCGCTGGATCGCGAATACGCCCCCGATGGCTCCATTCAAATGCGCGACGAGGGCCAGCGGACCTATGTTGCCCTCTTCATGCGCACTTTCGCGCTGAGTGCGACGATCCTCGGTCTGACCTTCCTGCTCGGTTTTCCGATTTCGTACTACATGGCCACGCTGCCGATGCGCTACGCGAATCTCCTGATGATTTTCGTGCTGCTGCCCTTCTGGACCTCGCTGCTGGTGCGAACGAGCGCATGGATCGTGCTGTTGCAGCAGCAGGGGGTGATCAACTCCACTCTGGTGGGCCTCGGCATCATTGGCGACGATCAGCGATTGTCGATGGTTTACAACATGACCGGGACCATCGTGGCGATGACGCATATCCTGCTGCCCTTCATGGTTCTGCCGCTCTACTCGGTGATGCGCGGCATCCCGCCCTCCTACATGCGCGCGGCAAAGGGCCTCGGCGCGAAACCCTGGACGGCCTTCCGACGGGTCTATTTCCCGCAGACCCTGCCCGGGGTCGCCGCCGGCGGCGTTCTCGTCTTCATCATATCGATCGGCTACTACATCACCCCCGCGCTTGTCGGCGGTCAGTCGGGCCGGATGATCTCCAACGAGATCGCGCGCCACATTCAAGGCGACAATCCGGGGCTCGGCGCCGCGATCGCCACCTTGCTGCTGGTGTGCGTGATGATCCTGTACTGGGTCTATAACCGGCTCGTCGGCGCCGACAATCTGAAGCTCGGCTGAGGAGACCGCCATGGCCGTTCCCACCTACGCCACCCCGCTCGAGAAGCTCTGGCATTATACCTTCCGGTTGATCTGCTGGCTGATCTTCTTCTTCCTCGTCGCGCCGATCATCATCATGATGCCGCTGAGCTTCAACGCGCAGCCCTACTTCACGTTCACGCTGGAGATGCTTGAGTTCAACCCGCAGGGCTACTCGATGCGCTGGTATCAGGAGCTCTTCGCATCCGAAAGCTGGATGCGGTCGATCCGCAATTCCTTCGTGATCGGGATCGCGGCGACGCTGCTTGCGACCGTTCTGGGCACGCTCGCCGCGCTCGGGCTCAGTCGCGCCAAACTGCCGGGCAAGGGTCTGATCATGATGATCCTGATCTCGCCCATGGTGGTGCCGCTGATCATCGCCGGTGCTGGGATGTTCTTCTTTCTCTCCTCGGTGAATCTGGCGAACACCTTCCTCGGCGTGGTCCTCGCGCACACCGCGCTCGGCACCCCGTTCGTCGTCATCACCGTGACCGCGACGCTCGTGGGCTTCGATCACTCGCTCACCCGCGCGGCGGCCAATCTCGGCGCCTCGCCGACGCGGACCTTCTTCAAGATCACCATGCCGCTGATCCTTCCCGGCGTGGTCTCGGGCGGGCTGTTCGCCTTCATCACCTCCTTCGACGAGATCGTGGTCGTGCTCTTCGTCGCCGGGGTGGAGCAGCGCACCATCCCGCGCGAGATGTGGTCGGGCATCCGGGAGGATCTCAGCCCGACGATCCTCGCTGTGGCGACGCTGCTGGTGCTCCTGTCAATCATGCTGCTGACCACCGTGGAGCTTCTGCGCCGACGCTCGGAGCGTATTCGCGGCATGTCGCCGGGCTGAGGCTGCGCGGGAAACGAAAAAAGGGCGGGTCCGCGCGGCCCGCCCTTTTTCATGCGCCGGTGGGCGGGGTCAGCCCTCGACGCGGCGCAGATCGGCCACCTGCAGGCAGATCTCGCGGATGCGGTGCAAGAGGTTGAGCCGGTTGCGCCGCACAGTCTGATTGTCGGTGTTGATCTGCACCGCCTCGAAAAACGCGTCGATCGGCGCGCGCAGGCCGGCCATCGCCCGCATCGCCGCGGCGAAATCCTCCGCCGCCATGGCGGGTTCAATCTCGGCCTGTGCGGCGTCGAGGGCGTTGAACAGTTCCGCCTCCGCGCCCGTCTCGGCGAGCTTGGGGTCGGGGCCGAAGGAATACTCGACCCCGTCCGCCTCCTCGGCCTGCGTCAGGATATTGTTGGCGCGCTTGAACCCCTGCAACAGGTTCTCCCCGTCGTCGGTCTTCAGCAGATCGCCGAGCGCCTCGGCCCGGCGCACCAGCAGCGCGAGATCATCCGCGCCGGGCATCGCGAGGCAGGCGTCGATCACGTCATGGCGAATGCCCTCGTCGCGCAGATGGACCTTGAGGCGCTCGTGGAGGAAGGCGAGGAGGTTTTGTTCCGCACTACCAACGCTGCGGAGGCCCACAAAGGTCTCGTTGATGTGTTCAAAGGCGTCGATGACCCCTGACGATCCTAGTGCAGCATCAAGCCGCTCCTTCTCAGGAGCCTCTGCCCTAAGTTCGGAGGTCGCTGCGATCCAAGCGTTTGCGCCGGAAGTTTCGGATTGGAGCGCGCCAAGCAAATTGGTGATTTCCGTCCAGGACAACTCTCGAGTATCGAACCTTCCAACCGCCGTTCTGATGTGCATCGCCGTGGATCGTACCAGCAACTCGCTCAGCTTGATTGTACCTGCAAATCTGAGCACCAAGCGGATGATCCCAAGCCCCGCCCGCCGCAGCGCATAGGGATCCTTCGATCCGGTCGGCTTCTCGTCGATCGCCCAGAAGCCCGCCAGCGTGTCGATCTTGTCGGCCAGCGCCACGGCCACGCTCACCGGCGCGGTGGGCACGTCGTCGCCCGGCCCGAGCGGCTTGTAGTGCAGCGCGCAGGCCTCGGCGACGGCGGGGTCCAGCCCCTCGGCCTCGGCGTAGTAGCGCCCCATCACGCCCTGCAGCTCGGGAAACTCGCCCACCATCGCGGATTGCAGATCGGCCTTGGCGACGCGCGCGGCCTGGTCGGCCAGCTCCGGATCGGCGCCCACGAGGGGCGCGATCTCGCGCGCCAGCGCGGCGATGCGGGCCACGCGATCGGCCTGGCTGCCGAGCCTGGCGTGGAAGGTCACCTGCGCCAGCCCCTCGGCCATTCCGGCGAGCCCCGCCTCGCGCACCACGCGCAGATCGTTGTCCCAAAAGAACGCCGCATCGGCCAGCCGCGCGGCGAGCACGCGCTGATTGCCCGCGAGGATCGTCGCGCCGCCATCCTCGGTCTCGCGGTTGGCGACGGTGACGAAATGCGTGATCTGCCCCGCCGCCGGATCACGCACCGAGAAGAATTTCTGATGCTCGCGCATCGAGGTCTGCAGCACCTCGGGCGGCAGATGCCGGAACTCGCCCCCGATCTCGCCCATCAGCACCACCGGCCACTCCACCATCCCGGTGACCTCCTCGAGCAGCCCCGCATCCTCGACGAGTTCGAGCCCGCGCGCGAAGGTCAGCGTGGCGGCCTCGGCGCGGATATGCTCGGCCCGCGCCTCGGGGTCGAGCAGCACATGCGCACGGCGCAGTTTCGCGGCGTAGTCGTCATGGCCCGTCACGCGCACCGGATCGGGCGCCATGAAGCGGTGCCCGCGCGTGGTGTCCCCCGCGGCGATCCCGTCCACTTCGAGCGGCACCACCCGCGCGCCGTCATGATCCGTCAGGATGCACAGGATCGCGTGCAGCGGGCGCACCCAGCGCAGGCTGCCGGACCCCCAACGCATCGATTTCGGCCAGGGAAAGTCGCGGATCGCCCCCTCGAGCACCTCGGCCACGATGTCGTCGGCGGGTCGGCCCGGATGGCTGATCTGCGCGGAGTAATACTGCCCCTTCTTGTCGTCCTTGACGCGCAGCTCCGCGCGGGTCAGCCCCGTGGAGCGCAGGAAGCCCTCAATCGCTGCCTCGGGCGCATCGACGCGCGGACCCTTGCGCGACTCGTGCCGCGCCGGGCTCTCGGCGGCGAGCCCCTCCACCGCGAGCGCGAGCCGGCGCGGCGTGGAGAAGGCCGTCGCCGACACCAGGCTCAGCCCGCCCGCGCGCAGCCCCTCGGTGATGCGCCGCTGCAGATCGGCGCGCGCGCGCGGCTGCATCCTGGCGGGGATTTCCTCGCTGAAGAGTTCGATCAGAAGGTCCGGCATTCATATATCCTCGGGCGGCGGCGGGCATCCGGGCGGCGGCGGCAGCCCGTCATACACCGCCTCGCCGCAGCGGTTCATCTGGTGCCAGGCGAAGGCGCGGCCATCCGGGTAGACCGCCACGACCCGGTCGAAGCCGTATTCGATATTGGCCTCAGCGACATAGGCGCGCGCGGTGCCCGCATCGAGATCGTCGCCGATTTCGCGCGCATCGAAGCAGTCGAACCAGGACGGCGCGTTGAGCGGGGTGGGGTCGCGGTGGCGCAGCAGCGTCGCGGTTGGCGCGGCGAGGGTGAAGCAGGCGCGGTAGCGCAGCGGCGAGGTATCGGCGTCTATGCCGCGAAAATCGCGCACCGGCAGCGCCGCCGGGGCGCCCCCGAGCGGGGTCATCACGATCGTCTCCTGCGCGGGCAGCTCCTCGTAATAGGCATAGACCTGCAGCCAGTACATCGCCGCCCCGCCGATCAGCGCGGCGAGCACGATCCCCCCGGCAATGAGCTTGCCCGCGCTCACGTCGCCCCGCCCGCCTCGGTGCGCAGGAAGGCATCGGCGCATTGGCGCGCGAGGCCGCGCACCCGACCGATATAGGCCTGCCGCTCCGTCACCGAGATCACCCCGCGCGCATCGAGCAGGTTGAAGATGTGCGACGCCTTGATGCACTGATCATAGGCCGGATGCGCCATCACGATGCGCCGGCCCGCCGCGTCGCTGTCGGGCGCTTCCAGGATGCGCGCGCATTCGGCCTCGGCATCCTCGAAATGGCGCAGCAAGGCCGCCGTGTCGGCCACCTCGAAGTTCCAGCGCGAATATTCCCGCTCGGTCTGGCGGAACACGTCGCCATAGCTGAGCGGCTGCGCGGCGCCGGGGTCGTTGAAGGGCATCTCCATCACGTGATCGGCGCCGAGCACATACATCGCCAGCCGCTCGAGCCCGTAGGTCAGCTCGCCCGAGACCGGGTGGCAGTCATGCCCGCCGACCTGCTGGAAATAGGTGAACTGCGACACCTCCATGCCGTCGCACCACACCTCCCAGCCGAGGCCCCACGCACCCAGCGTGGGGCTTTCCCAGTCATCCTCGACAAAGCGGATGTCGTGGCGCGCATCGTCGATGCCGATGGCGCGCAGGCTGCCCAGATAGAGCTCCTGGAAATCCGGCGGCGAGGGCTTCACGATCACCTGGAACTGGTAATAATGCTGCAGCCGGTTGGGGTTGTCGCCGTAACGCCCGTCGGTGGGCCGGCGCGAGGGCTGGACATAGGCCGCCGCCCAGGGCCTTGGCCCGAGCGCGCGCAGGGTCGTGGCCGGGTGAAAGGTGCCCGCCCCGACCTCGAGGTCATAGGGCTGCAGAATCGCGCAGCCGTTCACTGCCCAGTAACCTTGCAGCCGCAGGATCAGCTCCTGAAAACTGCGGGGTTTCGCCGTCTGGTCCGCCATCCGAGCCCCTTGTTCGCGAAATGCCTGCATAGGCAAGGCATGCACAGGGGTCAACGGCGCAACAGGCGCGGATTTGGCGTGCATCGGGACGCGCGTCTGCTACGCTGCGGCGAGGACGGAAAACGACGGGGCGATGCGTTATGCGTATGAACTTTCGGGTTATTGTGACGATGATGACATGGGCCGGGCTCGGATGGGCGGCGCCAGCGGCCGCGCAGGAGTCGGTCTGGGTCCAGATCGAGGCGCAATCCACGATCGACGACGCGCGCGAGATGGCGCGCGAATACTCCGTGTTCCTCGAGGATGAGTCCGTCTACGGCTACCGGCTCGAGAGCGGCTGGTACGCGGTCGTGATCGGGCCATACCCGTCGCGCGACGATGCGAATGACGCGCGGCTGGCACTGCGGTCCGACAATCTGATCCCGCCCGACAGTTTCGCCACCGAAGGCGATGCCTTCGATGTGCGCTTCTGGCCGGCGGGACCGGCGGATGTCGCGCTGACCCCGTTCGACCCCAACATCGCGCCGTTGCCGGGGCCCAGCGAGCCGGATCCTGCCGGCGCGGCGACCGGGCGCGACGCGTTCGTCGATCTTGACGCGCTGCGGGCCGAACTCGCCCGCCGCGAGGCCGAGGCCGAGTCTGAGCCCGACGAGGCCGCTGACGAGTCGGAGCCGGCCGAAACCGCCGAGCCCGCGCCGGCGGATGCGCAGCCCGAGGCCGACGCGGCACCCGGGCCGACAGAGACCGCGGAGCCTGAGCCGGAGCCCGAGGAAACCGTGGCCGAGGCGCGCCAATCGGAGGCGCAGCTCGACCGGGGCGAACGTGAGGATCTTCAGGTCGCGCTGGAGTGGTTCGGTCATTACGACATGTCCATCGACGGTGCGATCGGCCCCGGCACCCGCGCCGCGATGAGCGCATGGCAGGAGGAGCGCGGCCACGACTCGACCGGGGTGCTGACGACCCGCCAGCGCGCCGAGCTGCTTGAGGCCGAAGCCAGCGAACGCGCGGCGCTGGGCCTCGAGACGGTGGAGCATGCCGACGCCGGCATCGAGATTCCCCTGCCTACCGCGATGGTGGCCGAGAACCGTATCGTGCCGCCCTTCGTGCATTACGACAGCGTGGATGACAGCGGCATGCGCGCCCTTCTGATCAGTCAGGAGGGCGGGCGGCCCACGCTGGAAGGGCTGTACGAGATCATGCAGACGCTCGAGGCCGTCCCGCTCGAGGGCGAGCGCGAGCTGCGCGGCGATGATTTCGTGATCACCGGCCGCAGCGATGAGCTGCGTGCAGAGATCCGCGCGCGGGTGACGGGCGGCGCGGTCAAGGGCTACGGCCTGATCTGGGAGCCGCACGCGGATGACTCGGCCGAGCGCGTCCTCGACGCGATGGAGTCCGGCTTCACGCCGCTTGATGGCACGCTTTCAAACGCGCATGACGAACCCAGCCTGCGCGCACATGACGACCTGGTCGCTGGCCTTCAGGTGCGCCGGCCGGAGCGGTCGCAATCGGGTTTCTACATCGACGCGTCCGGGCGGGTGCTGACGACGCTCGCCGCCGTGGATCAGTGCGAGCGTGTCACGATCGACGACAGCCACGAGGCCAGCGTCGTGCTGCGCGACGCGGCGCTCGGGATCGCGGTTCTCGAGACCGAGGGGCTCGCGCCCCCGGTACATGCCACCTTTGGCGCCGACGACCCGCGCCCGGGCGAAGAGGTGGCCGTGTCTGGGTTTTCCTTCGCGGATACGCTGTCGCGGCCGATCCTGACATATGGTCAGCTCGAAACGCTGTCAGGCCTGAATGGCGAAGAGGAACTTGTGCGGCTGTCGATCGATGTCGAGCGTGGTGATGCGGGGGGGCCGGTGTTTGACCGGTCGGGCTCGGTCATCGGCATGCTCCTGTCGCGCGACGAGGAAAGCGACCGGGTGTTGCCGCAGGATGTGAATTTCGCGGCGCGGGCGCCCGCGATCACCAGTTTTCTCAACGACTCGGGGCCAGGCGCCGAAACCGGCGCCCGTAATGACCGGCTCGCGCCGGCGCAGCTCAACGGGCTCGCCTCCGACATGACCGTGCTGGTGTCGTGCTGGTGATCAGTTCCGCCAGAACCGCGGCAGCAGCAGGATAAGCACGGAGATCAGTTCGAGCCGGCCGAGCAACATGGCGAGGATCATCACCCATTTCGCCGCGGGCGGGAACCCGTCCACGGCGCCGGTCGGGCCGACCTCGCTGCCGAAGGCGGGACCGATATTTCCGATCGCAGTCCATGCGGCCGTGACCGCGGTGCGCGTTTCGAGCCCGGTCAGCGACAGGAGGACCGCGATCACGCAGAATGTCGCGAGAAACAGGAACAGGAAGGCGATCACCGCGTTGATGACATCCGGGCTGAGGGGGCGGCCCTCGAGGCGGACGGTGGTGACGCGGTTCGGGCTCAGGATGCGGCGCAGCTCGGTCTTGATCGCCTCGAACAGCACCAGGTAGCGAAACACCTTCACCGAGCAGCCCGTCGAGGCGGTACAGGCCCCGATGAACCCCGCCACCAGCACCACGACGAGCGGAAACGCCCCCCAACTCGCGACATCCGCGGAGCCGTATCCCGTGCCCGAGAACAGCGAGACGACGTTGAAGGCGCTTTGCCGGATGTTGAGCTCGATCGCGGGGGCGTCGGTAAAGGCCCGGTAAAGAGCCACAAGAGCGACCGCATAGAGCACCCAGCGGACATAGGCGCGCACCTGCATGTCGCCCAAGAGGGGCCGTGCGCTGCCGCGGACGAGTTGCACGTAGCGGATGAAGGGCAATCCGGAGGCGATCATGAACAGCACCGCCACATACTCCGCCGGCCCCGCGAATTTCGCGAATGACGCGTCGGATGTGGAAAAGCCTCCGGTGGCGATGGTGGTCAGGGCGTGGTTGACGGCGTCCAGCCCGCCCATGCCGACCGCCATGTAGGCCGCCGCGCAGAGCACGGTCAGCCCAATATAGATGTAGAGCAGCGCGGAGGAGATATCGAGGGCGCGCGGCAGGATCTTGCCCAGCGTGTCGAAGCCCTCGGCCTGGAAATACTGCATCCCGCCGACCTTCATCACCGGCAGGAAGACGAGCGCGACGATGATGATGCCGAGCCCGCCGAGCCATTGCAGGATGGAGCGCCACATCAGCGTCCCCGCGGGCATGTCGTCGAGGCCGGTGAAGACGGTGGTGCCGGTCGTCGTCATCCCCGACATCGCTTCGAAATAGGCATCGGCGAAGCCGACAGCGGGCGCGCCGAGCACGAAGGGCAGCGCACCGAAGGCCGGCAGCACCACCCAGGTCAGGGTCGTCAGCAGGAAGACCTGCTGCAACGACAGCCCCGCCCCCACGCTGTTGGCGCAGGCGAGTGCGAGCGCGCCGCCCGCGAGCCCCGCGATCAGCGCCGTCTCGAGAAAGATGAACCCGTTGGAGTCGTCCGCCTGCAGATCGAGCGCCATGGGCACCAGCATCGTCGCCCCGAGTGCGACGACGAGCAGTCCGACGACGTATCCCACCGGGCGCAGATCGACCATCGCGCAGCCTTGGCGCGCCCGCGCAGGCCTGTCAAGCGCGGGCGCGGGCGGTCAGCGGGCGTGGATCAGCGAGGCGAAGAGATGCGGGTCGAGGCTGTCGGCGGCAAAGCTTTCGCCCTCGGTAAGCACGCTGACGGCGTCGTGGCTGTGCAGGCTCTCCTGGTGGCTCGCCACGACGCGGAAATCGCCGATCCGCGGCTCGGCGCGCAGCTCGGCGCAAAAAAGCCGCGCGGCGTCCTCGACGAAGATCGGGTTGGCGGCGTTGAGTTCGGCGAAGGCCTGCTCGTCCTCGCGCTTGACCATGACCTGTGTCTCGGTCGGCACGGCGCGGCGGCACAGCTCGACGAGATCCTCGAACCACGGGCATTCCGTCCCCACGCACTCGACCGAAATGCGCGCAACGGAGCGCTGCGAATGCGGGGTGGCGAGCTGGCCGCGGGCGCTGCGGGCATGCTCGGACAGCTCGAGCGAGCAGGGGCAGGTCGAGGAGTAGACGTAGTCGAGATGCATCATCCGGCGGCGCACGCCGCCCTGCTCCACGAGTTCGAGCGCGAAATCGTAATACTGGTAGCCCGACAGTTCCGAGCGCAGGCTCTCCACCCGCATCGGAAACCGAAAGCGCATCATCAGCCGCGCGTCGAAGCTCTCGAGATCGGCCTTGTAGTCGTCGAGCGCGGCCTCCATCACCTCGAAGCTGAAGCTGCGCTCGGCATGGCCGTAGAAGCTGCGCATGATGCGCGACATGTTGATGCCCTTCTTGCCGGCTTCGAGGCTGACCGTGCCGGTCACCGAGGTCTCGAGCGTCATGTCGCCGTTGTCGCGGGTGCGAAAGCCGATCGGCAGGCGGAAATCGGCGATACCGACATGCTGGATCGAGGAGCGCGCGCCCTTGATCAGGCTTGCCGGCCCGTTCTGCAGATCCGGCATCGCGGCCTTGTAGCTTTCATCGACACGGAATTCAGCCGGGTAATCGCGGCGAAACTCGGGATATGTCGGTTGCGCACCGGACGCGAACGCCGCAAGCGCGGGGTCGAGGGCCGCAATTTCGGCGTCATCGGCCTTGCCTGCCCACTGGCGCAGGAGGGCGAGGGCGTCCTCCGCCTCCTGGCGGCCGGGTTTGCGATCGATATCGGGGGTGTGGATGTTCATGAGCCTGTCGCTCCCTCGCTGCGTCAGCCGAGCATTACGTAATCGCGCCGCGGCGCGTGTCCAATGCTCTTACGGGGGTGCGCGGCGCGCAGATCACATCGCGTCGAGGGCGCCGCGCAGATCGGTGATGAGGTCATCGGTGTCCTCGAGACCGACGCTGAGCCGCACCAGCCCCGGCGTGATACCCAGCAGCGCCTTCTGTTCGTCGGGTAGGCGCTGATGGGTGGTTGTCGCGGGGTGGGTGGCGATGGAGCGCGCGTCGCCGAGATTGTTGGAGATCATCCAGATCCGCAGCGCGTTGAGAAACCGAAACGTCGCCTCGCGGCCGCGGCCCAGCTCGATCGACAGCACCGTGCCGCCCGCGCCCATCTGCGCCATCGCGAGCGCGTGCCCCGGATCGCCCGGCAGCCCGGGATAGAGGACGCGCGCGACGCGCGGATCCGCGGCGAGCGCCCCGGCAATGGCCTCGGCACTGTCGCATTGCGCGCGCACCCGCAGCTCAAGGGTCTGAAGCCCGTTGAACATCACCCAGGCGTTGAAGGGGCTGAGCGCGCCGCCGGTATGCTTCATGTAGGGCTCGACGGTCTTGCGGATGAAGTCGCGCGTGCCGAGGATCACCCCGCCGAGACAGCGCCCCTGACCGTCGATATGCTTGGTGGCCGAGTAGATCACCACATCTGCGCCGAGCTCGAGCGCGCGCGAATGGATGGGCGTGGCAAAGACATTGTCGACGACCACCGTCGCGCCCGCGCCATGCGCCATGCCTGCGACTGCCGCGAGGTCGATCACCTCGAGCGTCGGGTTCGAGATGCTCTCGAGGAACACGGCCCGGGTGTCGGGCCGGATCGCCGCGCGCCACTGGTCGAGATCGGTGCCGTCGACGAAGGTCACCTCGACGCCGTAGCGCGGCAGCACCTCCTCGAGGATGTAGAGGCACGATCCGAACAGCGCCCGCGACGAGACGACGTGATCGCCAGCGCGCAGCATCGAGACGAGCGCGCCGTTGACGGCGGCCATGCCGCTCGCGGTGGCGAAACCGTCCTCGGCCCCCTCGAGCATGGCGATGCGCTCTTCGAAGACGCGCACGCTCGGGTTGCCGTAGCGGGCATAGATGTATTCGTCGTCACCGGCCTCGAGAAAGCGCGCCTCGGCGTCCTCGGCGCTGGCATAGGCGAAACTCTGCGTGAGATACATCGCCTCGGCGATCTCGCCGTAGCCGCTGCGGCGGCTGCCGCCATGGATAAGTTTCGTGCGCCTGTTCCAGCCTTCGGCCATTGCGCCGCTCTCCTCGGGTTGGGGCGGGTGCGCCGCCGCCACGCGGCGGGGCGCGACCCGTGCAGTCGTGTCGCGATACGTCCGCCGGCCGGGCGCGTCAAGCTGTGCGGGTCAGGCCTTGCGCGGCCGGGCCAGAGCCCGGCCCATCAGCCCGATCACGGCAAGCAGCAGCACGCAGAGGATCCATCGGACCTTCCCGCCGGGGCCGGACGGCGAACCGGCGATCGAGGCCGCCGCGGAGACCACGAGCCCGGGATGGATGCGCCCGAGAAGGCCGGAGACCTGCACGTTCATGGAGACAATCCTTCGTGTCGTGCCCGGCCCGGGCGACGCGGGCGCCATTATACCCCTTGCCGGTGCGCGCAAATGCCCCATGCTCTCACCGGACACATACAGGAGTCGTCATGCCCGAGCCCATCACGCTCTATTACTGGCCCACGCCCAATGGCTGGAAGGTCAGCATCGCGCTCGAGGAAATGGATCTGCCTTACGAGGTCAAGCTCATCAATATCGGGGCGGGCGACCAGTTCGATCCCGCCTTCCTCGCGATCGCGCCGAACAACCGGATGCCGGCGATCACCGACCCGGACGGTCCCGACGGCGCCCCGGTCTCGATCTTCGAGTCGGGCGCGATCCTGCAATACCTCGCGCGCAAGACCGGGCAGTTCGGCGGCCCCGATGAGCGCGCGCGCATCGCGGTGGATCAGTGGGTGATGTGGCAGATGGGCGGCGTCGGGCCGATGGCCGGGCAGGCGCATCACTTCCTCAAATATGCGCCCGCGATGGATCCGCCGCAGGATCTGCCCTATGCCAAGGATCGCTATCGCGGCGAGGTGGCGCGGCTTTACCGCGTGCTCGACGGCCAGCTGGCCGGGAATCGCTATGTGGCGGGGGATTTCTATTCGATCGCGGATATGGCGATCTGGCCCTGGGTGTCCGGCTGGGAGGGGCAGCAGCAGACGCTTGACGACAAGCCCCATCTCGCGCGCTGGCTCGAGGAGGTGGGCGCGCGCCCGGCGGTGCAGCGGGGCCGCGCCCTCGCCGCCGAAATGCGCAGCAACCTGCAGGCCGACCGCGAAGCACAGAAGGTCCTCTTCGGCCAGCGCGGCTGAGGGGGCGGCGGCACCCCGGGCGCCGGGGCCGCCACCCGCTCAGGCGACGGCGCGCGACAGCGCGCAGCGCTGCCAGAGGCTTTCGAGGGCGCAGACGAGCCGGTCGATATCGGCGTCGCCATGCAGGGGCGAGGGGGTGATGCGCAGCCTTTCGGTACCCTTGGGAACCGTCGGGTAGTTGATCGGCTGCACGTAGATGCCCCACTCATCCATCAGCATCTCGCTGACCATGCGGCACTTGACCGGATCGCCGATCATCACGGGGATGATGTGGCTGTCATTGGCCATGTGCGGGATGCCGGCCCGGTCGAGCGCGGCGCGCACCTTGGCGACCTGGCGGCGCTGGCGCTCGCGCTCGATCGCGGAGGTCTTCAGGTGCTGGATCGAGGCCGTCGCCGCCGCCGCGATCGCCGGTGGCAGCGCGGTGGTGAAGATGAAGCCCGAGGCGAAGGAGCGGATGAAGTCGCACAGCGCCGCGGAGCCGGTGATGTAGCCGCCCATCACCCCGAAGGCCTTGCCGAGCGTGCCCTCGATGACATGGATGCGATCGGCGAGCCCCGCGCGCTCCGAGATGCCGCCGCCGCGCGCGCCGTACATGCCCACCGCATGCACCTCGTCAAGATACATCAACGCGCCATGCGCCTCGCAGACCTCCACGATCTCGCGCATCGGGCAGATGTCGCCATCCATCGAATACACCGATTCGAAGGCGACGATCTTGGGCACTCGCCCCGCCGCGGCGAGCTTGGCGTCGAGATCGCGCCAGTCATTGTGCTTCCATATGACCTTGGGCGCGCGCGAATGGCGCACCCCCTCGATCATCGAGGCGTGGTTGCCCGCATCCGAGAAGATCACCGCCCCCGGAAGCCGCGCCCCCAGCGTCGAGAGCGCCGCCCAGTTCGAGACATAGCCCGAGGTGAACATCAGCGCCGCATCCTTGCCGTGCAGGTCGGCGAGCTCGCTTTCGAGCGCGAGATGCCGCGTGCTGGTGCCCGAGATGTTGCGCGTGCCGCCCGCGCCGGTGCCCCAGCTCTCGGCCGTCTGGGTCATCGCGCGGATCACGCCGGCGTTCTGGCCCATGCCGAGATAGTCGTTGGAACACCATACCGTGACCTCGCGCGGCGTCCCGCCGGCGTGGTTCACGGCGCGTGGAAAGCTGCCCTTCTGGCGCTCGAGATCGGCGAAGACGCGGTAATTGCCGTCGGCCTTGAGCGCATCGAGCTGTGTGTCGAACAGGCTATCGTAGTCCATTGGTCTCCTCCCGCAGGGACTCGAGTGGCGGTTTCTTGGGCGCTGGCATCATCCAGCGCCAGAGCTTGTCGTCGGGCAGGGCGAGCACCATGAAACCGTGCTCGAGAAGGGCCAGCAGCGTCAGCATGGCCAGAAGCGCGAAGCCCACGGCGGCGGCGGGATCGCCCGCCTGAGCCGCGAGCAGGATCCACCAGGCAGAGGCCGCCGCCAGCAGCACCACCGAGACGGGAAACAGACCGCTCGCGGGGCCGTGGCGGAAATGGCTCGGAACATGCGCCAGCGGCTGCGGCAGGAAGGCCGTGTTGATCCGCGGGACGCCCAGAAACAGGTTGAGCTTGGCCGACACGCGCGCTGCGAACAGCACCGCGAAGGCCCAGAAGGCCACCGGCATTGCCGCGCCACGCGCCATAACGAACAGCGCCAGGAGCGCCGCGATGAGCGCGAGCTCGTGCCAGGCGATGGTGCCGATCGCGCGCCGCAGCCGTTCGGCGGGGCGCGCGTCGGGCGGGCAGGGGCTGCGATTGGGGCCGGTGATCACCCCCGACAGGAAGGCAAGCTCGATCCAGCCCCAGATCGCGAGCGCGGCGGCGAAGCCCAGATAGGCCCCCGCCACACCCGTCATCCCCAGCGACGCCTGTGCCGCCGCGAAGCCGCCCACAAGGAGCGGCAAGCCCCCGATCACGGACCAGCGATGCTGCGCGCCGCCGGCATTATCCGCCGCGGCGACCCGCCACAGGAACACCCCCGTGGAGGCCCACCACAGAAACAGCGCCGCGAAGGCCGCGATCCAGGGGCTCTCAGCCATCCTGCTTCCCCCTATGCGGGCGCGGGCTCAATAGGCCGGCTCCAGGCGCACGCTGTCGGGCACCTCGTTCTTCTTGACCGGCAGCGTGTAGAGCCGCAGGAAGCCCAGCCCGGCACGTGCGCCGGCCCAGCCCTTGCCGAGCTTGCCGCCGATCCCGCCGCGCTTGTCGGCGGCCTCCATGTCCTTGAAGGCCGCCTCGATGCGGCGCAGCGTCGGGATCCAGGCCGGGTGGTCGATGTCGAGCTCGATCGGGAAGACCTGCCGGGCGATCACGTTGGTCTTGCGAAAGACCTCCTGGTCGTACCAGTCGATATCGACGTCGAGCGCCTCGTGAAACGCCTCGCGGGCATGGTCGCGCACCCACATCGTCGCGTAGACCGCCGTCAGGAAGAACCGGATCCAGTAGACATTGATGCCGCTGGTCAGCTTGGGATCGGTGCGCATCAGCAGTGCGAAGGCCTCGCCGTGGCTATGCTCGTCGTTGCACCACTCCTTGAACCAGTTGAAGATCGGGTGGAACCGCTTGTCCGGGTTCGCCTCGAGATGGCGGTAGATCGTGATGTAGCGGGCATAGCCGATCTTTTCCGACAGGTAGGTGGCGTAGTAGATGAATTTGGGCCGGAAATAGGTGTATTTCTTCTTCTTGGTGATGAAGCCCAGATTGACGGCCACCCCCGCATCGCGCAGCGCGTCGTTGATGAAGCCCGCATGGCGCGCCTCGTCGCGGCTCATGTAGCTGAACAGCTCGCAGATGTCCGGGTTGTTGCCGCGCCGCTTCATCTCCTTGTAGAGCACGCAGCCCGAGAACTCCGCGGTGCAGGACGACACGAGAAAGTCGATCAACTCGCGCTTGAGCTGGGGGTCCATGTTCTCCCAGTCCGGGTTCTCCCAGGTCTCGTCCTTCTTGAAATGACCCTTGTTGGGGTCGGACTTCATCTGCGCGAGCAGATCGTCCCAGTCCTCGCGCACCGGGGTGACATCGATGGCGTCCATCTCGTCGAAGTCGGTGGTGTAGAAACGCGGGCTCAGCAGCGTGGTTTCCATCGCCATGCCGGTGGTGTCGGTCGCCGGGGCGCCCTCGATCTCGCGGGCGAGGGCCTCGTCGCTCGCGGCGCGGTCGGACTCGCGGGGTTGCACATTCATGCCGTCATCTCCTCGGAAAACGAGAATTCGCAAAGTTCGATGAATTCAAAGTCCCCGGTCAGCCGGGTCCAGAGCCGCTCGATGTCGCTCGCGCGGGTGATCGTCGCGGTGCGTTCCTCGGTGACCACCTCTCCGAATTCGGCCATGACGGGTTTACCGTGCACCTCGACCTCGTCGCCGGGATGGATCACGGCGCCGTTGTCGAAGCGCACATGCGCATGCAGGCTCTCGAAGCGATGACTGACCTCGACGGTGCAGGGCACCTGCTCGGTCGATCTTGTGAGAAGTCCCATTGTTTCGGTTCCCTTGTTTGTTTGGTCGTGCATCAGTGCGTGAGCCGTTCGAACGCGGCCTTGTTGTCGGCACCGAAGGAATGCAGCTCGACGCTCCAGTCGGTCTGCGTATCATACAGGCTGAGCCTGCCGTTTTCATACTCCACGAGTCGCACGGGTGCATCATTTGCGATGCCGTTGACGGTGCGGTTGCGCGCGATGCCGTCATGCACCGCGTCGATGAAGCCGCCATTCGCGAGATCGAGCAGCACCGTGCCGTCCGGGTCGCGCACGACCACGGCGCTGTTGCCGGGGCTGCTCTCGATGAGGAGCTCGCGCTCGAAGGCGACGGCGGCGGGGGTGGGCTGGCCAACCGTCTCGCGCCCGGTGAGCACCGCGAAGCTCACCATCACGAGCGCGGCGATCACGAGCCCGAGCATCCCGCGCAGGAGCGGCTTGGGGATCATCTCGGGATCGGTGTTGTGCATGGCAGGGCGGTTGCGGGCCATGATCGCTCTCCTATTCGGCGGCGATGGCCGCGGGCTGGGGGCCGAGCACGGGGGTGTTGATCCGGGTCTCGGCCGCGTCGGCGACGAGAGCGGCCACACGCGCCGCGTCTGGGATCGCGCGCAGCGCCGGCTCGGGGTTGCGGAAATGCCAGGGCCGGGCATGCGGCCAGAGCGCGGCATAGGCCAGCCGCGTCTCCTCGGGCGTCTGCAGCGTGATCGTGCCGGTGCCGTCGCCGCGCTCGCTCAGCCGCACGGTCATGACCTGTGTGAAGGGGATGTTGAAGGTCACCGGCAGCGCGGCCCCCACGCGAAGGATCACCCGCGCCGAGGTGACGGTGTAGATCGCGGCGCGCGCCTGGGCATGGGCAAGCCCGAGCACCACCGCGAGCCCCGCCGCGCCGAGCACCACATAGGGCAGCCCGTGCGCAACCCCCGCGAGCACCCCGCCCGCCGCCGTGGCGGTGGCGAAATGCCAGGCGACGAGGGCCGCGAAATAGGCCGCGATCCAGTCGAGCTTGAAGGCCGCCCGCGCCAGCGGAAGCGTCGCGGGGCGCCCCTGCCAGAGGATCTCCTCGCCCTCGGGCGGGCGCTCCGGCAGGCCGCGGATCGGCTCGAAGGCGAAATCGGGATTGTTGCGATCGTCACGCATCGAGAAACTCCTTGCGAATGCGCGAGGTGACAGTGTCGCGCTCGCGGGTTGCGTAGAGCAGACCGCCGGCAACATAACCCGAGATTTTCTCTTCCTCGAGCATGGTAACCTTGGTCGCGGCCTTCGTCTTGGGGATACCGGCGAAGAGATCCGAGGTCAGCGCGTTGCAGCGCACGCGGTCCCACTTCACCTTCACCATCGTCATCGGCAGCAGCCGCTTGCCCTGCTCGCCCTCGAGCTCGACCTCGATGTAGCGGATGAGCTGCTCGGGGGCGTCGATCCACAGATCCGAGACCGTGCCCACGACCTCGCCGTCACCCGCCTGAACCGGCAGGCCGCGCGGGTCCCGCCCGCCCGAGATCACCATCTCGGTAGCACGCGACATTGCCACGAGCTTGTTGTGACCATGCCCGTCGAGCTCGGGCACGTCGCGGCGCGGCGCCCAGGAGGCCGGGCCGAGGCCGTCCTTCATAGGATCGCCCGTGGGCACATGGGGAAAGCCGCCCGTTTCCGCGCCGCGCTCCATGGCGAGCTTGCGGTCCTCGCGCTTGTAGTCGGGCACCGTGATCTCGCCGCGGTCATGCGGCAGCACGAAGGTCTTGGGCGCCGGCATCGGCAGGTTTGAGGGCTCGGGGCTGCCATCCTCACTCTCGAGCGGGTAGCCCTCGCGCATGTTCTCGGTCTGGATGTAGTAGATCAGCCCGGCGAAGAAGAGCCAGAACAGGTAGAGCGCGATGAGCGCCAGATCGAAATTGCCGAAAAAGGTTTGATCGAGCATCGGTGTTTCCTCCGTGGTCAGGTCGGAAAATCGGCGATGCCGATCTTGCCGTCATGGGCCCGCGTCGCGGGTCTGGGTTGCGGGGCCCGCACGAGCGGGCCGAGAACGACGAGTGTCGCGAAAAGCAGCAGGATCTCAATGTTGTAGACGACGGTGTAGCCGGTCGCGGGGCTGTTGAGCGCGGCGCCGAGATGGCCGGCCTGCGCCAGCCCGCCGAAGAGGTCGCGCAGACCGCCGCCGAGCGCGATCGCCACGCCCGCCGCCGTCGCCTGTGCCGCACCCCAGGCGCCGAGCGCGAGGCCGCGCCCGGCCTTGCCCAGCACCGGCAGGTTCATCGCCGCCACCAGCGTGGAGACCGCGAAGAGCCCGCCACCGAGCCCGATGCCGAAGGCGCCGGCGTAGAACACCGCCGCCGAGCCGAGCGGCGCGGCGAAGATGATCATCGAAAAGCCGGCCACGCCGATCAGCATGCCGCGCGCGCATTGGCGGTAGACATCGAGCCCGCGCTGCAGCCAGCGCGCCGCGAGCGCGAAGCCAATCAGCGCACCACCCGCCCAGACCGCCGTCAAGAGCGTCGTCGCCGCCACCGACAGCCCGAGGATCTCGCCGCCGTAAGGCTCGAGCAGCACATCCTGCATGTTGAAGGCGAGCCCGCCCACGGCCACCACCACGAGCAGCCGCCCGGCCTCGCCGCCGGCCATGAAATCGGCCCAGGCCTCGCGAAACAGCGGCCGCGGCTCGGCGCGCTCGGCCGCCGACATCGGGCGGACCTGCTCCTGCTTCCACAGCGCGATGATGTTGAGCACGAGGGTGGCCACGGCGCAGCCCTGCACCACGCGGATCAGCTGCAGGTTCGAGAAATCGCGCAGCAGCCAGCCCACGATCACCGCCGAGACCGCCATGCCCAGAAGGAACATCACGTAAAGCAGCGCGACGACGCGCGGGCGCTTGTCGTCCTCGGCGCGGTCGGCGGCGAGGGCGAGCCCCGCGGTCTGGGTCATGTGCATGCCCAGCCCGGTCATCAGGAAGGCCAGCGCCGCGAGAACCTGCCCCGCCCAGCTCGGCCCCATCACCTGGTCGCCGCTCAGCACGATGAGCGCGAAGGGCATGATCGCGAGCCCGCCGAACTGCCACAGCGAGCCGAACCACAGGAACGGGATCCGCTTCCAGCCGATGGCGCTGCGATGCGTGTCCGAGCGAAAGCCCAGAAGCGCGCGGAACGGCGCGACGACGACGGGCAGCGCGATCATCGAGGCCACGATGATCGCGGGCACCGAAAGCTCGACGATCATCACCCGGTTGAGCGTGCCCAGAAGCAGCACCATCGCCATGCCGACCGAGATCTGGAACAGCGACAGCCGCAGGAGCTGGCGCATCGGCAGCCCCTCCGACGCCGCGTCCGAAAACGGCAGCATCGACATCGACAGTTGCTTCACCTGATTCTTGCCGATGATCATGGCCGCGCCTCCATGCATTCGGAAATGTAGAAGCCGGAATTCACGCGCCCGATGCGGGCCACCGGCGCGCGGCTCGTCGCCTGCAACGGGGCGAGCGCGTGCGGGATCATTGTCGGCGAGCGATCGGCGCGCGGGAAAGCGCGCCCGAGCGTCCAGAAGGCCATCAGCAGCGGCGTGCGCGGCGCGACGGTGAACACGATGCCGCCCCGCGTGCGCGCGCCGAGCCGGTCGAGCGCGCCGCCGATATCGGCGGCAGTGTAGTAGATCAGGCTGTCCATCGCGAGGACATGATCGAAGCTGCCCAGATCCTCGGCGAGCATGTCACCGGCGCAGAACCGCACCCGGCCGCGATGCGCCTCGGGCAGCCGCCGCGCGGCGATGTCGATGAGCGCCGGCGAGATGTCGACGGCGGTGACCTCGGCGCCGCGCGCCGCGAGCGCGGCGGTCATCTGCCCCGCCCCGCAGCCCGCATCGAGCACCCGTGCGCCGGTCAGATCCGCCGGCAGCCGGCCGAGCATCATCGCCCGCATCCGGTCTCGCCCCGCGCGCACGGTGGCGCGGATGCGGCTGACCGGGGCGTCGGAGGTCAGCTTCTCCCACACCTCGGTGGCGGTGCGGTCGAAATAGTCCTCGACGCGGGCGCGGGTGTCGGCATAGGCACTCATTTCTGCCTCCTCAGTCGAACCCGAGCAGTTCGAAGATCTCGCGGTCGGGCAGCGGCGCGGGGGCGTGCTCGGCCGTCGAGTTCCACAGCGCCTCTGCGAGGCGCATGTATTTCGCGCGGCAATCGACGATGTCCTGCTCGTCGGGCATCTCGAAGAGCGTCTTCTTCTTGAGCCGCGAGCGGCGCAGCGCGTCGACGTCGGGCATGTGCCCGATGCGCCCGAACCCCACCGCCTCGCAGTAGCGGTCCACCTCGTTGGTGTCCGTCGAGCGGTTGGCGATGCAGCCCGACAGGCGGACCTTGTAGTTGGCGGACTTCGCCTGCACCGCGGCGATGATGCGGTTCATCGCGTAGATGCTGTCGAAATCGTTGGCGGTGACGATCACGGCCTTGTCGGCGTGCTGCAGGGGTGCGGCGAAACCGCCGCAGACCACGTCGCCGAGCACGTCGAAGAGCACCACGTCGGTGTCCTCGAGCAGGTGGTGCTGCTTGAGCAGCTTGACGGTCTGGCCGACGACATAACCGCCGCAGCCGGTGCCCGCCGGCGGCCCGCCCGCCTCGACGCATTTCACGCCGTTATAGCCCTCGAAGACGAAGTCCTCGGCGCGCAGCTCCTCGGCGTGGAAATCGACGTCCTTGAGGATGTCGATCACCGTGGGAACGAGCGTGCCGGTCAGGGTGAAGGTGCTGTCATGCTTGGGATCGCAGCCGATCTGCAGCACCCGCTTGCCCATCTTGGAGAACGCTGCCGAGAGGTTCGAACTCGTGGTGGACTTGCCGATGCCGCCCTTGCCGTAGACCGCGAAGACCTTGGCACCCTCGATCTTCATCGAGGCGTCCTGATGCACCTGCACGGAGCCGTCGCCGTCGAGGCCCTTGAGTGTCGGGATGTCGTCTCTGGGGCTCATCTCGCACCTTTCTGCGCGGGGGTGCCGCGCGTCGCCGTCGTGGTGCCGCGGTTGCGGCTTGGGTGGGGGCGGTCGGTCATTCGGCCGCGATCCCTTCGAGCCGATCCTCGAGTTCGTCGGACGCGCCCTGAAGCGCGGCGAGGGTTTCGGCGTCGGGTTGCCAGTAGTTGCGTTCGCTCGCCTCGAGCAGCCGCCCGGCCATGCGCGCGCTCGCCTCCGGGTTGAGATCCGCGAGGCGCGCGCGCATCGCTTCGTCGAGCACGAAGGTCTCGGACAGGCGCTGATAGACCCAGGGGTCCACGGCCTCGGCGGTGGCCGACCAGCCCATCGTATTGCTCACGGAGGCCTCGATCTGGCGCACGCCCTCGGCGCCGTGGCGCAGCATGCCCTCGTAGAATTTCGGGTTCAGGCTGCGCGCGCGGGTCTCGAGCGCGATCTGGTCGCGCAGGCTGCGCACCTTGCCGTCGCCGCGGGTCTGATCGCCGATGAAGACCGGCGTCTCCTGCCCGCCCCGCGCGCGCTTTACGGCGCGGGCGATGCCGCCGAGCGTGTCGAAGTAGTGATCAACGGTGGTCACGCCGAGCTCGACGGATTCGAGGTTCTGATAGGCCAGATCGACCTTGCCGAGCGCCGATTGCAGCAGCGCCGATTGCTGCGCCGGCTGGCCGGTGCGGCCATAGGCGAAGCTCTTGCGGTTCTGGTAGGCGTCGGCAAGCTCGTCCTCGTCGCCGAAGGCCGACGCGCCCACGAGCAGGTTGACGTTGGAGCCATAGGCACCCTGGGCATTGGAGAAGACCCGCAGCGCGGCGGTTTCCATATCCGTGCCCGTCTGCTCGGCATAGGCGAGCGCATGGGCGCGGATGAAATTCTGCGCGCCCGGCTCGTCTTCGGCGGTCGCGGCCTTGTAGGCGGCCTCGGCGAGCATCCGGGTCTGCAGCGGCAGGAGATCGCGAAAGATCCCCGACAGCGTCATCACCACGTCGATGCGCGGCCGCCCGAGCTCGGAGAGCGGGATCAGATCCGCCCCGCCCAGCCGGCCGAAGCTGTCGAAGCGCGGCCGCGCCCCCATCAGCGCCATCGCCTGGCCGATCGGGCCGCCATCGGTCTTGATGTTGTCCGAGCCCCACAGCACCAGCGCGACCGAGCGCGGCAGGCCGTCCGCCGCCTCGAGCAGCCGCGCCGCCTGCGCCGCGCCGTCGCGCAGGGCGTGCGCGGTGGGCATACGGAACGGATCGAAGGCGTGGATGTTGCGCCCCGTCGGCAGGATCTCGGGCGAGCGGATCAGATCGCCGCCCGGCACCGGCGCAGTGTAGCGTCCGGCGAGCGCGCGCAAGAGCGCGGGGGTCTCCGAATCGGTGGCGAGTGCCGCGTCGGTGCGCGCATGCGCGTCGGCGTCCATCTCGGGCATCTCGGCGATCATCGCGGCGCGCGACTCCGCGCCCATCGGCGTGCCGACCACATGCAGCCCGTCCGGGATCAGCGCCTCCTCGGTCTCGAGCAGCTTGAGCCACAGCGCCTCGGGCGCGTGCCCGCCCAGATCGACGGTTTCCGCCTGCTCGGCGATGAGCGCCTCGAGATCGGCGCGGTCCGGGGCGTCGGCGGCGGTCTGGCGCCAGCGCGTGAGGCTGTCCTTGAGCTCGGCGAGCCCGCGGTAGAGGCCCGACCGCGCCAGCGGCGGCGTCAGATGCGTCACGCAGATCGCATTCGAGCGCCGCTTGGCCAGCGAGGCCTCGGAAGGGTTGTTGGCGGCGTAGAGATAGATGTTGGGCATCCCGCCGATGAGCCGGTCGGGCCAGCAATTGCCCGACACGCCGGCCTGCTTGCCCGGCATGAATTCGAGCGCGCCATGCATCCCGAAATGCAGCAGCGCATCGGCGCCGAAATCCTCGCGCAGCCACTGGTAGAAGGCCGCGAAGGCATGGGTGGGGGCGAAGCCGGTCTCGAACAGCAGCCGCATCGGGTCGCCCTCATAGCCGAAGACCGGCTGCACCCCGACGAAGACATTGCCGAACTCGGCCCCGAGAACAAAGACCCCGCGCCCGTCGGACTGTTCGCGTCCGGGCGCGGGGCCCCACACGGCCTCGATCTCGTCAAGCCAGGGAGATTTCTCGACGAGTCGGTCGGCGGGGACATGGGCGGCGATGCGCGCGGGCTGGCCGTGACGGGCCATGGGATCGTCCCGCTCGCCGAGAACGGCTTCGCGCAGCGCCGCGACGCTTTCGGGCGGCTCGAGGTCGTAACCATCCGCCTTCATCGCGTGCAGGGTATTGAAAAGGCTCTCGAAGACCGAAAGGTACGCGGCCGTGCCGACAGCGCCCGCATTCGGCGGAAAGCCGTAAAGGATCACCGCGACCTTGCGCTCGGCGACCTGCGAGCGGCGCAGATTGGCGATCCGCGCGGTCTTGTCGGCGAGCGCATCAATGCGCTCGGGGCAGGGCGCCATCGCCTTGGCCGAGGTCTGCGGCTGGCAGGCATGCGCGCAGCCGTCGCAGCCCGAAGCACCGTGGCGGCCGGCAAAGACGGTGGGGTTGGTGGCGCCGTCGATCTCGGGCAGCGCCACGAGCATGGTCGTCTCGACCGGGCCGAGCCCGCCGCCCGCGCGGGCCCACTGGCCCAGCGTCTGGAACTCCAGCGGGTGCGCCGTGACATAGGGGACGTCGAGCGCGCTCAGCGTCTCGACCGCCGCGGGGCTGTCATTATAGGCGGGGCCGCCGACGAGGCTGAAGCCGGTGAGCGACAGCAGGGTGTCCACCCGGCCGTCGAGATAGCCCTCGATCGCCGGGCGGCCGTCGAGCCCGCCGGCGAAAGCGGGAACGACCGCGAGGCCGCGGGCCTCGAGCGCGCGGATGACGGCGTCGTAATGGGCCGTGTCGGAGGCGAGCACATAGCCGCGCATCAAGAGCAGGCCGACCGTCGCGGTGGCGCCCGCGGGGCGCGGCAGATCGGCGGCGTCGGTGGTGATGCGGTCGGGCAGATCGGGGTGATAGAGGCCGACATCGGGGTAGTCGACCGGCGCCTCGGCAGCCGCGCCGCGCCAGTCGTCGCGCCTGGCGTAGCGCGAGATGAGGAACCGCACGAGGTTCTCGATATTGTCATCCGAGCCGCCGAGCCAGTACTGCATGCACAGGAACCAGGCGCGCAGATCCTGCGCCTTGCCCGGAATGAACCGCAGGATCTTGGGCAGCCGGCGCAGCATCGCCATCTGCTTGGCGCCCGAATTGGAGTTGGGCGCCTTGGAGCCGCGCAGCTTCTTGAGCAGCTTCATCGTCCCCGAGGCGGGGCGCGCCATGTCGAGATCGCCCATCCGGGTGAGCCCGACGATCTGCGGATCGGCGACCATGCCGACGAAGGCGTCCGCCGTCTCGCGCGCGTCGCGCAGATCGGGCAGAATGGCGCTGACATGCTCCTCCAGAAAGAGCAGGTTCGCGACGACGAGATCGGCGCTGGCGAGATCGGCGCGCGCTTCCTCGAGCCGCTCGGGGTGCTCGCCCCATTCGGCGGCGGCGTGGATGGTGATGGTCAGCCCCGGAAAGTCGCGCGTAAGGCGCGGCAGGACCCGTTCGGCCGGGCCGGCGGCATGGCTGTCGAGGGTCAGCAGCACCACGCGATAGACCGTGGCCGGGGCTGCAGCGGTTATGTTGAGATCAACGCGCATAGTGTGCCTTCGCCTCGTACAGGGTGTCGATGCTGATTCGACCGATGCCGCGCGATGCGGCGAAGGCCTCGGTGTTGCGCCGGGCCTTGCCGCGCACGAAGAAGGGGATCTTGCGCAGCTCGCGCTCCGCGTCGTCGAGCCAGATGACCTCGCCGCCGGTGGGTGCGGCCTCGGAGGGCATCGAGCCCTCCTCGGCCGCCGCCTCGACGGCGGGCGCCTCGTCCTGCGGCCGCGGCGAATGGCCGCCGTGATGCGAGGGGCCGGCGGCATCGTTGAATTCGAAATCCTCGCGGAACATCGCCAGCAGATGCTCCTCGAGGCCCATGACGAGCGGATGCACCCAGGTATCGAAGAGCACGTTCGCGCCCTCGAAGCCCATCTGCGGCGAGTAGCGCGCGGGAAAGTCCTGCACATGGACCGGCGCCGAGATCACGGCGCAGGGAATGCCGAGGCGCTTGCCGATATGGCGCTCCATCTGGGTGCCGAGGATCATCTCCGGGGCAGCCTCGGCGATCGCCGTCTCGACCTCGAGATAGTCGTCGCTGATCAGCGGGGTGAGGCCGAATTCCTTGCCGAGCGCGCGGATATCGCGGGCGAATTCGCGGTTGTAGCAGCCCAGCCCGACCACCTCGAAACCCATCTCGTCGCGCGCGACGCGGGCCGCGGCCTTCACATGGGTGGCGTCGCCGAACAGGAACACGCGCTTGCCGGTCAGATAGGTACTGTCCACGGAGGCCGCCCACCAGGGCTGGCGCAGGCGCGTGGCGTCGGGCGCGGCGTCGGTGCTGGCGAGGGCCTGCACCTCGCCGATGAAGTCGCGCGTCGCGCCGGCGCCGATGGGGATGGTTTTCGTGTAGGGCTGGCCGAGGGTCTTCTCGCACCAGCGCGCCGCGCTCTCGGCGGTCTCGGGATAGAGCAGCACGTTGAAATGCGCGGCCCCGAGGCGGCGGATGTCCGCGGGCGACGACCCCATCGGGGCGGCGACATTCACGGCGATGCCCATCTCGCGCAGGAGTCCCGTGATTTCGGCCACGTCGTCGCGGTGGCGAAAGCCGAGCGCGGTCGGGCCGAGGATGTTGCAGCTGATCGCTTCGCTGCGCTCCATCGGCTCGGCGAGGGCGCGCACGATCTGCAGGAAGGTCTCGTCGGCGCCGAAATTCTCCTTGCGCTGATAGGAGGGCAGCTCGAGCGGGATCGCGGGGATGGCGAGGCCCATCGTCTCGGACATGCCGCCGGGGTCGTCCTGGATCAGCTCGGCGGTGCAGGAGGAGCCGACGATGATCGCCTGCGGATCGAATCGCTCGACGGCGTCGAGGCAGGCGGTGCGGAACAGGTTCGCGGTGTCGGAGCCGAGATCGCGCGCCTGGAAGGTCGTATAGGTCACTGGCGGGCGGTGATCGCGCCGCTCGATCATCGTGAAGAGCAGATCGGCATAGGTGTCGCCCTGCGGCGCGTGCAGCACGAAATGCAGCCCGGTCATGCCAGTGGCCACGCGCATCGCGCCGACATGGGGCGGGCCTTCATATGTCCAGACGCTGAGCTTCATTCGGCGGCCTCCAGCCCGAGGGCTTGCTTGCGGCGCATCGGGCGGGCGAAGAGCCCGGCCAGATCGCCGGCCTGTTCGTAGAAATGAACCGGGGTGAAGACGAGCTCGATGGCCCATTTCGTGGTCATCCCCTCGGCCTCGAGCGGATTGGCGAGGCCGAGGCCGCAGACGGTCAGATCCGGGCGCGCGGCGCGGCAGCGCTCGAGTTGCAGGTCCACGTCCTGGCCCTCGGAGATCACCGGTCCCTCGGCCAGAAGGTCGAGATCGGGGCCGATCACGTCGCGGTGCAGGAAGGGGCTGCCCACCTCGATCGCGGTCATGCCGCATTCGCGGGTCAGGAAGCGCGCCAGCGGCGGTTCGAGCTGGCTGTCGGGAAACAGGAACAGGCTGCGCCCGCGAAGCGTCTCGGCCTGCGCGGCGACGGCGCGGCGCGCGCGGTCGCGCGGCGCGGCGGTGACGCGCTCGAACACGTCGTCGGGCACGTCGAATTCATCGGCCACGGCACGCAGCCAGCGGGTGGTGCCTTCCTCGCCGAAGGGCATCGGGGCAGGGATGTGGCGCGCGCCGCGGCGGCTCAGCGCCTCATGCGTGGCGCCGAGGAAGGGCTGGGTGAGCGCGTAGACGGTGTTGGGCCCCACGGCGGGATCCTCGGCGGCGCGGCGCGCCGGCAGGCAGCGCACCGGGCCGATGCCCATCGCCGCGAGAAGCGACAGCGCCTGATCCTCGACGACATCGGGCAGCGCGCCCACGATCACGAGCTCGCGCGCCTCGGTCGCCTCGAGCGCGGGGACCATCGCGGCGAGGCAGGCATCCTCGCCCTCGGTAAAGGTCGTCTCGATGCCCGAGCCGGAGTAGTTGAGGACTCGGACATGCGGGGCATGCGCGGCCGAGAGCCGCTCCGCCGCCTTGGACAGGTCGATCTTGATGACCTCGGACGGGCAGGAGCCAACCAGAAAGAGCTGGCGGATATCGGGCCGGCGCTCGAGCAGGCGGGCGACCTCGCGGTCGAGTTCGTCCTGGGCGTCGGCCATGCCGGCGAGATCGGTTTCCTCGAGGATGGCTGTGCCGAATCGGGGCTCGGCGAAGATCATCACGCCGGCCGCCGATTGCAGCAGATGCGCGCAGGTGCGCGAGCCGACCACCAGAAAGAAGGCGTCCTGCATCTTCCGGTGCAGCCAGATGATCCCGGTCAGGCCGCAGAACACCTCGCGCTGACCACGCTCGCGCAGCACCGGCGCGGTGCGGCAGCCGACGGCGGGGGGGGCGGGCAGATCGCTCATGCCGAAGCCTCCGCCTGCAGCCGCGCCGCGCGCAGCTTCCACAGGAACTGAAATGCATTGAGCGCGTAGAGCGCATAGGCGGCCAGCGCGAGCCACATCAGCCCGGCGGGCGTCATCGATCCGGCGAGCAGCGCGACGACATAGGCCGTATGCAGCGCGATCACCACGAAGCTGACGACGTCTTCCCAAAAGAAGGCCGGCGCGAAGAGATACTGCCCGAACACGACCTTCTCCCAGATCGCGCCGGTGACCATGATCGCGTAGAGAAAGCCGGTCTTGACCAGGATCGAGATCGTGGCCGCGAGATAGCCCGTGTCGGTGACGAGATAGGTCAGCACGAGCGCGAGCGAGACCAGGAAGACCAGGAACTGCGCCGGCGCCAGCACGCCCTGCACGAGGGTCCAGACGGTGCCGTCGCGCCGCGCCCGCTGTTCGGGGGTGTAGAGAGCCGCCTGCGCGGGGGCGTGTTCTGCCGTGGCCGTCATATTCCGAGCCTCTCCGTGGCGCGATAACTCCCCGAAGCGTAGTCCCGGCCTCGCGAATGTGTCAACCAAAACTTACACTCGATGTGTCGATCCGGGATGTCACCGTCGGGGCCTCGACGCGGCGCGTCCGGTCAAGGCAACTAAATAATGGGGTTTTCGTGGCATGGGCACGGCCCGGCGCGTCCGGATGGCGCCGGGGTGTCAAATAGATTTGACAGATCGGCTCGCGCCGTGAACAATAAACGGGACAGGAACGACCTGTCGTAAGGGTCGAAGTCGTCGGGCTGAGCGGACGACCAGGGCTGGAGCCGGACGATGCAGACACAGGCCTACCAGATTCTTCCCTGCGTTGCCCCGCCGGAGCGGCCCGGCCTGAACGGCATTGCCTGCGATGTGGTGGCGCGCGTCGCCGCCGCGCGGGGTGGGTCGGAGTCGATTTGCGAGACCACGCTCGCCGCGCTCGTGGCCGCCGCCGTCGCGGGCGAGCGGGGGCGGTGTCTGGATGTGCTCGCCGATGCGCGCCGCGCGCGGATCACCGACATCCGTTTCGTCGAAACCTATCTGTCCGCGGCCGCGCGGCGCATGGGGGCGGACTGGGTGTCCGACCGGATGAGTTTCGCACAGGTCAGCATTGGCATGGCACAGCTGCAGGGGTTGCTGCGCGATATCCCGGCCGGGCGCGGCGAAACCGCGGCACCCGGCGAATCGGCTTCCGGCCGGGGGCCGGGCGCCGCGATCATGGTGGTGCCTGCCGGCGAACAGCACAGCTTCGGCGCGCGCATCGCCACGAGTCGGCTGCGCCGCAGCGGTGTCGCGGTGCATCTCATGATTGCGCCGAGCCCCGCGAATCTGCTTGACGCCGTGCGCGGGAGCGGCATCGACGCGCTGATGTTCTCGGTCGGCAGCGCCGGGGGTCTTGCAATCTGCCGCGATCTCATCCACCTAGTGCGATGCGATCATTCCGGTGCCCTGCCGACGATTGTTGGCGGCGCATCACTCGAGGGGGAGCAGGACGTGGCTGCATCGACCGGGGCTGATATCGTCACGTCCGATCCGGCAGCGGCCCTGAGAGCCTGCATGGCGCGCATCCCGGTCGCGCGTGTGAGTGCCTGAAACCGCCACCGTCCCGCGGGGAGGGTGCGCGAAACGAACTGGTTGGTTTCTTGACTACCAAACTTGACTCATCCGCAATCGGCAGGGCCGGGCTCTCGGTCGGACCGGAGCTTTTGCAGCGCATCCTCGCGAGCGATGCCGACATCGTCCTGCTCGTCGATCCTGCGGGGATCATCTCGGGGGCCGAGACCAACCCCTCCAATCCGGGGCTGCCCGCCGCCGCCGAATGGCCGGGACGACCGCTGCGCGAGCTGCTCACCGTCGAGAGCGTCGCAAAGCTCGACACGCATCTCGAACGCCTTGCCGCGGGCGAGAACGTGCCCTCCACGGAACTGAATCACCCGCTGACCGACGGCCTCGACCTCGCGATGCGTTACGCGGTGCACCGCATCGATGCGCAAGGCACGCTCCTGATGCTGGGCCACGATCTGCGCCCGATCGCCGACATGCAGCAGCGCCTCGTCGAGGCGCAGCTCGCGATGGAGCGCGACTACGAGGCCCAGCGCGAGGCCGACACGCGCTACCGCGTCCTGATGGAGGCCGTGGATGACGCGGTGGTGGTGATCTCGGTCGCCAACGGGCGGATCCGCGATCTCAATGCGCCGGCGGCGCGGCTCCTGGGCGATTCGCGCGGCGATCTGTCGGGCCATCCGGTGGGCCGGGCCTTCGAGGATCGTGGCCGCGGCGAGCTGCTCGACGAGATGACGCGCCGCGCGATCAGCGGCGAGGGCGGGTCCATCGAGGTCAAGGCGCGGCGCTCGGGCCGGGAGCTGCTCGCAGCGCCGACGGTTTTTCGCGCCGGAGGCGAGCGGCTGATCATGTGCCGCCTCGAGGAGCCCGCCGCCGCCTCGGCGGTGCCCGACGAGCTGTCCGGCAACCTCGAGCGCCTCTATAACGAGGGCATTGACGGGATCGTGTTCCTCGATCGCGACGGCGTGATCCGTGCCGCGAACGAGGCCTTCGTCAACCTCACCGACGCGGCCGGGGTGCAGACGGTGCGCGGGCGCTCCTTCTCCGACTTCCTCGCGCGCGGGGCGGTGGATCTGAAGGTCCTGCTCGACAATGTCCGCCGTGCCCGGCAGCTGCGCCACTATTCGACGCGGCTCGCCACCGATTTCTCCGGCGAGGTCGCCGTCGACATGTCGGCAACCTGGCTCGATGACCGGGCCCGGCCCTGCGTCGTGGTGGTCGTGCGCGACGCGACGCGCTCCGAAGCCAGCCGCGCCTCCGGCGTGCCCGGCGGCGAGGAGGGCGCGCGCAGCCTGCGCGAGCTCGTCGGGTCGGCCTCGCTCAAGGAAATCGTGGCCGAAACCAACGACGTCGTCGAGAAGATGTGCATCGAGACCGCCATCGAACTGACGGGCAACAACCGCGTCGCGGCGGCGGAGATGCTCGGCCTGTCGCGCCAGTCGCTTTACGTCAAGCTGCGCAAGCACGGGCTGCTGAGCCGCGACGGAAGCTGACCGCGCGCCGCTTGATCTGTGTCAAGGCAAATTGACATATGAAGTGTCAACTTGAGTGGACATTCTGCGGAGGTCCACCATGCGCATCGTCTTCGTTCACCCGAACTACCATTCCGGCGGCGCCGAGATCGCCGGGAGCTGGCCGCCGGCCTGGGTCGCCTATCTGACCGGGTCGCTGCGCGCGGCCGGCTTCGACGACATCCATTTCATCGACGCGATGACCAACCACATCGACCACGACGCGTTGCATGACCGGCTCGCAGCCCTCGCGCCCGACGTGGTGGGCACGACCGCCATCACCCCGGCGATCTACGAGGCCGAGGAGGTGCTGCGAATCGCCTCCCAGGCAGCGCCCAACGCGCTGCGAGTGCTTGGCGGCATCCATGCCACCTTCATGTATCCGCAGGTGCTCGCGGAGGCGCCGCATATCGACGTGATCGTGCGCGGTGAGGGCGAGGAGATCATGACCGCGCTGATGCGCTGCGTCGCCGAGGGGCGCTGGCCCGCGGACCGCGCGCATATCAAGGGGCTCGCCTATGTCGATGGCGAGGAGATCGTCGCCACCCCGGCCGCGCCCACCGTCAAGAACCTCGACGGGATCAGCCCGGACTGGTCTATCCTCGAATGGGAGAAATACATCTATGTTCCGCTCGGCGTGCGCGTGGCGATTCCCAATATGGCGCGGGGCTGCCCGTTCACGTGCTCGTTCTGCTCGCAGTGGAAGTTCTGGCGCGACTACCGGATTCGCGACCCCAAGGCCGTCGCCGACGAGATCGAGACCCTCGTCAACGATCACGGTGTCGGGTTCTTCATTCTCGCCGACGAAGAGCCGACGATAAACCGCAAGAAATTCATCGAGTTCTGCGAGGAACTGATCGCGCGCGGGCTGCCCGAGCGGATCCAGTGGGGCATCAACACGCGGGTGACCGACATCTATCGCGACCGCGAGCTTTTGCATTTCTACCGCCGCGCCGGGCTTGTGCATGTCTCGCTGGGCACCGAGGCGGCCGCGCAGCTCAAGCTCGATCAGTTCAACAAGGAGACCACCGTCGCGCAGAACAAGGAGGCGGTGCGGCTGCTGCGCGAGGCCGACATTTTTGTCGAAGCGCAGTTCATCGTCGGGCTCGACAACGAGACCGCAGAGACCCTCGAGGAAACCTACCGCATGGCCTGGGACTGGCAGCCCGATCTCGCCAACTGGGCGATGTATACTCCCTGGCCCTTCACGCCGCTGTTTCAGGAGCTGCGCGATCAGGTCGAGGTGTTCGACTTCTCGAAATACAACTTCGTCACCCCGATCATGAAGCCCGCCGCGCTGAGCCGGGGCGAGCTGCTCGACGGGGTGATGAAGAACTACCGCCGCTTCTACATGCGCAAGGCGCTGTTTCACTATCCCTGGCGCGGGACGGGCTACCGGCGGCGCTACCTGCTCGGCTGTCTCAAGGCGTTCCTGAAGGCCGGGTTCGCGCGCACCTTCTACGATCTGGGCAAGGCCGGCTACTGGGGCCCGCAATCGAAGGACAAGGTCGATTTCGGCTTCGACGAGACGCGCACCCTGTCCGAGGCGCAGACCGCCGACTGGGAGGCGAGCGCCGAGCGCGCCGCCCGCGCCGCCGAACGCCGCGCCGCGCTGCGCGAACAGGGCAAGGCGCGGGCCGCCGAGCGGCGCGACTTTCGCATGCCCAACGGCGCCGAGGGTGCTCGCGAACCCGCGGAGTAGGCCATGGAGGCGCGAATCGGTCCCAACGCCGTGCTGCAGCACCTCCCGGTGCTCGATGCGGAAATCGGCGTGCAGCGGCGCACGGCCCTGTTCGCGCGCGCCGGGGTGGCGGTGCCGCCGCCGGGCGCGGGAATGCTGCCGGAGGACGAGGTCGCGCGGCTGCATCGCGCCGTGCGGCGCCACATGCCGGGCGCGGCGGCGCGAATCGGGCGCGCGGCGGGACTGGCGACGGGCGATTACATCCTCGCCCATCGCATCCCGACGCCGGCGCGGCGGCTGATCCGCCTGATGCCCGCCCCGCTCGGAGCACGGCTGCTCGCGGGCGCGATCGCGCGCCATGCCTGGACCTTCGCGGGCTCGGGGCGGTTTGCCATCGCCGCGCATCGCCCGCTGGTTTTCACCATTGCGGACAATCCGCTCTGCGGCGGGGCTGATGCGCCGGGACCGGTCTGCGACTGGCACGCGGCGGTGTTCGAGCGGCTCTTCGCGCGCCTTGTCTGGCCGGGCGTCACGGTGTGCGAAACCGCCTGCTGCGGCGCCGGGGCGCCAGTCTGTAGTTTCGAGCTTCGCGCCCGCGAGTCTTGTCTTGCCCAAGACGTCACTGTCATGTTTAATTGACACATGACCGTCAGTTCCGAATTACATACCACCATCCCCCGCCCGCGCGCCATGCTCGAGCTGATCAAGCCGGTGACGTGGTTTCCGCCGATGTGGGCTTACCTGTGCGGCATCGTCTCGGTCGGCATATCGCCGATGGAGGCCTGGCCGCTGGTGATCCTCGGCGTGCTTCTCGCCGGGCCGGTGGTCTGCGGGATGAGCCAGGCGGCCAATGACTGGTGTGACCGGCATGTGGACGCCATCAACGAGCCGCATCGCCCGATCCCGTCGGGGCGCATCCCGGCGCGCTGGGGGCTCGGCATCGCGCTCGCGATGAGCGTGCTGGCGCTGGTGCTCGGCTGGCAACTCGGGCCGTGGGGCTTCGGCGCGACGGTCGTCGCGGTGATCGCGGCCTGGGCCTATTCCGTGGAGCCGGTGCGGCTCAAGCGCTCGGGCTGGCTCGGCCCCGGCGTCGTTGCGCTTTGCTATGAGGGGCTTCCCTGGTTCACGGGCGCGGCGGTGCTCGCCGCGGGCGCGCCGCGCTTCGAGATCGTGGTGATCGCCGGGCTCTACGCCTTCGGCGCCCACGGCATCATGACAATCAATGATTTCAAGGCGCTGGAGGGCGACCGCGCCACCGGCGTGCGCTCGCTGCCGGCGGTGCACGGCCCCGCGATCGCCGCGACCATCGCCTGCACGGTGATGACGATGGCGCAGCTTCTGGTGATCTGCCTTCTGGTGATCTGGGGCCAGCCCTGGCACGCGCTGGCCATCGCCGCGCTGCTCGCGGTGCAGTTCTGGGCGATGCGCCGCTGGATGACGGACCCGGCGCGGCTCGCGCCCTGGTATAACGGCGCGGGGGTCGGTCCCTATGTGCTCGGCATGATGATCGCGGCGGTGGCGCTGCGCGATGTGGGCGTGGCGGGATGACGCTGTCCTGGCTGTCGATCTTCCGGCTCGGGCTGGTGCAGATGTGCCTCGGCTCGGTCGTGGTGCTCACCACCTCGACGCTCAACCGGCTCATGGTCGTCGAACTCGCGCTGCCGGCGGTGCTGCCGGGGCTGCTCGTCGGATTGCATTACGGCATCCAGATCACGCGGCCGACATGGGGCTACCGCTCCGACACCGGCGGCAACCGCACGCGCTGGATCATCGGCGGGATGGTCGCGCTCGCGGCGGGCGGGCTCGGCGCGGCGGCGGGGGTGCTGGTGCTCGAGCACGCCTTCGCGGCGGGGCTCGTGGTCTCGGTGCTGGCCTATGCGCTGATCGGGATCGGGGTGGGGGCCTCGGGCACCTCGCTGCTCGCACTTCTGGCCACGGCCACCGCGCGCGAGCGCCGGGCTGCCGCCGCCACCATCACATGGCTGACGATGATCGCGGGCATGGCCATCACGGCGGGCGTCGCGGGCACCTTCCTCGACCCCTACACCCCGGCGCGGCTGATGGCGGTCGTGGCTGTGATCACGCTGGGCGCGGTCGTCGTCACCATCTTCGCCGTCGGGCGCATCGAGCGCGGCATCACCGCGCGGCCCGACCCCGCGCCGATGCCGTTTCGCAAGGGCATGGCCGAGATCCTCGCCGAGCCGAAGGCCCGGGCCTTCACGGTGTTCGTGTTCCTGTCGATGACCGCCTATTTCATGCAGGAGCTCATCATGGAGCCTTATGCCGGGCTCGTCTTCGACTACTCGCCCGGCCAGTCCACGACCCTGTCGGGGGCGCAGAACGGGGGCGTTTTCCTCGGGATGCTCACCGTGGGCATCGCGGCGACGGGGCTGCGCATCGGGCTGTTGCGCAGCTGGGTGGTCGCGGGGTGCATGGGCTCGGCCGCGGCGCTCGTGGCGATCGCGCTTCTGGGGCAGGCCGGGGTGGGGCTGTTGATGCCCGCCGTGGTGCTGCTGGGCTTTTTCAACGGCATGTTCGCCGTCGCGGCGATCGGGTCGATGATGGCGCTCGCCGACAAGGGCCGCGGCAATCGCGAGGGCACGCGGATGGGCCTTTGGGGCGCGTCGCAGGCCATCGCGGCAGGCTTTGGCGGGCTCGTCGGGGCCGCGCTCGCGGATCTTCTGAGGCTTGTGGTGGCGGCGCCGGCGGCGTTCGGAACCGTATTTCTCATCGAGGCGGCGCTGTTTGTCAGCGCCGCGATCATGGCCTGGCGGATCATGGACGGGCGCGCGCCCGCGCCCGCCGCCCCGGCACTAGCGGGAGAGTGAGATGAAGCATGATGTCATTGTCGTCGGTGGCGGCCCTTCGGGCGCGGTGGCCGCGCAGGATCTGGCCGAGGCGGGGCGCAGCGTCGCGCTGCTCGACCGCGCCGGGCGGATCAAGCCCTGCGGCGGCGCGATCCCGCCGCGGCTGATCGCGGACTTCGCCATTCCCGACGACCAGATCGTCGCGAAGATCTCCACCGCGCGCATGGTCTCGCCCACCGGCCGCGCCGTGGACATCCCGATCGAGAACGGTTTCGTCGGCATGGTCGACCGCGAGCATTTCGACGAATACCTGCGCAACCGCGCCGCACAGGCCGGGGCCGAGCGGCTCACCGGGACCTTCCAGCGCATCGAGCGCGATGCCGACGGCACCCATGTCGTCTGGCGCGACAAGGCCACCGGCGAGACCCGGCGCAGCACTGCAAAGCTCGTGATCGGCGCCGACGGGGCGCGCTCGAACGTGGCGCGCGCCGAGGTCGATGGCGGCGACAAGATCCCCTATGTCATCGCCTATCACGAGATCATCGACGCGCCGCAAGGCGCGGGCGGCTACGATCCGGGCCGCTGCGACGTGATCTATGACGGGCGCATCTCGCCGGATTTCTATGGCTGGGTGTTCCCGCATGGCGCGCAGGCGAGCGTGGGCATGGGCAGCATGGCCGAGGGGGTGGATCTGAAGGCCGCCACGGCGGCGCTGCGCGAGTCCTCCGGGCTCACCGAGTGCAAGACGATCCGCCGCGAGGGCGCGCCGATCCCGCTTCAGCCGCTCGATCGCTGGGACAATGGCCGCGACGTCGTGCTCGCCGGAGATGCGGCCGGGGTGGTTGCCCCGTCCTCGGGCGAGGGCATATATTACGCCATGGTGGGCGGGCGCGTTGCCGCCACGGCGGCGCTCGCGGCGCTCGCCTCGGGGCGCGCGGGTGAGCTCGCCAAGGCACGCCGGATGTTCATGAAGGAGCACAAGACGGTGTTTCGGGTCCTTCGGTCCATGCAGGACGCCTACTACAAGTCCGATGACCGGCGCGAGCGCTTCGTGAGCCTGTGCCACGATGTGGATGTGCAGCGGCTGACCTTCGAGGCCTACATGAACAAGAAGCTCGTGCGGGCGCGGCCGATGGCGCATCTGCGCATCGGCATCAAGAATCTCGCGCATCTGTCGGGGCTCGTCTCCCCGGCCTGGACCTGACGATGCTGACCCCGGCCTGGATCGACGGCGAGCTGCGGCCCGTGGACAAGCTCGAAGTGCATCGCCGCGGGCTGCGCCATCCCGCCGTGTCGGTGTTCCTGACGGCGGGGGACGCGGTGCTGATCCAGAAGCGCGCGGCGGGCAAATATCACACGCCGGGGCTGTGGGCGAATGCCTGCTGCACGCATCCCGGCTGGGGCGAGGACCCGGCCGCCTGCGCGCGCCGGCGCCTGCGCGAGGAGCTCGGCATCGCGCCGCCGCCGCTCGCGCATCGCGGCCAGGTCGAGTATCGCGCCGATGTCGGGGGCGGGCTGATCGAGCACGAGGTCGTCGAGGTTTACGGCGCCGAGGTGGCGCGCGATCTGGCGCTGGCGCCCGCGCCGGACGAGGTCGCGGCGACCCGCTGGGTGCCGCGCACCGAACTCGCGGTCGAGATCGCGCGCACGCCGGCCCGCTTCACCCCGTGGCTGCGGATCTACCTCGCGCGCCACGCAGCGATGATCTTCGCTGATCCGGCGTCCATCTAGGCAAGCGCCTCCGCGAGAAACGGCCGCATCAGCTCGGCCACGGCGTCCGCGTCCTCCTCATGGGCGAGATGGCCGAGCCCCGGCAGCACGGCGAACCGCCCCTGAGGCAGACGCGCGGCGGCCCTCTCCGAGACGGCGGGCGGCACCGTGCGGTCGTTCTCCCCGGCGATCAGCAGGCAGGGCACGTCCAGCGCGGGCAGCGCCGCGAGAAGCGGGTCGAGCCGCCACTGCGCCATCATCGCGAGCGTCGCATCGACATGGCCCGGATCGCCGATCAGCTGGCGATATTGCGCGAGCCCCGCAGGCTCGATCCGCGAGCCGGTGGAGCCGAGAAGCCGCGCGACGCCCGCCTCGGTGCCGTTGAGCCGCGCGAACAGGCGCGGCACGAAGGGGCTGACCGAAAGGATCTTTGCCAGCACCGGAAACAGCCACCCCGCCACCCCTTCGAAACGCCCGAGCGCGGCGTTGATCCCGATCACCGCGCGCGGCGGCTCGGGCAGCGTCTGCGCGAGGCGCAGCGCGATCGCCGCCCCCGCCGAATGCCCGATCAGCGCGGCGGGCGCCCATCCCTGCGCCGCGCAGAGCGCCGCGATATCCTCGGCCATTGGGTCGAGCCCCGCGCGTGCCGGACTGCCCCGGCGCGTGAAGCCCTGCCCGGGCAGATCGATCGCGACGACGCGTTGCTCGGCGGCGAGGAGCGGCATGAGGTGCCGCCAGCTGTGACACGAGCCACCCGCCCCGTGAAGCAGCAGGACGAGCGGTCCCGTCCCCATCTCCTGTATGTGCCAGCGATGCGGGCGCACATCGACGCGCCGCGATGTGTCGCGATGCGGCCAGTCGGGCGGCAGGCCGGTCGGCAGGGCTGGTGCCGTCACGTCACGCCCCCGGTGCGTCGAGCGCGGTTTTGAGCGCGGCCGACAGCCCGCGCGCATCCGCGCGCGGCAGCGGCAGGCAGCGCGCGCGCATCGACGCGGCGAGCTCCTGCAACGCCGGACGCGCGCGCAGCCCGGTATCGATCACGACCGTGGGGGTGGCCTGCGCGGCGATCTCGCGCGCAAAGCGCGCGGTCTCGGTGGCGGCGGTGGCGCGATCGGGCGTGCCGTCGAGGGCGATGTTGCCGCGCCCGTCGGTCAGGAGCGCGATGCTCGGCGTCATGCCCTTGCCGCGCACGCTCTCGGCCAGCGCCATCGCCGCGCGCAACCCTGCCGCGAGCGGCGTGCCCCCGCCGCCAGGCAGCGCCGCGAGCCGCCGTTTCGTCTGCACCAGCGAGCGCGTGGGCGGCAGGAGCACCTCCGCGCCGGTGCCGCGGAACGCCACGAGGGCGACATGGTCGCGCCGCGCATAGGCATCCGCCAGCAGCAGCTCCACCGCGCCCTTCGCCTCGGCCAGCCGCGCCATCGCCGCTGAACCCGACGCATCCACTGCGAAGATCAGCACCCGGTCGGAGCGTTCCTCAAAGCGCCGGATGCGAATGTCGCCGGAGCGGATCTGCAGCTTGTGCGGGGTGGCGGCGCGGGCGCGGCGCAGCGGTTGCCACGGCGCGGCGGCGCGCAGCGTGGCGACGAGGT
>LKMJ01000091.1_pt1 | contig 54706 bp, 42 predicted proteins | sample 643391 | NCBI WGS metagenome assembly LKMJ01 (sample SAMN04112250, study PRJNA286221) | soda lake metagenome | biome: soda lake; feature: Kulunda Steppe; material: water; isolation source: sample PL-Br10 brine of Picturesque Lake | place: Russia: Kulunda steppe | collected 2010-07 | reverse complement strand
GTGAGTTGGGTCCAAGACACCGATAGTGACACTCGACATCGCCGTCTGGCATCAGGGCGATCTCCGCCTTTCAGACAACGCGGCGCTTGCTGCCGCCGCAGCGGATGGTCGTGTCTATCCGGAATTTGTCTTCGACCCCCAATTTTACAGAAGTGAACGCGTCTCTGACAATAGATTAGCTTTTTTGTGTGAGTCGTTGGACCAACTCGCAGCGGCTTACACCGACTCAAAAGCGCCGCCATCAGGAACTGGATCGTCGCTTGCGTAGCGGTCGTAGTCGGGTTGTGTAATGAGGTCAGCCGCAACGGTCGTCTCGTCGACGACCACCGCGGCCTGCTTTATCAAGGGCAGTTTCCAATTGAGAGTGGATCGATACATTCTCTCTGCTCGTAACAGTCTGACTCTGAAAATGGTCGAGTTCTGTCCGGACATGATGATCGATGGTCCCGCCGTGATCGCGACCTATCGTCATGAATCCGAATGCTATAGCCGAGATGGACTAGTACCGCAAGTCTCGTTGTCGACACCCCATCGCGGGGCTAAAACCGGTCGATCCGGAAGGGTTCGATGTGGTGTTCGGTCTCTCCTTCGAGTACGAACTCGGCCATGATCTCCCCGACAACCGGCGTGAACTTGTAACCGTGCCCCGAGAACCCGCCGGCAATATATACGCCCGGTTGATCGGGATGTCGGTCGATAACCGGATCTCCGTCGGGTGTGTTCGTGTACAGACAGGTTTCGAGCCGGAGTGTCGGGCCGGCGCCACCCGAGAGATACCGTTCCGCAAAGTGGCGCAAGGGCGTCTCATCGCGCGCGCTCGGCGGCGCGACGTCGTCCGGATCGGTCGATTCGACGGAGTTTACCCCGCCGGTCACTTTGACGCCCGGTAGACCGTTGTTGGGGTGGGCGCCGTACTGTCCCTCGTCGGTGGTGATCGAGGAGACGGGAAACGCGGTGGACTGGAACCTGGATTGATCCTCCGTCCCGAACCGGCCAATGATACGTCGCTCCGCGACCATCTCCGTACCAACGTTTGAAAACAGCGACGGAAGCCAGGGCCCGGCCGTGAGTACGAGCGACTTCGCCGCGTAGGTCGCGTCGTGCGTCCGGACGGAGACACCCTCCTCGTCTGCTTCCCACGCCAGAACAGGCTCGCGTGCTCGAATCCGGGCACCCTCCGCCATCGCTAGTTTCGTGTGTGCGATAGTTCCTGCTGTGGGTCGGATGAACCCGTCTTCAGGCTGGAAGACGACGACGTGAGAATCCGGCAGGTCGTAGCCGGGGAACCGCTCGTTTGCGGTCCTAGGCTCGAGCGTCTCGTGCGGAAAGCCAAAGCGTTCACACACTCGCTGTGCCCGTGAGACCGTCTCAGTCCCCGGTTTGCCGGACGTGAGCGACCCGGTCTTGACGAGTAGGGACTCGCCGTATGTCTCCTCGAGTTGCTCCCAGAGATCGTAGGTCCGGGCGTACAGATCCATGTACTCCTGACGCTCGTAAAAGGCCCGTCCGATCGCCCGTGCCTGGCCGTGTGAGGAGCCTCTACTGTGTGGAATGTCGAACTTTTCGAGGCCGAGAACGTCGATGTCACGGCGAGCGAGATGGTAACAGACGGCGCTTCCCATCCCGCCCACGCCGACGACGATGACGTCGTGTTCGGTTGGTCCAGTATCCATCATGAATAGTCACTCACGTGTCCTGGCGATTCCGGGGGAGAACGACGCCACCCTCGGCATCGATTGTCTCCGTCGTCTCAAAAGCATCTTCGAGTTTTGAAGCCGGGCCGATGCTGACGATCTCACCACCATCGACCGCGACCGCCCCGCCGGTGATGAGCTCTCGATTGCGGTTCTGTGTGACTATGGTCCCGTTCGTTATGAGATACTCTGGCATGCTGTCGTTTCATTCTCGATTACCGGGAAGTTAAATTTACCTGTGCCATCAGTTTTCTACACAGGCTCCCTGCAATACTGTTTCTATTCTTAAGATATTTGATGTCGACTGAGCACGATCCACTGTTCACAACTGGGTATAAAAGCTGATTTACAGCCTGAAGATGATCAAAACCCGGATCATGTTGCGGTCGACGAGACCGTGGTCTGACTCAACAATGAGCAACACTCGCTGTACGCCGCTGTCGATCCGCAAACAAATAAATTGGTTCACACACAGCTTGAAACGTCGACAAACAGCGTTCTTGCTCAGCAACTTCTCGCACAACTCTGCGAGAAGCACGGTGTTGACAACGCTGTGTTTCTCATCGAACTCGCTGAAAGACGACTGCTCATACTGCCGGCTGTAAGCCACTTACAAATCTTCTCAGCCCAGCGTGACAAATGTTAATGCATTTACAGTCGGCAGTATTATCTGAACACTATGCTTTGTAGTGGCTGAAGAACCACGTTCGCAGTCAAATCTCAATTCAACGAGAAGGTCGACGCCCTGTCCCTGAAGATTGTGGTAAGTGGTCATCGTCACGTTTGCACATCGAAGTCTGTCGATGCGTGTCAAAAACTCCCAATTCGGTAGATACTCGTTCAACGAACAGTCAAAGACAGTGCTAACTACCCGGGACAACTTCAGCGACTCCCTTTTGAGCGTGATACTGTTTTCCACCACGTCCGAAGTTCCTTGACGACCGGTTTTGGAGCGTCAATTGTATATTAACAACTCTGATAGATGGAAATATTTACACATAACCAAAAAATGATTATATCAGCCACAACCCCGTTAATATGGAGTCATTCCAGACCGGTTTTGTCACAGACGTTGCTGTCCCGTTCGAACAATCTGCTGAAGTGGCAGGTCAATGCGACTTTGATTTTATTGAGCTTTTCATGGAAGGAATGTTTGCACGGAATAAAATTGTCGATAAAAAGGAAAAATATCGAAATATACTTGATAAATATGATCTCTCACTTATTGTACATCTTCCGTTTTCGGTCGATATTGGATCGCCATTTGACCGTATCCGTGAGGCATCTATTGCTGAACTGAATGCCTGTTTCCAGACCGCATCGGAACTCGGGGCTGTCAAGGCAGTTATCCATCCCACAGCTTCCGCCTGGGACAAAGCGTGGAACGCGTCCACGCTGCGGTCAAACATTGTCGAATCTATTCTACAGCTTACGAAGATGGCCGAGAGATACGATATTGAACTGTGTGCCGAAAATATCTTTGGGACAGCGTTTACGATCGAAGATTTCGATATACTCTTAAACCAGACGGATGTCTCGATGACGCTCGATACGGGACATGCACGGATTACAGGCTACACTGGTGACCAACTCTCTTCGTTTGTTACTCAGTACAGCAACCGAATTTCACACGTTCATCTGAACGATTCACGGTATCCTGAAGATGAACATCTACCATTCGGGGTCGGAACATTTGATTTTCAGTCTCTGTTTGAGACCCTTGACAGCTGTGACTGGGAGGGGACACTCTCTCTGGAAGTACATACTGACAATTTAGATTATATACATATGAGCAAAGACCAGCTTGATTCTGCCTTACAGTTACAGTGATATTCCTGCCGTGTACAGTCTGATGTAGTCTACACAACCTGTCGTTCGGTATGATCGGATCGATGTGCCGGGTCGGATCTTTCAGGATGGGCCAACATTTCACGACCCTGCATACAACTGATCCTTGAAACTCCAATATTATTTATGTAACTTTTTTCCAAGTTCGTTCAGATATTCATCATCTAGTGATCCGTCTTCGTCGAAGTGAATACAACTTATCCGATGGTTTTGGGAAATACTGCGTTCTGGGGGGTTGTCTGACTGACACTCGGCTTTCGCATATGGGCAGCGCGTATGGAATCGACATCCTTCTGGCGGATCAATCGGACTTGGTACTTCGCCCTCCGGAACGAGCCGGTTTGAATTTTCATCTGGATGTGATTTCGGAATCGATGACAGGAGCATTTGCGTATAGGGATGAAATGGTGGAGAAAAGACATCGTCGACAGACCCAAATTCGACAATTTCACCCAAATACATCACCCCGATCCAGTCTGAAATATAATTCACGACACTAAGATCATGAGCGATAAATAAATACGTTAACTCGTATTTATGTTGTAATTCTTTGACCGTATTCAAAATTTTTGCTTGAACACTAACATCGAGTGCACTGACTGGTTCATCAGCGACAATGAAGTCGGGATCAACGGCCAAGGCCCGGGCGATGCCAACACGTTGTTTTTGTCCGCCACTTAATTCACGAGGGTATCGAAAGATGTGCTCCTCACTAAGGCCCACATCGGTGAGCAGTTCAAGGACATTCTCTTGCTTGTCTTCTTTACTATCTAGATCCGTATGTAATTCCATTGGATCTCCAACTACATCAAGAACTCTCTTTTGTGGATTTAAACTGGAAAATGGGTCCTGAAACACAATCTGTAGATCTGATCTAGCCTCTCGGAGTTCGGACTTCGATAGTTCTCCGAGTTCAGCTCCAGAGTACACTACCCGTCCATCGTCTGGTTCATGTAAATGTAAGAGTGTTTTGCCCAGTGTGCTTTTTCCACAGCCACTTTCTCCAACAAGTCCCACCGTTTCTCCTTTATTTATACTAAAAGAGACATCCTCCACAGCATGAACACGTTTAGACTCCCCGAAAATTCGGTCAAAGAATGATTGACCCTCCGGTGAAAAGTATTTGGTCAGCTTTTCTACTTCAATCAGTGGTTCTGGATTCTCTGATCGGGTATCGTTCACAGAAGAGGTCTTCTCACCAAATTCAGTTCCGGCTGCCTTATCAGTATGGAAGCATGCTGCATCATGTGATTCGTCCGTGTTATACATCTCGGGAACACTGCTCTTACACTCTTCAGTGGCATGTGGACACCGAGGGTGAAAAGAACAGCCCGACGGAAGATCGGATAGATCAGGCATCGACCCAGGGATCGTTTCGAGCGAGGATTCACTCTGCTCAATTTGTGGGATAGAGTTCATTAACCCGACCGTGTACGGATGTTTCGGTGAGTCGAATATCTGTCTGACCGGACCGTCCTCGACTTTTTTTCCGGCGTACATAACTCCGACTCTGTCACAGAGTTCAGCGACTAGTCCCATGTTATGTGTGACCAGCTGGATCGCGAGGGAGCGTTCTTGTTGAAGATCTTTCAGTAACTCGATAATCTGTGCCTGGATCGTTACATCGAGTGCAGTCGTCGGTTCGTCTGCAACGATAAGATCAGGATCGCACGACAGTGCCATCGCAATCAGTACTCGCTGTTGCATACCTCCACTCAGTTGGTGTGGGTAGGAATCGATTCGCTGTTCAGGAGCTGAGATACCAACGTCATCCAGCAAACCTATCGCTCGATCTCGTGCTTTCGAATCGGAGATGTCGATATGTGTGGTGATTGTATCTATTAACTGTGTGCCAACTGTAAAAGCTGGATTGAGAGCAGTCTCGGCATCCTGGAAGATCATCGCAATTTCTTTGCCCCGTATTGACCGAATCTCTTCCGCAGACAGCTCAAGCAGAGACGTTCCACGGTACCTGACATCTCCACTGACGATCTGTCCGGGGTCTTCGACCAATCCCAATATTGACATCGCTGTCACAGTCTTTCCGGCTCCACTCTCCCCAACAATGCCATATGTTTCACCCTGTTGAATCTCAAAACTTATTTCGTCAGCAGCCTCGATTGAGCCATCGTCGGTTGGGAACCGAATCCGAAGATTCTCTACCTCCAAAACAGGTGTGCCAGACTGAGTCATTGAATGTCACCTTCCACGGGGTCATTGTTGGCCGGATCAAAGGTGTCTCGGAGTCCAACACCCAGAAACGTTAGTCCCAGAACAGTAATAACAATCGAAATACCCGGGAAAAAGCTCATCCACGAATTAATAAGTATATATGTTTGACCATCTGAAATCATCGTTCCCCATGTTACAGTCGGCGGTTGTGCACCGAGGCCAAGATATGAGAGCGATGCCTCAACGAGAATAGCAAAAGCGAATGTGATGGTGATCTGTACAATCAGGGTGGGGAGAATATTTGGCAAGATTTCTTTGTACATCAAGCGCCAACTTCGTTCACCGTATGCAACAGCCGCAGTAATATACTCTTCTTCCACAACAGAAAGTACGCTTCCACGCGTAATTCGAATCAGTATAGGAGTATACGCAATGCCGAGAGCAATCGTTGTTGATTGTAGTCCTGAGCCAATAATTGCGATAACGACCAAGGCTAGTAGAATACTTGGAAATGCAAGGAGAATATCAACCGAGCGCATAACGGCTTCGTCAACGTATCCCCGGAAGTAGCCTGCGATTAGACCCAGTGGGACCCCAAGAATAGTTGCGAGGCCTACAGATACGGTCGCAACCTGTAGGCTCGGCTGTGCACCGACAATGGTTCGCGAGAGTACATCTCTTCCTTGGTGATCTGTTCCGAATGGATATTCTAGACTCGGCGATGAGTGGCGAACAGCTGCTTCCGTTGCTGTTGGGTCGCGGGGTGCAATAAGTGATCCAAATAACGCGACAAAAATATATAGAACAACGATTGCTACACCAATCACTCCTAACTTGTGATTCCGAAACCGCTCGAATGCGATAAGATATTTACTCTTCGATTCGACATCGTTATTGATTCTTGAGCTTGAAGCACTTTGGGTCATTTTTAGTATTTTATTTTAGGATTTAGGTATGCGTACAGCAAGTCTACAACTAAATTCGCTATGATAAACGTTGTAGCAAGTATAAGAAGTGTCATTTGGATTACCGGATAGTCACGACTCTCGATTGAAGATAACATTAGTCTTCCAATTCCGTCGTAAGCAAAAACCTCTTCAATTACGACGACTCCCCCCAGAAGAAATCCGACCTGTAAACCAACCATCGTCACATACGGGATGAGTGCATTTTTCAATGCATACTTCCAGACAATCCGGCGTCTGGGGTGCCCGTATGCATTTGCCGTCAGTATATACTCACTATTCATGACGTTGATCATCTCTGACCGCAGGTATCGGGTAAGGATTGCTGCAGTGATAACACCGAGAGAAAGTGACGGAAGAACGAGATGACGTACATTCTCCACTGGGTTTGTAGTAAACGAAACAGATCCAGAAGCTGGGAATACTCCGATATACCTGGCGAAAATAAGACTTAGAATAATCCCGAACCAGAAACTCGGAACGGCAATCCCAGTCTGGGAGAGTAAAATAATTGCACTATCTTTCCTTGACCCAGAGTTGACTGCTGCGATAACTCCAAGTGGTAATGAAAAAACAAGAGCAATTATTAAAGCGGACGTAGCTAGTTGGAGAGATTCTGGTACACGAGCTACAACTATATTAAAAACGGGTTGATCGTTGACGAAACTTGAACCCCAGTTTCCAGAGAAAATCCCTACAAACCAGTCAAGAAATTGAATGTAAAGTGGATCATTTAGTCCCATCTCGTTACGGAGTTGCTCCACTACTTCCTCATCCGCAAACCCGCCTAACCGCAATCTCGCAGGGTCAGCCGGGATAAGTTGTAAAACTAAAAAGATGAATATCGAGGCCCCGAACAGTGTAAGAGCTCCTGTAAATAACCGTTTTATTGCATACTCTTTCCAACCCATACCAGTTACTTAGTGTTTATAACACAATATTGGCTACTTCTTTGCAACCTGTACCTCCATCGTAGTTCTACCAGTACATATCTAATTATTTAGCTCAAACTTAATCTTTTCGAAAGACCACCATATTCGCATATCCGGTAGTTTTTCGACTGTCTCTTGAAACTCGACTTCCTGTTCTAGATCAGCTTCATTGTTCCGTGGCCGTGCCGTCCAGTCGGACAGTTCGGATCACCCCACGAGTGACCGATCAAAGCTCGACAGGAACCCGCTCGCCGGTCTCGGCGGACTTGTAGGCGGCCTCAACAACAGCTGTTGCCCTGTATGCGTCCAGCGGGGTAGCTGGAGGCGCTGCTTTCCCATTGATACTGTCGAGGAAGGCTTCGGCCTTATTCCGTCCAGTTTGCTGGTCGAGCAACGGTTTGTACGTGCCGTCGTCTCCGTCGACGAGCGTGAGGTCGCGATCACCCCAACCGCGACCGTTGATAATTGCGGCACCGTCGTCATCCCAGAAGTGATGGGTCTCACGGACAGCTTGAGCATCACCAAATAACGATAACGCCACGATGGTGCCCGACTCACACTCGATACGCAACTGGGCAGTGTGGTCGATATTGGGCCGTTCGAACGCTACTGTGGCGTTTACCGCTACCGGTTCGATGCCTGTTGTCCAGAGGACGGCGTCGACGACGTGCCTACCCGTATCACAGAGGAATCCCCCGCCGCTGAGGGTAGGATTCATTCGCCAGCTTCCCTCGAATACCCCGGTCCAGTTTTGAGTAATTTCGGCGGTAACGAATCGAACGTCCCGGTCCCCCTCGCTATATCGTTTACGAGCGCGCTGGAACGACCGGTCGAGATGGCGCTGATAGCCGACCATCAGTACCTGCGAGGAGTCTGCAACCCGCTCCCCAAGTTCCTTTGCTCTGGTGGCCGAGAGTACCAGTGGCTTCTCACAGAGCACATGTAAGCCTTCATCTAGTGCTGCAGTAATCTGCTCGTCGTGGAGCGCGTGGGGCGTCGTGATAACTACTCCATCAAGATTGGTCTCAGCGAGCATCGTCTCGTAGTCACTGAACTGTGCGTCGGCGTCAACTCCGAGCTCCTTGCCTGCAGTCGTGAGTGTTTCATTGTTGACATCTGTCACTGCAGTAATAGTTGCGTCAAAGAGAGGACGAAACTGGCTGCCAATGATTTGGCCCAGCGCTCCAGCCCCAATAATGCCGATACGCAAGGGTTCATTCCTGTCTTTTTCGAGTTCCATTCCTGGCTGTAAGATACAGAACACTCTAATTAAAGTTACCGATGTGCGTAATATCTACACAAATTTCCTTATACTGATTGGTGTGACTCGTTCCCAGGGGGAGACTGCGTCCCCCAGGCAGACGGCCACGTGCCGTCGACGCAATGCTGAAGACGGTGGGTACAACGCATGAAACACCGATAGTTGTGACGTGGTGATGAATATAATCACTCTCAGATTTGAATAGACTCCGTCGTGGAGTGAACAAAGAGGTGGTCAGTTTCGGTCATAAGATCATCGAGCTGTTTTTATGAGTGTCTTTGACCCATAAAAAGAGTTTGTAGATAGCTTCTTTCATACTCCGTACCGAACTTTTGTAAGGTACTGAGGGCTTCGCGTGACGTCACTGTGATGATGAACGTGGTTTGAACCTGTCTAGTTCGTGTGTGAACGATACAAACTCCGTAATCGGCGTCATCAGTCTCTGTTACCGCTACCTCACGCTCCTTGTTCAACGTGCAAAGCTGAGTAAACTTTATTGAATACCTCCCCTTTTGAGTAAGAGTATATGAAAGTAGGCGTTTTCACAGTGCCATTCCGTGATCGAGCACTCGAAGAAACACTCTCGTATCTTGATGATATCGGTGTGGACGCGGTTGAGCTGGGATGTGGTGGATTCATCGGCGACGACCATCTTGACCCGTCGGAGTATCTTGACGACGAGGGTACACAGGTGGAACTACTCGACCTGATTGCGGCATACGACATGGAAATCAGCGCACTTGCCACTCACAACAATCCGATCCATCCTGACGATCAGCGGGCAGAGCGAGCCGACGCACAGCTCCGGGAGGCAATCCGGCTTGCTGCAGCACTTGACGTGAATACGGTAACTGGATTTTCGGGGCTCCCAGGCGGTGCTCCCGGCGACTCCACCCCCAACTGGATCACCGCGCCGTGGCCTACGGAGCACGCCGAGGCACTGGAGTACCAGTGGGAAGACGTCGCGATTCCCTACTGGCAGGAGCTTGCCCCATTCGCGGATGAGCATGGCGTCGACGTGGCGATTGAGATGCACCCCAATATGCTGGTCTACGAACCGGAAGGACTTGTTCGGCTCCGCGAGGCAACAAACGGACGAATCGGGGCGAATTTCGACCCCTCGCACCTCTACTGGCAGGGTATCGATGTGACTAGAGCTATTAGATACCTCGGCGAGCACGACGCCATTCACCACGTCCACGCCAAAGACACGTTCGTATATGATTACAATGCGGGGCTGAAAGGAGTCCTTGATACTGCATCTTATACCGACGTGTCGGACCGTTCGTGGCTGTTCCGCTCTGTTGGGTACGGTCATGGAGAGGACCACTGGAAAGACGTCGTGTCCACGCTCCGGATGGTTGGGTACGATGGTGCTCTCTCCATCGAACATGAAGACTCCCTGACCTCCCCCACTGAGGGGCTGGAGAAAGCCGTCGATTTACTTCACCGAGCCGTCTTCGAAACTACTCAAAGTGGCACGTACGGGACGGAGTGATCTGACGATTACACTCATGATTCGGTAGTTCGCGAACAGCGTAATCGGTGAGATTGAATCGCCGATTTGACTACGAGAAACTGTCTGGATCTGAATGCATTTGCGTACCCCGATCCAGAGAGTCATCTTTCGGCATCGGACGTGAAAGACATAGCGGAAAAAGTCATTACTGCGCTCCCCTTGTCGGGTGTCGAGGGAGGGCCACCCGACACCGACGCCATCTGGCTCGCCGTCATTCTCGGCTGCACCAGTTAGACTTCGATCTGGGAAACTGCAAGGAAACCATGTGAGGACACTGTTTTTGACCTGATTGCGTATACCCGATCGACACGGCGTACGTTGCATTGATCTTCTATTTGCTGACAGTGACTTCTACAACGAGCGTGTCATCTGCCGTTCTCGTGAGATTGCCACGACAGTCGTCCACGTTCGAAGAAAGGTGAGGGCGAGAAGGGGAAACTTGACGTGCACAGGTTATATATCACGACCATTCATCAGGGTGATAAAGATTATACTCTTGTGCAATAATCTGGAAACATGAGTCACAAAACCTCAAATATTGAGGGCCCTACACAAAAAGTGATTAGGAAATTAGCTGAACAGAGCAATATTGTCTTAACCGATGAAGAGGTGGAGATGTACCACAACATTGTTCAGAACAAGACAGGAGTCCTTGAGAAGTTAGAAGATCTCAGGCACCTGGTAGAAGATTCGATGATAGCCACAGAAGCGGAAACTCGGGAATATCGAGATCCAGAATTAGATAAGTACAACAGTTGGATATCACGATGTAGCGTCAAGGGAGAATCTACTGGGATACTCGACGAGTATGATCTTGCTATTAAGGATAACATTGCGGTAGCAGGTGTGCCAATGACATGTTCCTCCAAAGCGTTGGAAGATTACATTCCACAACAAGATGCATTTGTAGTTAAAAAACTGCTCCAAGAAGGTGGAACTATTGTTGGAAAAGCGAATATGGATGAAATGGCTGTGACCGGTACGGGTGAAGCCACAATAAAGGGGAGAATTTCTAACCCCCATGATTCAGAGTATCTGGCTGGCGGCTCGTCAGGGGGATGTGCAGTTGCCATTGCTAACGAGGAAGTGGAAATGGCTCTTGGAACGGATCAGGCAGGTTCCGCGCGGATCCCTGCTGCATGGTGTGGATGTGTGGGAATGAAACCGACATTTGGCTTAATTTCATACCGGGGTGCAGTTCCATTGGGATATTCCTTTGATCATATTGGGCCGATGGGAAGAACTGTTGAAGACATTGCCCGCTTGCTAACAGCAATAAAAGCGGAGGATAAATTTGACCCCAGACAGCGTTCTACTGATGAGAAAGACTATCTCAATGAAATAAACGATCTCACGACAGAGCAAATAACTATTGGCGTTCTCGAAGAAGGGTTATACTCAAAACATACCAGTGAAGATGTGGAAAATACGATCCATCGGACACTCGAAAAGATTCGTAATGAAGGTGCAGATATCGAAGAAGTTAGTATCCCTCTCCACAACGACGCGCCGACTATCGGATTTGCACTCGAAATAGAAGCAACAGCAGCAATGTGGGAAAGTGAGGGTATGGGTAAATTCACGGAAGGCTGGTATGATACTCAGTTTGGAGACAAATTTGCCAAGGTGAGACGAACGTCGTTCGGCGAATTTGGAGCCACAGTTCAGTATATGATGATGTTGGGGATGTATCTTCGAGAACAAACACAGAGTCGGTACTACGCGCTCGCGAATAATCTACGATATTCGTTGAAAGATGCCTACGATGAAATATTAAAAAAAGTGGATGTGCTTGTTCTTCCTACGACACCGATGTTACCGTTTGAGAAAAGGCCGATCGAGTCACAAAGAGATTTAATTGATCGAACGCAGGGTAAAGTCGGTCGAATACGAAATACGATCCCATTTAATCTTACTGGACATCCAGTAATAAGTATTCCAGTTGGTGATGTCGATGGACTTCCTGTCGGAATGTCGATCGTTGGCTCTCATTTCTCTGAAAAGGAACTCCTTCAGATCGCAAAGAGCATTCAAACATACACCAATCGAAAATACTGATGTATGAAAAATAAAAAAGATAAACAGACGGACGTGCGTGATATTGAAGAGGAGATATGTCAGTATTCCCCTGACAACGGTAGAACGTTTAAAGCAACAAATAGTGATGCCGAGTTTATTGCTGATGGGGAAAATTGGCACATGCTCAGGACTGACGATCAAGTAACTCATAAGCCGTTCCGAACGCGGCAACGACTGATGGGATATGAGGCCGGCTTTACGAAACCAGTATTCCATTGGACGTTCGATGGAGGTTTATCAAACAGTTACGAACATCGAGAGATATTTAACAAACTGGATCTGACCCCGACACTCGCCGTTTCGCCAGGCAGGATGGACAGTGATGATACGATGAGCTGGCAGCAGTTACGTGAATTACAGAACAAGTATGAATGGGGAGTATCAAATCATGGACATAATCACAAGAGGTTTGATGAAATTGGTCCAGAGAAACAAACAAATGAGATAGCGGAGGCGATTACCGCATTTCAGCGTCACGGAGTAAAGCATAGCCATTATATGTACCCATGGGGGATGGCTGGAGGTAAAGTTGGACGATCAGTCGTATCAGAGTACTACCCCTTTGCTTGGGGAACTATCCACGCACCGGATACGTCTGGAATCGTTGACGTCTCTTCCCCGTACCGATTACCTCGCACACTTGTGGAGAAAACTGACCGGGATGAGATTACAGCCGCCATTGACAGAGCGATTAATAACAGTACAGGCATGGTACTGTTTGGACATAATATTGTTGATGATAAATCAGTAGACGACCAAGGGTTTGAGACTGACATCGATTTCATCGGTGAGATTACCGAATACGTTCGAGAGAATGGAGGGGAATGGGTAAATGACATTGAAGATGTGATTCGGTATTCGAAAACACCAGTCCGTATCGGTGCAGGTAGTGAACCAGTTCGCATTGATAAGATTAGCACAGGTCGTCTGACTGCTGACTCTATTGTCCCGCTTGAACCAGAAGCTCGCGTATTTGTATCCAGAACCCAGACAGTTCCCCCACAGGAATCAACGAAACTTCAGTTGCAAGAAACAGAGTACATTGATACATTACAGTTCGATGAAACACGAAATGCTGTTCAAATATCCCAAGCGGGAACGTATTCGGTAATGGTAAATGTACATATAGATCCGACAAGTTCTGACGGTACGTTCGAAATCAAATTGCTAAGAGACGGTCAGATTGACGCTCGGTCTACTGTTGCAATCTCCGGCTCTGAGCAGGTAATTTCTGGAGAGCTCCATTCTCATTCACAAGTAGACTCACCAGTAACGCTCCATGTAGAACTAGAGCACTGTTCAACAGGTTCGATTCGTACTGTAGCTGGAAATGAGAACAGTTTCTTTTCAATCTCTAGAATTGCGTAGCGACCATTTGGGTGCTGGAAACGGGCCACTGCGCTCAAGATTGTTCACTTGTGAACTACTGTTGCCAGGTACGGATCATCTGTTCGTGCAACCTCTGAATCAAACATCTGTCCACAACTAGGACAACAGAATAATCTAGTTTCGAACTCTTCTGGTACGTCGTTATGTATTGCAACCTCCGAAATTGGATACTTATTGATGACGGTATTCGATTTCCAGTCCGGTTCCATGTAACAAATCACCTCATCACATCGTTCACAACAGAGACAGAGACCTTCTTCATGCGCTAGTACTGATATATGTGGGCCAAAGCGAAGAGTAGTCTCAGTACACTCTTCTGTTGGTAACACAGGCTCGAAATCATCCTGGGCTCTGTTTTCGCGTACACGTTCTCGATGTGATTCGATAGCTGGACGTTCTGGCGTTTTCCCCTCCTCTGTGATGGGTATCCCGTATAATTTTTCTGCAGTATCGGGTGTGATAAACCCTTGATTCAGGTCTCTGAGAATTCGCTCTGGCTCTCTATTCAATGGGTCTCCGAAACCGCCGCTGCCAGGAGCGCGTATATAAAATGCGTCATTGTCTTCGATAGAATAGGTACCCCAATCTAGTTCCCTGCTATCATCCGCTGGGTCAGGGAATGAAATTTCACTCCCAACGTTACTATCTTTAACTAACGAGTATTTGACGGTTGGTCCAGGCTGCCCACCGAATATACCAAGCGAAGGGGGCACATCTATCCCTCTTCCGGTAACTCGAGCCTCAATTTTATTCACATCCGAATCTGGGACAGGAGTAATGGCAAACTCATGACCAAGCCCTCCTCTATTATCTCCGGCCCCTCCCGAATCCGAACTCAGTCTTCGTCCGAGAAATAACAGTGGGAGATCACTCTCGTGTCGCTCAACATTTGCCCACCGTGTTACGAGATTGGGAACCTCACCCCCCAGTGTGACACCGTCATCATTATACTTCCCCCCGCCAGCACCTGCAAATGTATCAGATATCATTCCAGAGCTGGTCGAAGAGTCAGAGACAATTTTTAGACCGATTCCACAGTGTGCACCATGCCAGACAGCAGTTGTTCGGTCAATAAATTCATCTTCAGATCCTTGAAGCTTGGATATCGCAAGCGTAGAAAGACTGTTACAAACTTGGATAGTTGCAACCGTGGCAATTGAAACAGGCGCAGGCTTTTGTGCATTCACCAAACTACCCTTGGGAGCAGTGACGGTAACCTGATCGAGAATGCCATCGTTCCAAACCATATCGTGACACATTAGTGGAAAGATTGGGGCCGCAACGCCGCCAAGAGCCCCTGTATCGGTACAGTTGATTCCTATGCCACTTTGACGATCTGTTCCAGAAAAATCGAATTCGAGAGAGTCGCCCTCTTTTCGAAGCGTGAGTTTGACCTTGTATATCTCATCTTCAGGGGGTGATTCGATGTACTGGCGTTGTTGAAACTCTCCATCAGGGAGGTTACGTAAGCGTTGACGGAACTGGTTCTGTGACCGTGAAACCAGTTCTGATCCAACCTGTTCTACGACTTCTGGCCCGTACTGATCCATCATTGCTTGCATCCGATCTACCGCGACGTTATTTGCTGCAATCTGAGATCGAATATCAAGTTCCACCCGTTCGGGCTCTCGACTCATGTTCAGGATGGTCTCTAGTATATCATCTCGGATTTCACCTTGGTCAGCAAGTTTGACACCTGGTGTCTGAAATCCTTCATGATACACGGACCTAGCACTCGGTGGGAATCCACCAGGATCGATTGCACCGAGATCAGCCACATGAACAAAATTTGCAGCAAAGCCCCGTAGTTTTCCTTGACTGTATACTGGGGTGATGATGTACACATCAGGTGGATGAAGAGCTGCAGTGTATGGATCGTTCAACAAAAATATATCACCTTCGTGAATATTCCCCTCGAACGTTTCAATAATCGCTTTGGTAGCTTCCGACGCACCAACATAGTGATGAAGAAATCCTACTCCGCCAGTCAGTAGGCTACCGTCTCGGTTGTACAGTGCGACCATTAGGTCGTGTCCTTCATTAGTAGTTGCAGAACCGGAGACACGCTTGAGTGCTTCTACTGCTTCCTCAGTAACCTGTGACATCCGGTGTTTGATGATCTTGAACGTGACTGGATCAATCTCACTCGAAGAATTACCAATATGACCATTCATTGTTGTTGTATTATTACGCCTATTCAATTATAACGAGTAGTATATATAGAAGTGTCGGTTATAGCGTTTAAGTTACGAATTATGTAACGATGTCAGTATGGCGGTGGTATAGAAGTCTTCACAGGTCCTCGACTGTCAGATCTTGCGGATCCAGTTGAGTGATCTTCAGGAATTAGAACCGAACGTTCGCTAGTCCCTATGTTGCTGATGATGTCCCCGCAAGCTGAAATCCGTAGAATTAGACCTTGTGTCGTGTTCTGAACCATCGCCTGTCAGTATAATAAAAACACGTTGTAGGTCTGTGTCTATTTCCGTGACGGAGAACGGTCTCGGTGTGGTATATCTGCCGACACTTACCAAGATATTTTAAATTATGGCGAAATCATTACCAGATTATAGTTAATTGTAGAAGATAGAATAAAGGTTAATTATATACGGAATAATACTGTACAGTGTCCTATGAACGCTGACTACGCAATAATTGGTGGAGGAATTGCAGGTGCTAGTGTTGCATACCATTTAGGAAAAATATCTGATAAGAAAATAGTACTTTTCGAACGACAGTCGTTAGCTTCTGAGACGACATACTGCTCAATGGGAAACTTGGGTCCAACGGGTAGTGATAAAATCCGAGAGATGAAAGAGTATGGGTTACAGCTGTACAATAAATTCTTTAATAACTCTGTAACAAATTCAACGTTTGAACTGACCGGATCAATCAAAGTTGCTACCTCGGAAGAAAGTGCTAACCAATTACTCAAGGAAACTGATGGCTCAGCAGATGATCCACTTGAGGCAGAAAGTACGGTGACACAGTACTTCCCAGAAGATACTTTTAGAGAAAAGGCGATTATCCCGTATCTCAATCCGAGCGATGTCACGGCAACAAAATACCGGCCGAACAATGGATTCACAACACCATCGGAGGTAACACATGAGTTTATCAAGCGAGCAGAAAATTGTGGTGTGGAAATCCGACAGAATTCCGAAGTACAACAAATTAACACAAAGAACGGCGAAGTGAATTCATTGGTTGTAGATGGTGAACAGATCAAGGTAGACGCTGTTGTTAGTGCAGCTGGTCCCTGGAACACAGCTATTGCTGATTCCGTCGGAGTAGATCTCCCCGTCCGAAATGAAAGAGCTCCCGTTATCCGACTTGACCCAGACGAGGGCATCTCCTATTCATTCCCTTATACGTACCATCAGGATACTGGAATCTGGTTCCGAGGGAGTTTGGACGGATCAGTGCATATTGGCTACCACAATAGGAACGTGCAATACGAGGATCTGACCAGGATTAATCCGGAGAAGATCAACGAGACTGTATCAAACGAATTCATTGATAAGGCTCTATCAGTGGTAGCAAAACTGTATCCATTTCTATCGGATGCAGATATCGTCGATGAATGGGTCGCTGTCGGTTCGCGAACCCCCGATCATAAACCAATAATTGGACGAACAGGTATCCGAGGGTTCTCAATCATTTCGTTTCACTCGCAAGGAATTCAATTAGCTCCCGCAGCTGGGAAAATCATTGCACAGCAGTTGATTGAAAACAATCAAACAGAGTATTACCCGTCTGTTTCAATCACACGATTTGACAACTACACCGACAGCTTTGATAGATAGAATTATCCGCAATTATGCAAACGACTAACGGCTAGATTCATACGGACCGTTGTACGCAATTTCGGTCTGTCGCCACCCAGAATGTGGCGACGACCGGTACACAGTTACAACGGTCCGTATCAGTACCGAACGTTGTGAGGTACTGATACTGCACCGCAACCGCAACTGAACGCTGCTGCTGGCGTCTCCGAGAGAAAAACATTACCGAACAGACGACAACTGGCGGATGATGTCGATGACATAGGCACGGAACGGAGTGGTGCCACCTTTGAACTTGGGTCAAAGATGGGAGAGGATATCGTTCCTCATACTGCCGGCTGTAATAACTTGAAGAATTGTGACACCCCGGGGTTTCGCATATTGTAACGAATTTACAGCCGGCAGTATCAAGTAGGAACCTTCGCAATGTTCTCAAAGTGTTGATATCCAGATTCTGCCGGCGGTCGTGCCAACGAGAAGCTTATAGATCTCCTCTGGCTCGATATCTCCATTTTCGGTGATGCCAAACGCTCCGGTGAGCACGTTGACAAGAAAGTGAAGAAGCTGGTCCTCGTGGATTCGGGTGTCTGCTTGATGTTGTTGTTTGGTCACATTTCAGCAAGCGGAGCTGTTCAACTAACGAGCTTCGAGAGCGGTTCGTTTGCGGTTGTCAGTACCAAACTTTCTGAGGTACTGAGATGTGACACACGCGACAGCTATTTGATATTCCCACTACTCATCTTTAGAAGCGATGGCTTCGATCTTGACATCGACATCTTTTAAGATCTTTGAGACTTCGACCACGGATCGTGCCGGCATATCCTGACCGAAGTGTGCTTGGTAAGTAGTATTCATCGTTTCAAAATCGTTTAGATCTGTAAGGTAGACTGTGGTTTTGATCACATCATCCATACGTAGACCAGTTTGCTGTAAAATCTGTTCAATATTGAAGAGACATTGCCGAGTTTGCTCTTCAATTGATGCATCTAGGAGTATAGTCCCGTCATTTTTCATCGGAACTTGCCCAGCGGTAAAGACTAAGTTTTCAGTCTGGAACGCTTGACTGTAATCTTCTGGTGCTACTGGGACATCGGGATTATGGATTAGTTCACTCATCTTGTGCTGTTAGTTCTGGTGTGTTGGTATATTTTCTACGCCAGTTCTCTGTATCCGCGACCTGATTAAATGTATACAACCGAATACGGTTAAAATTATAGTATTGGTTATCAAATTGGGAAGCAACGTCTTTAACGAGTTGATCAGGAATATAATGTCCCTTGTGTTTAAAAAATTCAACTAGAAATCCAAGCACACCCGTCGTTTTCTGAAGAAACTGAAACGGTTCCGCCACTCCCCATTCTTTAGCATAAGTAATCAATCGACGATAATAAACGACTCCAGGAATCCCTACTTCGATCGGTAATCCAATTCCACTGTCTCGCACCGATTCAGTCCATGAAATCACAGTATCCGCCTCCAGGCAAATTTGTGTGACAATATACGTAGCAAGCGGTTGTTTCTTTTTCAGCGACTCCATGAGCGTCTTTTCACTCAATTTACTGTGCCCAGACGGATGCCCGGCTATCCCTACCTCATCAAATGAATAGCCAAGTTCATTGAGAGCAGTGAGTAATTCATATGCAGAGGAAAACTCTCCTACTGGAGAGTCACAATCACCTCCGACAACGAGAATATCAGAAACTCCCGCGGAAGTTAATTGATCTGCAATCTGTCCTAATTCCTCGTAATCTTCTATAAATCGCGCAACCAGGTTCGGAACTGGGTGGTAGTCGTTTTCCACAGCCGAGACAGTCTTTTTTAGCGTTGGATCAATGCCGAATCGTTCCGGGGTGCCAACGCCAACACGTCCTTCAGCCGGGAGGCGTGAAATGACGTCTTCAAACTCAGGGGAAGGAATTACATCAAACGTTACATCTGATAACATACTCGAAACTTCGCCTTCTGAACTAGAGGAAACACTTGTCCCAGACATATCTATTTATTGTACTCTTTTCACTTGTATATTTGGGGTAATGATAACTTTTGAACCATACAGACACCTCAAATTTTATCTGCAACCGGGTATAGAGTTACAAGTGTCGATTATTAGTGACACTTGTCTGTGAAGCGTCATAACTACAGTTAAACTCTACAGCTGTACATCAGATTTTGCTACAACAGACCCGGAATAATCAGTACGGTAGTTTCATCTCCACGCCACAACTAGCAGTGTTCCACGCCTTGTAACCTAATGTTGATTAGCTCTGGCGGTAACGGTTCACAATAATCAGTATCAGAAGTTCAACTGGGCTTCATGTAGATCGGTATTTGACTGCCATGGATGGGTACTGTAATTTTCAACATCAGTTGCAAACGCTGTAATATCATCTGGATGACAAACGACGCACCGGATTGGATCATCTACCATCATTTCTTGGACATTTGCAAGGATGCTTTGACGGGTGTCAAAATCTGCTTCGGCCAGTGCGTCGTCCCAGCGACTGTAGATTTCTTCTGCATTTTCGTACACATAATTAAAGAATCCGGGATTCTCCGCTTGGTAGTCCCAGAATCCCCGCAGTGCATATGGAGCAGGTGCGCCGGGGAGATCTTCTACAGATATATCAAACCGACCCGCCCACAGATACTCGTCACTCCATGTTGCTTCCTCGTACTCCTGATGATCCACATCGAATCCTGCATTCCGTAAATCTTCTGCAGCAAGTTCTCCGATCTGCTGTAATGCAGGTCGGTCGGAAGGTGCAACTAATGTAACCTCCGGTTCGTCAAAGCCTGCTTCGTTGAGCAGTGCTTCTGCTGTGTCAGGATCTGCACTCATTGAGTGTGGATTGTAATCGATATGCCATGGGCTTTCCTCGGGGAAATAATTCTGTGTCGGTGTTGCCCTTCCATCGTAGATAATTTCCACCATTTCCTCTCTGTCGATAGCTTCGGAGATTGCTTCTCTGACCTCCCGATTGGTCGTTGGGAAATCTTCTCCACGGTTTTCTTCTGTTTCCTCGGTTGGATTAATCACCAATCCAGTAATCTCAAACGAACTGACAGTGCTGACGGTCGAATCATTATCAGCTTCAACAACGCTTACAAGATCAACTGGCACATCTAGAAGAAGATCTACGTCGCCTTCCGTGAGTTCTGTTACGCGGGTTGATCCGTCAGGAATCGGCCGGAAAGTAATCTCATCTATATGTGGAATATCATCTCGCCAGTAGTCATCAAATGATCTAAAGGTGAGGTGTGAATCACCTTCCCATTCTTCAAACACGTATGGTCCAGTTGCGACCGGCTCTGCACTCATGTTCATATCATCATCAATGGCATCGGGACAGTACACTGGGAAACCATGCCATCCTGCCATGAATGCATCCCAGCTGTAAACCGGGCTCTCAAACTCAATCACGACAGTTTTCTCATCCTCGTCGTACCACTCCGCTTGATCCATCCACGGTTCAATTCGGGGTGTAAACGAAGATGGATCCGCGACGTGTTCGATATTCCAAACGACATCTTCTGCCAGGAGTTCACGTTCGTACGGAGGGTGGAACATAATGTCATCATATATTGTAAGCACCCAGCGCTGGCCGTCGTCTTCAACCGTAGTGTCTGAAACAAATCCCGGCTGAACTTCCCCATTGTGGTCAACCCGATAAAAAAAATCGGTGTTGAGATACGTTGCAAGCTGATCAAACGGCCCGCCCTGAGTAAATCCGCTCAAATCCTGGAACGAAGTTGGGACTGCCACATCAAGCGTATTCTCCCCGGTTTCAGAATCGAAAAGCCCTGAACAGCCAGCGACACTACCCATACCCACAGTCGTAGCTAGTGCTGCAAACGACCGACGTGATATTTGATTGGTCTCGATACTGTCACTCTGTGAGTTTGAATGATCTTCTATCACGACAGAACAAATTGTACGCAAGCATTTATATTTTATCGATAATAGTGCCTATACGTTTTATTACTCGTCGTAAAACGGCACAAATAGAGGTTAATCTGGTGAATCGGCATACATGAGTTGATACTGGTGGGTTACGGCTTGCTTGAGGTAATATAATGACAATAGCTGACATTCAATGAGTGATTCACAGAGACATCAAGGCGGATGCCCCGGGGCTCGATTTCCGTGATGACGAGACGGTCCTCGTCTCGAGCCACTTAACCCCGAGGCAGTTGACGGTTGATCAGCACCAATCGCCAACTGATCTGCGAAGTGGTAGACGAATGTTCCCATCCAGAGACACCAGTACCAGCTGTCAGCTGCGGTTGCGGTGCGGTATCAGTACCGAACCTGTGAGGTGCTGACACTGGGGTATTTAGTATTGGTAGACAAACTGCTGTATGACCATTCGGATTTATGCGCTCTTTGGCACTTATAAAGCCATCCATCCACAAAGTGGTCTAATGCTTCTTTCCCGCCGCTCATTGCAGGCTCAAGATAAGAGCCAGTCGTCTAACTAATTACCTGTCCCGGGAGATACAGACTGTAGCAAACTGGCAAGCGGAACATCTTGTTTCCTACTTTAGATATTTAAGACAAAATCTATCGATTTTATTTCCCATGGTGGCAGTAACTACCACTCGTTATTCCAATATTTACTATTTTCTCAATATTGAATAATATAATACATTAATATCGAGGAAAAGAAAATATCTTGTTATTATACCTCCCTAAAATAGAAATCTACAAGGGTTACAAGATATATTAATTATACTAGTTCACAAACTCTGACCAGTTCGAAACTACAATTTTATTATTGATTTTCCACTATCTCACCGAGACACTTTGAAACAGTCGTCTACAATCCATTTTCCCGATTGAACGTGTAGCTGTGGTCTTTTCATACTGCCGGCTGTAACAACTTGAAGAAGTGCGACACCCCGGGCTGTCGCATATTGTAACGAATGTACAGCCGGCAGTATCAGCTCATGTTGTGTTATTATGGGAGGTGGAAAATAGCACCACGATCTTGCAGGGCGCTTTGCGGTCGAACCTAGTTTCAGGCTGATTGAACCTAACTGACCGGGTCATCCTATTGCTCATATCAGGTATTTTCTGTTCTGAAGGTATTAGCTGTAACACCGTTGATCAGACGATAGAACCACACGACAGTGCTACGGGCGAGGTGGATTTCTCTCATCGCACAGATCTGAACCCACTCTTGATGGACTACCACTACCTACTCGCCACCGTTGGCGGCTCTTTGAACACGGTGCTTGGTCCCTAAATCGGCTGCATACCTATTCTGGAAAAGGGCCGGCCGGAGACAGATGCTGCAGGCTGGAAAATCAGTCAGATATCTGCCAGGAATATTCCTGCAACGGTCGTCCTCCAAAATGGCATTACATATCTAGTCTTGTAATGACTCTCACTTTAACATCCCTGTCTAGAGATTCATTCCTTCCTTACGCAGCCTCTACCGTGAACCGGTTCGGACATATACCGTGGTCGCCACGACCGGGGAAATGACAGACCGAAAGTAGTTATACTGGTCCATATGAGTAGATCTCTTCGTTGGTAATACAACATTAAAGCGGGTGGATTGTTTGGTGAGCCACGATGTCAGATTGACAAGTCGTTACAGAGCTACTGCTGTAATGGTTCTCTCATACGCGCTCCGTTTTACTGTTACTCCTGATACGTCAGTATCACAGCTGCCAGAACACAACCCGGGACTGATACTGCCGGCTGTAATAACTTGAAGAATTGCGACACCGGGGGTCGAATATTTCCACGAATGTATAGCCACCACTATACGGGTCTGTGAGTCCTTTCAAGCGCCTGGTTATTTCCAGCGAACCCTTTATCAGAGGGAAGTCAGCACAGTGATCCGAGGATGTCAACTGTCCAAAAACCGATCCATCCGGCCCGGTACTGTTCATCACAACTAACTGTGTCAACCGTAGCGTGAAGAAAATGGCCAACTATGTGTAATGTGGGTGTTGCCGGATTCCTGACCGGTGGCCAAGAAAGCAAGCCAGCAGGGATTTATCATTAGAGAGTACAATCGACACATTATGTTTCTGAAACGAAAAGGGTAGATATTTCAACTAACATATGATAAAGTAATGTCACCTCGTTTTATTATGTGGTTGGGATACTCAGATATAATCTTCCCAATGTAGGAATGTTGCATGTCAGGTCGTTACTGGTTACCGGAGTGGTGGACGTAGCTGTTTTGTTCTGATGTGTATAACAGTCCATGGTGTGGAATGTTTATTTACCCGACTATTCGGTCAGTTTTGAGAGAATAACGGCCTGTAATCCATAGACCCTCCAAGCAACTACAATGGGGTCACTGTTTTTTCCTGCTCAGCAGCGCAGTACCTTTTACCAAACCCACGTATTTACCTCCTTCTGATTGTGATACCCGATTGACTCAAATTTGGGATCGGGCCATACTTTCCTACATTGGGAATAGATTTAGTTTAAAATAGCTGTTTTTTATACTCATATATCTATATAATGTTAATATCTCTGCTAAGTGAGTGAAATTTATTTGTTGAGTCAAAAGACATCGTCCGGGTGAGTATTACTGGGTTTCTGTCGGCCGATAATTACCCATAATGGAAAATCCAACTCATACTCTGTATCTATGACTGCAGTCAGTCCCGCCTGCTATCGAAAATGTCAGGCTTGGTCGCACTCGTAGTCACACACAACTGTTTGAGAGGGGCAGTGTGATTTGGAGTGGCCACCGATCAAATTCCAGTAAAATACTACTGTGAGATATACGTCAGGGATTACAGCGGAGCTGACCTGCTCAATCGGCAGTATCATACTCAAAAAGCTACCTGACAACAGGCTCGTCACTACCGCTGATTGCGTGACTGATCCACTTCACCTGAGCCGACGGGAGAGTTGAGGGCAGATCCTTAGCGTCAAAAAATTCAACTTCGCCGTTCTCCGGGCCGACTGCAGTCGGTTGATCGTCTGTAAGCTGACACCGAAAGCAGGTCGTAATATAGTGAGCTGACTGTCCTGACCCCGGTGAGACGACCTGATTTTCCGGGCGGGAGTAGATACCTGTTACTCGATCAATATCGACAGGAGCCCCGATTTCAGCTTCGACAGAACACAGGAGCGCCCTCTCGATGGATTCGAACCGGTCGACAGTGCCTGTCGGAACCGTCCACTTTGTCGCCTGTCTGGACAGTGCTATCTCGTCACCGTCGACGATGACAGCCGCGACCCCCGGATGAATCTCCTCGGCCCACGGGTACGACGGTAAGTTCCAGGGATCGATATCCTCTCTGAACATGTCTGCAAGCGTTGAGATCGTGCGATCTGGCCGTCGAAAATCACCATGTGACCAGTGCGAAGGTGGTTTTTCTCCAATCAGTATACCGGTGAGACCGGCTCGATGTGCGCCGAGAATGTCGGTCTCGGGAGTGTCTCCAATCATTACAGCTGATTTCCCATCGTCGATTCCATCCAGTGCCATCTTAAACATATGCGGTTCGGGTTTCCCGATCACGGTCGGTTCGACGTCCGTAGCGGCTTCGACTGCCTGAACGATCGCCCCAGCTGCAGGTGCCGGGCCATCCGGTGTTGGATACGAACCGTCTGGATTCGTCCCGACGAACCTCGCTCCATCGTGAACGTGTCTTGTCGCCCGTTGGAGGTCCTCATATGTGGTCGTAGTACCTCCGCCGATGACGACTGCTTCGGGGGAAGTGTTCGTCGTCTCGATCCCCTCCGAACGGAGTTCAGCCCGTAATCCCTCGCTGCCGACGACAGCCACTGTTGATACTCCCTGGTGAGAGAGATACCGAGCCGTGGCCCACGCTGATGTAACGATTTCATCAACGCGCACCTCAAATCCGAGTTCGCGAAGACGGCCCGCGACGGAATGTCTCGTCGAGGAGGGATCATTTGTCAGAAATCGTACGTCGGCTTCACGTTCGTAGAGTCGCGTGATCGATGGGAGTGCTTCCGGGAGTGGCTCGTCGCCCACGTATACGACCCCATCGAGATCGAAGAGAAACGCATCGAACTGGTCAGCGATCATGTTATCTCAAAGGCACACGCCTAACTTATACGGACCGTTGTAAGCAATTTCGGTCTGTCGCCACCCCCGGTCGTGGCGACGACCGGTACACAGTTACAACGGTCCGTATTAGGTGCTTGTGTGGTCTTTGCCTGTCAGACAATTTCTGGAGTTGTTCGACAGCGTAGCTGATACTGCCGGCTGTACATTCGGTACAGTATTTGCCACCCCGGAGTGACAAGATCTGTGGCGTGGTTGTGGAGTTGTTCACGAACGACCGTCTCTGGACCGTCTTATCAGCGCTGCTTTGGGAGGCAGGGATACGACTGGGCACCCCCACTCGAGTTTCGAGCGAAAAGAGTTGCTACCGCTGCAGTGCCGTCGATAACTTCGCGTCGTTGTTCCTCGTAACTAAGGATAGTCAGATCCAGACACGCCCGCAGCAAGTCATTCGACCGGTAGCGGTAGCGATCATTCGAGGGGCCGATATCGACTTCATCACTCGACCGGAGGTGGTGTTCGTACACCAGGACACCCCCCGGGGCTAGCGCCTCCTTGATCGCTGGTAAGATGTCGAGTGCGGTATAGAAACTCACCGTAATCAGGTCATATGAGTCCGCTTCGAGGCCAAACTCGGGATCGGTGAGATCGGCCCGGATCCACTCGATGTCGACTCCCTGGTCGTCGGCGCGACGCTGGGCTCGCTTTAGCGCCTCGTCGGAGATGTCGACTGCTGTGACAGCGTATCCATGTTTGGCGAGAAAAATTGCGTTACGTCCGCTACCCGTTGCGATATCTAGTGCATCTCCCTCGGGCAGTGTTTCGATTCGCCGCTCAAGTTCTGGAATCGCATGCTCTGGGAATGTGACACCGTCGCCACTGTACTTCTCGTTCCAGCGCTCACGATCGCCGGTCATGTAAGCAGGTCCGTGAGAAACCCTATTAAATCTAGCTGTATCTTGTCTGTAGAGCAATTTCACACTCCACTGTTAAGAGACGTCTTCTTTGGGAGATTAGGAAAATCAGCGACTATACCTAACGGCATTCATACGATTATTTGACGAAATATTTTAGTATCATAATCAATCCTAGAAACCATTAAACATACATCTATTATATTTACACACTTCAATACATATGACATATAGATTGAGAACATTAATATGGCCATCATATAGAATGGTATTTGGTGACAGCATATGGCAACTGAAACCAGTACCACGGTAGAAGAACAGACACTGACAGACAGCGAGCAAAAATGGTTGGGGCCACGAGGCATGGTAGCGATGTTGTTGGGCTTTTGGGCCCTCTGGTTTACAACGGTGTTTCTGACCAACTTCTTTGATGGGTTAGCTGAGATGGGGATAATCGGTGAAGGCTGGACGTTTCGGTCGGGTAACTATCTGTTCTTGGTGGACGTAATGGATACTCACAGCACACCCGAGACAATTGTTGGCATCGTGTTCGCCATCGGTGTTATTTGGGAACTGGCCGCTGCGGGGCTTTTGTGGTGGGCCTTTGCCGGGTTTTTGTCTGGAAATGGCTCAAAAGAACGTATGTACGCAGCAATGCTGGTGGCAGTCGGGTTCTTCGCGGGCTTTCTTGTACTCACCGAGGTTTTCATGGCCTACGGCTTGGCTGATACACACGTGCGTCTGATTGTGGCGACGTTGGTTTCGGCGTTCGTGATTGATCGGTGGTGGGAGTAATACTGCCGGCTGTAAGAACTTGAAGAATGGCGACACCCCGGGTGTCGCATATTGGAACGAATGTACAGCCGGCAGTATGAATTTACCGCCGGCAGTACAACTATAGCTGCTCGTGTATGATTTATCGACGGGCCCGACCTACCGGCTCAAGGAGACGTTCGAGAGCTGAATCGGCGAACAATATCTCCACAGATGATATCACGACCAGTGGCCGGTGGGGTAGGTCACTGGTCTCACAGTAACGAGACCGTTCATAGTGATTGTTGAGACTCTTTACTGCTGTGGAGCAACAGGACACCAGCGACATAGCCTGATAGTGATTGCTGTGATTATTTTCGGCACGGCATCGCAGGAGTAGTGGTATCAAGCCATGAAACGGGCGATATCTTCCTGCCCGGCGGTAAAGAGTCACAGCAATCACTATGAAACACCAATATTTGTGACGTAATCATGAAAATAATCACTATCAGAGTGTTGGTCAGGAGTGGTAAAGCGGCGGATTTGCTTCCAGAGCCTTAAGATAGTTCGATGATATCAGGTTCCGGTCCTAACTGTCGCATTCGACTCGCTTACGATACCACCACGATACCGGGCAACGATAGCCAGAGCGGTGAGAGAAGCGAGCAGGGCGGCAATTGAGACGCCAATAAAAGCACTCTGATAGCCGGTGGATTCGATGATAGCCCCGAACAGTGGAGGGGCAATTGTGTTCCCGATCATGAGTCCGATTGTGATGATTGCAAAGTTCCTGCCGAGATCGGACGGGGCAGAGAGGGCGTCGGCAAGTTTGTCACGGGCAGGGAGTCCGAGACTACCGACACTGCCAGCTATGATGGCGACGACGATCGCCAGTTGCCATGGAAGAAGCATCGATGCGAACAGCACGAGGGCAATCCCGACGAATCCGTAAGCGCCTGCGACGACGATCCCCGGCCGGAATCGATCGGCGAGTGCTCCACCGAGGAGGATGAGGACGGCTCCCATCACGAACATCGCGGTTATTGTTAGGCTAGCAAGGCGGGGCGGGGCGCCGTATCCCTCCTCGAGAACGACCGCAACGTAGGACGTGAGTCCCCAGATCGCCGTCGAGAGCAGCAGTGTCACGAGACCCAGCCCCAAAATTGGCGGCGATTGCCCGATCGAATGCAGTTCTGCCCGCCCTCGCGCAATCCAGGATTCGTTGGTGTTCACGTCCTCGGAGTTGGTGTTTGGTCGAGTGATTTCGTCGCTGACGTGTCGGGAAAGCACGTAGCAGGCGACGATTCCGTATAGCGCACTGACGACGGCGACCAGCCCGAATGCGTGTCGCCAGGTCGCACCGGGAAGCGACATGACTCCAAGGATCACGACTGGCGGCGCGGCAAACCCAAGATTGCCAGCCAGGCCGTGGATGCTGTAGGCCCTCCCACGGAGATCCTGATCGGTCGAATCGGACAGAAGCGGGAAGTGTGCTGGGTGGTGGGCAGCGATCCCGGCGCCGAGGACGGCCTGTCCGATCAATAGCCACTCAAAAGATGGCGCGACCGCGAGAATCCCCGCTCCGATTGAGGCCAGTCCGAGACATAACGCGAGCGTGATAGTTCTGTCATAGGCGTCCGCAAGATAGCCATACGGGAGTTGGAGCAGCATATTTACGAAGGCACCAACCCCCATCGCGATGCCGAGTTCGGTCAGCCCAACATCAAACTCTACGGCTAGCACGGTCAACACTGGCGGGAACAACACGAGGTACAGGTGGTTCAAAACGTGAGACCCGCTAACCAGTCCGATGACCAGGAGACTCTCTTGAGGAATACCTTCAACTGTGGGTCGAAATCCCATCGATCTGAGAGTTGTTGGCTCCAAAAATAAACCTTCTTATCTTGCTCAGGTACCGCTAACTTGAGACGGCGATCCCTGGGTTCAGGCTGTAACAATCCAATCTCGTCCAGCACTTGTGGGAATTTGGAACGGGTCGTTTCGATCAAGAACAATAAAAGCCGAATCGTTCACTCCTTTCGCCAAGTTAGTAATCACCTACCAGGCGGGAATAAGTTTGTCGTATCGATCAAAGATCACAGGATGGTACTAGTTTATTAACCTATGGGCAAAAGAAGTTGGTATGGAATGCAAAATAGGCACAGATATTGGAGGGACGTGTACAGACACCGTTGTATCCGTGGAGGGTGGCGGTACGCACGTCGGAAAGGCTCTCACGACCTATCCAGATTTCTCCGAGGGTATCTTCGACTCGCTGGCAGACGCCGCCGATGGAATCGGGGTATCGCTGGCAGAGTTAATTGAGTCGACGACGCTATTTATCCACTCAACGAGTGTCGGCGAGAACACAATCTTCGAACGGGACGGGGCGGAAACGGGCCTGCTGACGACCGCTGGATTCGAGGATACGCTACACGAGACACGAGGAGGATACGGTCGATGGTCGGGGCTCTCGTTTGAGCGGACAAAGGATATCGTCAAAAGTGACAAGCCGGAACCGCTCGTTCCCGATGCACGAATCAAAGGGGTGGCCGAACGGTCGTTTCGGGACGAGTCAGTCATCGACGTGAACAGGGAAGACGTGTGTGGTGCTGTCGAGGAGCTAGCGGACGAGGAGCTTGACTCGCTGGCAGTCTGTTTCATCTGGTCCACGATGAATGCAGCACACGAGGAGAAAGTCGGGACCATCCTTGCGGATGAGTTCCCCGAACTGGACGTCTCGCTTTCCAGTGAAGTTTCTTCGACCCCTGGTGAGTACGAACGGACATCGACGACGGTCCTCAATTCCTATCTCTCGCCATCGGTGAGAACCTACATTACGAACCTCCGAGATGAACTCGTTGAGCGAGGGCTTGACGGTCGGTTCCTAATTATGTTCTCCCACGGCGGCGTCGTGACTCCACAACACGCCATCGACAAACCGATTGGACTGATCGAGTCTGGCCCAGTCGGAGGGGTCATCGGCAGCGAGTTTGTCGGAACAGAACTCGGCTCCCGGAATGTTATTTCTGTGGATATGGGCGGGACGACGTTCAAAGTCGGCGTCGTCAGCGATGGGGAAATCGAGACAGCGTCGAACCCGATGGTCGGTCGCCATCACTACCAGTTCCCTAAAAAGGACGTTCATTCGATACCGATCGCCGGCGGGAGTATCGTCTCACTCGACGAGAAAGGTATCCCGTCCGTCGGTCCGGAAAGCGCCGGCTCGGATCCCGGCCCAGTGTGCTACGGCCAAGGTGGTGAACGGACGACGGTGACAGATGTGGATCTGATCAAGGGATATTTTTCGCCCGATCATTTCCTCGGTGGCGACCACGACATGGAACCCGAGGCTGCTCGGGACGCATTCAGGACGCAGATTGCCGAGCCACTAAACATGGATGTCGACACTGCGGCTGCTGAAATATACGAGCTCACGAACTCGATGATCGTGGATTTCATCCGCGAGACGACCGTTGAGAAGGGGATCGATCCTCGTGAGTTTCTGTTATCGTCGATCGGCGGCGCTGCTGGCATGCATGCAGCATCAATCGCACGGAAACTCGACATCCCGAAAGTCATGATCCCAGCAACTGCGTCAGTTCACAGCGCCCTTGGGCTGCTTTCGACGAACCTCACGTACGAACGATCACAGACCCAGGAACTGACGACCCCATTCGACCCGTCGGACATCGCTAAAGGCTTTTCGCCACTCGTCACTGACGTTCGCGAGCTGTTACTTGAAGACGACTTCGACGAATCGGAGATCACCATCCAGACAGAGATAAGCATGCGATACGCAAGACAAGTTCACGAAATTCGGACACCAATAGAATACGAGGATGCACCGACCGAGTCGGACATCGAAGAGACGATCGACCGGTTCGAGGAACGCTACGAGCAGCGATACGGAGCTGGATCGAAATACAAAAAAGAGGGCATCGAACTCACCGGGTTCCATGTCCGTGGAATCGGACACCTCCCCGATCCGGAACTGGGGATCGATACCACTGTCGAGACTCAAGACGCTCGGATCGACACGAAGGAAATTCACTTCGCGGCCGCGGACGGCCGGACCGAAACACCGATCTACGATTTCACAGCACTCCCTGTCGAGAAGCAGTTGCACGGCCCTGCCGTTATCGTTACCCCGGTCACCACGATAGTCGTCAACCCCGGCGATGTCGCTGAACTGGATAGCCACAGAAATCTGACGATCGACATCGAGGGGGCAGCATGAGTCAACTCAAAGAGGTTCCCGGAGTGGATCCGATCACATTCAAGATCATCCAACACCGCCTCTCCCGGGTGACCGACGAGGCAGTCACGGCATTGAAACGCGTCTCGGGATCACAGACAACCAACGAAGGACACGACTTGATGGTCGCGCTGTATACAGCCGATGGGGACCTCATGGAAGGTGGTGTCGGGTTTCTTCATCACTATGTCGGTGGTTCGAGAGCAGTCAAACACCTTCTCGATCGGTTCGAGGGCGATATCAATCCCGGCGACGTGTTCATGCTCAACGACGCCTACACGGCGGCATTGCACGCTCCGGACGTCTACATTGTCAAACCGATCTTCTATGAGGGGGAACTGCGAGCGTTCTCGGCGAACTTCGTCCACGTTCGGGATATCGGTGCAGCTGATCCTGGTGGATTTTCACCGACTTCACAAAGCGTCTACCAGGAGGGATTCCAGACTCCCGGCCTGAAGATAATCGAAGAAGGCGAAAAGCGTCAGGACGTTCTGGACACCATCCTGAACATGAGTCGATCGCCCGAACAGGTCGAACTGGATATACGCTCCCAGATCGCTGCGAACAACGTCGCTAGCGATCGTATCACCGAACTTCTCGAGGAGTACGGACCAGCTGTTGTCCGACAGGTCAGTGAACGGCTCATCGAACTCTCCGAAGAGGGCTTCTTAGAACGACTCTCTGAGCTTCCGGACGGCAGATGGCGAAGCCGCCAGTATATGGAGTCTGTTGTTGAGGATAAGATGTTCACGCTGGATCTCACACTTATCAAGGAGGGCGACTCGCTGACGTTTGACTTTTCAGGAACCAGCGAACAGAGCGAGTACGGTCTGAATGCAACGAAGTGGGCAGCTCTCGGTGGTGTGCTTGCGCCGATGCTTCCATTGCTGTGTCACGATCTCACGTGGAATGATGGGATTATTCGCAACGTCGAACTCTCTGCACCCGAAGGAAGCATCGTCAACGCGACATCACCGGCACCGGTGTCGATCGCGACAGTCGCGACGATCAAGCGGTGTAACGCAATGTCCTCACAGGTCGTCTCGAAAATGTTGGGCTCACACGACGAGTACGCCGATCGTGCCACCGGAATGTGGAACGGCGCATTCGCGCCATACAAACTCTCTGTGACCAAAGACGGGAAGACCGAAATCGGAGGGATAACCGACTCGTTGGCCGGCTCCGGTGGTGGACGGGCCTTCGACGACGGGATCGACCTTGGGGGGGAGCTCGCGAATATCGTCTCTCGCTGGGCGAACGTCGAACGAACAGAGCGAGATGTTCCGATCATGTATCTGTTCAGAAATTTCCTCACCGACTCCGGTGGACCCGGTGAAAATCGTGGTGGACTCGCGAGTGAGTATGCAATCGTCCCCATGGATGAAGACGCGGAGGTTTCGATCGTGAGCTTCATGCACGGGACCGCAGTCCCGGAATCAGCAGGCATCTTCGGGGGGTACCCCGGTTGTACGATCACGGCTGACCTGCTTCGGTCAGCCGATGTCTGGGATGAGAAAACCTCATTACCGGAGAGCCGAGATGAAATCGAGAGTAAATCTGTTGAGAACTTCCAGTGGGGGCTGTTCGAAATGGATGCAACCGACGTTATACATGTGACGACTGCCGGCAGTGGCGGCTACGGCGACCCACTCACCCGCGACTCGGAACGGGTGCTCTCGGACTTGGAAACTGGCGCTGTTTCCCCTGAATCGGCACGTAATGTCTACGGCGTGCCGGTCGATGACGCCGGCAAACTCACCGAAGACATTGACGCGTATCGCGAGGAGTGCGTCGAGGATCGTCTCAACGGCTCCCCAGCCGAGGACCGTCCCGATGTCGGCGAGACCGTCTCCGCCGACAACTATCGGCTTGGTCCAGCTCTCGATGCGGTCGAACCTGTCGATGGCGAGGGGACATATTTCGCCTGTGAAGACTGTGGGGCGGTAATCGGTGACGCGACAGGGAACTGGAAACAGGGGGCCATTCGCGAGGAGGTGCCGATCGAAACTGCGGGTCGAAACCGCGAAAGCGACGACCAGTTCGTCCTCCGGAGATTCTTTTGTCCGGAGTGTGGCGCATTGCTCGATACGGAAGTTACCCACAAGGACGATGCACCACTGGTAGACCGCTTCCACTGATCTACCAACTTATTTACTGCGTCATGATCTCTATCGTGTTCTGTCCCCGCTTGAGTCTGTTACGGAAAGCAGCAGTTTCGGCTCCACCCGTTCAACACGGTCGATCCACCGAGTTGCTGCCCCGAAAACCCTTTTGTCGACAGATAAATTGTTTGAGACAACTGGAGCCCTGTTCGAATGTCTGGTGACAGCGATGGGGACGGAACAGTTCCGTGGCGTTCGGTGACGCTTTATGTAATCCTCTCAAGTTCGATGATGGGGGTTATGGGTGTCACACTGATCAGCCCATTACTCCCGGAACTGCGGAGCGTGTTCAACGTTTCCGACACTCAGGTCGGCCTCATCATCACTGCCTATACGCTTCCCGGGATCGTACTGGTGCCATTTATTGGGCTTCTTGCCGACAGGTTCGGCCGTCGCCGGGTGGTAATTCCGATGTTGTTCACATTCGGCCTCACAGGGGTCGGTATCGCGTTTGCGCGGAGTTTCACGGAAGTGATCTTGCTCCGGTTCCTACAGGGGGGCGGTGCAAGTGCATTAATTACGCTTTCGGTGACCCTGATCGGCGATTTGTTCGAGGGACCACAGCAAAACGCCGTTATGGGGATTAATTCGAGTATGATCGGAACTGCTGCGGCGTTGTATCCGATGATCGGAGGCATTCTTGCCGGAATCCGGTGGAACGCTCCGTTTCTGTTCTATTCTGTTGGAATCGCCGTTGGGCTCCTTGCCCTGTTTGTCCTGCCAGAACCCGGCGGGCAGCAACCGACTCCTCTCCGAACGTATCTCCGGCAGTTAGGAGGTGTGGCACGAAAAAAACGAGCGGTGGCAATGTTACTGGCCGTCTTTATGATATTTTTCGTGTTCTACGGAGCGATTCAGACCGCAATGCCGCTACTGCTCACTGACGACTTCGGACTCAACAGCCGTGAAATCGGGCTGACACTGGCCATGGTTTCAGTGGCAAGCGCGACGTTATCCTCGCAGTTTGGCCGGATATCCGGGTTGGTGCCACCATCGCAACTGGTACCCGTCGGGTTTGTGGTCACAGGCGTAAGTCTTCTGTCAGTGTGGGTCGCGCCGTCGCCAGTGTTTGTCGGGGGCTCATTGCTGGTATTCGGTGTTGGATTGGGGCTTATAATGCCATCTATCGACACGATGGTAGTGGATCTTGTCTCTGACCGCCTACGGGCCGGGGTGATAGGAATGCGGACAAGCATGCTTCGGACTGGACAGACACTGGGGCCGGTCTCGTTTACGTTTGTCGCCGAAGTCGGCTTTTCAGCCAAAGTCACCGGCTATCGATCGTTGATCCTGTTTTTTGGCCTTCTGCAGGTCACTCTTGGTCTTGGCGTGTATACCCTGCTCTGGCGCCAGTCAGCTGGTCAGTCGGTCGTTAGCCACACCGATGATTGACCGGAACTCACAGTTATGATCGACAATCAACACTTGGTGATTAATCGTACCCATGTGCAGTATCCAGGCACTGCGAGTAACTCTGCTTTAGTCTATTTTAATACCTTTAACAGTTTGCAGACGTAGCTACAAAACTTTTATTATGGCCCACGATTTGTGATTACACAAATAATGAAAGCGGTGAATGAGTTGATAAAGAGAAACAGTACTCTTTACCGTCTCGGACAGTATCGGGTAGACATCAAAGAGGATCGCACTCGAGATACGCAAAGCAACGGTAACCTGTGAGCATGGGGGTCGATTACCAGTATACGCTGAAACGGTGTCTCCACGCAGTACCGACGCTGTTTCTCGTAACTCTCGCAGTCTTTATGATCGTTCATATTATTCCCGGATCCCCAGGTAGGGCGATTCTCGGGACACAGGCCACTCCCGAGGCAATTGCGCAAGTTGAAAGCGATATGGGGCTGGACAGACCGATTCCAGTACAGTATTTTGACTGGGTGACCGGTCTACTGGTCGGGGATCTTGGCTACTCCTATCAAAACAACATGGAGGTTAGTTCGCTGCTGATCAGCCGGTTTGGTGTCACGTTCCACCTCATTTTCTGGACGTTCATTCTCACCGTGTTGATCAGTATTCCGCTTGGAATATACAGTGCACTCAGGAAGGGTAAGCCGTTCGACAACGGCATGGTCGTCTTTAGCACCCTGGGCATCAGCCTCCCCGAAATTGTCACCGGAGTGGCTCTGTTGCAGATCCTCGGGCTCGGGACCGGCATCTTCCCTGTGAAGGGATATGTCTCGCCAACCGAGAGCATCATCGAATATTTCCGTCACATCACACTACCAGTACTGTCCTTGACAGTACCGGCAGTCGCGGTTGTCATGCGCATGACCAGAAGTACGTTCTGGGAGTCGCTACAGCAGGATTTCGCCCGGTTCTATCGGGCAAACGGTCTGCGCGAGGGTGTTATTAACCGACGCGTGCTCGAAAAGAGCATGGTGCCGATCCTGACGATTTTGGGGATTCACTTCGGGTATATGCTTGCTGGTGCAGTTGTCATTGAACAGCTGTTCGGGCTTCCCGGTATCGGACAATCGCTCGTTAGAAGCACGCGGGCAAGAGACATACCAGTCGTACAGGCGACCGTACTTATTATCGCGGTCTGGTTTGTTGTAGTGAATCTGATTACTGACCTGTTAGTCGAGCACTACGATCCACGGATTCGAGGTGATCGCTGATGGCCACCGAAACCAACACACAGGAATCAACAGAGGGTACCACGAAGGAATCGCAACAAGGGAGGTTCCGATCGCTCCGGCCAGAACTCAACATATTCGAGCTGACTGCAAACCAGATCATACTGTACAGCGGGCTGTCACTGTTCAGTCTCACCGCTGGGATCGCGCTGCTGGCTCCGTACATCGCCCCCTACGGAATGAATGAGGGGGATGTGTTGAACACACTTGCCGCGCCGTCGTCGGACCACCTGCTCGGAACCGATGAAAATGGACGCGACGTGTTGACTCGTATCATGTTCGCGTACCGGAACTATCTGCTGATCGCGACGGCCGGCATGGTCGGCTCGTTTACACTCGGTGCAAGTACGGGACTTGTAGCCGGCTACTACGGTGGTCGCGTGGACGATGCCATCATGCGGACCACGGACGCGCTGATGGCATTCCCCACGCTAATTCTCGGACTCGCACTCGTCGCTGCGACTGGTCCGTCACGCGAGGTGCTAACGCTGGTCATCGTTATCGGATTTACGCCAGCGTTTACGCGCATGGGACGGAACACTGCGATATCGATCCGAGAGGAGCTGTATGTCAAGGCGTTAAAAGTAAAAGGTATCGGCAACCGTCGTATCCTGTTTCGTCATGTCTTGCCCAACGCCTCGACGGCTCTGGGCGAACAGGCGATGTTGCGCTATGGGACCATGGTGATCGTCATTGCGACGCTTTCGTTCTTGGGCGTCGGTCTTCAGCCGCCTAACCCCTCGCTTGGGATGATGATCAGTGACGGTGCTGACGTTGTCCATCGGGCCTGGTGGCTTAGTGCGTTCCCAGCGATCGCACTCTTTTTACTCGTCCTTGGACCGACTCTAATCGGACAAGCACTGATGGATAAATACGATCCACGGAGTCAACAATGAATCAGCTAACAATCGAAGAGCTCAGTATCGAATACCAGACAAAGAAGGGAACGATATCAGCGGTCGATGATGCGTCATTCGAGATCGCCCCTGGCGAAGTCGTTGGCGTCGTCGGCGAGAGCGGCTCGGGGAAAAGCACCGTTGCAAAGTCGATCATACGAATCCTTGATCATAACGGGCAGATCTCGGGAGGGAAGGTTCACTTCGACGAGTTTGACCTCACGGACATCCCCGATTCGACCCTGGCAAAGGAGATACGGGGGACGAGAATCGGGATGATCTTTCAGGATCCTCACGCAAGCCTCAGCCCGGTTTCGACCGTCGGAAAGCAACTCTCCGACATGATCAAGCAACACCGTGACGTGACAAAAGCCGAAGCACGCGAGCAGGCGATCGAACTGCTTGCGGATGTCGGGATTTCGAGCCCAGAGCAGCGGTACGATGTCTATCCTGATTCGTTCTCTGGAGGGATGTTACAGCGGGTGTTGCTCGCAATTGCGATCGCAGGTGATCCGGAGTTATTGATAGCCGACGAGCCCACGACCGGGCTAGATATGACTGTTCAGGCACAGATTCTCTCACAACTTGAGACGCTCAACCAGAGCGAAGAGATGGGCATTTTGTTCATCTCTCACGATCTCGACGTCGTTCGGGATATCTGTGATAAGGTGGTCGTGATGTACGATGGCCAGGTCATCGAGAAAGGAGAGTGTGAAGCCGTCATCACCAATCCGAAACATCCATACACTACTGAACTGGTGACATCAACCCTTGGAGACGTTCTCGAGAGTGGCGACTCGGAGATGGAGCCACTCGAAGAGGTTGCCAGTTCGGGCTGTCCGTACCACCACATCTGCCCGGAATCTCTGGGCGAAGAGTGTGAAACGGGTGGCGTACCACAGGAGTACACGACCGAGGACCGGACGGTCAGATGTCACTTATACGACCCCCAACAAATGACGGGTGATGACTAATGGATTTACTTGAAGTTCGAAACGTAACCAAGGAGTTCGAAACCGACACGGGAATGCTAGAGAAACTGTTTGGTACACCTGAGACAGTAAAAGCTGTCAACGACGTGAGCTTCACGATCGATCATGGTGAGACATTCGGGCTCGTCGGAGAGAGCGGTGCCGGGAAATCGACGATTGCGAATCTCATCACCCGTTTTCACGAGCCGACAGCAGGGAAAATCGTCTTCGACGGCGTGGACACCAGCACCTACTTGCGTGACGGTGAAAAGGAGATGCGACAGGCCATGCAAATGGTGTTTCAACAACCGTCGGGAAGCATCGATCCACGGTACAAGGCGGGGGAATGGATCGAAGAGTCACTTATCGTTCATACCGATATGAACGCCGACGAACGTGAAAAACGCGTTCAGGACCTGCTTGAAACGGTGGGTCTTTCAGAAGAACATGCTGATCACTACTCACATGAACTCTCTGGGGGACAGTTACAACGCGTGTCGATTGCGACGGCCCTCGCCGTCGACCCAGACCTCATCGTGCTTGACGAACCCGTGTCCGCACTAGACAAGAGCGTTCAGTTTCGCATCCTAAAACTCCTCAAGAACCTCCAGGCAGAACACGATATTGCCTACCTGCTTATCTCCCACGATCTGCGGGTGATCGATAACCTCTGTGATCGGGTTGGCGTCCTGTACCTCGGCGAGATGGTCGAAACCGGTCCAACAGGTGAGGTGTTCGATCAGCCTCGGCATCCGTATACGGAGTCCCTCATCGAAGCAATGCCCCCACGGGATCCGGACAACAAGTTGCTCGAAAAAGAACCGCCGTCGCCACTCGACCCGCCCAGTGGCTGTTCGTTCCACCCCCGGTGTCCGTACGCAACGGAGCTGTGTGCCTCTGAAACACCTGAGTTGGAATCTGCTGGGCCAGAACGATCGACTGCCTGTCACCACTGGGAATCCGAAATGACAGAAGAGACAACAGCGAGTTTTTCGCGCTGACCACCGCGCTACTGGGGCAGTCACTGTTTCTCTCGTTGTACAGTTGTGTGACTGCAGGCGGCCGCGTCAATTGCATGGTGTGGTCGTATCCAGTGAGTTGTCCGACCACGAGAAGCTGTGTTCCGTTCGCCGATTGCAGGCGCTAAGCCCCCTCCCTCAAGGAGCCGCCAACAGCGGCGAGTAGGCAGGGGTAGTTCACACTGCCTGGCAGAAATAGAATATTGCTATCTCTGAAGGTTATAATGTTGGATACAACTCTAGTTGACTAGTATATGAATATAATATTAATTCAGGGGCATGTTATGGGACATATATCCACTCCTAAAGGGATTGGCTTAAATATTGGAAGTCAAAATGCTTGAGCAGATGAGTTTAAACGACTCACGTAAAGGACCGTTTACCAAGCGAGAGGTATTGCAAATGATCGGCGGTGCGTCGGCGGTTGGCCTGGCAGGTTGCCTCGGCGGCAGTGACGATGATGAACTTTCCGTCGACGAATCTCTACAAACCGGGCCAGATGAACCGGACAGCGGCCCAGTGCAGGGAGGGACCCTCCGGATTGGCGTCGACTCAAGTCTTCAGACGATGGACCCTCGGACGTACGGTGGCCTCGTTACGATTATGACTTTCGGAAACCTGTACAGCCAGATCCTACAGTGGCGACAGGAAGAAGACGGTTACTATCTCGAAGGGGATCTCGCCGAGCAATGGGGATGGGAAGAAGAGACCGAGTTCGTCATCGAACTAAACGAAGATGCGACCTTCTGGAATGGGGATCCGGTCACGGCTGACCACGTGGTCCACACAATCGAATCTCTTGATGATCCACAGTACTCGGTTGGGGGTGACTTCCCTCTCGACCTTATGGAGCCAGTCGAGGTCGACGATCACACAGTGCTTATTGACGCCGACGTACCGCTCGGTCCACTTGAAGCCTCCTTCGGGTACACCCTTGGGATCGTACACAAAGATATCGACCAGGAACGGGACATAAGCTTCGACCCAATGGGGTCCGGTGCGTTCGTCCTCGAAGAGGTAGGCGATGACGAGGTTATTATGGAGGCGAACGAGGATTACTGGAAAACAGACGATGAAGGAAACCAGCTTCCGTATCTTGATCGCCTCGAGTGGACGCTGTTCAGTGAGAATCCACCGAGGGTCAACGCACTGGAGGCTGGCGAACTGGATTTCATTGATGATTTCCCGATTTCCGACATCCAGCGGCTTGGGAACAACGACGACACCTACATCGTTGCCGGCGAACCAGGGGCCCGTCGCGGGATCGTACACTTCAATGTGACCGAACCACCGTTTGACGACGTTCACGTTCGGCGTGCCTTCTTGCATATGATGGATTGGGAATCATACACCGAAGGGGTCTGGGAGGGCGTCGCCGAGCCACCAGGCGAATTCGTCCAGGCAACTCCCCCGGCGACCGGCTGGGACAACGGTGCCGAGAACCTGTACCAGGGTCAAGATGTCGAGGCTGCCGAATCCGAACTGGAACAGTCTCAATACAGCCGTGAGGAGATCGAAGACTTTACCAACATCATCAGTCAGCAAGACGACGAGTTGTCAATCGTTCAGGAAGCCATCCTCAACGACGTATCGTCCGAACTCGGGCTCGAGTACGAGCTGCAAACCCTCGACGACGAGAGCTGGCGGTCGCAGAACGCAGATGCCGACGGCTGGGGATTTACCTTTATGAACTGGTCCGGCGGCTGGGATCCGGACCATTTCATCACGATGGCCTGGGGTGGCGAGTTCTTCAACTGGGGTGGATACGACAACGAGGAAGTCAACGAGCTGTTTTTGCAAGCTAGAGAGTTCGAAGAGCAATCGGAACGCGAAGAGATCTACCAGGAGATGAACGCGAAGATTCTGGAAGATGCGGGCAAGTATTTCTGTTACCACGCACCGGATATTCAGGCCGCGCGAACGAACGTTCATGGTCTCGAAGCGCACCTAGACCTGATGACGTACTTCGAGTGGGTCTGGATGGAAGAGTAGTAGTCGACCTATCATAACAGGTCAGCCCAGTTTCTCGGGTACTCGATAGATTATTCTCTCGAGGACCGACAGGTCTGTGTGTTCTACAGGCTTTTCACTGCTGGTTGGAAGTAGTATTTTTTCAATGTCCGTTCATTTTTGAACTCGACAGCTTGTGAAGATTTTTATAGATTGGGTTCGGACACCACGAGTGTGATAGACGTACTGGTAGAAAACGGCACAATTATTACACAGGACTCGGACCGGCGGATCCTCGACGACGGCGCAGTCGCCATTCGGGACGACGAGATTGTCAGGGTCGGTCGGCGCTCAGACGTCGTCGAGGGAACCGACGTTGGAACCGTAATCGACGCGACCGGCCACGCAGTTCTGCCGGGGTTGATCAACACGCACACACACGTTCCTGACATTCTGTTTCGGGGACTCGGCGACTCGGATAAGGAGCTGTTCGACTGGCTCTACACGGTAAAGATTCCAGGAGAAGCGGTTATGGAGAAGCGTCATCATGCCGTGGCTTCGGCGCTTTACTGTGAAGAAGCGATCCGATCAGGCATCACCACGTTCGTAGAAAACGCAAGCAGTAGCGGGAGCAACCGCGATGCGATCATCGAGAAGAAACTGGACGTCTACGAGACATCGGGGATCAGAAACGTGTATGCGCAGTCGTTTATTGACAAACCTCCAGTTCCCGAAATCAGCACACACATCGAAGAGATAATCGCGAACGCCGACGGGGTGGTCGATGTTGACCTCGAAGGTGCCATCCAGGAAACCGACACCGCTATTCGAACTATCGAACGGACGATACAGGAGTACCACGGCACTGCCGAGGGCCGACAATCAGTCTGGCCGGCTCCAGCCGTCGTCGAGTCGATGACAGCAGAAGGGCTGTGCAAAGCGTACGAACTCGCTGCGGAATACGATGTCATGACGACGACTCACGTATCGGAAAACGAGATTCAGGAACATGCACACCGGTCGTGTATCGACCGGCTACACGACATTGGCTACTTGGGCGAGCACGCGTTGTTAGCCCATTGCGTCCACGCAGACGACCGGGATATCCGCCTGTTAGCGCAAACGGGAACGAATGTCGCTCACAATCCGATGTCGAATCTCCGACTCGGTAGCGGGATCGCGCCGATCCCGGGCATGCGCCGTGCCGGCGTCGACGTGGGACTCGGAACAGACAATCCCATGCTCAGTGACACCGTTAATTTGGTGAACGACATGCGTTTCAGCTCACTCGTCCCCAAGGGGGCTCAACAGGATCCTGGGGTTATCCTCGCACAAGAAGCGCTCGATATGGCGACAATCGACGCCGCAAAGACGATCAATCGGGCGGACGAACTGGGATCTATCGAGGTCGGCAAGAAGGCGGATCTCGTGTTGTTGGATCTGGACTACCCACATCTCAAACCAACAAACGACCTGATATCGACGATCGTGTACCAGGCACAGGGATACGAGATCGAGAGTGTCATCTGTAACGGCGAAATCGTGCTGGATGGGAACACTGATCGGACTCCCATCGAGACGCAGCTTGAGTTGCTCCCCGCGGTCAAGGACGCTTCCAGAGAGATCGCAGAATCCGCCGGTCTTTCACCGCAGTGAACAGATCCGAAAGAGGTCACTGGGTCCACGGTTTGCCAATAGTTAGTAACTGACCAGAATTCATCACGAACCAGACGTTCACCGAAGTAACCGAGACCCCGTGTTTTCTGCCACCGTCGTTTGCCGTGGGCTCAACTAGAAATGTCGATAGCTTCTTCGAACCGGGCACCGACGTCGAGGACGGTATCGTCTTCTCCTCGACGTCCGACGAACATCACACCGACAGGCAACCCATCGACGGTGCCACAGGGAACAGACAGCGCTGGGTGGCCCGTCATATTGAACGGCATTGTGTTCTTTCCCCGCTGCTCTTTTCCCTGTGCGTGGCGAACGAGTTCTTTCCGTGGAAGGTCAGGTTCGTACTCAAACGGAGTAACAGGGGTGGTTGGCATTGCAAGCACGTCGACTTCCGATAGCGCCTCGTCGTAGGCTGTTGTGAGTCGTCGAGCGAGGTTCTGTGATTTCGCGTGGTAGTAGCTTTTGTACCGATCAGACATATACTGGCCAGTAAGGATCGAGAGCTTGAGTGTCGGCGGGAAGTCCTCGGCACGGGTTCGACGTGTGTTGGCAAACTCCCGGAGCCACTGGGTGTCATAAAAGCCTCTCGCGTAGCGACCCACACCCTCGTCCCGTACGTTTGCAGTAATCGACTCCGTGGCGACACCAAGGTGGATGAGCGGTCCGTCCTGGTGAAGCGGTACCGATGATTCGCTCATACTTACGGTGTCACCCTCGAACGATTCAAGAGCATTCGCGACCGTTTCGTTGACCGCATCCTCACCACCAGTGAATCCCTCGACGAGTCGGCCGACCTGAACGTCAGATTCGGCACCAAGCCCCTCACGATAGGAGGTGTCCGGGAGATGCCCTTGGCGGGGATCGCCTTCGTCGGGGACGGTAATGGCATCCATCGCGATCGCGACGGTTTCGACTGTTCGAGCCATCGGCCCGACGTGGTCGAACCGAAACCCCATACCGACGGCACCTGTGTACGGCACGAGTCCGAACGTGGGTTTCAAACCGACACAGCCACACCACGCTGACGGCACTCGTATCGATCCTGCCTGGTCTGTTCCCAGTGCAAGATCCGCTTCTCCTTCGACGACGGCAACTGCCGACCCGCCGGATGACCCGCCGGCCAGATAGTCACTGTCGTGGGGGTTCGTAATCGGGCCATACGAGTTGAGCTCTCCGGTCCCCGACACCGCCCAGCTATCCATATTCGTCTTTCCGGTGATGGTCCCACCTGCTTCGAGAACTGCGTCAACGACCGTCGCATCTCGGGTTGGCACGTAGCCATCGAGAACGAGAGACCCGTTGGTCATCTCCACACCGGCAACAGCTATATTATCCTTCACTGCCACTGACATGCCGGCGAGGAGGCCGTCATCAGCTCCGGGGATTTCACACCTTGTCACGAACGCGTTATGAGGGTCCGATTCATCTGCAGTAACCCGTTGCCGGTCGGTGAATTCGGTCGTCGGTGCCGGGGTTTCGAGTTCTGCTAACCGTTCGTACATCCCCATCTTTTCTGCGATCAGGGCACGAAAGTCTTCGATCTCTTCATCTGTCAATGATAAATGATACGTGTCACTAATCTCCTGCAGTTCCTCCTCTGTCGGCGGACGGAGGTTGTTCGGCCAAGTAGCCATAGTTATCGATTGGAGTCGACCCATATAGTTCTTGTAGTAATACACAGTAAATACTCCTACCAGTACAGTAAACAACCAGCAAAGGCCCATGGCAGGCATAATCCAGAACATCCTGCTATACCGGTCGACGGAAGTCTTTGATAGATATCACCGATACCGTGTATCGGGTGGAATTATTAACTGTTCCGTCGACCGGTATATGACCTGTGCCACTACTGCCCTGATGGAACGACAGTAACAGCTTGAACAAATGTGTATGAAATTCGGGCAGATCATAGCCGAAGATATTGTAGCTGTACAGTATTGTTCTGATTCCCGGTAGGAAGACTCGTGGACATCGCGTCGGGGTATCGGATGGAGACGTACGGACAAGTACAGTGATCGCGTGGGGCTAGCTCATTCCCAACCGTCGAATTCGTCCGTAAGGTTCGCTTTGATTACGTCGTCGTTCAGTTCGATCCCGAGGCCCGGCCCGTGAGGCAGGTCAACGGTCCCGTTTTCGATGATCGGGCCGCTGTCGGCGACGCGATCAACCATATCCTCCCAGAACGGGACATCGCGGGCGTGGTACTCGAGTGCAAGGAAATTCGGGATGGACGCCGCGAAGTGGACACCAGCAACGGTCCCGACAGGACTGGCAATGTTGTGTGGTGCAAGGGGGATCCCGTAGAGATCACAGAGATATGCAACCCGGCGTAGATCCCGAAGTCCGCCAGTCTTGTTGATATCTGGGGCGGCGATATCGCAGGCTCCAGCTTGCAACAGTTCTTGAAATCCTGAGACCGTAGTCACGTTCTCACCTGTAAGGATGGGTAGATCCACTGCCTCGGTGATACGCCGGTGAGCAACGGTTTTTTCCGGCGGGACAGGATCTTCCATCCACGCTAGATCAAACGGTTCAAGCTTTTTTCCCAGTCGGATTGCTGTCTCGACTGTGAAGTTCCAGTGAAGATCCACCGCCAGGTCGGGCCCGTAGCCAATCTCTTCGCGAACGGCCTCAATCAGCGACACCTTGTGTTCTATAGCTTCGTTGTCTAACCGGCGCGATGCCGTATCGACGTCAGGGTGTGTGTGCACATCCAAGTCGAATTTAATTACGTCAAAGCCTTCATCGAGGACCTCACGAGCGGCCTGTGCGTAGGACTTCGGCGTGTACACCTCCTTGGGATGGCTGGACTGTGCCTGACCGAGTGATTCCCCACCGTGTGTATCACAGTAGATCTGGACCTCATCCCGATACTTCCCACCGAGCAACTCGTATATCGGCACATCAAACAGCTTGCCCTTGATGTCCCACAGCGCGATTTCAATACCAGCGAACGCTGACCGACCAAATGAGCCCGTTCCAGTCCGGCACTGCTCCAGATGGTCCATCAAACGATCAATGTCGAGGGGATTCTCACCGATGAGTAACTCGCTGACCCGGCTTGCCACGTCGCTGGACTCCTCACCGACAAAGGTTTCCCCGATACCCGTTACGCCAGCATCTGTCTCTACTTTCACAATGCTCCACGGGAAGTTCCCTTGAACGACTAACCGCGATACATCGGTGATCGCAACATCCCGTTCCGCAGGGCGCGATGATTCCGTCATCGTCAGGTTCCGCCAGGGAACACCGCCCCCGGGTGGGATGACGAACTCCTCGTCGGTTTCGTCTGTCATCAGTACGTGGACAGTTTGCCGACAGTGACTTAACTGTTATCGACCAGAGCTGTCAGCCGATATCAAAAAAATCATTGCATTCATATATCATGCCGCCAAATTTAGTTCCATCGTATATGGCATTGAAAGCCGGAATAATCGGTACTGGGGGAGTCGCCGGACTCGGCCTCCTCGGGATGCACGACGCTGAGACAATCGGAGAAAAGAAAGTCGACGAGAGTCACGCCGGTGCGTACGAGCGATCAGATCGGGTCGACCTGATTGCGGCTGCTGACGTCGAGACGGAGAAATTAGAGACGTTTGGGTCACTCTGGGATATTCCGCCCCGGCGTCGTTACGAGAGCCACGAGGCTATGCTTACAGACGTTGATCTGGACGTTGTCTCGGTCTGTTCACCAACATTTCTGCACCACGACCACGTTGTGGCAGCGGCGCGCTCAGCTGCAGAGCCTGACGTAATCTGGTGTGAAAAGCCGATTGCAACCTCCGTGGATGATGCCGATCACATGATCGACGTGTGCGAACGAGAGAACGTAGAGCTCGTAATCAACCACACGTCTCGGTTTACACCAGGGATGCAACAGCTCCGCGAACGGATCCAAGAAGACGACCTCATCGGAGAGGTTCGGTCGGTCAACTCACAGTTTCGGATGGAGCTGGTCCGTAATTCGACCCACCTTCTTGATACAGTCGCGTATCTCACTGGGACAGAGGGAGCCGAAGTGCTTGGCCATCTCACAGGTGCTAACGAGGCCAACAAGGCGCTCGACGTCTCTGAGTCGGTTGATGACACAGGCGGCGGTGGGGTCATTATTCTCGACAATGGGGCATTTTTCACTGTCGACTGCACCCTTCCACGGGATATCTCGACGATGGAGTACCAGTTGATCGGCACGAAGGGACGAATCACGGTCAATATCCCGAACGGGGAGTGGCGCTACTGGAATCTGGTAGACGGCACCCACAAGGAAGAACCGATCCCAGATCTTTCGGTCGGACCAGATGATTACGCCAAAGGCTTTGAGAATGCAGCCGAGCACCTCGTTGATCTCGTCGACGGTGAGGGGGAAAACATCTCCAGCGGCGAAGACGCACGCAAATCCTTAGAGATGATCATTGGGATGTATCTCTCGGACGTGACGGAGTCAAAGATTGATCTCCCACTCAAAGAGCCCCTAAAGAAGGTCAATATCAAATCATGGTAAACGGCAACAGGAGAGCTGCACGCCGAGACATTCCTCGACAACGGTAACGCTCGCCGATCCCCGATGCCGGTATCTTTTTTTAAGCCCGCGATAATGCTTTGTCGATGCGAATCGTTCGATTCATCGATCCGGCAGGAAGCGTCAGGACTGGGACGTGGAACGAGGAAACGATCCAGTTCGGCGACCGAGAGTACGATCCCGAGGAGATAACCCTGTTACCCCCATCCGACCCCTCAAAAGTTGTCTGTGTCGGACTCAACTATGCAGATCATGCGGAGGAGAGTGGCATGACTCTCCCGGAACGACCCTGGCTATTTTTAAAGGGGCCGAACACTGTGGCTGCTCACGGTGATGACGTTGCCCCACCGAGGGGGAAAGACCAGATCGACTTCGAAGCCGAATTCGGTGTCGTCATCGACGAACAATGTCGACATGTTGACGCCGGGAACGCTATGGATGTGGTACGAGGTTTCACTTGTGTCAACGATATTTCGAACCGCGACGATCAGTATGAGGAGCAAAATTGGGTTCGAGGAAAGGCATTCGATGGCGCAGCACCGATTGGTCCGGTGGTAGCGACGCCTGACGAGGTTCCTGACGACGCCCGAATCCAACTTCGGCAGAACGGACAGACAAAACAGGATTCGACGATTGAACAACTCATCTTCTCTATTCCAGAGCTAATCGAAGAAATCACTGAGTATCTCACGCTGGAAGCCGGTGATGTGATTGCAACTGGGACACCCGCTGGTGTTGGTCCCGTATCAGATGGCGACACAATTGAAGTTGAAATCGAAGGCGTTGGGACACTCAGACATGGCATCGATTTGGACTGACCAGAAATCAAGCCCAACGTACACCTGATAGTGATTATTGCGAGTCGTTACCGCTCTGGCAACGCGAAATATGAGCTACACGCGATGAAACCGCCAGGGTTGTAATTTGGACACGAAAATAACCGCACGAACCACTATGAGTTCATCGAGGAATATCCATCAGGGGATGGAAGCTGTCAAACTCCGCTTTGATTCGGATAACGTCGACGACCTCATCGCTGCTCGCGCCCTCAAAGCGCCATTCCACAGTTTCAAACTGATACTCGACACAAATCAGGGCTGGAGTATCCGTGTCGGCGGTACCGAAAACAAATTATCAATGTTGCAAGGCCATCAGACACGACTCAGTTATCCATGAGATACTTCACTCTCATATGAATACGTTGCATCTACGTTTCGCTGGCTGTCTCGTAGATCTCCTCGATTGTCTCCATATCGACGAGTCCATGCCGTCCATTTGGACTAATGTCTCGGTTCGTCAGTACGCGCGAGGCGAAGTAATCAAACTCCTCACGAATAGCATTCGTCTCCTCGAACTCAATTGTTGTCTTGGTATCACCTTCCTGGATAGTGATTTCAACCTGTCCGAAAAATACCGGCTCCAGACGGAGTTCACCGTCAACTCCAATCACATGTAGATGACTCGACTCAGCAGCGTTCTGACTTGCCGAAAACGAACCTAAGAGGCCATTGTCGAATGCAACTGAGAATGCGATATGTTCGTCAACGTCTGCGAACTCCTCAGATGGGGATCGGGTCGTCCCTTCGACAGAGACAGGGTCAGAGTTAACCAGAAACCGCGTCGTATTCAACGGATAAATCCCGAGGTCGATCAGAGCCGCACCGCCGGACATACTCTGATCTAGACGCCATTGGTTGGGATCAGGAGAGATTACTTCGAAAAGCTGCTGTGACATGGCACCGTGGCAATGAACTGGATCACCGATGACTCCATGTTCAATCAACGCCCGTGCCCAGCGAACCGCCGGTTCGAACTGAACGCGGTAAGCGATCATCAGCGACACATCTGCATCAGTACAGGTTTCAACCATTTGCTTAGCCCGTTCGGCAGAGATCTCCATCGGCTTCTCACAGAGGACATCTTTCCCGTGTCCGGCCGCGGCTTCAGTGAGTTCCAGGTGGCTACCGTTCGGTGTTGCAATGTAGACGGCATCATATGCGTTGCTTTCCTCGCCGGCTTTGTACTGGTCATAGCTAAGTGTGGTCTCGATGTTGGCTTCGGATGCAATCTCCTCTGCCTTGGACCGGTCGCCACTGACGAGACAGCTTGTTTCCGCATAGTCTGAGGAGGCAATCGCAGGTAACACCCATTCGCGGGTAAACCCTCCCAAACCGACCACGGCGAAAGAGACAGTCCCATCGACATCGCTATCTTCCCAGTCTCGATTATCGAACTGATCGTATGCAATCTGGTACATACGTAGACTTCTTTATCGCCAAAATAAATAACTATCCACAGTTGAGCCCGACAATTTATTACTGTTCCACCATTCCAGATATTTGGTGAGTAATGTGGAAATAACGGACATACGCCAGCGGAGACTAGCTTACGACATTGGAGAGGGTTACAACGCGTCCTGGATGCCCGGTTTTCAAGTGTCGACGCTGATTGTCGAACTATTCGAAATCGAAACCGACACTGGCATTACCGGGATTAGTGCAACCACAACCACTTCTGGCGGCTACGAAACTGCTCCTGGGTTCGGCGAGTTCCTGATCGGCATGGACCCCTACGAGATGGACAAGGTCTATGAAAAGCTCGATTCGCTTGACTTCCTGGGCCCAAGCCCGTGGCACATTGAGGTTGCTCTCTGGGATATTATCGGTAAAGATGTCGGGATGCCCATCTACAGGTTACTGGGTGGGAGCTCTCAAGATGTTTCGGTGTATGCGAGTACAGGTGAGTTCCAACCCGCCAAGGAGCGGATCGAATACGTCGAAGAAGTCGTTGAAGAGGGGATCGAAGCTGTAAAGCTCCGTTTCGACTCGGCCGACGTTGAAGACGACCTCGCCGTCGCTCGCGCCGTCCGGGAGGAGTTTCCCGATCTGACACTGATGGTAGACGCAAATCAGGGCTGGAGTATCCGTGTAAACGGGATCGAGAATAAGTGGACACAGGCCGAAGCGGAGCACGTCGCAACGGAACTTGAGGCGCTGGGTGATGTGGCGTGGCTTGAAGAACCCCTACCGCAGTACCAGTACGAGCGGCTTGCAGAGCTTCGAGCATCGACCTCAGTTCCGATTGCAGGTGGTGAATCCGCGTCCGGTCTCGATGCGTTTCGTGAGTACATTGGGCACGATTCGCTGGATATCTACCAGCCGGACGCGATTTTTGCGACCGGCATACGTGGCGGGAAAACAGTCGCAGAAATGACGAAGCTTCATGGTCTAGAATTCGCCCCACATACCTGGTCAAACGGCATTGGCCTTGCTGCTAATCTACACCTCCTCGCAGCGAGTAACGCGCGTTGGTGTGAGTATCCGCTTGAACCACCCTTCGACGAAACTGCACGGGACTTTATGTTGGAGACGCCGCTAACCCACGACGAAGGCACAATCTCACCTCCAGAGGGGCCCGGACTGGGCATTGACCTCGACTGGGATGCAATCACTGAACTGGAAGTGGACCGAAATGGCTGATACTAGTTGAAATAAACCCTGTTTTTATAACCACGTCACAACTACCGCCGTCACAGGGCCCACCGCATTTTTTCCAGCAAGGTGAGAAAGACTACAGCAACCAGTAAAGTGTCAACTTTCCAGTCGTCACCCGCGGCTCGTATACCGGTCGACGGAAGTCTTGATAGATCTCACCGATACCGTCTATCGGGTGGAATTATCAACTGTTCCGTCGACCGGTATAGCCCAAACCGTTGTTCAACAGTCGGATAGTCCTCATACGGCTATACAATCGTGGAAATATTCGACCCCACGTGGGGTCGTGACTGTTCACGTTCTTATAGCCACCAGTATCACCAACCAATCAGTATCAATCCAGCTGTTTTGGGTTATAGTTGGCTGTCAGTGTGCATCTTCTGATCACCAGAGTCAGGCTGCATTCATGCCAACAACTGTGCTAACAACTCCCGTCACAGTCGTCACGAACGCGAGTAAAATAGCTAGGGTGAACCCTTCAGTGTAAATGATGAGTGCATTACCAAGCGGTGGCATAGCGAGTGCACCCAGACCAGGCGCTATATTGAATAACCCGATAACGGCAGTGTCCTTATCTGGTGAGTAGATGTTCATCAGAAGTGGGACGTACAGGGTGGCGAGGCCACCGAGACCGAGCCCGAGGAAGAAAATCGCGACCGCCATTGTATAAGAGAGTGAGAAAAAAAGCATACCCATCCCAACAACCGCACAGATGTACGATAAGAGATAAGCTCTCCCCACGCCAGTTAGATCGCTAAGATATCCGACTCCAAGCCGCGAGATGAGACTCACACCGCCGATCAACCCGAACGCGATCGAGGCATTGCCCTCGGTCATCCCTCGATACATGAAAAGATTGACAGCAAAGGCAGCCAACAGCAGATACCAGGCAAAAGAGCAAGCAATACCGATAAACAGAAGCTGAAATTGTCGCGTTTTCCCCAGGCGTGTGACCCACTCAAGCAGTTCACGCCCAGTCGCATCTGACTGTTCGGCCCACTGTGGTCGTCGGCAAACAATGCCGGTCAGAAATAATACCACAGTCGTCACCGAAATAATATAGAGAAAACCACGTCGGACACCTACCGAAGCGAGCGTAAACTGCCACACAGGAGGGAGAACAAGCAATCCGAGACCGTTACCGGCAAATATCAACCCCGTCGCAGCACCGCGATATTCTTCGAACCAGCGTGGGACGACCGACGCGACGAGAACAAAAGCAGTCCCGAGGGTCAGTCCAAGAACCGTGAACACAATGGTCAATCCCACGATCGAGGTTGTAACGTACAGTGACGGTGAAAGAACACCTGTCATGACCGCACAGACAAAAAAAATACCACGAGTCGGGAATCTGACGCCGAAGACACCGACAAGTCCTGACCCGATAAAAAATGCAAACAGCATGAGACCAAAGGCACCCGAAAGTGCGAACGACGAGACATCGAAGGCCTCACTGAACGGATCGCGGAAGATACCGTACGAGATTACGGTACCCAATGTGAAAATCAATGTCGTACTCCCTGCGACTGCCACCAGCCAGCTATGTCGACTATCTGGGCGCTCCATTTTATTTGTATACACGGCCAGTATTAAAGACGATACAAATAAAAGATAACGATATTGACCGAATACAGTTGAGGGATATCAAGTTATTCGCCTAACGTCACCACGTGCTAATCTCACGGTATTCCGTTGAACTGATGCCAACAGTATTGTCGCTTATGTTGAGTTACGGAACCAGCAGTAGAGCTATTGACCTGTCAATTTACCGCATTCATGAACTACCACCTGTAGCGCACTGTCTAGTTCTGAACCTCCTCATACGGTCGTTCGTGATTATTTTCGTGGCCGGGTCGCAGATATCAGTGTTTCACGGGTCATTACCACTGCCTTGCTCCGCTGCAGCGGTAAAGAGTCACGAACGACCGTATCAACTGGCGTTTCGACATCTAGCAATTCTAAGATTGTGACCATCTCCCTGGTCGACAGCTCCGCTGTATGGAGATATACCCCATACCGCCGGACCGGTGTCGGTATGCGCTCGTTCTCCCAAACATCTCGACTGTCCGTTTCCAACGTCTTGCTAAGCAGGTTTGCAAGTTCCATGATCAGTTCTCGTTACGGCCTGCTCACTTCTCCATCTCTCAACTAGACAGTGTCCCTTCGAAGAATTATCAACCTATTATAATTAATTCCTACTTTAGAAACAACAATGGGAAATATCCACCTTGAGTTCAAATTAAGTGGCTATTTTGGCGAATAATTTTATTTGTTTATCTATTTAGCGATGATACACAAAATGAAAAATATATACAGGAAAAATCTAGTTCGTATAAATTTTCTTTTCCTAAAGTAGGAATATTTAGGGAGTATAAACTGTATTAATTATGTGGTATCAAACCATAGATTACAGCATCAAGACCTGTAGTTGCTGATTGAAGAGGCTATTATTAATATATCCTACTAATTTGTAGTTTACTGTCTACCTGGTGAAAATGTAGCTTTGTTTTTACATTTTACTCATATATCGAGACGGCTTGCCACGTTCGATCGCGGTACTGTCGAACCGTCCGTATTTCAACGTAACTCATAGTGTTTGTTGCGGCTCTTTCCCTGAGGGAGACACAGTCACCCAGGCAGACGGCCACGGGCCGTCGACAGAAGGAGAGAAGTTCTCCTGAGCAGTCGGCGAAAAGCGCCGACGACACCGTGGTGCACAGGACAGCAGTCACACAGCGTGAGACGATGATAATTGGGACGTGGTCAGACAACAGCAAGCACTTGTTAGCATCGCAGAATCTAAGATTCCGCTCAATCACGAAAATAACCGCAACAAACACTACCAGAGTCCATTCGACACAACGATCTGGGTTATCCCTTCGACAATACAAGGAGGCCACCGTTCCTGAAGATTCGATGTTCAACAATACAGATCGTGGTGCAAAGTTACGCAACTCTGCTATTGGTGTGGCAGAATCTCTGTCATGGTGATACTCGAGTCATAGCTAGTTCCCAAAAGTTCCTATCTTGGGAAATAAGTGAGACGGAGCAAAAAATTTGGCAGGAAACCGAGCTAGCTATCTTGTTAGTAACAAACATGTGTCAGTTAGTATGTACACAACTAATATTGTACTGGATGAGGTCACAGACTTTTTGACAGAGTATTCATTTCTTGAACTCGCAGCCTCTATCGCCGAACAGTTCGGATCCAATACAATTGTACCCTGTCAGCACGGTCTACCTGTGATGTACGATGAGTCTGGAAGAGCAGACCGGACTGACACCAGGTTCTCTAAGATTTTTAAGCAAGTCTCGGAACTAGCAATGAGACAACTCCGAAAAAGGTGTGTCATCTTCCTATCCTGATTCAACCGATCAATTGAGTGGGCGTCTCCGTTGATAATACAATCTCTGGTCATAGCATGTGGATTATTGATAAGCCACGATGTCATCCTGGCAAGCAATTACAGTACTACAATCGTAATGGAATTTTCATACAGGCCCTGTTGTAATACTGCCGGCTGTCATAACTTGAAGAATTGCGACACCCCGGGGTGTCGCATATTGAAACGAATTTACAGCCGGCAGTATAACGCTATTCCTGACATCTTATAACCACAATTGCAAGGGCACGATCCGAGATTGTCAACTAGGTACTGGGTCGGGGGACGTTTTTTGATCTTCTTATCGATTGACTGCGTAGCCGTACTCAAAAACCGATCGAGTTCGTTGAATTGCATTTCGATATCGGTAATCGTGTGTTCTGTATCGTTGTACACGAGAGTTTTC
>LKMJ01000090.1_pt1 | contig 54761 bp, 45 predicted proteins | sample 643391 | NCBI WGS metagenome assembly LKMJ01 (sample SAMN04112250, study PRJNA286221) | soda lake metagenome | biome: soda lake; feature: Kulunda Steppe; material: water; isolation source: sample PL-Br10 brine of Picturesque Lake | place: Russia: Kulunda steppe | collected 2010-07 | reverse complement strand
TGGTGTTTGTCGACGCTGGTTGCGTCCAGTGGGGGAAAATCACTCACTGGGTAAGTACCAACCAAATCATGAGTACACATACAATAACATCGACGAGACGAGAACAGGCGCGTGCAGTGTTGCTTGCAATGATAATGGTAACCTCTGTTTTTGCCATGTCTGTGAGCTTTGTCGGAACTGCCGCTGCCTTTGAGGAACCGGAACCAGAGATTGAACTTGAGGAGACTCTAGATGCGGATATAGATGAGGTGTCCAATATCGAGTATGACGAAGGAGAGGACACACTCTTTGTCATCGGATATGATGATATCGGCACGAGTACGCTATGGGCAGTCGACCCCGATACTCAATCAATAGAATGGAGCGTTGACAATGACGATTTCAGTGGTGAGATCTTTGGTGATGAGAAAATCGTAGTTAATCATGAGTATGTGGTCCTCCTGGATCAGGATTATGTCCATGCCGTTGACCGCGAATCACAGGAAATAGCTATGTTTGAAAGGGGAATGGATACAGCTGAGGAATTCTATGATATTGACGTCGATGATGATTATGTCTACGTCGGTGGCGACGGTGAGGACCTAGATCAGAGTGCCCTATTCGTACTTCAGCCCAACACTGGAAACGGGGATTTTGATGTGGTGTTCGAATCTGAGTCAGACATTGTGGATTATATTGATGCCTTAGCAGTTGACGATACCGAATTGGCCATCTGGAGCCCAGATGATACTGTTGATGTTCACGAATTCGGGGAGGATCCAACTACCATAGATCTCGAGAACCCAACCGTAAGTGAAGGGTTTGCTGAATATGATTCAAACTTTGATCTCAAAACCGTTGGACTTGAATATGATAATGGTGACGCCTATCTACTTGAGCACGATGGCGAATGGGGAGATATCGAGCCCGGATACCTGCGTGCATTGTCTGTAGACACTGACGCAGTGGAAATTACTGAGACGTGGCGAACCTCGATTGACGGTGTACGCGGTGAGACCGATCGCGTTGATTTCGGCTTCGACGAGAACTGGGTCTACACACACGATGAGACAAGTAACGATGCTGTGGCCCTCGATCGGGATGATGGAGAGGTTGGATGGTCGATAAATGACGATGTGGATACGGGTGCTGATGTTCAAGCGCTGAGTGCTGGATCAGATGGCGATAGTATCGACCTGTATGCGTACGTTGATTCAGGCACGGAGTATCTGTGGGGAATCACTGATGGTCTCACAGGTGCTGATTCTGACTCACATAGCGGAACGATTTCGACCACAGTCGACTCACCACACCCAGATGTCTCAGGCATTGGGCTGACATCGACCAATCCTGGAATTGATATCACAGAAGAAGGGGTTGGCCAGCCAAAGGGAACCTACGAGTTGAGTATTGGGCTCGATGGCGACTTAGCGAACGTTGACAGGGTAGATGCAGAATTATACCGTGTCGATGAACTTGGCGAGAAGCTCGCCGAAGACCCGACCGAAGACGAGTATTACAATCTCACCATTACCTTCGATGAAACCGGGGATGCTACAGTAACGTCCGAACACGATTCCAACACACACCTCTCTGCGACAGTCATAGACGGTATTGACCGTGATGCAGATACCGATAGCACAGTTATTGAGATCACCTTCCCAGAAGATGTCCGACCATCCGCTAACACACAGGATGATGGAGTGAACGACTACAGCTGGGAGGTCACTTCAACGTCAGTCAACGAAGCAATTGAGGAAGAAGACGACCCAGAAACGATGGTCGACAGCTTCGAGATTGGAACTCTTGTTGATGCAATGATCAACACAGGTGCTGTTGAAGAAAAAGAAGATCTGATCTTACCCGGATTTGAGGACGTCGCTCACGGTCCCATTGGAGCCGATGACGCCATATCAATCGAAGCCGGCGGGAACGTCGAAGTAGACATTGCCATGAGTGCCACTGATCTTGAGCACGAAACCGAAGACGACGTGATTAGTGCTGATAACACGAAGGTGCTTGCCGGGGCTGATCACACCCTTGATGACTACGGACATGTAGACGTTACTCACTTGTCGAATGCGCCAAGCGATGTTGGCGCTTCTGCTCTCACAAACGGGCAGTCTGAGGAGTTCCGAATGTGGGTGGATTACCCAGAAGACATCGCACCTGGCGAGTACAACGGCGAATTCACGTTCACTGTTGTCGAGATCGGAGCGTCGTAACACGACTACCTTCACCACCTCGGTTTTCGCTTTTTTAATGTGGTTTGCTATTCTCCTACCTTCAGGTGAATCAATGAGGGTGTTGCCAAATCTTTTATTCAGGCCAGAAGTAGGTGTCCATACCAATGAACCATACACAAGCTGCACCCGGTCAAATCAGAGTCGAGAGGGTTCGTGACCGGGAAGAAGGCGGCTTTGATGAGGATATCCGGGCTCAACACATCCATCCCCCCATTCGGACTGACGACGAACTCAAGGCGATTAAAGACACAGTCAATTCCCTGTCTCCGTGGGATCGCGTCGAAATCACTTTTGGACAAGCCTTTGGTCCGGTCGATGAAGTCAATGGTGTTAATACACATACAGATGCCGACACTGTGGTTAACGGAAAGACGGTCGAGGCGATCGTCGACGACGTCAACCTGCACACCCCAGAAAATAACAAAGTGCGTGACGATTGGGATATCGAGCTCCTCTTGTTGCGTGGTACGGACGATGATGAGTGGGATCTCCGGTCTACGACAGGAATCGGTGGGGATGAAGAGCCTTGGCACATCTACACATATCCGTATAATCGAGATACCGACGAATGTCAACCAGAGAATGTAGTCACTTCTGGCTGGCTTCTGGATATCGAAAAACTCTGACGCACCAACAACCGAACGTATTGTGACATCCTACCTGTAGGGAGAATCACGGTGTTGTGATTGGTCTCAATCAACCAAAACGCGACAACCTCACGACATACTACTGTACTCGTGAGGAATTACCGGGTGCTGCTGCTATGTCTACTAGAGCTAGCGTAGGTTGCTGTTGTGTTGTGTTGGTGTGTTGAGATCAACCCTCTCGGGATTCGGCAGCTATCACGTCTTTAAGCCTCGGCCCCTGTCACAACGTCGTGATTGTTCTGCCTAATCTGGTGGAGGTTGTACGCCAGCTGTTCGTCCACAACGATTGTCTTACCTTTCGCTTTCTTTTCTTCGGCTTTCTTGAAGGCGTTAGTCCGTGGGTCTTTGACCTCGACACGATCACCACCGAGCCGATCAAGGAACTCACGAACGCGAGAAACTGTTTCGCTGTGTCCACAATCGAACCGTGCTTTTAGGACTTTACGGAGATCGCCCGCTCGGAGGATGCGACCCTTTGGAGTCTTCGAGGCATAATCAGCAATGTGGAGAGCGACGTGTCGTGCCCGTTGTTGATTCGGAGTCAGTTGGTCGTCGACCATATGCTCAGGCATTGCCGCGACCTGTTCGAGCGCAGTTTCGTGCTTCTGCACCGTCGTTTCGCCGGTGTCAGGTGTGGGAGCATCGAGTTCTTCGAGCCGTTCCTTCAACGATGAAATCTTATTGAATGCTCCTTCTGTCTGTGTGTCGAACCGTCCTTCCAGTTGGTCAACATCGGTTCGTAGCTGTCCGTATCCGTGCCAATGCTCTTGTCGAAGATCGTCGACACGCTGCCGGAGTTCCGCGTTCTCTTTGTGCAGCCGTTCGTTCCCTTCTTCGAGATCGTCGACGCGATCTTCGAGCTGCTCGTTCTGTTCGCGTAGTTGTTTGTTTTCTTGTTCCACCCTATCGAGCCGCTGTTTGATTTGCTCTAGTTCAGACATAGCTTCGTGTTTGAGCCGCTGTTGTTTGACGCACGATACCAACGCCTACCGATGGAATTGAACCACCGTAGAAACGACCAGTGTAGGTTGTGGACGTGGCGACGACCGCTACAGCACGAATATCCGTCGATATCGACGAGGATAGCGACGGCTGGTAAAGTGTGTGTGGCTGATCTCAGCCCCGTTGCGTTTCGGAAAAAGCTAATAGCACGGAGGGAGAAGAGGAGTATAGGCCCGTTCCTAAGGCCTGGTAAATTATGGGAGGCGACTCCTGCCAAAGAAGCACCTTCCGTAATTTTCCCCCTTCTAGGGGTTTCATACATTTTAGTTACTTCGTCCTTCTTGTACAGTCATTAACGTACATATATTTAAACTGTTCTGCAATGTTTGATTTCACTAATGATGAACGGCAATGATGAACGGTAACGTCCTCGATACATCCCCGCTGGGGGGTAGAACTGATAAAGAACTCAATCTGATCGTGTCTTTCGTGGAACAGAGGATTGTGAGTCGACGTTGAGCAAGAACAGAGTGCAGAATCATCCTCAATGTGGTGGTTTGTCGCTGATATTTTCTATCCGAGGGAGGCCACATACCGATCATCTTTCCCATCGGGCACATCCACAGCAGAGAAGAGGGCGCAGGCGTCTTTTCTACAGATTTCTGCACCTAGCTGATTTAACTCGTCTGAAATCTCGCGTCTGCACTCTCTCAGTTGATTATATCTGATATCACTATCCACCGTGGAACCACTCAGCCTCATAGTCGCCAACGCTCTTGAAACGTAATACAACGCGTTTAGAATGCGTTTTACTTCGGTCAGGCGGTTTAGGTGCTTGATGTCGCGAACCACGCTTTCGTGGGTTGGTCGAGTGACTGTTCCATCGAATGGCGTGTCAGCTACAGATACCACTTTGTCTGTGACACATCCGATGGATACATGGCTTCGATATTTTATTGGGTTCTCCACGACCTTCTTTTCGAGGCTGGGGGTGTCTTTTCGACCAATCACAACCACATCAGTTGTTCTCCTTTCGTTTTCCTTTTGAAGATCTACGTCTGCAAATCTTTCATTGCGAAGCTCAAACTCATCACCCAACTGTTGTTCAACTTTGTCATATTCACCCAGCCCCAATGCTAAGACCCGTATACGGGCCTGTTTCTGTTTACTCATCTATAATTGTATAGTAACTAAGTATTGGTTAATAAGGTTTCCCCAGCCCTCCACTTCTGGAACAACATATACCTGTTTCGTAGATTCTCTCCCCGTGGTTTTGTTCGGTGTCGACGGACGTTTTGAGTTTGAGGGCCTCACAAAGAGGATGGGGTAGCTCGGATGCTGTTTTAAGCTGGATATAACCCCCCAGCCGCAGGGTGGAGATGTTAAGTAGTAACATGGTATTTCACTACCAAAGACACACCACTGGTTCCGGAGAGTCAAAGTATATTCTCTGTGGGTTTGTTCGGGATTGACCAACGTTTTTGTGCCGGTGGGTTCGAGTGATATCTATGCTGGTTGATTCTCCAGACCTGTTTGTCGTCGTGATTTTCGTTGCGACCCTTGTGTCAGTGGTGTTCATCATCCTCCGTCGAGCATCCAGTCGATCTGAAGAGACAACATATGATTCTGAAGCAGTTTCAATACCAGATCCAGGTGCGACCTCCGGATCGGATGAAAAAAGTGACCAACGTGAGACTGACGTCGAAGCCGAACGGCCAGACGCTCACCGAGCGCCCCGTGGTCGAAGACGGAAGCTCCCATTTTCCAACACTCCCCAACCCACCCAATTCAGTGGTGAATTCAGTAACCATCCATCATCTAACTGTGAGTTCGGTAATGGGTTTAGTTTGTCAGAGAAGCCCCGATTGGATCAAACCTCGCCGTGGGCGCTGCCCCCCGAAGAAGCCGATGATGAGGAAACTGAGAGTCGACACTCACACGATTCGGAAAACACGGAACATGAAGGATTGGGCAGCGACGATGGTCCAGACCGAAGCGAGCCATCACCTTACCTACACAGCGGTTTTGATGACCGAACCGATGATGAAGACGACGAGTGGTAGTCTGGCTGATTCGATGGCCGGCGATGTTTTTTGTAGCACTAAGCCAAGTTCACTGTATGGCTGATTTAACCGATAGTTCACAAAAACGGTACACTGTTGATCCAACAACCCCGGATGAAGCATCTGTTCCAGACCGATCAACCGACGATATTGACAACGCGTTCCAGGAGATCCAAGAAGGCGATAATATTTCTCTCACTGTGGGGTATGACGACTCAGTCCAAGACGTCGAAATGATTGTCGACGAAATCCGGCAAGAGGGAAGAAAACTGAATCCCTCCTGGACTGTGGAAATTAGCTGTGTATCGAAAGTCGTCCCACCGGAATCAGCTGGTGACCTCGAGGAAGAGTATCTTCAGGTGTTCGTGATCGGCGTCCCACCTGAAGAATCGAACCCCCCGTGGTTTGTGTATTCGTATCGTGTAGAGAGGTCGAGCGGCGATGAAGTGACGTTCGTCGACCCAGACACAGGTGATGAGTATCCGACCTCCTTTGCTCACGGATGGGTTGTTGAGGTGAAGAACTTTTTCGGCGGGGATATCCAGTGATTGACCTCAACCGTTAACCTACAAAATATAGTATCGCCGGTTTCTGTTGGTTAACTCGGCGGCGTCGAACTCGCGTTCTCACCCAAGACGATGCACGATACCCGCTTACAGCCAAAACAATCAATCTCTGCGTGTGTGTTGTTCCGCGAACTTCTGTCGTTCTTCGGGTGTCATCTGCGCAATCTTGCTCTGGTAGTCGATTAACTCCGATCTGTCGTTTACTTTCCGACAGGCTTCGATCCGGACCTCGGAACCGGACGTTGCCGCTGTAAAGATGTCTATATTCCCTACCCCAAACGGGTACATATGCGGCGGTCGGGTCGTGTGCGTTTTGTTGATGTCTGAGAGACTAATCCGTTTGTCCTGTCGACGAAGCACTCCTTTTCGTTTTAGCAGTCGGTCTTGCGTGAGAACGTACCATGTCGAGGCCCGTCTCAGTGATGCAAAGAGATACACGGCCCAGCCAATGAAAAATAGGACCAGAGGGAGAACCCACCACTGTGATGGAACCGGTCGTCCTGATCCAGGAAGTGGAGCATTAAACAGATCCTCGCCAAACCCTATCAGCGTAACAACCGTTATGGCAACTGCGATCGACATTAGACCTGACCCGATCAAGTGGTTCTTTGGGTCCATCAACCACGTGGGCTGAGTCTCAAACACAACCACGTCATCAGATCTGACCATTCCATCAGGATAGAAGAACCCTGATAACCCTCTCTTTTTTCCGGAAACTGTAGACGATCTCCCGATTGGGAGGGATGACTTCAACCCCTCAATCACAGTTGAGATTAGGTGACTGCCCCCTGCTTGATTGTTCCTTCGCTGGCGGATTGTTTTCTGATCGACTACGTCGCGATCGGGTCCATTCGACCCATTCAATTCCTGCGGAAGTTCGGTGTCGTCGATGATGTCTTGTTTTGCGTTATGGTCACTCCACGGATACGGGTTTGGGGGTTGATCGCGTGTCATCTTTGAAATCAGGCTGTGGTTGAAATACATACTCTCTCAGCAAAAAACGTTCACCCACTCTATTTAAACATGGATTTTATATGCTTGGGGGTCAATACACTATTTGCAAATGACCCAAACAATAACTTTCCCACAGACTGAACAACGTGTCATCCAAAACCAGCTCCAACTGGGATACGAGTCCGTAACCGGACATAACGACCGACTATTCCGAGCGATGGATGAAAACGGACGGTTCTCGTTCGCAATTCTCAATCACCCTCGCTGTAGAGGAAATTCAAGAGAAGTGTGGGTCGTCGAAGCTCAAATCCTCAACCCTACAGACGTCGACGAGGGAGACACGATCTACACACTCTCAAAGCAGCCCACTGATCTATTCAATGATCCTGAGATGGTTGTCAAAGTAGACGACTCCCAAGACGAAATCACAATTACGACCCAGCACCCACCCCATTCGAGCAGATATCAGGTGGTCGACGGACGATTGTTCAAGATTGAAGTTGCTCAGGAGGGGTTCCACGGAGAACCGCTCAAACCGCTCAATGAACCAATCGAAACTGCGTTCATCGAGTGTCTTGATCAGCGGTTCGAAGAACGAGATATAAACGATGGCCGATTTCAGACCTGTTGAGTGGGTGACCTCACGGAACGATCCAGTCAAGTACTCCGGTTAGTGATCCGAGTGCAAACAACGTGAACAACAACCCTATCCCAGCGATTATCAGCTTCTTTCCTCTTGCTGATGAGTGCGAACTGGTTTGGGATTGAGTCACCCGCTCAAACCCGTAATAAACCACACCGAAGACTGCTGTACTAATCCCCAGATATGTGAGTGCGGAATACAATACCGAGTGTGTGTTTCTCGCGATCGTATACAGCGGGCCGGGACTGCTGTCCCCTTTTTGATACACACCCGTCGACGGCATGAAATCGAGTTCGTCGATCTCGACGTTTCCCCTTCCATATATCAGCAAATCAAATTTTATTTCTCCATTAGTCCGAATCCGATCCAATGTGGTTGTCGTGGGGAACTGGGTCGAATCATCAACTGCGAACTCTTGATTTCTCCCTCTATAGTCACGTATGCGGATGACCAGTTCTGTGTCTTCTTCGATAGACCCGTCTAATCTAACGTCCAGTCCAGGCTTTCCAGCGACAACTCCAGTCGACCAAGCAGATGCACCTACCACACACGTGCCTGTCCCCGACAAAAAAACCCGCCGGGAGACGTTCACGCCAGACTCAGACTCATCCGTCGTACTGTTTGGAGCAGATTGCTCCTTGGTTTTGCTAGTCTTCATCTTGTTTCTTAATTCCACCCAACCGAACTTAATATATCGCCTTTCCAACCTCACACGCCCGATTTTTTTGACCTCTATGTTTTTATTCGTGTAGGGGTGAACCACTGGTAATGAGCGATCCACCAGATGATGTGTTTAGTAGCGAACCAATCGATATATCCAATGGGATCAATATCTCGTCCGCGACAGACTGGGAATCACTCGGATTCGACAGCCAACTGGTTAATCAGGGACGACTAATCTTCAGTCTGAGTGATCTTGATCTGGGCGTCGACCCAAGCCAGTTGGTGGCACTCTTATCATCTGACCTGCCTGTCGTAATTTCCCTTGAGAATGGTCTCGGCTCTGAGCTTGACGTTGAAACTACCTCGGTCGAATTACTCTCGGAAAATGGCGACGTTATTTCCTCCGCAGAGGTTGAACCTCTAACACTCTCTGCCGAAGAGCAGCACGACGAAACGGTTTCACTCAATACCGGTGAGATTGGCAATCTAACCATCGATGTATCAAATGCCGACGTGTCGACGGAGTCTGAAATAATCGAAGTCGTCGAGGGTGATTTCGGTCTGGATGTATCCCTTCCAGAAACAATCCAACCCGGCGAAAATCTCGACGTGACCGTCACTGTACAAAATAATTCTTTCCTTGAGACTGAACCGGCGACGCTTGTGACAAACCACAATTCCGGGACAGATCCCATTGGTGGGTTGATCGAAGATGTCCCAACATTGGATAGTTCTGAGGTGTTCGAGTATAACCGGACTGTTGGTAGCCAATTCCTTAATGAAGGCGAAAACACCGTGAGTGCATTCCTTTGGTCAGACCATATAGAGGAAAACTTAGTTGTAGTAGAATCGTTCGAGGTCGTCGAAACCGCAGGTGTGGATTTGATTGGGTATCTGGATGTCGACGATATCGAACTTGATGGGAATCCTCTATGGTATGCTTCCTTCGAGTTCAGTGGTAGCTTTGATATTGATAATGACGGGAGTGAGGATGCGTCAAATGTCTCTGTTGAACTTACAGCTTATCTGGATGGAGACGCAGTTGGTATCTCGAACAATACCTGGTCGTATGACACAATCGAAGCCGATGGTGGTGAATGGGAGTCGCTGTGGGATGTAGATGTTAATTTTGATCAGATGGGAGAGTACACTTTTGAGTTGGTGATTGAAGCAGACGAACTTGATGAACCAATCCTTATTGAGGACACAATGGTTGTGGCTGATAGTCTCGGCGAGTCGCGGCTGAATGTGGAGATCCTCAGTGTGGAAGATGAATTCGGCACTGAGCAACAATTCGACGTCACCATTGAAGAAGAATCCGGAGATCCCGCCGAGGAGTTGGTTGTTGAGGCTGTTGTCCGCGATGAATGGGACGCGACCTTGTTCGAGCAGACAAAAGACGAGTTGCCCGAGCTTAGTCTTGAGAGCGAAACCCTGTCTTTCAACGCTGGTGAACTCTCTACTGGTGACTACGAGCTTGAACTCACAGCGAATGCCGAGAACGCGAGCGAAGAAGTGGTGGTTGTTGAATCCTTTGAGATTATTGACTACGACTCGTTGGAGATCGGTGTGTCGGTCTCTGCTGAAGATATGTCCTTTGGAGACGAATCTGATGTTACAGCTGAGCTTACAAGCCAAGTGGATGACCGGAATCTCACGTCAGTTGAAGTTGACGTCAGATACTACAACCAACTTGACAACCAAGTTTCTCACGCCAATACCTACAGTGTCGGGACGATATCTCCGGGAGAAGCCGAAACGGTTGAAGACAACCATCTAATTACTGACTGTTGGCGAACTGAGATGGAGTGTCTCCCCGGTGCCGATAACGACACAGGTGAATACACGGTCGAGGTCACTGTCGACTCTGACGAAGTAGATGACCCGATCATTATGGAAGATACTTTCCAAGTCACGTGACCGCCTTACCCGGTGAGAATGGCTGGAAAGGTGTCTCAAAGATCATCCGTATGAGGTTTTTTAAGCAAATACGGATTAGCTGTGTATATGCCCAGTCAACAGAGCAGTGACGGCATACAATACCCTGAACTTGTCTCAGGCGTGTTAGATGCTGTGGAGCGTGCCCAAGATCAAGAAGGCATCAACATCGACATTGATGACGACCTGATCGACGAACAGCTCGCAAAATACAAGGACAACCGAACTTCCGACACCAACGCAACCAAATACGTTGCCAAACGGATTCTGAAAGAAGCGGATATTAACAACCCGCGTCGATTCCTTGATGGCAGCGGCCGAAAATCAACCGGGGCTGTGCCGTCAGTCACAATTGATGAAATTGATGATACCCTGTTTTGGTTTAATCTCGACGTTGAAGGTGTGACAGTCATCGATACCTACGAACCAGAGAGTGAAAAGAAAGTCCAGACCGGGTATATCGCCGATTCAGCCTCCTCGATCCAGTACACACTGTGGGAGGGCTCTGACATCGACCCCCTTGAGCTTGGACAGGACTACACGGTCTCGAACGCCAGCTTGAACGAGTACCGTGGGGAACTGGAGATCAATCTTGGCGACGATAGTGCGGTTGAACCAACCGATGACGGGCCCGAGATCGATCCAGACGCGTTTGTGGATAAGTTTGAAGGGTGTGCCGTTGACTTTCACGACCCCACGGGGCTGATATCTCGGTGCCAATCCCCAGACTGCGGTCGAAGTCTGCAATACGATACCGACGAATGTGTTGAGTGTGAGTCGACCGACATCGAACCAGAACTGCTTACAAAAGCGATCCTTGATACTGGCGATGATACCATTACAGCGTTCTTCTACCGCGAGCAAGTCTCGGAGCTAATCGACAGAAGTCTCGATGAGTGTATAGAAGCCGCTGAGAAAAATGGTGGTCAAATCGTCCGTGATCAGATCGAGGCTAATCTACACGGCAGCTTCATTGCTGTCAAAGGGAGCAAACGCCGGCAGAATTTCTATGTCGACGACTTCGAATTTACGCCGGCCCCAACCGTAGACGATATTGAAACACTTGCTGACGAACTCCAAGCAGTCGGTGAAGACTAACCAGGGAGGAAACATCTATGAGCTCACAGACATACAGCAGACGACAACCAGCAAAGAAAGTGTTCGCACCAGTGTTCCGTGATGCGAATCATCAATTCACCTCTAGCGACGAAGAGAACGCACCTCAGTTCCTTCTGCTCCCGACCGGTGAGGAGGTAAACCGCATCCACATCTGTGGAACTCTCGTTGAAACCGGCACGGAGAGTGACGATTTTGCGTGGGGTACTGTTGAAGGACCAAGCGGTGAAAACTACTCACTCAATGCTGGTCGGTTCCAGGAGAAGGCACAGCAGGTACTTCGAGTCGCTGAACCACCAATCATGGTCGCAGTGACCGGTAAGGCCCGAGTCAACAACAACGGATACAGTACGATCCAAGCGACCCACGTTTCCCCAGTCACCGACGCTGACTACGACCTCTGGGTGGAGCACACGGGGCGTGCTACGATCGATCGGATCAAAACAACCCTTGCAGGTGGCACTCCCGGAGGCGATCTTGCACGAGACGTCTACGGTGATGGTGGCGACCAGTACGCTGAACAGCTGAAACAATACCGAGACCTAGCACTCGACGCACTCGACAACACCGCCGACGAGATTCTCGCAGCCATAGACCCAGACGACTGAGTCGGGTCTACTCCGGGAATAGAGTTCGTGACGGTAGTAGCCCACCGCCCCAAACCTATTATATCGATTGGACCTATATTCGGATTAATGACTGTTAGTTCAGGCTATAGAATTTTAGCTACCGTCCTCTTGGTCGCTGTCCTTTCTGGTGTTTTTCTCGGTGTGGGTTCAGTCGGTGCTTCGGATCCCGACATCGCTAACAAACCTGACGACCTCGAGTCCGTCCATGATGGAATGGACGGGACTGGGACGGTATCTGACCCATACGAGGTGTCGAACATACTTGAACTCCAGTCTGTGACGACTGATCTGGAGAGTCACTATCTCCTAGTCGACGATATTGATGCACGACCAACTGCCATATGGGACAGCGGTGAGGGTTTTGAACCGATTGGTCGTGGGAATTTCGGATCGTTCCCGATGGACAGCTCCAAACAAGAGTCAATCGGGTTTCGGGGTAGTTTCGATGGTAACGGAAACGAGATATACGGACTCAAGATTGACCGAGCTGAGGGTGACGTTGGCTTGTTTGCTGGGATCGGTAAAGGTGGAGATGTTAGGAATCTCACCATCCGAGAAGCAGACATCAACGCGAGTGCGCGTGTTGGTACCGTAGCCGGCCTTGTCATCCAAGGTGAGATCCAGGACGTCGACGTTGTTGACAGCCAAACCAACGCACATGATCTGCAAGGGGGACTGGTCGGTCTCGCATATAACAACACCCATCTTGAGAGGGTGACCTTCGAGGGTGAGACGTCGCCTGATGGGGTCGGTATGGGAGGTATCGTTGGGTGGATGTCCAATGAATCACACGTTCGCCAGTGTCGATCTAATGTGGAGATGTCTGGAGAAGATGGTTTGGTTGTCAGCCAAGTGAGTTCTGGGACAGGTGGTGTGGTCGGTGCCATATCCAACTCGACTATTTCGCAATGTGGTGCCGTTGTGGATATTGATGCACCATCGCAAGAGCGTGTCGGGGGATTAGTTGGTTTTGTTATGGGAGATGATGATGTAAGCGGTTATTTTGATGTTGATGCACCTGAAACCTACAGCGGGATCAACATCGAAGACTCATATGTAGAAGGTCAAATTGCTGCCCGTTATTCAGCCGGCGGTCTGGCGGGGGCGATTGTTCACAATGTTTTCTTAGATAATGCATATATACTCGATACTGCTTATATCGCTGCTAACGTAACCTCAGAGGACGTTGGAGAGGATCGAGACGGGATCATATGTGGCGTACATGATGTAAATAATGGATGCTCGCAAGAAGAATATAACCTCTACTACGATTATGATTATGAAGGTACCCAGCCCATCAATAATGGTAGTGACGTAACACCGCTATATGGGTATGAAATTAGAGGTGACCCCGCTGAAGATCACTTAGATGGATTTGATTTTGAGACTGTTTGGAGCCCAACCAATTCTCCGTGGTTAGACTACCCGCACCTTCAGTGGGAAGATCGACCAGAGGATTCCGATAGCCCGCTTGACCTCTCATGGAGGTTCTTTGAGATAGCAAAGGTCATGGGGGAGTATCTCGTCCTTCTGGGCGGTGTTAGCGGTCTTTTGGGATTGCTGTTATCACATGGTCGACAGACAATCAAACGTAGATCTGTTGGCCTCATCATCGGATCAGTCGTCGGGCTGCTTACGATCACAATTGTCGGCAGTGTGTTCGAAGGTGTCGCTTGGGTCATGACTGGGGAGACAACAGTTCAAGCAGGGGCAGCAATGCTCCCACCCCTGTTAGAAGACAGAGACATATTCTATCAGGTTATGCCGATCATGTCTGCCCTATCGCAGATTAGCGTGACCATCGGTGCTGCTGCTGTGTCAGTCGGGTCGGGGGTGTGGGCCATCTCATCAAAGGGGAGTTCCTCGTGGACAACATCCCGGCGATCAATCTCGGTTGGGATCGCCCTGATGGTTCTTTCTGTGGGAGGACATCTATTCACCGTTGCAGGTGTTGTTGTTTTTGGGTCTGTTGGCTGAAACCCGAATTGAATGAGTGAACCTTTTTCGCGGCGGCGGTCGTAGGCTAATATGATGCAGCTCAAACCACCAGGTGATGGTGTCGACTATCTCCCCACCGAAGAGGGAGGGCTTTCACTCGGTGTTGAGATTTTCGCACGGGTTTTTTCGGTGATACAGACCTCTCTCATCGGTGTGAGTCTGGTTGTTGGTATGTTCGGACTGATCTTCTATCTCTATTCTCGGAACCAGCATCGGCGGGGATTGCAATTTGTCGAAGGTGGGATTATCGTCTTTACAACCGCCTTGTGCGTGCCTCTGCTTATCGAAACAACCTCATTCCTTGTGGATGGCGACACGGACATCGGCACAGTACAGGTTACCGACGAGGGATATGGTCAGGTTGCAGGAGCTTTGGAGATCATTGCTGTCGACGCACTCGATACAGATCCAAACTACCCAGCTGGCTTGGGGGCAGTTGAATCCTCACTCGACCCAACAGTGGCTGTTTTCGGAAACATTCTCTCAGTGTTGATGGCCGTTGTTGTTTCGACTGCTGTGATAGGATGCCTGTTCGCTCTCATCCTGTTCTTTGCATCTCCGCAACCTAGAAAGGAGTATGCGTTGAACCTGCTTCGAGGCAGTTTCCTGCTCACTGTGGGTGCGAGTATGTTACATATAATTTTGAGCACGCTTAGCTGGATTGCAGTTGGTTCCCCGTCGACTGATCGGGGGATACAGCCGTTAGAACTCAGGGGAGATGACGATGCAAGTGAGTTCTATACTGATATTCAACTCCCCCACGAAGCCATGACTCCAGACGTGATTTATCCACTTAACCCCGGAGATGCGACGATCATCCCTACTCTACAAATCACAGATCGGATTGCGGTCTTGAACGAAGTCGGGATTGCGTATCTTGCGGTCATCCTCTTGGTCTTCGCGACGATTGTCTATCTGACCAGTACGGCCAGCTCACAACGGAAAATCAAAGCCCGGCGGTACATTATCACCGCCGCTGCTCTACTCATCATTATCGCAGGTGTGTCGATGGTGATCACAACGGTTGGGTGGGTCGCAACGGGAGACATATCGACCGAGAGTACAATCCACCAGACTGGAGCCCCATATGCAGACGGGACATACTTTTCGTCGGGATCTGCTGAAGGGTGGGAATCTGACTCTGGATCGACTTTAGTTCCGATCGAGCTTGATGGGGGAATGGCCCTTTATATTGATGGGGATGAATCAATCTCCAGACCGTTCGAGATTGTCGATAGTCCTGGTAATCAGGTCTTGATCACCGTTAAGACGCAAGGGGAAGCAATCGTCTCAGTCTCAACAGACGATGAAACTCTCGTCGACGGGGAGATAGTCGACGGAGGCGCAGCGTGGGTGAGCCAGACGGACGACGAGAACCTCGATATCGAAATCGAAAATATGGATTCTGATACCACTCTCTACATCGAATCCGCTGTTGTCTCACCCGTCTTGATCGAAAACTGACCGGCAAAAGTACAAGTATGACCCAGAATAATCTTACATCAATATGATGAACTCGCTTCCGGCAGTCCGAGACACAGTCATGCTTATTCTCATGTCGACTGTGCTTGAGACAACTGTCCACGAATTAGGCATCATGCAAGTCCTGTACCGGATTCTCGAACTGTTGATTAATCTGTCTACCATCCTTGGGCCCACACTGCTTCTTGTTGGGCTTGCGTTTTGGGTTTTCTCGAACTCAGCGGCGAGGTCGAAACTGGGGATAAAAATGGCCATCGGTGGTGTGGCAATCCTTATGTTTGCACTTGGCCTTCTTGAGGCCGTTATTGGCCTTGCCGACTGGATTAGCGATATCTGAGCCAGCACCCAAACCTTTTATTCAAATTTGGCCTATCAAGAAGTAGCAATGAGAGCTATACCTGTAGCTGATGGCATCCTCGAAAGCCAATTCATGGGGTTGCCATTTGGCAAGTTACTACAATCTGCGATCCCCACACTGCCAGCATTAGCACTGTTGGTGCTTCAGATGCCTTGGACGGTATACACACCCCCTTTCGTGATCGGGGTCGCACTCAGTCTGTATACATTCCAGGCGACACCACCCGGACAAATGCCGAGTGACTATCTTTTCAGCTGGATTAAGCGGCAATTCCGCCCGGACGAGCGTTACAAAGAACCCAAAGCAGAGTCAGAGCGTGTCCTGATTCAGGATGGAAATGAGACAATCGAACGCGAACCGCCCGCAACCGATCTCAACGGTGGGGGTGTCTTCAGTGCGAATACGATCGACGACGTCCCAGTCGACGGGATCAATGACAACGGTGTGGTTGAGACTGACCGGGGATTCACCCAAATTATCGAAATCCGACCAACAGTGTGGAGTCAACAACCGAATCACACCAAAGAAAGTATCCTCGGCTCCTACGCCAGTTATCTCCATACCGTCGATTACCCCATCCAGTGGGTCACATACCCAGTTGTACTCAACCTCGAGGGGTACAAAGATCAACTTGAGAATGCTCACAACATGAGACGTGACGACGAGCCGGCTGTGGTCACTTTTGGGCGGGATTACCACGCTGGATTTGTTGACCAATTGAGTACGGGCACTAACAAGCGCGAACGGCGGTTTCTTCTGGCCGTTTCGTCACTCAAAGCCGATACAGAGTACGAACAGGTCGGTGGTGTACAAAGCCTGTTACCAAACTCAATCTCTTTTGGATCCTCCGACAAAGACAAAGACCACCACCTTCGACAACTTCGAGACCGAGTCCAAACAGCACGGTCGACTCTCCCTCAATGTGGGTTTGAGGACGTCTCTGTGCTTGATGAACGAGAAGCAGTTCTGCGCGTACTCCGTCTGTACTACCGTGGCAAAAGCTCCGATGGGGCACCAGCAGGCCTCACGATGTACGACGGTGATGGAGAGGTCGACCTCTCGGATGTAGATCTGCCAGACGACGATAGGTTTGAAGACAGCGAGGGTCCTACAGATGACACAGCGGAAATACACAGTGAGCAACCATGAGCCGACGATTAGTAGATAAAATCCCGTTTTTCGGGTCAGGTGGTCCGGAGGTAGATCGAATCTCTCTCGATGAAGCCAGTGAAAAGGAGATCGAACGGGCTTTCGACTATCTCAACCAGACGGACAGAAAATCCGATCAGAAGGCGATCGAAGAGACGATCTTCATCCAGCGTCAAGCCGAATCCCAGCACCGAGTGGGCGATTGGGGCGATAAAGAATCTCAAGGTGGAGCAGATCGTTTGGCAGTCGCACCGAATTCGGTCACAGAGGAAACTGAAATGCACATTAGGGATGGGATGTATTGTCAAATATACTCTGTTATCGGTCTCCCAGAGACCCTCAACCCTGGATGTTTGCAACAACTGACGTGGAACCATGACAACGTCCGGCTATCTTTCCACATTCGACCACGCGACCCATCACAGGTGATGAAGCAGCTGCGGAATGTGTACTCGCAAATCCACGGTGAGATGGCCAGAAAGCGAGAGAAGGGCCAGAGTAACACAACGAGGCTTGAGGATCGAGCAGAGAAAATCAATCAGATGAAACGAGAGCTTGTCCAGGGCCGAACCAAGCTCACCGACGCCTCACTGTATCTCGAACTCTATGGAGAGACTCTCGATGAGTTGCAACAGGTTCGTGGCCGAGTGTTCGCCGAAGCCGACAAACTCGGGTTTGACCTATATCCATTAGTTAATCGACAGATAGACGGTCAGAAGGCACTCTTACCTCTCAATGACGATCCGGTGCGTGTTTCAAATACACTGCAAATTGAAGCAGTCGCCGCACTACTCAATGCATTCGGGCCGTCTGTCAATCAGGAGGGTGGGATCTTACTCGGCTTGGATCGATACAACCGACCGGTAATCGCCGATCGGTTCTCTCATTCCGGCCACTCGAAAGCGGTCACCGGTAAGATCGGGAGTGGCAAAACCTACTCAGTGAAATCCGCGCTCTACCGTAGAGTGTTGAATGACCCTGAAATGCGTACTATCATATTCGACCCTCTCGGCGACGACTTTGTCGACTTTACGAAAGAGGTGGATGGACAAGTCATCTCCTTTGGGGGAGACAGTCGTATCAACCCTCTCCAGATCGAACCCCCAACGAAAGCAAAGCAAGACATCGTGGATGAAGACTTGTATAAAGCTAAAGTTCGGTCTGTCTTGGAGATGTTCAAAATCCACTTTTCGTCGGGAGCTAGAGCGGGTATGACAGCCGAGGAAGAGGGTGTCATCGCACAAGCAATCCATGCAGCTTACGCGAAAAAGGGGATCAGTGAGGACCCCACGACGTTTGCTAACGAGTCTCCAATCATCGACGATATAATCGAAGCCTTAGAAATTATTGGTAAGGGTGGCTTCGCCTCCGAAGAAACCACCCAAGACGGAATCGCCACTGACGGTGTTGGCGAGTACGGAGATGATATCCCCGCACGCACGCAGTCAGTCCTGACTAACCCCGATAGCCACATCGAAGAACTTGCTCGAAACGCCACTCCGAAATTTGAGTCGTTTCGCGAGCGATCGGTGAACGAAAATCTCAATGGTCACACGAATATCGATCTTGACTCACAAGTGATCTGCTTCGACATGCGGAGTTTTGCAGATACTGGTGAAATGCCACTTATCATGCACGTGATGCTGGACTGGGCCTACCAAGAGGCGCGAAAAACCCCGAATAGAATCGATGTGACCTTCGAAGAAGCCCACTATTTGTTGGGTCGTGAATCATCACAGAATCTCGTCAATCTGTTCATCCGGCACGCACGACACTTTAACGCCGGTCTTACGCTCATCACACAGAGTGCCGAGGAATTTCTTAACAACCCACAGAGCAGAGAGATCTATGACAACTGTGATATCAAACAGTTGTTCTACCAGGAGAAGCTCAGTGATGCAGTGCAGAAACACCTCGGCCTCTCCGACAGTGAACAAACATTCGTTCAAAAGGCCGCACGCGGAGAGACATCCGACTACAGTCAGTGTTTGTTGACCTCATCCGAGTTTGGTCGACGTACACTTGCCGTCTATACCGATGAGTTCGAGCATCACGTTCTCGACGACGATCTCAGTGCTGCCGATTATCTTCGGGAACGTGGACACATCAAATAGCTCATGTTGGGTCGGTTTTTTTATTGGCGAATCGCGAAACAGCACATCCCTGTGTCAGATGTAGACGATCCACTCTGGTTCGTTCTCTGGGCGTCAATATTGCGAGTCTCTATTAATTGAATGGAGATTACCCCACGTAATGTTTTTAGCAGAGTGAGGAGTAGCGATTTTCAACGCGAGTAAAATAGCAAATGCAAACACTACAGAGTTTACCCAGCGCGGATGGGATTGCAGAGAGTATCGTCGAAGCAATGTTTGGAGCTGTCTTGGAGAGCATCGATAGTTTCGCGACTGACTTTTTGCAGTGGTTGGGTGGCGTACGTGACCCAACCGAAAATGGGCTTCTGGTCGACGCGTGGTTTGCTGTTTTCGAGATCTCTCTAGCTGTGCTTGTGATCTGGGTCGTACTTGGATTGTTGTCGTTTCCGTTTGGAGATGATCAAAAAACAGACCTCTACCGCTTTGGCTGGCGGATCATCGGTGTATTCATCATTTTCGCTATTGCACAACCAGCCTTCTCTTTCGGTGCCGAATTGTCTAATGAGCTCTTCCAGATGATTTTCACGCTTACTGAGGAAGGTGTAGACATTGAGGCAGAATTTGATGGGCTCGTTGATTCGATCACCAGTGCTGGGGGTACTGCCATCGGCTTGCTCGTAGCCGGCGTCATCACCGCTGTGGTCATGGGGCTTGCACAATTGATTGTTGTGGGTGTGATGTTTACTATCGATTATATATTTTGGACAGCCTTTGTTTTCTCCCCGCTCTTGGCCGTCTTTTGGATGGTCGACTGGGGACCGCTGGCTAAAGCAAACGATTTTGCGGAGACGATGTTTGATGCAGCCGTTGGGTCTCTTCTGTACCCCGTTGCCATCAGCATATTTGCCACTGCTTATGTCATTCTTGTCGGTGCGGGTGTGCAAGGTGGGCTCAACGATGCGACGCTCAGTGCAATGTTGGAGCTGACTGCTATATCGGCTATTTTCCCAATTATCATCCTTGCTGTTGGGTTCAAGCTCTTGTCCCAAATTGGAAACGATATGTATGGTCTCTCGACAGTCGCGAAAATGGCTGGTGTCGTGGCTACAGCTGGTGCTGGAGCAGTCGTCGGTGGCGTCCAAGGCGCGGCGACTGCCGCCAGTTCAGGTGGCTCAAGCGCGCTCTCTGGTGCGGCATCAGGCATGGCGAGTGGTGCCCAGAGAGGGGCACAAACGGTTGCTCGGGGTGGTATGGGGCCGACAAACGAACCGATGTCATCCATAGGAATGGGTGCTGCATCCGGTGGTGGGTCTGGTCAAACCAGCCGTGGGGGAGCATCGAACGCTAACAATACTGCCTCGGGCCAGAACACAACCACAAATGCCTCAAGTTCTACTGGAGGCGATGGTGGTCAGTCTACTACCACTGCTTCTAACGAACCACAACGTGGCGGGTTGATCGGACAAGCAACAGGAGCAGTCGCTGCCCACACCCCAGAATCAATCAAGAATGCTGGGGCGACAATCACGGGCGCGGCTGGGAGAGTGTCACCAAGACCGTCAACGCAATACAATCGACAAAAAGCCATGCAGGAGGAATCGCTGGAATCGACTGCAAATTATCAAGAGACGGCAGACGAACTCGAGCAAGCAGGCGAAGGAGATTCTGTCGATCTGGATAGTCTCAAAGAACAAGGCGTGTTCGACGAAACCGAAGCGTCTGCCCCAAGCGATGGACAAGGAGAGGTTACTGTCGACGAGAATGGCAGGGTGCAGTACCAATCTGAAGAAGGCGGTAGAGACATGGTGGACACAGATGACCTTGCCAGCGCTTCGAACGTGAAAGCAAGTAAGCAACTCCGGAAAGCAGAGCGAGCAGAGAACCGCGCTGGGATGGCTAATAAAGGAAAACAAGCCGCTTCGGGCGTGGCGAACGGTATGCAGTTCACCGGTGCTATGGCCGGGAAAATCGGTATGATGGGTGCTCGTGACGTAGTGATGGGACATCCAGGATATACTGATTTCAGTATGGGCTCGAGTGCATCCAGTGGTGGTCAAACGTCCGATTCTGGTGCTGCTGGTGCAGAAGCGACGACTGAATCAACGTCCACAGAGCGGGCGGTGACGTCCGTTTCGCCAGCCTACTTCGGGGCTGACGACGATGATCGCGCCGAAGCAAATGCGAGCTCCTACCAAACACTCAGCAATGGGGAGCGAGTCGACCTTGAGAGTGATGAGGGCGACAATCTCTCTGTGGTCCGTGACCCCGAACGGTCGAGCGAATCCGAGTTGGCAGAGGTTGGTTGGGCCGTGTCTCGATCACAGGCCGAGGCCGCTCCAGACGACCCTGGAGAAATGCTAGACTACTACCGTCAGGAGGGCACACGGCTCGCCCGATCGGGAGACAACGCTCCAAAAATCCCAACAGAAGGGTCGGTGCCGGGGTATGCAAATACAGATGTGGCAGAGGTCGACGGTGAGGAGACTGTGATGCTTGATGGAAGCTCCGGAGAGTTAGCCGAATCAGAAGTCAGACCCGCCGAGTTTGACGGTGTAGACGCCGATGAATCAGTCGCTGTCAGAGGTGAATATCAAGAGCAACCCGGCGGTGGCGCGTACATCCAAGGGGTAGACGGTACGAAAACCAACTTGCAGCAAAGGATCAGCGGTGTAGAATCCGGTGAGCAGACACTCGTCGAGGGTGGAGTGCGAGAACTCGATGACGGAAGCAAGACTCTCGACTCGGAGTACCAACCGTCGACGGAAACATCCGATCAGGAGGCCGCTGTGGATGGTGAGAAACAAAAACAGAAGCAACAACGACAGCCAAACACACCATCAGGTGGGATCGTGCCACTCGGGAAACAAGGGATCGCCCTGCCAGACGACGAAAAGAGCGAAATCGCCGGCAACTCCACAGACTACGTCGGATCCGTTGATGACTCCGGTACGTCCCCCTCTGTGGGTGGGGTTAAAGTTGCAGACAATACCTCAGACGGACGGTTTAGTGACGATAATGGGAGAGTCGACATCGGTAGAGATGGTGAGAATGTCGAAATACGTAATGCTGAATTTGACGAGGTGTCGGGCGGGTATTTCCAGATGAAGCTCTCAGACGACACTGTTGTCGAAAACCCAAGAGACCTCCCACCCGAAGCCGTCGAAGAATACGGTGAAAATGAAGCGGTTGAGGAGCTCCGATGGGGCGACGAAGCCACCGGCACCGAACGAATATCGATATCAGAAACACCACCGGTGAACACACTCTCCGAAAGCGAACGTGCGATATTCGATGGAGAGTCGGTTGATATCGACGGCGAAGTCGAGAAGCCTGAGTTCGGTCGGCGGACAATAGGCGGTATCAGCATCCAAGACGAAAGCACAGACGGTCGGTTCAGCGAGGATGGAACTCTCAAACAACTCCCCTCGGCTGAAGAAGGAGATATGGTGCGAATCGAAAATGCACAGTATCGGGTGATAGATGGTAAAGGGGGTACTGAAATCGAAGAAGCCGTACTCACAGACCAATCTCGGGTTGAGATCCAAGATACAAGCGATAGTGACAGTGGAAGTATCGAACCATCCATCCGACGTGGCGAAGCTACCAGCTCAAACCTTGCAGTTGACAGTGCCTCTGTTAAGGGCGGGTCTATCAGCACTGAAGAGATGGATTACGTCAACAGTAGCCGCGAGCTTAATGGGATGGCCGTGTCTGCTACAGGCGTCGTGGACCAACGACCGAGCGGAGAAACCGTACTTCGAGGGCAGGGCACAGACAACGAGAGCATCAGCCTCACAGACGAGACCCGAGATGTTGATGATGATCGTGCCCAGATCGGTGATGGTGCGCTCACTGATGTCGAGCCGGGAGATACAGTATCGCTCAATCAGTCCGTTGTCGACTCTGATGGTGAGCAGTTGCGTTTAACTGAGAACTCCAATGTCGAGGCTGTTGAGACTGGGAGCGACGGCGTGCCACTAACCCCGACGATTGAGAAAGATTTCTCCAAAGACCGACTCACAGATGATCGGTCAGGAGTTCGGCCAGTCGACGCAGAAACCCTGGCTGAAACCGACCTTGAGACCGCCTTCGAAGGGGGAGAAGAGGTCTCTATGCAAGAGGTCACATTCGTTGAAAGTCAGATCAGTGGTGAGGGCCCGATTGAACAGGGAGGGCAGTTTGTCACACCAGACGGTAAGGAGATCGGCTCGTACAGCCAGCTGGAAACTGAAGACGAACCAGACGGAGATCAACTACAAGATGGTGGGACATACGATGTTAACGCCCTCGCTGTGGACGATGAAGGTCGATTCAAACCCAGCGTGAATACAGAACTATCGCGACTCGACACTGACGAGACAACCACCGAACAACAGCCCGACCGCCAACTCGACAGCCAAAACGATAGCAGTCGTCGTAGCAGTGGTGATGGCACCATGCGCAACTCGGGCGGGGATACGACAACAACCAACTCAACACAGTCGACCAGCCCCGAGCCTGGACGGTCTTCCAAGTCGGGAGAAGATGTGTCGGAAAACGATGAAAATAGGAGTAGAAGCAGAAGTAGAGACAAAGGTGGGATTGACAACTTCACCCCAACGGGTGTCGAGTACAACGACGAAAACGACGAGTCTGAAGACAACTAATCTTCGACCTGTCGACTGAGGCTCCCCGATTCATTTTCTACCAATCTTTTATAAGCGAGGCAGACCTAAATATTAATAAGAGGAATACAATGGTCACATGGTTGCGGTTTGCTGTGGCCTCTTACGCCCTCAACAAAGTAGGGGCCACAGGGGTGTTTCGGGGGGTCGGGAAGCTGTTGCTGGGTTTCTCGGTTCTCTTCATGCTGACTGTCTTTGTCAGTCTCTTAGCCAGTTTCTTTAGTCACGTGCTGGGATACTTGCCGATATACGGTAGTAGTGTTGTTATGGCGGTGTTGATAGTTGTAGGGAGTCTCTACTGGTTCCACAAAGACGGCCAACGTAATGACCGATTTTTCAACGAGTATGCCGGCGGGCCGTTGTTCAGTCTCTACACGCTCAAATCTGTCGCTGGCTTCAGCCTGATCGCTGTGGCCTTTGTGATCGAACCCGTATCTATCATCCCGGCAGTGATAGCTGCGATCTGGTTGCTGTGGAAATATGACTGGGTAGGACGTCCGCACGGTATCATCACAATTGGAATTCTTCTGGGGTTGTTTAGTATTCCTAGTGGTGTGTCTCCTACTGACCCGATGAGCCTCTCGATCATTTTTGTCACCGCAGCGATTGTATCAAACCGGTATTCGCCAAACGAGACTGGGTGGTCGAGAGGACAACCCAAGTGGATCTGGAAGTTCGATTGGCGAGAACGATTGCGGTGCCCAGTCGGTCGACATCCAGGTTACGACGGGGGGTTGATTCGCAATTCCTACCCTGACGAGACAGAACCGGATGACAACATCTCTGACCGAGATCCACACGGTATCAGTCAACCAGAACCGACGATAGACGACACGCCCGCACAATCACACACTGCTCAAAATAATGCTCAAAGTCGAAGAGACGTAACAGACCAATCAAATCGAAAAGAAACCGGTTTCAACACTAACCAAACAGAACCCATGCACACTGAGAGATCCAACCCCGACCAGAACCGACACCATCGGGAGCGTCTGAGTAACACGATGCTCGATGAGATGGAATTCGGTTGGGAAAAGCCGCCAGATAACCGCTTCGAAAATATCGGTGGTTACGATACGGTGAAACAACAGCTCACAGAGGACGTTGTTTTGCCTGTTAGAGACAATAATCCAGGATTCGACCGTTATGCGATTGAGCCAACGAGAGGGGTTTTGTTCCACGGACCTCCAGGCACCGGGAAGACAATGTTTGCCCGTGCGCTTGCCAATGAACTCGGTAAACCATTTGTAGAGCTTTCTCAGGCTGACCTCACGAGTGAGTACATCAACGAAGGAGCGCAGTTAGTTTCGGCCCTGTTTGAGGAAGCACAGGTTCTTGAGGGCGTTGTGTTCATAGACGAAGCCGAACAGTTGCTATCCGAGAGAGGGAGCCGAAACCAACATAACGAAGATCAGAAGGTTATGAACACGTTTCTGTCAGCACTGTCCAGAGAGGATCAGAAGTTCATAGTGGTACTCACAACGAATCGGAAAGACCTGATTGATGAAGCTGTCTTGCGACCGGGACGGGTTGATCGAGAGCTCCGGATCGGGTTGCCGAATAAAGAAGCTCGAATGAAGATCTTGAAGACAAAATTAGTCGACATCCCACATGGCCTTTCGACCGACGATCTACAAAAGGTCGTCACACAAACTGTTGAGTGGTCCGGTGCCGATCTAGATTCGCTGATCGGAAACGCCCGAAGAAAGGCCGCTATTGAGAACGCTCCAAAGCTAAGACAGGATCATATCGATCTGGGCTCCGTCGACAGAGATTGAACACCCCCACGTCCGTTGCGTCCGCACGCTCTTTCGTTTATATACTCACACCCCCCCACTGCGTCCGCACGCTCACTAAACCCGATCAAGTAGGATAAGAATTAACCAACAGATTGGGCAAACAAGCATTTTTGTTGGTTAACTCAACGCGCGTCTCTATGTTCGAGCGGGTGTTGGTGCCAAATATTAACAGTAACCGGGTGGTATTAATTATTCAACGATGCGTAAATGGATACCATTCTTGAACACAGCGCGTGGCGACGCCGAAACGGACTCACAGACGAAAACAGAAGAACAACCCTCCACTGTGGAAGACGAGTCCCCCGACATCCAAGAGTTGCTAAAACAAGAAAATATCTCAGAGACAAAAACCGAGCTCCAGGACGTTTGGACAGATGATCGCGAGCAGGCCTACTTTTTTATATACTCTGTTTGTGTCGGGCTCGGGTTCGTCGCCCTGTTGTACTACTACGGCGGTTTTCTCCCGTGGTACGCTGTGGGCGGATACCTCTTTGTGGTTTTAACTGGACTTGGACTGTTCAAAGAAGCCCTCTATGAAGCACCACATAAGGAATCCGAGAATGTGATAGTCCAGTTTCTGAAGCGGTGAGTGCCACGTCAACAGACTGTTGCAGGAAATGTTTTTAAGACAGCACCGGGGAGACACTATATGGGTACATACCTATGAGCGAAAGGCGACAACAAGACCAGCTAGACGGTAGTGTATCATCTACCGGAGATGATACCGAACAAGAGGCCGAAACGAGCGACGATAGTGCAGCCGACCCTACTGAAAATGGGTGGTCGGGATTCCGAAAAGGTGGCAATAGGTTCGTCACCGTCCGAAGTTCGGGATCTATTGCTCCCAATTCGGCAGTTGTACGGGCGAGATTCGGTGACGCAAAAGCAGTGCAACTGTTCTTCAAAGAATCCGATGATATGATCGGTATCAAACCGGTCGACACATACGACGAAGACGACGACCGGCTCTACAAGATCAGCGAAGATGGCGGTTCAGTCTCAATCAACACCCACGCCTTCATGAAGGAATGGAACATCGAACACGAGAAAACCGTCCGATACCGCCCACAGTGGGATGACGAAATGGAGATGTTGATCGTCGATATCGGTCAAGAAGGTACTGTCGTCGAGTCCGGAACCAACACCGGCGACGATGTGTAGTAGCAGTATCAAACTATAAAACAGGTAATACAGATACAAATGCTCGAAGTGACGATAGGGTTGGTCCAAGTGATCACTGGGTTGGTGTTTCTTAGTGTGGGGGTGTTCTACTGGGGAACTGCCGAGAAGACGACCAAACGGTATGCACGGGGAGTGCTTCTAATCGTGGCCGGAGTTGTGGTTCTGGCCCTCATCCCGTTGTTCAGACTCTTGACGTGGACCTCCTCTTTCGGTGGTTAACCGATTTCTGACCTCACAAGTCAATTGTACGGTCGTTATCTCGCAGTGGGAGGTGGTTCACTGCAGTTTTCCACTTTTTTGATTCGGGTAACGTTAACCAACAAAACGGGGATTAGGCTACACTCTGTTGGTTAATTTCTTGCCGACGCCCGACCCCAACATTCTTTCTAACGGTAGTCGTAACATTGGTACACCGTCATGAGCAAGCAGAGTAGCCCTGGTTGGCGTGATTTGTTCCCATTCGATCCATACGAGACACAGGAACAAGGGATCGAAGCGGCAATTGGTGTACTTCGCGATCAGGGTTTCCACGTCCTCGAGGGCCCGTGTGGAACTGGGAAGACACTCATCAGCCTTACGGCGGCGCTCTCAATGATCCGAGACCCTTCTACCCAATTTGAGCGAGTGTTTGCTATCACCTCCAGAAAACAGCAGATTCGCGCCTTTGAACACGATCTTAAAACCATTAACACACATCTGTCTGCCGAGCAGTATAGCAGTCTGACCCTTGTCGGCAAACCCGATCTATGTCCGTATGTGCAAGCCAGTGAAATCGGGAGGCGAGAAATTTATCACGAGTGCATGTCTCTCCGGGACAGTACACGGGATCTGATCTCCGGCCAGCTCAAACAGAGGTCGTCTGGGACCAGTGAAGCAGCGGCGGCGAATCTCGCGTTCCAAGCCGAGTACACTTCTGGTCAGGGTTCGAGACAATCCCCATTCACAGTTGGGGGTGAAACGTCACCGTATCAGAGGGACATCCCCAGCAAGATGGACACAGACTACTGCCCGTTTTTTGCCCGGTATCTTGAACTCCAGGAAGACGAGGATCGGGTTCTTGAACCCACAGGCGTCCAGACAGCAAATGACGTCTTTGAGGCGGGTGTGCAAGCTGGTTCGTGCCCACATGCCGAGATGAAAGAAATCCACTCAGAAGTTGATGTGTTGATCGGGAACTACAAGCACGTATTTGACCCCACTACCGTGGAAGCGTTCACAGCTGGGGTTCTTGGTGATGAAACACTCTTGATCTGCGACGAGGCGCACGGTATCGTCCCCGAAGTCCGCTCTCAACTGTCATACGACACGACTTACGGCACCTTCGCGCAATCGATTGTCGACCTTGAGACAGTGGTTGATTGGATACAGAACCCACAGCAGTATCCTGAAAGAGCAACCATCACAGAGAAATTTTTAGAGATGTGCGAAGTTGAACACCACGAACTCGGTGGTGCAAGGCAGTTCTTAGCAGACACGAGAGATGTGGTTGCAAAACTCATCATTCACGGCTTGTTGAGTGAATTTGGACCGAAATGGCCGAAGAAAATCGGTACTCTCGACCGAGAGAAACACACGGTATCGCTCCAAGACCCTGAGAAACCAGAGATGGATTCTCTCCGACTGTGGGCGAAAAACAACGACCGTGAAGGCCATTGGAAACGTACGGTCACGATTGCTAAGATCGTCGGTACGATCCAACAGACCGTCGAGCAGCAGGTCGAAGGCACATCACCAAACGGTGACTACCCGATCGAAGAGGTTGGAACCCTCTTGGAACGGTGGTTCTACGGAAGTCATACAGAATATTTCAGGGAGATCAGTCTTCATCCTCTTGAGTCTCCCTCTGGACCGACTGACAGTCGACCGTGGCGGGCTGGGTACTATGCCACCCTGAATGTCCATAACTGCATTCCACAAGATGAGATTGCCGCGACACTTGATGAACTCGGTGGAGGTATATTGATGAGTGCAACACTCAACCCTGTGGATGTTTATGAGGAGGTTTCCGGTGCCTCAAAGCTACGTGAGGGCGAACAACCAGTGTATGGACTTGTCCCACAGGCGATTAAGAAATCAGGGATGAGAGAGACAAGCGCTGACGAAGATAATGAAGACGACGAACCCACACCGATAAACAAAGATTCCAACCAATCACCCCGTGGAAGGACTGTCAAAACGAGCAGTTTCGATTCTACCTTCCCACCTGAAAACCGAGCCAGTTTCGCTGTCAAAGCCCCGAAATTCACATACACGAATCGATGGCCACCACATCAGAATCGGAAGCTAAGGTCAACGTACGCCAACATACTTTCCGTTGTAGCATCCTCGACTCCAGGAAATGTGCTTGTCTGTCTGCCCTCATATACGGAAGCAGACTGGGCAGCTGAGTCTCTGAACCAAGACAAACATGTTAACAAGCCGATCCTCACAGATGAAAGTGGATCAGATACCAACACAGAACGTCTGAAGACCGAGTTCTTCGATGGACAAGCGAAGGTGCTCACAACGAGCCTGCGCGGAACACTCACCGAGGGTGTGGACTTTGACGGTGATAAACTTAGTGCAGTGGTGATCTGCGGCGTCCCGATCACAGACACCAGTTCGGATTTGTCGACTGCCATCAAAACAGCCTACGATGTTCGGTTTGGGCGAAATAAAGGATTTGAGTACGCTTTCGCAGTGCCCGCTGTCCAGAAGACTCGACAAGCAATCGGGCGAGTAATCAGAGGTTCAAAGGATGTCGGGGTTCGAGTCCTCGCCGACGAACGGTACGCTACCACAAGCGGATTCAGTTCTGTTCGATCACTATTCCCAGATAATCAACAAAAAGAGTTCTCGCCAATCAATCCAGAGGATCTGCAATATGAGCTAAATCAGTTCTGGTCATCAAAGAGTGTGGTGTGAATCGGGTAGCCTCCAAAACCAAATCACCATACGGAGAGGCGGGTACTCTCGATGACATGTGGAGTCGTTTGGCGAATACAACACCCAGTGGTTTGAAGGCCGTACCGTTCGTCTGCGGGTTCCCGCTTTTCAATCCAATGTACGTTCACACGCGAATGTTCCCCAACATCCGAGACTGCCTACTACATAGGCAGTACTGTATGTGAGGGCCCATCCTCTTAAAATACTTTACCTGGAACAGGCTTTGGTTGTTCCAGATACAGCACCAAACGCACTGGTGACTGTCAATGTGAGCCGCCTACATGGTTTTTTATGTCACCACAGCCTAAATCCACATAACCAGTCAAAAATGAAAATAAATATATCAAATATCCCTATCGGTCTCAAGGAGACAGAACGGTGGGTTTGTTGGGAAAAACAAATGCGAGACGGAAAGGCAACTAAGATCCCGAAATCTCCTGTCGACGGTGTCGATTTTGCATCGACATCCGACCCAGACACTTGGAGTAGTTTCAGTGACGCGGTCAAAACCTTCCGCAATCAAGAGTATGATGGTGTGGGTTTCGTGTTCACAACAGAGGGTGAGTACGTCGGCGTCGATCTAGACGACTGCCGCGACCCTGACACCGGTGAGTTCCAGGACTGGGCTATCGACGTGATGGAAACGCTTGATTCGTTCAGCGAAATCAGCCCCTCGGGAACCGGTAGTCACGTGATCGTTAAAGGGAGTATGCCAGAGGGCCGAAAACGCCGTGGCCATATAGAAATGTACGAGGATGGCCGATATTTCACCGTCACAGGAGAGGTTGTCAGCAAGCATGGGGGCTTGATCGACGAACCGCGTGGTATTACCGAACGGAGTGATGAGCTCCGCGAAGTTGCAAGCAAATATCTCTATGATGGAGACGAAGGTGAGAGCGAAAGCCCCGACATAGATGTTAGTATCGATGATATCGAGACCGACCCAACAGAGGTGAGTGCAAAACACACGGGGTCGGGTGAACTGAGTGGGCTACCAGAACAAGACCAGGACCGCCTCAAGCAGATGTTCCGGCGGAAGAGACAATCCTACGAATTGTGGCATGGGTCGACAGCTGGCTACCCGAGTCAGTCGGAAGCCGACCAAGCACTCTGCAATCACCTTGCCTATTGGCTCGACAAATCCGCACCCAGAATCGACAGTGCATTCCGTCGTTCACGACTGATTCGGGATAAATGGGACGAAGATCGAGGTAAAAACACGTACGGTGAGTTGACTATCAAAGAGGCGATCAAATCAACAGGCTCGACGTATACCTCAGAGCAAGAGCAGAGTGATAAAACGGAAAATCAAGTAGAGGCAGATAAAGACACCAAAGTAGACGGAAACCAAACCGAACGTAACCAGTCTGACAACCGATCGAGCGGCGACCAGAAAGACGCCATAGACAATCAAGCTGAACAGCTCAATTCAGACCGAAGCCTGGATCGTGATCAGAGTCGAAGCCGAAGTCGAAGTCGAGACCGCCGTGGAAACAGTGACACAACCGAACAACCCGGATCGGAGAAAACCAAATCAAAAACTGACGATAACACCCAGGACGGTAACCGCGATGTTGAGGGGGCAGAGGCAGGCGACCGGAGACGTGGTCGGAAGCGAGTCGATTCACTTGTCCCAGAGTCGGGCCAAAATTCGAACACAAAGTCGAGCTCAGAGCCGGGCCCAGACCAGGAGATGAACGGTGGGAATGACGATGAATCGACCTCTAAATCGCCAGATTATGACATCCCCAACCCCGACGATCTTGGCGATCTCGGTTGGGGTGGTGGCTTCGGCGAAAGCGATAACAGTGGGTCCAACACCAAACACGAGGGAGACGAGAACGAAAGCTCAAAAAGCATCTTTGATCCAGATAGCCTGTCATCACAACCACAGAACCAACGTGAACGCCAGCGGGGAGACAGCGACGGACACAATCAGTCAGGTCAGTCAGGACAAGACCGAAACGGGTCGGGGTCACAGTCGGCGAGCCAACAACGACAGTCGACCAATGGCAAAAGAAAGATTCCAACGAAAACCGAGGAGCGGGCCCGAGAATTCAGCTTCAAGTTGGACGAGCTTGAAGAGAAGATCGGACACATCGAAGTTGAGTATAAGAACGAGCACGAAGTGACCCAACAGAACATCCAGGACATCATTGACGAACTCCGGCTGTACGAAGACGTCGTCGACGAACTTGACGGGCAAGTCAAAGTCCTCTCTATGCTCGTTGGATCACTCTGTGACCAAATCGGAACGCCGAACGCCCGTGAACTTGCATCCATTGCACGAAATCTACCTGACGACCCCTCAGAAATACCAACTTCAGTTCTCAATCAACCATCTGACCAGCCAACTCAGAGTGTGCAGTCTAACCCTCCTCGAGTACACAGTGACCAACTCAACCCTGAAGCCGAGGACCCAGAGGAAGCAGGAGGAGGGTTCTTTGACGCGTTGAAAAATATCGGCTCACGTCAGCGGTGACATGACCGACAACGAATATTCACTGGGGCGACCCTGTCCCATCTGTGGAGAAGGCATGATCCATCGACACTGCAAATATGTCTGTCCAACTCATGGAGTGGTATACGACTGCTCGGATACTTTTTACTGATTTAGCAGTTAGTTGGTGGTCGCGAATGTTTTTACCAGAGTGAGGAGTAACTACGAAATAAGATGTCTGAACGACTCATACCGCCACCAGTGGTCTATGTGACAACGACTTGTCTCACGGTGGTGACGTCTATGGTATTCTCTGTAGGGGTGGCAGCGGCAGATACCAATGCTGACGTGAACGTTGACAGCCTCTACAACTTGGTCGACGTGGCACTCACCGCAGCGACATACCTTGGCCCGTTTTTCATTGTCCTCGGTGGGATCATGTGGGGTGTTGAACAGTTCGGGCAGAGTCAAAATGCCAGTAAAGCCCTCAAATACATGGTTGCTGGGTTGTTGCTCACAGGTCTTGCTTTCGGGATCGGTATCTTGATCGGTATCATCCAATTCGTCGCAGAGGGGATCTGATTATGACTATCAATGGATCGAGCAGCTCACAAAATCAAACAACCCTCAAACAGGTCGCACGTGTGGGCGTGATCGTCCTCTTGCTCGGTGTGTTGCTCGGCGGAGGTGCAATACCCACACCTGTCGAGGCCTCTTGCAGTGATGATTTTGCCGAGTGTGATGGTTCACTCGCGCCACTGTCTGATTCTCTCTCAGCATTGAATCTGCTTGCATGGACGGTATTGAGACTCGGCGGACTAATCGTCCTCATGGGAGGGATAGTGCTGTTTGTCAGTTCCAGAGTCGGTGTGGGTACAAAGAAACAGGCTACCGGGGCGATCATCGCTGGATCTTTCATGCTGTTTTTGTATTTCGCCAAAAACGCTCTATTCGGGATTATTGATTTCATTGTCTCTGGGTGATTTCGAAACCCACACCCCCACGTCCGTTGCGTCCGCACGCTCTTTTATTCATATACCCACACCCCCCACCGCGTCCGTACGCTCACTAAACCTGATCAAGTAGGATGAGAGTTAACCAACAAATTGGGCAATCAAGCATATCTGTTGGTTAACTTAACGCGCTCGTCGTCTTTGCGTGGGTGGCGGGGGGTGCCAAATATTATAAGGAGGCCAGAGTTACCTACGCTCGTCAGCCATGACAGACATTAGTACCGGGTGGGTCACCAGACTCGCCCTTGCGTTCCTGCTGGCCAGCACAATGGTCATCGCAGGTGGGAGTAGTATCGCAGCAGCCGTATGCGCCCCCGAAGATGGTGATATATCTGGTTGCGAAGGAGATATTAGTACCGTCGAGTCGATAGGTGGAAACGTATTCAGTGTCGTTGAGGCAGGTCTGATTTTCGCCGGGCTGACTTTCCTCGCGTTAGGAATGATCTTCTGGGCAAGCGGAGGATTCTCGGCGACGATGAAATCCAAAGGTGGGTTCTTCATTGGTGGAGGGATACTCCTCGTGTTCGTCGCCTTTACGTTTGACCCAATGATCGGTCTTCTCGACTGGATCGCCACGGACGGCGTCTGAGGGTAGCCGGCTAACCAGCGGTTCCGTTTTTATAATGAGACATACAACGATACTAGAGATGAGTACAGCCGCCAGTTGGTACATTAGAGCAAGAGCATTAACTGGGTCGACAGACCCACCGACTCTGGCCACTCTTGCGACAGCTCCCGCTGAAGAGATACAGACGGTGTTCGACAACCTCGGGGGATTGAGTGAGGTCTTCAGTGCCGTTGGTCTTGTCCTCGTATTGTATGGAGCAATCGGGTGGATTAGCTACGGAGACAAATCAAAAAGTTCGGCCAAAGGCAAACAGCTCTTCATATTCGGAGTTCTGTTTTTAGCCATCGGATTCAATTACAATGGATTTCTACAGGTGATCAAGTATGCGCTCGGAGCATGAACACAACTCAAAAACAATGAATACGAGTGTCAGAGTAGCAACCACATGAGGGAGTCTTTAATGCGGTTAGCTATCACCTCTTGTGTGGTTTTTCTCGCTGTCGTCGGAATCGTTGCTGTTGGGTTAACTGGTTCGACCGGTGTCGCCTCAGCAGATCCACCAACTCAAATTGAGGTAGACGATGAAGTGTACACAAACGGTTCGAGTGATACGTTGCGATTGATCGCTGGTGGCTCACCTGTCGATGAGAGTGCCTTCGACGGAGAATTAAACGAAACGGTCAGGGGGCCGCTTGTTCGGGAACCCCGACGACCCCTAACTGTGGATCAAGCTGTCGAGCGATCCGCATTTGTCGATGGATACCGGACACAACTCGACGAACAGGTGTATATCCCCACTGAAGACGAATGGGTCCTACTTGACGAGTTTGGGTCAGGTATTAATCCAGTGCGGCAATGGGTCTCTGGGATTGGCAATCCAACACTCCAGTCGACAGAACATCCCGACAAGTCCCTCACTGTGGACGTTGCAGAACAAGAAGATGGATTCAGTTCGGATGCACCGGTCAGGAACGCATTAATCGAATACAACGAGACGGACGACTCTTTTGCAGTCGTGAATCCTGGCAGAGCCGAAGTGCAAAACGAATCCGGTGTGTGGTTTAGATATACCCAATTACCAATAACCGATACGTCATTCAATGGGTTCGAGCCAATAAACGCAGCAGCGACAGAAGTGAATGGGCAAAACATGCGAGTCGATACCTCAGACAGCATCGGATTTATGCAGATTAGAAATGCTCAGATTGTATGGGAGGATGCGTCAACCTTCGATCGGGTATTTGATTACAGTAGTGGATTTTCGATTGCGAACGAAGGTGAAACGGAGATATACGACGGGTCCTACATGACATATGAGCAGGTCCAGAAAGACGCTGTGGGGTATGATTCGATAAGCGAGAGCGTCGTGCCGCAAGTCGGAGGTGAGGATCGCTGGAGTACAGGAGACGGAGGTGAAGCCACCCTACAGTCAGGAGATACTCACGAAGTTGTGCGTGACCACTGGACGGGTGTCGCACATCTCAATCCCGGTAGTAAGTTCGAGGGTGAGATTGACGGTGTGTATGAGGTATTCTACATCGCCGATCCAGATGGATTTGAGGTATACGCCCCGCACGACTTTCGAGTCGACGACCCACCAACAAATGACGATGGATCCACCGAAGAAGAGTGGACGAGAGAGGACGTCGATCACACAGTTGAGGCAATTAACGGAGATGAGACTGTCACCGGTGGGCCCTGGCTTGAACTCTCTGGTGGTGCAGACGGTCTCAAAATCAATTCGACGGTGACTGTGACGTACACACGTGAATGGGGAAGTGTCGGTGGTGAACTCGACAATAACGAGACGGTCAAAGTAACCTCAACACAAGAAGTCGATGTCGACCTCAGAGCTTCAGTGAAAGAGCCTGTTGACATCACAATGTACGTTGTCAGCGGTGGTCAAACTGATGAAATATTGTATGAGATAGAGGGTCGAAACAATATCGAAGACGCGCCAATATCAGAGATATCCGTCGATGTGGATGGATACGACGACCTTGATCACACTGTTACTTTGCCGTGGCAGTTCGTCCCGCTGCTCGATTACGACACGGTGGAGACTAGGACAACCGACGAATCGAACAGCCAGTTCGTCAATCTCGATCCAAACAACCCACCGTGGAGTACGACAACAGACCATGTTTCTGGTGGAAGTGAAAGTATCCAGAGTGATGTGTTTGGAAGCCGACTTGAGCCGGCTGATAAGTCTGAAATCTCTGAGTATAATATCTCTCTTCGAGAAGGTGTCGCCGACCGGAATCGATCGGTGAGTGTTCCGACAGTCTTCGGGAGCGATGCGTCAGCACTCCAGCGAAACGGGGATCTCGCCGAATTAGAAGATGCCAATTTAGATGCCAAGACGATCTTTGGGTCCGGTGTCGACGGAGACGCGATCAATTCGACCAAAGTAGAGTATGTCGAGTACTTCGATACCAATATCAGAGCAACCTACTACACAGACGAAGATAGTGGTGAGGTGACCATCCAAATCCTCTTGGAGAATGAGTTTGGCATCCCCATGAGTGACCGCACTCTCAATATCAGTGGTGCTGAAGAACAGACGGTCACAACTGATGAAGATGGTCGAGCAGAGGTAGTCCCAATCGGCAAGTCTGCCTACGTCGCTTTCGATGGTGATCTGCCCGATGTTGAAGCTGACGCCCTGTATGCACAATCCGATACGACCGTCCACGACACACAGAGTATGGCCCGTGAGGGAGACGTGTATGATTCGATAGTTGAGGTGATGGCAATGGTGGTTTTCCTTTCGCCCGTATTCGCATTTGGGATCGCTCTGGTTATTTGGAGAATTACATTCGGTAAATAATGACTCCGATCTGAGTTTTCCTAATCCTCGATTGCTGGTTGTCGACGGTGATCTGTGACAAATTGTCTGTAGCGAAGGTTTTTATTCCAAAGTTGGGTACAGTAGCCCATGCCGGATGTAAGAGATCCACCCGACGACAGTAACCTGTCCAGCGGGAGTGTGGGCCTGGACAATCAAGATGATAATAAGAGAATACCGATTGACCACCCATCGCACCCCACCCACCCCGCTAACAGTGGTGAAGATGGGATAGATGATATGCCAAGACTCTCGAGTGACCGGGAGTATATCCAAGTCCTCCCAGTCCGGGCTGACGTCATGCTCGGTCTCGTCGAGACAGAATTGTTCGGTATGAGCCGCGATCCCCACACTGGTACCTTCGGGAAAATCAAACAACAGCTGCGTGGATTTACCGAGCGACTCAGATTGCCACCGACGTACGAGTACTTGATTCACAAACCAAAAGGGAAAGGCCGTTTTGAATTTTACCTCGGGGTCGACACGTCCCACCCCGAAACGTCACTGGACAATTTGGAGGCCAAAGTAACCACACAATATCCTTCAGACTTTCAGTACAATGTGACTGATTTCGATATTGGTGATGCGTTTGACGAGCAACCACATATCGTGAAGTGGGATGGAGTCGAAGAACGACATGGGGACTGGATGACTCAGTTGAACGTCTTGGAAGGGGACGTGTTAGACCGGTCGCCACTTTCAGAGATGCTTCAATCAGTTATCCACAGAGACGAAGGGTTTGTTTTTCAGATTCTCTTCCAGCCACGGTATGATTGGAGTACGAAGGCAGAACGCAAAAAGAACTCTTTCATCGGAAGTACGGTGGAACAATTGCTGGGCATGGACGGCCAAGAAGACCCACGAACCCACAATGTGGAACTTGGAGCGAGCGCCCACGGGGTTGAGACTGCCGAGTCACGATCCGAACAAATCGATAGGAAAGACCCATCCCACACGTTCAACGTCTCGATCCGCGCTGCGTGTGATTCAGAACATCTCGGTGAGCGGCTGAAACACACGCTCGATCCCTTTGACGGAGAGTACTACCGAATTAAAGGCAAGCTCATCGGAAGAGATGAAGAAGAGTGGGAGCGAATGGTCAACCACCAAATCACCTATCCAAAAGGGTTCCATACGCTTCGAAAAAAGAAACCGACGTTCGTAATGGGGACCGAAGAGCTTGTAGGGTTTGTAACAGTACCCTCGTTGGACGCACTTCCGAAAGCAGCCCGATCGGGAACCGGTGGTAACCCAGCCTCACAATCCCCATTGACCACACCGAAAGAGGAATTCTATGATGTCTTCGACAAGGGTATGACGATTGGACGGGCACCGACAGGTCGAAGAGATGAGAACAGGCCGGACATTGTGAACGACCTCGATGGGTTAGAGACAAAAAAGCAGTGGCAAGAAGCAGTCGACTACGACGAAACGCTAAGTCTTGATGCAAACGACTTGAAACACCACTACCTACGAGCAGGGACTACTGGGAGCGGTAAGTCGGTCGCTACGATCAACGACATACTCACAGCGCACGATTGTCTCGATGGGCCTGTCATCCTGATAGACCCGAAAGACGGCGATATGTGCGAAAACTATCTGCGCTCCCACCGTGTGATATTCGGGAACCTTGATGATGTGGAGTATATCCGCGTTCCAGGAGAAAACGGGGAAGTGCCGGGAATCCCATTCTTTGATATTCGTCCTCTTGTTCGGGGGGCGAATCGAGCAAGAGAGACTGCTATTCAGGAGATCATCGACCACTTCATGCAGATACTTGCACAGGAGATGGGGCGAGAGAGACTAGAACAGGCAGAGGTCGCCAACAAGATGATGATGAACCTGATCAAGGCGATGTTCGATGAAGAACACGGGTCCGACTATTTCTCGCTGGGCGAGCTCATGGAGACAGCACAACTCTATCAAGATGAGCAAATCGCACCCCAATCTAGTGACCCCCAACTCCAGAGTATGCTTGAAGGCCACTTCAGCAAAGGAGACCGTGACTTCAATCGGTCGGCATCCGCAGTCCTCAATCGGCTCAAATCTCTCAAAGGTAGGGACTTCATCTGGGATATGATGTCGTTCTCTGTGCCCGAAGAATACTGGGACGACGAACTGAATTGGTATGACAGAGACGAAGTTCCAATACTCGATCTCCGCGCTATCCTGAACTCGAATAAGGTGGTGATCGTCGACACGGGCCAGCTCAAACAAGAGAGTGGAGCGATGTTCTCGCAACTCTTCTTGTCCCATCTATGGACCGCAGTCCAATCGCTGTGGACACCAACCAACGACGACTACATTGCCAACGTGATCATCGAAGAGAGTCCACCAATTGCACGCAGTGAGATCGTCTACGATGGGTTCCTCCCCCGTGGTCGAGAGTTCAATGTGTCTCTGGGTCTGATCATGCAATACCCTCAGCAAGTTGTCCCAGAGGGTGCGTTCCCGTCTAGTTCGACGGCCTATCACGAACTGCTCAATAACATCAATACCAAGATGATCGCGAACATCAAGACAGATGAAAAGTTGGCAGGCTCTCTGTTCCATGAGGACCTTTCCGTAGACGATCTGTCGAATCGCATGAGAGGGCTCCGACGTGGTGAGTGGCTCGTCCAGCTACCGGCGACAGGCTTTGGAAAGGAGCGACCAGAAGTGCTCACCCTACGACCGTTACCAATCCCCCCTGGTCACGCTAATAGTGGATTTAGATATCCATCACGGCTTGATGATGTCGAGAAGAAGAGCCGTGAAAGGTACTGTGTAAACCGAAACTCACAGTGGATTGATACCGATAGTGCTGTTCTCAGTGGTCTCGATGACGACCAAGAGAACACCGAGACAGATCAAGACAATATCGACACAGAACTCGGCTGGAGACATCAGGCGTTCCTCTCCAATGTGTTCAACGCCCTTTCAGATGGGCTTGAAACATACAATCTGTCACAGCCAATGTCCCAACTCCCCGAATCAGATGTTGCCGGCGAACTGGTGGAGATGGGGTATCTCAAGCCACATACCTTTGGTCGAAACAAGCGATACTTTGAGCCAACAGATGAAGCAAAGGAACTGATGGACGATACTCTCGCACCTTCCAGTGGTGGTGAGCGTGGCGGCGAAGGCTTCGCACACACCTTTGGTCGACGGTTGGTTGTGACCTACTACGAACAGCTGGGGTACGACGTCACCCCATACTACACCCCACCAAAGAAGAACGTCACGTACGACGTGTATGCAGAGCCCACCGACGAATCACCCCGAGATCGACCACAGGCGATCGAAGTCGAGCCTTGTCCCGACAAGCCAGCTCATGTCCAAAGCGACTATCAAAAGCTTGCACTGGAGGACGCCGATGCTATCTGGGTGGTGCCAAACCATGATGACCTACGGACGTTGTTCAGGTCGCTCGATGGGTGGGTCGACCCACCGTCAAAGGACGTCCAGAACTTCGAGGACATATCGGATGCTATCGACGATGAAGGGATGCACGACGTCTACGGATATACCACGTTGATGGACGCGATCAGAGAACACTAACAACCTCACACTTCCGTCGACTGCGAACTCGGTTTCTTTTGACTCACTGAAACATATAGATAGGGGGTGTCACAAGTCGGGAAGAGTGTTGTAGACTCTTATCAAGAAAAATGCGCCAGTGTATCAGTATTATGATACTGTTCAGATTTGTCGTAAGGCAGTATCCCAAAAAGTGCCAGACGGAGGTCCAAATCGGGGAGTTTAAACTTTGATCGAAAAGTGGGGGACGGGGGCCCGATACAGCCAGCCGACAAGTGGATATCTCAAAGATAGCACATCCACCCCTAACCGACCCCTCGATTATATGCATTAGGGCCGAAAAGTGGCAGACAGCGTTTGAATACCGTACTTACAAACTTGGTTGTGAAAGTGCCATACGGAGCGGGAATTTGGCCGTACTACACTTTGTCTGAGAATGGACCGTTTTACCGCTGGAGATGGTTTCACGACTTTAGAATGGTTTAGAGAACCTCTAATATCACGAGGTCGTTTGCTGGGTATGCTTGTGAATCCACATAATGTATGGATGGGGAAGACAAGTCCAGAGAGTTTGTAGTAATTTGATGCTGGGAGTCGGAGGATGATCGGGTTGGCAGAGAGAACGAGTGTATCAGGCGGCTGAGTATAGGTCGACGGTGCTGTTAAGTAGAGGTTGCGGTAGGAGTAGCAGTAGAGTCGGGGCTGGATTGAGCAGATAGCGACGGCGTCAGGGCTGGATTGGAATGGAGGTAGTCGTTGAGGTAAAGCGGGAACAGCAGGGTGGAGAGTATTCGACGTTGGAGTCGAGAAAGGAGGGGATCGAATGGACGCAGTGGGGGCAGGTAAAACGCGGGATAGAAGTCTAGGATAGAATCGAGACCAGCCTAACTGCGAGTTAGATGTCGGAGGTTCGTCGGAGGACAGTTAGTCAGTAGGAGATCGATCGGAGAGACTTGCTCAACAGCCACTGTTGACGGGACTCGATCGGTCGGGGGTCCTCAGCTGGTGCGTCCGGGGGACCGGCCTGTGTGTTCGACGACTCAACAGACTGTCCAATGTTACGGTACAACTATGTCGATATCCTGGACAGCCGAATTTGGAACAGCGTTTGTCTGTTTCAGATTTTGAGTTTCGGGTTCTGAGTTCCAGGGCCAGTATCTGACGCTTTGATCTTGAGGAGGTGGTCCTCGACATCGGGCGGCAGCTGGGGTGAATGGCTGATCGGCAACCCCGGAAAATGATCGAGAATAGGCCCGATAAAAGTTAACCTACAAAGGCGGGGGTTTGGTGGAACCCTGTAGGTTAACAGTACTCGACAGCGACAACGCACGATTCGGCGTTCGGGTCGGTATTGTCCTCGTTGATGTCCACTTCCCCCTTGAGGTGATTTCGGACAGCACTCTCCCAGATTTCGAGGTGAGTTTCCCGACACATATCAAAGGTCTCGTCACTCATGTCTTCTCGCTTGTCTACTCCATCCACTTCCATCGCGTCCTCGATAATCATCCACGACTCCGGATAGTTGGTCGTGGCTGGTCTGTCGTCCGCGAGGAAATTCTCACCCCCGAGCACGAGCGGTTCCGTCTGGGGGTGTGGCCATTGATCTCCATCCTGGTGGGTTAGGATGCTGGAGTTAACCCGACCTTCCAGAGGTCGTTTGAAACTAAGCAGGTGGCTCGTCGAGGACTGGGAGTCGCGGGCGTTTCTCTTCATGACGGCAATTATGTGGTCCGGGTCGACGACGAGGGTGGACTCGTCGGTCGAGTCGTCTAATGTAGTGTCGGTGGACTGTGTCATCACATATTGTATTATGTGATTTTTATTACTTAAACCTTACATGGGCTACTTGATCGCGTACTGTGGTACGGTCCCTATCCCTTCGAAGAAATGTCATGCGTCAAAGAACCAAACTATAGTTCACTACTAGAGCGAGATCCAGGACCGGGTTTGATTTCTGCAGTGGTCCGATCGAGATTGGTTGGAGCGGGACGTCCCCCTGCTGTCCCAAAAACAGTGTGGGAGTGGTGAGTCAAGCTAATACTTATTGCCACACAGGAAGGAAACCAATGTGATGCCGCAAGTAAGCACTTATCCGAGCGACGAAGTTTACGAAGCGATTGAATCGTATTCTGAACATCATGATATTCCACGAGCCAAAGCAGCCGAGTTACTGATCGAAGAAGGATTGGCGGCCCGGGCTAGTCGCTATCAGACAGCTCGGCTGGAAGCGAAGATCGATCAGTTGCTCGGTGAGTTTGCTGTTGATGTCGACAGTGAGGAGATCGACGAGCAGGCAGCTGACCTAATGGCACTGGGATCTCCATTGGGTGGTATCAGAGCGAGTGCACTTTCAGAGAGCCCCGCTCCCCCCGTTCTGGAATGGGTGCGACGTGGTCGGGGGGCCGTTGGGAGTGACGAAGAGTCTCCAGAGGGTTTTGAGACACCACCGATGGAAGAAGTCCTAGAACAAAACCAGACCGCAGACGAATTGTGAGTCGCCTTGGGTCTGATTCATATCCAGATCCGTGTTTGGGTTCTGAGTCTGAGTTGAGGTCAAGTTCTGGGTCGGGGTCGGGACCACGATCGGTATCAGCACCGAACTGAATGTTGGCTTGTTTTTGAACCCCTGGTCGTTGAGTGCGTCGCCTGTTGTGGAGGTGTGTCTAATCCCATAGCTAAATAAGTAAGTCGACACCTTCCCCAATCGTCTCAGATTCGACTCTGTTCACTTTTTTATCTCAGCAGTGTTCTGGGTCGTGTGATAGATTTGGACTTGTCTCCTGGTGTGACGTCCCAGCAGAAATCCAATAGAGTAGTTGTAATAGACTATCGATCACAGCGGTTACAAAATCTTTGGGCCAATGGGATTCAAACTCTCCGGAACTGGTGGTGTGTGTCTCAACACCTCTTTGTAGCATGGGTTTCAGCTACGACAGCGAAAAACGTTCGACGCGCGCGTTCTCGACCTCCCGCAACGCGGGTCGATTCATCGCACACACGAACTCAACACAAACCAGACCCGATGGATATGGTTTTGAGCCGATCCTCACAAAGCATGATTTTTTTTACTGAGGCTGGGTTGGTGCCGATGTCTGTCTGGTCTCTGATCGAATTAGGTGCAAGTTACCCCATACTCACAAAAAAACTGACAAGTGTGGATGTGTTGGGGACCGGTCCAGAGAAACACCCACTGGTCGACAACCCACTGGTACAAACAGTATTACTACGCGTAATAGAATATTAGAGAGTGGTAAACAGAGTAATACCAGATATACACCCGAATTTTGGGTGTTTTCACGCCTCTGTTGTTGAATATAACCCCTTATCCCCCTGTTTGACCCTATTTGACCAATGGTTTTATATACTTAAGGGTGCAAGTACTAATTGGAGATGACGCAGACAATGAAAGCAGATACGACCGGCACCGAACTTCCAGACAGCCAGATCGCGACCGACAAGTTGTTTGACGACGACGGAAAACTCGTTTCGGCGTCCGACCTCGTAGAGAACGACGACGAGACGACTATCAAGACCGAAGGACAGGCGACGCTTGGCGACGTAATGTCCTCGCAGGCAGACGCGCTCCGACTCACCTACAGGCAGACGAACACCGTGAAGATGGTCGAAGACATGACCGGCGACGGAATCTCGGAATACCCACTGGCAGGCGGCCCAGAGCGACACCGAGACCTCATCAGCATGTCCGGAGAACCATGCCCTGAGTGCGACAGCGTGCATACAAGCTCGGAACAGCGACAGATGGGAGCCGCCGACGAAGGGATGACCGGCTTCCACCGCTGTCTCGACTGTGGACACAACTGGAGAAGTGGATACGGGGCCTGATCGAACACGGCCCGTTTTTGTCGACCCAGTAAAGCAACGACCCACCAACAGCCCAAACAAAAACGTTCGACGCGCGCGTTCTCGACCTCCCGCAACGCAGGTCGATTCATCGCACACACGAACTCAACACGCACAACAACAGCTCCAGTCAGATTGGTCTAAAGCCAGTTGGTGAACCCCCAACGCCCTGTGAACGTTTTTATCAACCTAATAAAGTAGGATAACCACATGACAGTACCAAACGAAGCCTTCGACGGTCCGGTCGACATCCCACCAGACGAGATCGGACGATCTGAGGAATTCCTCTTCGCCGTTAGTGAACTGCTCGGTATGACGCTTGCCGAAATGACCATTTTGATGTATTCCGGGATGCTGATCGGTGCCGTTATCTCGATGATACGGTATCAATACTCTCAGGACGGGTTTTGATCATGGGTTTTAAGTTTTCGGAGGGGGTATTTACCTATATGAAGGAATACGAAATTCGATTCGACCCTGAACTGAAATCCGATACACAACTCCAGCGGATCGTAGAGTTGTACCAATCCATTCGTGAGCAAGCCAAAAGACAACTGAATGGGCTCCCAAACTTCCCAACAGACGGCGAGGCGTTCTTCCAAGGCGTTAATGAACGCCTCAACCAATTCGTCGACGATCAAGTCGACCGCGACGATCCCCATGACCGGCATCTGGTCGAAGCAATTGCAGCAGCATTTATCGTCGAATGCCGGGTTCGAGATATTCCCGCGACAGCAGACGAGATTAGCGAACTTGTCAACACTGCGGTCGGGGATGAAGTCGATGTTGAAAAAAGCCGTGTCATGAAACGAAAGCGAGAATTTGACCAGCTTGCCGGTGAGTGGACACAGCCGCCCAGCCCAGAGGTCTTTATCGACCGGTTTGCTGACGAACTCGACGTCCACCCGAAGACGCTTGAAGAGGCTGTCAGCGCGATAGGAGACGTTGAAGGAGACAACAGTATGAGCGGGATGAATCCATCAACGACCGCCGCAGCCGCACTGTGGGTAGGAGCCCGACGTAGTGGTGAACCGATCCGACAGCAAGATATACTTGAGGCGACCGGTGTCGGCGAAAGTCAACTCCGAAAACGAACGCGGGGTATCGAAGCAACAAGTGGCTACGTCAAACTCATTCGGACGGTCGACCGAAATATAACTGTGCCAACTGAACTCATCGAGTGGTTGGATATCTCTGGGAAACATATCGAATGGCCTCTCCCAGGCGAGCTCGAGAAAGCTGAGTACGACGATGATATACTGCTTGAGCTTCCAATCCTTGATGAACCCTCGGCAGATAGCGAACCGATCGGAGAAACCATCCCCGTCCCGAAAGCAGTCCGAGAACATCTCCCCAAAAAAATCTGCTGGGGTTGGGACAGCCGTGATGAGCAGGATCTGCTACTCCTTCGAGAACCGTAAGCGCCCCTGTGAACAGCCCAAAACTCACAGTAGTTGACGTCGAGCCCTTGTTCACAACAGTTGACGCTGAGCCATTACTCACAGCGGTTACTGGCGCGCCGGTAGTCACAGTAGAGGTTGATTTTTGATTGTGTGTGCTGAAAAAGTTCAGACGTGATCGGACAAGCCGTTATGCTGTTTGATCTACCAGCGAACTGTTCCAGCCCCCAGCCCGCTCTGCCCGTCAGCCTTCCCGAACCCATTTTTGAACTTCCCGCGACCTGTTGGGTAGGTCGTAGCCTCTTCTTCAGTTAGCACGGTCTTGCTTTCTGGTTCTTTTGCGTCTTTGACATCCCGGTCGACTGTGTTTGGTCCGATCAACATGACGTACTATTGTATACGCCCCCCTTTCTTATAAAACCATCGGTTAGAATCGGAGTGGTGAAACACTCAGACACCAGTACACAGTCTATTTGACCGGTGGTTTTATATATACAAGAGTGTTAGTATGATGTAGAGATGTCTCAGACAACCACCCTCGGAGAATACGTATCCGAACAGCCCGAACCGTCAGACGGTGGGCCGGAGCAAGAACCCGTCCAATTTGACGACTCAGATACCCGCAAAGACGACATGCAATCCGTGATGGACGGCTGGGTCGACGACCTCGTCGACGCAATCCAAAACGCACGAGGCAGCGAGCAGTTCACGGAGTTCCTCGGTGCTGTCGAGGCGTTCCACGACTACAGCCGCCGAAATCAGATGATGGTCAAAATCCAGAAACCCGAAGCGACCCGTGTGGCAGGGTTCCACACATGGAAAAACGATTTTGACCGGCAAGTCAAAAAAGGCGAAAACGCAATCTGGATCTGGCGACCCAACACTGTCACGTCTTACAAATGCCCCCACTGTGGCAACGCCCCCAGTTACCACAAGAACAACGACGACCTCGATTGCCCCCTTGCAGGAACCGACCCCGCAGAATGGAACTTCGACCCCAAGGAAGAATGGGATCGTGGCCAAATCCTCTGTGGCTTCAGTCCCGCTCCGGTGTTCGATGTCTCACAAACCGAAGGCGAACCGCTCCCAGACCTCAACACAGAGGCCGAAGGCGACGCGAACGGCCTGATTGAGCCGGTCATCGCCACCGCCGAACAACTCAATATGGATGTCGAGATCGTCCCAGACGACGAGTGGAACCGAAGAGGAGAGGGATATTGTGATGTGGGTGGCGACCGCCCGACCATCGCAGTCCGACAGCGAACCGACGCCGCGACAGTCGGTACACTCATCCACGAGATCGCGCACGGCCTACTTCACCAAGACAGTATCCTCGGGGAGAGAGAAGCCGAAAAACGCGAAGTCGAAGCTGAAGCCGTTGCTTACGTCGTCGGAACCCACTTCCAGCTCGAAATGCGGTCGGAATTCTACCTTGCGAGTTGGACAAACGACGAGCGGGAAATTCTCACCGACCGACTAGATCGGATCAGCAAGACAGCCAAGCAGATCATCCGCGAAGTCGAAAATCTCCAATAGCCGGAACAAACGACAAGACAACCCTTTGTTCACAAGTGTAAAATTTGAACCCGTGGTCACAGTGGGTGACGCCGGTACTCACAACAGCCCAAACAAAAACGTTCGACGCGCGCGTTCTCGACCTCCCGCAACGCAGGTCGATTCATCGCACACACGAACTCAACGCACACAACAACAGGCGATGTCCTGGGCCCATGATCACAGCGGTTACCGACGCACCGGTAATCACAACAGTCGACGTCGGGCCAGTGATCACAACAGTTTGAATTTTTTGTGAACCATCTCTCTTTTGTGGTGGTGAGACACCGTTTGCAAATGTGAATATACCATTTTGATAGTGGTCGAGAAGCACGCTGTCACAGAGTCGATACGAACCTAACAATTTTTTGTATGTGTCGATTGACCCCAATCCCGAATAATATGCACATTTGACCGGTGGTTTTATATATACAAGGGTATTAGTACAATATGTGATGAACAGCACAATCCCAAAAACAGCAGACTGCGAACAGGAATCCGATGAACCAACCCGACCTGATGTTTGCACATGCCGATCCACGAATGTCGACCTGCCGTGCTGGGAGTGCTACTTTGCAGGGTTCGACGAGCCCGCAGAGTGGTCGGTCGAAGTCGGTGATCGAGTGCGAGCCGACTGGACCGAAGGAGAGGGCCGTTACGACGAGATCGTGGGAGTTGTTGTTGAGACGGCAGGCGACCTGATTTGCGTCAATGTGGACCAGGACGACGACTGTGATGGTGGCGACAGCATCAGATTCGGAAAGCACGACTGTTCCCCCGAGTGGATCGAAGAAATCATCGAACCAAATGCCTACTCTCCGGCGGATCTAGACGAAGACGACGAGGATCTGAAAGGACCAGAAGAACTCATCGAAGACGACGCAGAAACAGTCACTGAAGAAGAACTCGACAAAACCACTCTCCGGGCCCTCGACGCATCCCGACCGCTCGATGTCTCAAAAATGGCTCCAGAGATGTACGAAGTCGAAAGCGAAAACGACGTTTACACAGTCGACCTCAAAGAAGATCGCTGTACGTGCAAGGGCTTCATGTATCACGGCCACTGCCGCCACATCCGGCGAGTCGAGATCATGACCGGAGAGTACCGCCTCCCAGCTCAGCCAGAGCAACTTGAGATCGATGCCGACCCGTCGATGGGCAACAAAATCGAACCGAAAATCAAAGTCCGACTATAAACCACACTGTCGACAGAGATGATTCAGCGAGTGGCACGCCGTCACTCCCAGTTAATGTTAGTTCGGACGTGTTTATTCACATTCTTTTTCGCTAGATCAGTGGTTCAGAATACCCTTTCCGAATAGGTTTATGAGACATAGTTTTATATACATGAGGATTCTAGTATAGGATAGGAAGTAAACCAAAATGATACATAGAACACTCGTTAAACTGCACGCAATCGGAATTCCCGTCCACCTTGAAATGGCAGCAATGTTGTTCAGCGTTTTGCTGCTGGGTTCGTACAACGAATACATACTCGATTTAATGATTTTGCTAACAATCATGTTGTTAGTTACATCCCTTTTGCTGCCACTCATAGGGTCTACTCTTCCAATCACCGATAATATGGGTCTTGGTGCGCTTGGTGGTATGTTGGCGTTTGATATATTTGGGCGGCCACTCGCCCATACCCTTGAGTTTGGGTCAGTCTTGATTGTAGCCATAATTGTCGCCTATGTCGCATTAATACCGAGAACGGTTGCCTCGAATGTCAACGTAGAGTAGGAATGTCAAATTTATGTATGGTGAAAACAATGACTGAAGAGGCGCGCGCTCGAGAGTACGCCGAACTTGAGTTCGGTGGTGAACTCCGTGCTTTCGAGCATGCCGACAGTTTTGGCTTTTCTGGTAGTGAAGTGCAGGTTTATATGGGCGTTTGTGAGGATGGTACGGCGTTTTGGGCCGTCGATGGCGTGGGTATATTGAATCTCTACGAGATCGAGCAGTGGCCGAATATTGAGGGTGTTGTCCAAGCTCACGCAGATGTTGAGCGAGGGTTGTTCGGTAGTGGGTGACGATGTCGACCCCGAGATCGACCACAGGCGACGTACTACATTGGCAGCGAGAGAACACCCGCCCCTCTACTGTATAAAGTGAGTGTCCCAGTATCTCACCGCCCCCGTATACAATAAAGAACCATAGTTTTAAGTACAAATGAGTTGTATAGCGTAGTAGGTGAGTCAAATGCAACAGAAATCCAAATTCCGTGCAGGTGATCGTGTTGTTGACCGAGACGGCGACACCGCAGACAACGAAATGATCGTCCTCAATCCAAACGTTGGCCCAGCCAACGATGTGGAGGTCGACGGTCTCAATGCTACTGTCGCAGAACTGAACGAAACATACCCACCCCGAGATCCTGTCGTTAGTGTGGTCTTTGTTAGCTGGCTCGATAGCTACGTCACCGGATGGAGGGAGTGGGACAAGCGGCTGTTCGCCCGCACACTCAACGAATACGCCGATGACTGGAGCATCCCACTCAAAACCTACAGCTACCCCGAGTCGCGGCTTGAGCGGTCTATGAGCCGTTGTAGCGGCAGCGAAGGCGGTGGTAGTGGGCCCACGATCAACTCAAACGGCGAATCTCCAACCCAGAAGTCGAACACAGAACCCAAATCGTCGACAATATCAACCATGACACCGACAAGACAATCACTGTCGTCACTGTCGTCGGTTGGTATTGCGGTCGCCGCAGCACAACGCTGAAAGGTGAACTCTCTTTGACGGCTCCATTGACCAATGCCGTGAATAAACGACAGCAGTTGGGAGATCCATTCCCCCTATATTAAACCAATATTTTATATACCCACAGGCGGGATTGTCGGGTATGACCGACAAGCAAAACGTAGACCGGAAACCCCAGTCGACGACAGCTGGTGATAGAACGGACGACGAACTCATCGCCGAGCTCAAGGGCCTTGCAGACGAACTCGGTAAGAAACCGACGAAAGACGAAATGGCTGAACATGGAGAGTTCGCGACGTCGACATTTACTGATCACTTCGGCTCGTGGAACGATGCGATGGAGGCTGCCGGCTTCGATCCAAGACGGTGGGGCCCAGAGTTCGACTTTGAGTTGAGCACTCACGAAGTGTGGCTGAAGAGCCTCATCGAAGACAGTGTCGACAGTCTGCTACGGCCTTTCGAGAGCCTTGATGAACTCACCACCGTAGAGTCCGAGAAACTCACTGAGGACGTTCTCAAAAATATTGAGGTGTTCATCGAAAAAGAAGGGGATGATTTCCTGAATAGCCCGTATTATGCAAAAGAGAACGCATCCGACCCCGAGCGCGTGGGTCTCACACGGCTTGTTTCAGGAGTATTACTAACCACCTTTCGACAACACGAGATTCCAATCCGAGTTGACGAGGTGAGCGCTGTGGTCGGCCAACATGCTGGCTACGAACTCGATGAGAAAACGGTCTCCGAATTCAAACGCCGGGTCGATGGGGCATTAGGCCAGTGGGTTCCAGCCCCTCCCGCCGAGCGGTTCTTGCTCCGCTATGCCGAAGAAATCAACGCCCACCCAGATACAATTGAAGCATCTCTATCGATTCTTGAAGATCTCTCGAGCAACGGGACTTCGAATGTCGCCGCTGCCACCGCACTGTGGCTTGGGAGCCGACAAACCGGAGAACCATTACGACGGCAGAGTCTCCTGGACATGGCAGATATAACAGGCCCATCAATCAGACAGACAATTCCAGATGATTTCGAATATGAAAATACGCCGGTTCGATTCACACGAAAGGTCGACGACAACGTCACCTTGCCGAAAGTGATCGTCGACTGGCTCGATCTCGATGGAAAGTATGTCGAGTGGCCCGATGTCGATGAACTCAACCAACCAAGTGAGTCAGAAGGAACGAGCCCTCTCCGATCGCTTCCCAGCATTGCAGCACGTCTTAATGTGACCAGTGAAAGACCAGATTCGATTCATAGCGTGATCGAGCCAGTCGGATACAATCAAGATGTATGGGGCTTCGATGTGCCGGATGAACACCTGGAACAACTCCCTGAGAAAGTGATCCTCAGCTGGCAGTGGGATTGGGAGCAAAACTCCGGCCAGCTCGTTCTTCGAGAAGGATAACACACGACATCTTCAAAATTTTTTGCACCAAGGTTTTATAAACCAGTCAGGCCGAGTTATCAGTAAGTGATAGTATGACAGTAACATCTGAACATAGATTCAGCACCGAAACACCAGTCACCCGCAGCGGCCGACCGAACGAAGCTCAAGAGAATCTCTTGAAATTGTTCGACGTCGTCGGTGCTGGCGATCCAAATGGAAACATAGCCCGAAAGCGGTTGTTCGTCCGTCGAAAAGCCGGACGTTCTCTCGAGCTCGCACAAGTTGTGGATGGGGACGTCCAGTATATCAATATCCAAGCGGCCGATCTAGTCAACATTATCGAAGCCGACGAATGGGACGGTGGAGTTGTTGAGGGGGTTGTCGACGGTTGGTGGCGTACGTCGGAACTCCATACGCCAGTGACCGGCGTTATTAGCGACGAAGACGACGAAGCACGTGCCCGTGAGGTTGTCTCGGTTGTCCAGGATATCGATTTCGACCGAGTGAAAACGCACCAGCTAACACCTCAAGTCGAGATCTCCCAAGAAACTGGAAAAGGTGACACCCACAGCATCTTTGTGACAAAATACGATCTTGCTCGCGCTGTGGTAGTTGCCCAGCTCAGGCCTATGATAAAAAGGCTCATAAGTGATATATCAGATTGTACTGAACCAAATCCTCGTAGGAGTAAAAAAGTGATCTCGGCCATCCGAGAACATGGAGTGGTAGGTCTTTTCGGAAATAGTCGACTCAAAGAAATCGCGATGGATGTGTCTACTCCTGGTCGAGTTAGTACTCTACTTACGGTTCTTTTGTTATCGGCCGTCGCTACTGTGCTTGCTCTCATTCGAATACAACTGTTCGGGATCGCCGGACTCAATCAACAGCTGGTGATCGTCGGCCAGCATGTCGGGAGTGCAGCATCGACGATCTTCCTTGGCCTTGCAACCGTCTCTGTTCTTAAATCGTTGTGACTCAAACATCAAAGACAACGTGTACACCAAACCGACGACGGATCACCACCTCTGTTATTCTGCCGGCGTTTGCTCGTGGGAAGCCCCGACGTAGAACGCCGGGGAGGATGTCACTCCTGTTCTCCGTCATCGAGTACGACCACCACCACCAGTATCAGGACTGTATCACCGATCGCTACCTCGACCGATACAACTACCGCACAGCTCGATCACGACCGAGTCTCTACGCAACGCCCGACTCGCTCGACACCACCAGCAACGCCTTCCCTGTGCGCGAATCAAAGATTCGCTGTGCGCCTTCGGCGACTGAGCATGGCCATCACCCCCTACCGCAAAACAGCCCAGCATACCGCTGTCGGTGGTTCTTGCCCGTGTTGCTAGTGGGTTGGACTCAGTGTAGGATATCTCGTGGGGCGGTGTCTGGTTTATACTTTCCATATGTAATGAGAAACAGAAAACCTAACGTGGGACGTCTGTGCTCTCCAAACATTATGAACACCAAACGAATACGATCTGTCCGAACCGAAACCCAAATGCAACACCAGAATAATATGTCGACCAACAAACCAACCATGCCCGATCATCATAACACCCAACCTCACATTAGTGGAACTGAAGACCCAATACTCACAACAGACGGCGGAAGTGACGATAGGGATCAACCCGAACCGGCTGATGATGAACACAGAATTATCGAACAATCCAACGGTTTTGATATCGAGATACTCCCCAAAAACGAAACCCCCGAACCCCCACACCCCACGTGCGACCAATGTGGTCTCAAATTGCGAGATAGTAATCACGGAGATGTCTGTATTTTGTGTCAAGACCAAGACCAAGATCAAGACGAAGATGGCTGACCGTATTTCCTAACCGCAAATCCATAATTAAGGCATAGTTTTAAGTACATGTGGTCCATCCACCTAAGTAGGTGACTCAGTGATGACTACGACACCAAACACGGTAACGGCGGCAAGTATCCGAGTAAACGGCGAATCGGTCGTTGTTCCGCGCGAAACAGGATGGTACGAGCCGACCGAGAACGTCGAACGATCACTCCGACACGAATTCGAGTTTTCGGTCGGTGTGGAAGATGTGACTGACGTGATCGAGAACGGCGAAATCGCCAGAGTCGATCAACGACCCGCACCCGGACGACTCTCGTACGGTCGACCAGAACTCACATACAGAGGGGAAACGCAAAACGGAGACCTGATCGAAGTTGATGTGAGTCCAGCAGGACACCTGACAGGCCCGTTCGGAGGCCCCGGCAGTGCTGTGTGCGATGGAATCTGTCAAATGCGGATTCTGCGTATCCGCGAAGCGTTCAAGACGTTTGTCGACCCTATTTCACAGGAAGAGTGATTTAGGGATAGGCGGACGTTTAGACCCAACGACCGACCGCGAATAGCTGATTCCTAATGGCTGTGTTTTTTGGTGACCTGTTACCCCTATCCAACAGTATATTGAACCATACCTTTATATATATGGGGGTTGTAGTATGATGTAGAGATGTCCCAGAAAACGAAGACACAGACGGAACAGGCAACGAACCACCCACAGGGCGCGCGGTACAGCAAAGAAGATGAAACCGAAACACTCGGAGCCGAAGTCGAAAACGGCGAAATCGTGATCGAGGTCGACGGTGAGGAGGACGAAGTCACCACCGCAGACGCTGAAGCCGCTTTTCAGCGTGGTCGTGATGTCGACAACCACCTCTACACCCGCGAACAAGCCGGTAAGAAGCAGGTGGCCACGCTCGAACGACACGCCAACGGATACGCACAGCAGTCTCACTGCTGGGGAGGGACTTTCAACCCGTCAGAGGCAAAAAACAGCCACCGGTTCCGACAGCTCAAACGAACCCAAAACGTGGGCGAATACGACCTAGGCGAGACAGGCGGCCTCCACACCAACACGGACGCCCGAATCTACCGGCGGTTCCAGTCGATCTGTCAGGGTCTCGAACTCCCGGCTTCGATCCAAGAGCGAGCCGGTCGACTGCTTAGTGACGTTCGAGAACTTCCGCGAGAGGTCTGCAAATCGTGGGGGAGTGAGCTAACAATCGCGGCGTGTCTCATCACCGCAGTCGAAGATTTCGACTACACACTCGATTTCGATGAAGTGTACGAACACCTCCCAAAACACCCCGAACGGAGCAAGGAAGACGCACGAGGCCGGGTTGAGATGGCTCTCAGAGAGGTGCAGGACCGCCACCGGCACCGAAATGGAGTCGAAGACCCAGTGATCAACAACATAAGCATCCTCACCGCAGAATTTGACTTGAACCCACTCACAGTCAAGACCGCAGAAGGGCTGTATGAGGCCCTCGGACACCGCTGGAACGACCGCCCAGAAGCACACTCATACGGTACGACCGCGCCGGTCGTGGCCGCAGGATACGTCCACGCAGTCGCTCAAATACTCCCGGACGAGACGCAAGAAGCGGTTGTTAGCA
>LKMJ01000089.1_pt1 | contig 55344 bp, 44 predicted proteins | sample 643391 | NCBI WGS metagenome assembly LKMJ01 (sample SAMN04112250, study PRJNA286221) | soda lake metagenome | biome: soda lake; feature: Kulunda Steppe; material: water; isolation source: sample PL-Br10 brine of Picturesque Lake | place: Russia: Kulunda steppe | collected 2010-07 | reverse complement strand
TTGTTCGATATTCAGCGGAATTAGTGTTCGGTTATTTCCGGAATTGCTGTTCGGTTTAGAGCGGAATCACTGTTCGGTTTGGACCGGAATACGCACCGGGGGTCTACCGCGCAGAAGTTTACTTTCGTTCTTACTTCAGCCGCCCCCGCCCCTGGATCTACTCCAACCCGATTTATATCATACCTGCTTAACGGTTATTATTGTTGCAGAAATAAAGCAAATGATATACCATTACAGGCAGAAAGTATAATTAGCCTTGGAGATAAAATCTAGTTAAGATGCTTCTAGGAGGAGTGTATTATGTTAAAGCTTGGGATTAACGGTTTCGGACGTATTGGCAGGTTGACTATGCGTGCATCGATGAACCAGGACAAGGTAAAGGTAGCGGCGATCAATGACCTGTCAGATAATACTACTCTTGCGCATCTGCTGAAGTATGACTCTGTCTATGGAATTCTTGATGCTGATGTGCAATCTAATGAACAGGATTTCTTTATTAACGGAGAGCCGGTGAGGGTGTTTTCTGAAAGAGAGCCGGAAAAGATTCCCTGGAAAGATGCCGGGGTGGATCTGGTCATTGAAGCAACAGGCCTATTTCGTAAGCGGGAGTCAGCTTCCGCCCATTTCAATGCCGGAGCGGAACGGGTGATTATCAGCGCTCCGGGGGAAGCTGATTTAGTGGTGGTTCTGGGAGTTAATGATTATTTATACGATCCTGAAAAACACTTTTTGATTTCTAACGCATCCTGTACGACTAATGCCTTGGCTCCGGTGGCCAAAGTGATACATGAAAACTTTGGGTTAAAGAAAGGTTTAATGAATACCACTCATGCCTACACCAATGATCAGCAGCTGCTTGACTTTCCGCATTCCGATCTGCGCCGTGCCCGGGCAGCGGCTTTATCGCTGATTCCCACCACCACTGGTGCTGCCAGGACCGTGGGGGAAGTTATTCCGGAGCTTAAAGGAAGAATTGATGGGTTTGCTATTCGCGTGCCCACTGCTACTGTTTCCCTGGTCGATTTTGTGGCGGAATTGGAAAACGAAACAACTGCAGATTCTGTTAACGAAGCTTTTAAAACGGAAGCTTCCGGTTCACATTACTTTGCTTACAGCGATCAACCCCTCGTTTCCATCGATTACAAGGGTAACCCATATTCTTCAACCGTAGACGGGCTATCGACGATGGTTATAGGAGACAACCTGGTCCGTGTTTTAGCATGGTATGACAATGAATGGGCATATGCGTGCCGATTGATAGATCTGGCTGCGATAATTGCTTCACGGTAGGACTGCGCAGAATGTTAAATAATAAAGGACCCTTGCAGTATAAGCCGGGGTCCTTTTTGATCCGGCAGGTGATTGTTCTCACTGGTGATTGTTCTCACTGGTGATTGTTCTCACTAAAGATGACTTATTTGGATGTGAATGATATAATATTTGCTATTAATACCGGAGGTGGTCGCCTGTTGAAAGTAAACCGCAGTATAGAAGAAATCAATGAAAAAATAAAAAACGGCAAAGCGGTAGTGTTTACAGCAGAAGAAATAATTGATTTAGTGGAAGAAAAAGGTGCTGCTGAGGCGGCTGCATCTGTGGATGTGGTAACTACGGGAACATTTGGTCCGATGTGTTCGTCAGGGGTTTTTTTAAATGTCGGCCATCCTTGTCCACGGATCAAACTTAACGAGGTCTACCTAAACAGTGTTCCTGCTTATGCCGGAATTGCTGCTGTAGATCTCTACCTGGGAGCAACCGCTCTTCCCCCGAGTGATCCGGCTAACCGCAATTATCCCGGGGATTTTATATATGGCGGAGGACATGTTATCGAAGATCTGGCAGCCGGCAAAGAAATAAGGTTGGAGGCAACCGCATACGGCACTGACTGTTATCCCTTAAAAAAAATTGACACCAGGTTTCGCCTGTCGGAAATAAATGAAGCAACTTTGTATAACCCCCGCAATGCCTACCAGAACTATAATGTAGCTATAAACCTGGGGCCCAAGACGATTTATACCTATATGGGGGTGTTAAAGATGAACATGGGCAATGCCAACTACAGCTCCGCCGGTCAGCTAAGCCCCCTGTTTAATGATCCGCTGATGAAAACTATCGGTATCGGCACCCGCATATTTTTAGGGGGCGGTATCGGCTATGTTGCCTGGCAGGGAACCCAGCACAACCCTTCGGCAGAAAGAGCTGAAAATGAAACCCCCGTCAATCCCGGCAGTACGCTGGCCCTGGTTGGTGATTTAAAGCAGATGAAACCGCGCTGGCTGAGGGGCCTCAGTTTTTTAGGCTACGGTGCGACTATGCAGGTTGGCCTGGGAATTCCAATCCCAATATTAAATGAAAATATAATAAGCCACTGCGCTGTTCGTGATGAAGACCTGATGGCGCCGATTGTTGATTATCACCGCGGTTACCCTTATAAAGAAGGCGGTGATTTAGGGCTGGTCAGCTATGCTGAACTTAAAAGCGGGTCAATAACCGTGCAAGGGCAAAACGTTCCCACGGCATCACTTTCCAGCTATGCAGGAGCCCGGGAGATTGCTTCTGAATTAAAAGACTGGATAAACTCCGGCCAATTCATGTTAAGCGTTCCTTCGGCAGCTTTGCCTTCAAAAGAAGCAGGCATTACTCTAAACTCTATGCCCCAGAGAGATCCGGACGATGTGGAGGCTGAACAATGATAAAACAAAAAATAGTGCTTCGTTACCCCCCGCATGTGGTTGAAAACCCGACAATTTATCACCTGATTAAGGATTTTGATTTGATGGTCAATATCCTTAGGGCCGATATCAACCCGAAAAAAGAAGGCCGCCTGATGATGGAACTCAGCGGCACTGAATTAAACTACCAGCGGGCAGTGGAATGGCTTCAGGAACAGGGGTTGCATATTATGGGCCTGGAACAGCAGATTATCTGGCGTTCAGAGCGCTGTACCCACTGCGGGGCCTGTACTGTGATCTGTCCTACTGAAGCCCTTGCTTTTAAACGCCCGGAGATGACTGTTAGCTTTAGGGAAGATAAATGTGTGGTTTGTGAACTATGTTTGCGCGCCTGTCCGGCCCGGGCGATGGAAACACTGGTTGATAACGCAAACTTCAAATGAACAGCAAAAGGGTTTATCGTCAGGAAGACGGCGGTTTAAGACTTACTTATTTTTCAGTTAAGGTTAAAGATACTGATCTATGGATTGCTGTAAACAGTGAATCATATAAAGATGATTTGCCTGCCTGCACGGAACAAGTGGTCTGGAATCAGCGCAGGCGGCTGGAAGCATACCTCACCGCTAATTCCTACCTGTTCGCAGCCCTTGAACCCTGTTTGCTGGAAAGCGATTCGCCGGAAATAATTCGTGTAATGGCCGGTTCAGCCAACCGGGCCGGAGTCGGGCCGATGGCTGCAGTAGCCGGAGCTTTTGCCGAAGCAGTGGGAAAATACTTGCAAAATTTTTCGCCAGAGGTAGTTGTTGAAAACGGGGGTGATATTTATATTAAAGCCATAGAACCGGTAAACGTCGGTATCTATGCCGGAAAATCGCCGCTTAGCGGGAAGCTGGCTTTGAAGGTTGACCCGGATCAGACTCCACTGGGTGTGTGTACCTCCTCTGGAACAATAGGTCCCTCATTAAGCCTTGGTCAAGCCGACGCAGCAGTAGTTCTTTCATCCTCAACTCCTCTTGCTGACGCGGCAGCCACGGCGCTGGGCAACAGGGTTCGCGATGCAAGCGATCTCGAACCGGCCCTGAAATATATTCAAACAATTGAAGGCATATCCGGTGCTTTGCTTATTTATCAAGATAAAATTGCTGCTTGGGGAGCTATTGAACTTATAAGAATCTGATCAAAAGCAATAGTTGTCGGTTGAACCACTTCTTAATATGCGCTATAATAATTATGCTGCAGGCCGGCATAGCTCAATTGGTAGAGCAGCTGAATCGTAATCAGCATGTTGGGGGTTCAAGTCCTCTTGCCGGCTCCAATAAAATAAAGGGTTTGGGGTTTTGGATATGATACCAAGGCCCTTTTTATATGGATCGTGCGCATAATGATTTTAAGGCTTCTAATAAAACATTTCCGGAAAGGGTAACACAGGCAAGATTCGAACATTCAGGATGAATATCCATTATGATTAAGGAGGTCCAGGTATGTCTGAGATCACTTTTTGGGGTCACGCCTGTTTTCTTCTCTCAGAAAGGGCTAAAGAAACAGTGCTGTTTGATCCTTACATCAGCGAAAATCCCCTCTCCCCGGTTAAAACTGAGGAGGTAAAAGCCGACTATATATTACTTTCTCATGCCCATTGGGATCACATTGGAGATGCATACGCCATAGCCGGCAGAAATGGTGCAACGATTATTTCCTCTTCAGAGATAGCCAAGCAAGCTGTAAAAGACGGTTTTAACGCCCATCCCCAACATATTGGTGGGCGGCACAGCTTTTCCTTTGGATCTGTAAAGCTTACTCTTGCTTTTCACGGCTCAGGAATTGCCGGGGGGCACGCCTGCGGTTTTGTGGTTGACTACTATGGAAAGAAGATCTATTTTTCCGGGGATACAGGGCTGTTCAGCGATATGAAATTAATTGGCGAACTTGATTCTTTGGATGTGGCCCTGCTCCCGATCGGCGATAATTTTACGATGGGACTTGACGATGCGGTAATAGCCGCCTCATTTTTACAGGCAAAAGTGGTAATTCCCTACCACTATAACACCTGGCCCCTGATCGAAGCCGATCCCGTAGAATTCAAGCAGAAAGTTGAGCAGAAGGCAGGCAGCCAGTGCGTGATTTTGTCCCCGGGCAGTAGTTATAGCATTTAACTGGCATTATAGGTGGCGGGACAATTAACAGATCTCGCCCAAACCTGGTGTAAGGTGCGGTAGTTTTTCCCAGCCTGGGATTGTGCTATATTCTCTGAATAGAGGCCTGATCAGCCAGACAGGGCCGCCTCCCCCTTTTACTGTAAAAACTTTGCCGGGGCATTCAAAAACCTTTACTCCTTCTCCTTCCAGGGCTGCTTTGGTGCGCGGGCTTCCGCCAATCATCACGCACTGACGTGGAGACAGGATCAAAACCTTATCCGGTTTGCCCGTCCCGGACAATTGTAGTATTATAAACTAGTGTAAAATGCATGCTGCGCGTTCTTGCCGGGTTAATTTTTACTCTTGGAACAATGCTTTTATCCGGGGGCAGCCCGCATAAGAAAGCACGAGCAAATCATAAACGAAAAGATGATAATGATGATTACTTTGCCTGAACTAAAAAATGATTTTAATAATGTCGGCTATATCTGTGATGAAAGCACCGCCCTGACTGTATTCCTTTCTTTGGAACTGCAAAAGCCGCTCCTGATTGAAGGAGCTCCAGGGGTCGGGAAAACAGAAATGGGCAAGGTTTTAGCCGATATCCTTGATACTGAACTGATCCGTCTGCAGTGTTATGAAGGTCTTGATGAGACAAAAGCTTTATATGAATGGAATTATCAGCGCCAACTGCTGCGTATTCAGATGAACCGTAACCTGGAAGAGGAGCAGGTAAAGGAAGACGATCTGTTTTCCGGTCAATACCTGATGGAAAGGCCCTTACTTAAAGCGATCCAGACTGAGGAGCGACCGGTTCTGCTGATTGACGAGGTAGATAAATGTGATCCCGAATTCGAGGCATTTCTTTTCGAAGTCCTTTCAGATTTCCAGGTCTCCATACCGGAGCTGGGGACTATCAAGGCCAGTAAAATTCCGGTGGTTGTGCTGACCAGTAACAATGAACGTGAGCTTTCTGACGGTTTAAAGCGACGCTGCCTCTACCTTTATCTCGATTTTCCAGCAGTAGAAAATGAAGTGCAGATCATTAAAGCAAAAGTGCCTGCAGCTGCCGATCGCCTTGCCTGGGAGACTGCTCGTGTTGTGGCCCAGCTGCGCCAGCACAGTAATATACGCAAAAAACCTTCGATTGCTGAAACCCTCGATTGGGCCAGGGCTTTGGTTTCATTAAACCGCAGCAGGCTTGACGGTAAACTGGTCAGCGATACCCTGAACCTGGTTCTAAAAACCCGTGCCGATCAGGATTATTTTAAGCAGGAAATCGGTCCGGAAGAAATTGACCGCATTCTTAAGCACGGGGGGAACGGTGGGGGGCTTTCCCAGTGTCGTTAAAAGAAAAATTGCCGGAAGGCCACCTGGAAGAGAACCTGATAACGTTTACCAACCTGCTGCGTGAAAAAGGGCTTTCGATCAGCACGCCAGAGACTATTGATGCATTACAGGCCCTTCAAAAAATAGATCTGTTATCTCGCGATGCTTTTAAGTCCGCCCTTCAGGCAACCTTGGTCAAAAGCCGCCGCGACCAGGAATTTTTCGATCGGCTTTTTGATTATTACTTTGCTCCCCCGGAGGTACAGCGCAGAGGCGCTGAAAAAGCAGCTTCCCATAAAAAGCAATTTGAGAGCAAGATGGAACAGGCCTGCAGTGAAATGAAATTTAAAGGAGAAGCTTTAAAACTCAATGATGAGGAGCTGGCCCAGTACAGTTCGATGTCTCAGGAAGAACAGAAACGGTTGCAGGACTTTATGCATAAAACTGAGACAGGGGTTAACGTTAAACCGCGGTTCCGGCCTGTTTTGGAATCTGTAGTCAAAAGTCACTTACGCTATTGTCGTTCAAAAAGCATGTATGAAAAGCATAATAATACAAACAGGAAAGATGATCAAACTGCCTCCGGGCCCTCTGCAGGAAATGGTGCAGGTTCCGGGAGCGCCGATGCCGCTCTCGGCGAGATGGATATTCAGGCTATCAGGACAACCGACCTTCCTGAAGCCGAACAGCTTTTGCAGCGGTTGTCCCGTAAACTGGCGATCCAGATTTTACGTAGGCAGCGCAGGGGCCCGCGCAGTGGCCCCCTTGATCTGCGTCGCTCTCTGCGTGACAATATGCGTTATGGCGGAAATATTTTTAGCCTGAAACATAAACCGAAGCGGCGGTCCCGGCAGCAAATTCTTCTGCTCTGTGATGTTTCCGCTTCCATGAAGCAGTACAGCACATTTGTAATCCATTTCCTACACGGACTGCGGGAAGCTGTTCGCGATTTTTCCTGTTTCAGTTTTTCCGATAACCTGGAAAACATGACTCCGGATCTAAAAAGTCGGGCCGGTTTGCAGCATCTGCTGGATCGGGTGATCCGCCGCAGTGAAACCTGGGGCGGAGGTACCAACCTTGGTTTATCACTCCATGAATTGATGCAAAAACATCCGGATCTGTTGAACGGAAAAACTTCTATTATCGTTGTCAGCGATACTAAGACGATTTCGATCGATTATGCGGTCAATGAACTGAATAAACTTAAGGACCGGGTCAGGCGAATAATCTGGTTGAATCCCCTGCCAAAAGAACAGTGGCCTGATTACCGCTCTGTCGGGTCTGTAGCCGGGCTGGTGGAAATGTGGCCATGCAATACAATCGTCCAGCTGGAAGAGGTTCTCACCGGGCGTCTTTAGCTGAAACACTGTTGTTACTTGAAAGAGCAACCTGAAATGAATTAAACCAGCCAAACAGAACTTGAAATGAAATCACTGACATTTCAATTGTGAATTATTAGAGAAAAGAGAGGAGAAATAAGAGATGACAATGCGTATAGCTGTTGCCGGTAAGGGGGGCACCGGAAAGACTACTCTGGCCGCTTTGCTGGTCCGCTATCTTATCGAAGAGAGAAAAGGAAAAGATATTTTAACTGTGGATGCCGATGCTAACGCCAATCTCAACGAAGCCCTCGGCCTCAGTGTTGAAGAAACGATCGGCACCATTCTTGAGGACACAAAAAATCCCGATGCGGTTCCGACCGGCATGACAAAAGATGTTTTTATTGAGTACCGCCTCAGCCGGGCAATGGTCGAAGAAGATGCTTTTGACCTGGTAGTGATGGGCAATCCACAGGGTCCCGGCTGTTACTGCTATCCAAATGATCTGCTCAAAAGGTATTTGGAAAAGCTGAGTAAAAACTATGATTTTATGGTTATCGACAACGAAGCCGGGCTGGAGCATTTAAGCCGCCGGCTTTTGCCCATGGTTGACCTGCTTCTGGTAACCAGTGACGCTACCGCCCGTGGAATTCGTTCAGCGGGCAGAGTAAAAGATATTGTCGAAAAAGTCAACCTTGAGGTAACAAAAATAGGCCTGGTGATCAGCCGCAGCCGTGAAGGTGAGGCAAAAGCACTGGACCAGGAAATTAAAAACAGCGGGCTTGACCTGCTGGGAGAAATAACCAATGATCCCCTGGTCGCGGAATATGATCTGAATGCTCAGCCGCTTTTAAGCCTGCCCGATGATTCAAAAGCGGTGCAGGACTCAAAGAAGCTGTTTCAAGCGCTATCTCTCTAACGTCTAATAACAGCGCTTACGCGAATGTGAATTTTACACAAACAGCTGGTTGGTACTGCTTATTCCAGGAGGTGAGAAGCATGCTTTTTCAGGACCGCCGTCATGCCGGGGAACTGCTGGCCGAAAAATTGGATAATTACCGTAATCAGCAGCCCCTGATACTGGCCGTCCCCCGGGGGGGAGTAATTATTGCCGAGCCGGTATGGCTTAGACTGGGCGGTGAGCTTGATTTGATCATTACAAGAAAGATTGGCGCTCCTAACCAGCCAGAACTGGCCATTGGCGCAGTTACCGGCGACGGGTTTACCTTGCTTAACGATAAAATTATTTCCCGGCTCAATGTTCAGGAACAATATATCAAGAAAACCGCTGAAAAAGAGCAGTCCGAGATCATCCGCCGTTTAGAAGATTACCGGGGAAAACAGCCTTTGCCGCCAGTTGATGAACGCTTAATAATCCTGGTTGATGACGGGGTTGCTACCGGTTATACTTTGCTGTCGGCCCTGCGAAGTTTACAGGAAAAAAAACCGACCAGGCTTATCCTGGCCGTTCCGATCGGACCACCGGATACCTTAAGTATGTTGGACCGTGAAGTTGACGAACTGGTTTATGTTCAGGCCCCCGCCGATTTTGCCGCTGTAGGTCAGTTTTACCAAAATTTCGACCAGGTCAGTGACCGTGAAGTAAAAGTTGTTTTACAAAAAGCCGGTAAAATTTGAGGCATGGGCAACAGGTGGCATTATAAATATTATTAATTAAGACAGAAGTAGGTTATTTACGGACTAAACCGGCCCAAGCTTCATTATAACTGAAGGGACGACGGCCTTCTTTTTAATTTAATGGTGAACAGCTCACCAGGAAGTTAATTGTCGAAAGGAGATGAACTTTATGGACCAGGAACATCTTGACATAAAAAAGATCCTCTCTGTTTTACCCCATCGGTATCCCTTTCTGTTGGTTGATCGGTTGACTGAATTGGTTCCCGGCAAGAAAGCCTCCGGGATAAAGAATGTGACTGTAAATGAACCTTTTTTCCAGGGCCACTTTCCCGGGGAACCGGTCATGCCCGGGGTGCTGATTATTGAATCACTGGCCCAGGTTGGAGCAGTAGCAGTCCTGAGTATGGCAGAAAACGAGAATAAACTGGCTATGTTTGCGAGAATAAACAACTTTCGTTTTAAGCAACTGGTCAGACCGGGAGATCGACTTGAGCTTGTTGTTACCATGAGCGGGATAAAGCGTAATATCGGCAAGGGGGAAGCAGAAGCGCGGGTTGATGGTAATATTGTCGCATACGGTGAAATATGGTTTGCCCTGATGGATCGTGATCAAGAGCAGCAGCATCCAAGTTAAACAAGCGCTAACATTTTATCTAGTGGCAGTAAAAAAACCGACCAGCGATCACATTAGTCCGAAGAAAGAAAGATTCCAAACATAACTACAGCTGCCCGAGGTGATCGCAGAGGATTAGTGCAATTGACTTTTTAAGCGGTTTGGTGTAATATATATCTACAACAAAAAATTTTACTCTTATCCAGAGTGGAGGAGGGACAGCCCCGATGAATCCCGGCAACCGGTTCGTTTGATCACGGTGCTAATTGCTGCGGGGTGGCTAACCTCCCCCCGGGAGATGAGGGGTGCCAGGAAGGCCTCTTGATGTAGAGGCTTTTTTCATTTACGGGTTCTGCAAAGACAAAAGCTTGGTTGGGTGGTGATTGTAAAGGGCTGTTTACCTTTATGCTATTAGCGGGCTTTGCCGATATTTCTTTCGAGCAGCACGTTAATTGTATGCCGGTAAACCAGAGAGCTTCGTTTTTAGCAAAAACTACAGCGGAACCGCCGTTAAAAAGGCTAACTGTTGAGCGACAGATTAATTGCAGGGTTGTATTGCAAAATTATAGGAGGAGAACTAAATGCACCAAAAAAACTATCTATTTTCTTCAGAATCAGTAACCGAGGGGCATCCGGATAAACTTGCCGACCAGATTTCCGATGCAATTCTCGATGCCATTATGGAGCAGGATCCAAATGGGCGGGTAGCCGCAGAAACAATGCTTACTACCGGCTTGGTCCTGGTTTGCGGTGAAATAACCACTGAATGCTATGTTGATATTCCCAAACTGGTCAGGGATAAAGTAAAAGATATCGGCTATACAAGGGCTAAATATGGTTTTGACGGTGACACCTGCGCGGTGCTTACTTCGATCGATGAGCAGTCACCGGATATTGCCCAGGGTGTTAATGAAGCTTATGAAGTCAGGAGTAAAAAACAAAAAGATCAGTATGACCTTGTCGGGGCCGGTGATCAGGGGATTATGTTCGGATATGCCTGCGAAGAAACTCCTGAATTGATGCCGATGCCAATTGCGTTGGCCCATAAGATGGCACAAAGACTGTCCGAGGTGCGCAAAAAAGAAATACTCGACTACTTAAGGCCGGACGGTAAAACCCAGGTCACTGTGGTCTATAAAAATGGAGAACCTGCCTACCTGGAAAATGTCGTGGTCGCCGCGCACCACAGCGATGAAGTTTCCCTGGAGCAAATAGAAAAGGACCTCGTTGAACATGTTGTCCGCAAGATCGTTCCTGAGGATCTGATCGTACCTGAAACCCGTTTTTTAATTAATCCGACCGGTCGTTTTGTAGTTGGCGGTCCGCAGGGTGATGCCGGCCTGACCGGACGAAAAACGATCGTCGATACATATGGTGGTTACGCAGCCCACGGTGGAGGAGCTTTTTCCGGGAAAGATCCGACTAAGGTCGACCGTTCTGCATCTTATGCGGCCCGTTATGTGGCTAAGAATATAGTGGCCGCCGGCCTGGCCTCCCGGTGCCAGTTTCAACTTGCTTATGCAATCGGCGTAGCTCACCCCGTTTCTATGATGATTGAAACTTACGATACGGAAAAAGTACCGGTCAGCGTTATTGAAGAAATGGTCAATAAGCATTTTGACCTGCGGCCGGCTGCGATTATTGACAATCTGAATTTGCGCCGTCCGATTTATCAGCAACTGGCTGCATACGGCCATTTTGGCCGTCCTGAATTAGATTTGCCCTGGGAAAGGCTGGATAAAGTAGAACAGCTTAGGGAAGCCCTTTCAACCAAGAAATCTTAAGGTTGCCCGGGGGATGGAAATAACAGGAGGGCGACCTACTGGAGCGCATAGAAGGAACGCTGGAAAAAATACGCTTTTATGGTGAAGAAAGCTCATACCTGGTCGGTAGCTTACGCTGCCGCGACGGTAAAGTGATAACAGTAGTCGGTAATTTTCCACCGATGCAGGAGGGCGAAAACCTGCTGATCAACGGCCAGTGGCAGGTTCATCAACGCTACGGCAAACAATTTGCGGTTGATCAGTGGGAACGCCTTCTGCCGGCTACCGAAGAAGGCCTGAAACGGTACCTTTCTTCCGGTTTGATCAAGGGGATCGGGCCGGTTACAGCGGAAAGAATTGTCGATTACTTCGGCCTGGCTACCCTGCAGGTAATGGAACAGGAACCGCATCGGCTTCAGGAAGTTGAAGGAATCGGACCCAGAAAAGCAGCCGAAATTTTAAAAAGCTACCGGCAGTATAAAGATGTCCAGAACGTCCTGGTTTTTTTACAGGGTTACGGTGTCGGCGTCAGCCAGGCGATGCGTCTGTACCGTCGCTATGGATCAGATACCATTAAGCAGGTCCGGGAAAATCCTTATCGCATGGCCGAAGATATTTTTGGCATCGGATTTAAGACCGCTGATAAAATTGCCCGCAAGCTCGGTTTGCCTGAAGATGCGCCGGAGAGAATTCAGGCTTCTATAACCTATACCTTAAGCAGGGCTGCTGAGCAGGGGCATGTTTTTTTACCGCGGGAAATACTATTTGAACGAATTAAGGAACTGCTTGCTGTTGATGAAGTTAATTTACAGGAAGAATACCTGGAACAACAGCTTCGGGAAATGGTAAGACAAAGAAAACTTATTTGCGATCAGGATGAGGGTGTTACAGCTGTTTACCATGCGCCCTTTTACCAGGCTGAGCAGGGTTCCGCCTGCCTGCTTCAACAACTGAGCAGACTGGCCCGGCAGTATACTCCATTAGAAATTAAACAGGCCCTTGGCGCGGTTAAACATGACAACCCCCATCTAACCGATGAGCAGCTGCAGGTTCTGGACGAAGCGCTGCATAACGGGGTACTCATTGTTACCGGCGGTCCCGGTACCGGGAAGACCACCACGATCAAAGCGCTTCTTTCTACCTTCAAGTTAGTGAGGCAAAAAGTACTCCTGGCTGCTCCAACAGGCCGGGCGGCAAAACGGGTTACTGAAGCAACCGGTCAGGAAGCTTTTACTATCCATCGCTTGCTTGACTACAGCTATACTGAAGGAGAAGGATTTAACTTTCAGCGTAACGAGGATAAGCCGGTCGATGCGCAGGTGGTCATTATTGATGAAGCCTCGATGGTCGACCTGATGCTTATGTATAATTTGCTGAAAGCTCTGCCTTCCGGCTGTCGTTTAATCATGGTTGGTGATGTTGACCAGCTACCGGCTGTTGGAGCCGGGAATGTGCTGCGTGATTTAATTAGCTCCGGTCAGGTAGAATGCTTTCGCCTCGGCTATATATTTCGCCAGGCCCGGGAAAGCATGATTGTCGTCAATGCCCACCGGGTGAACCAGGGCGAGATGCCTTATTTAAATGTAAAAAACAAGGATTTCTTTTTTATGCATGAAGAAGATCCCGAGCAAGCCGCCCAACTGGTAGTTCAGCTCTGCCGGGAACGTTTGCCCAACTACGGGCCTTATGATCCCCTGCTTGATTTACAGGTCCTTACCCCCATGCGCAAAACTGCAGCCGGCGTGGATCGCCTGAACCTGCTTTTGCAGCAGGCCTTAAATCCCTCGGCCCGGGATAAAGTCGAAGCTTTCAGCAAGGGATTAGCCTATCGTCTTGGCGATAAGGTGATGCAGATCCGCAATAATTATCAAAAAGAAGTATTTAACGGCGACATCGGCATAATCACCGCTATCGACAAAGAAGAAGCAGAACTGGTGGTTACCTTTCGGGATGTAATCCAGCCCCGCCCGGTAGTTTATGATTTTACAGAACTGGATGAACTGGTTCTCTCTTATGCGGTTTCAGTCCATAAAAGTCAGGGCAGTGAATACCCGGTAATTATCATGCCGGTACTGACCCAGCATTACATATTACTCCAGCGCAACCTGCTCTATACCGGAATTACCCGCGCCCGCAAACTGGCCGTACTGGTGGGCAGTAAAAAGGCCCTGGCCATAGCCGTGCACAATAACCGGGCTGAAGAGCGTTACACCTTTTTAGACGGTCGCCTAAAAATGGGAGCAGCTGATTAATGACACAGACAAATAAACCGTTAAAAGATCAAGCGGTCCTTTATCCGGGCGATAAAACAGATTTTGCGGATCATTACCCCGGGTTATTTAACGGTAAGCATCGCTGGTTTGACACCCTGGCAAATTTTTTATTTCCTGCCCGCTGCCTGCTTTGTCATGATATTCTGCCTTTGGCGACAGGAAGTTCTCTTTGCAGTTCCTGCCAGGAGCATTACAGGGCCGGTGGCCAAATTTGTCCGCAGTGCGAAGGATTTTTCCGGGGAACGGCCCCGTGCTCCTGTTTGCCTGAAGGCTCACCTCTGCAGGCCCTTTTTACAATTTCTCTATACGATCAAAATTGGCGGCGCCTGATTCACGACCTGAAATACAGGAACCGCCGTGCCGCCGCCCGCCCCCTCGGCATCTGGCTCGCCCGTGAAATTATAAATCAGGGCTACTGTACCCCGGACCTGGTTGTGCCCGTTCCCCTGCACCGGCTTCGTAAAAAAGAACGTGGTTATAACCAGAGCGCCCTGCTCGCCCACTCTAGCGCACTGGCTTTGAACATTCCCTGCGATAATCTTTTGGTAAAAGATAAACCCACCCGGTCCCAGACCGCTGTTTCGCGCTGCGAAAGGCACGCAAATATCCGCGGTGTTTTTAAGTGTGCAGCACCACCCCCGCCCGGGACCAGGATACTGCTGATCGATGATGTTTACTCCACCGGAAACACGATGAAGGAAGCAGCGACAGTTCTGAGTAGCAGGGGGGCCCGGGTTTTTGGCGCGGTTATCGCTTATAATCCTCATATCAAGTCATTGCAGCGTTCAGGATTCTATGCCGGCCTGGATCAGTGGTAAATTCAGCTGTGATAATAGATTGAAATTAGCAGGTTTTCCAGTGAAAGCAGTCCAGCGAAAATGCAATAACACTTGCTTCGCTTGTTCGTTTTCCATTACTAAAATGGTCTATCATGAAATTTTGAACATCCTCACCGGCCAAATTATTATTAGTATCCAAACACGGTATTTTTCCGGCAGGAATTTTTACTAAACTGGTGAATATGAATTGTAGTAACATAATTAAATGTGCTGGAAAAACTAATAACAGGAGGTCGTTGAAAATGAAAATAAATGTGCGCGGTAAAAATATTGATGCTTCACCTTCACTGGTAGATTATACCCACAAAAAAATGGGCAAACTGGACAAGCATTTTGATGAAAACACCGATGTTCAGGTAGTGATGAGTACTATTCGTGATGATCATATCGTGGAAGCCACCGTTAACTATAACGGTTTGATTTTACGTGGTGAAGAGACAACCGGTGATATGTACGCCTCGATTGACCAGGTTGTCGATAAGCTGGAAAGGCAGGTTAAAAAATATAAAACCCGCATGAACAAACAGCTGCGGCAAAAAGGTACGCGTCTCAAAAGTGAAACGCTAGCAGCGTTTGAAGCTGAGGAGAGAAAAGAAGGAGAAGAGGAAGAGCCAAGAGTAGTCAGAACAAAGCGTTTTCCGCTCAAGCCGATGAGTGTGGAAGAAGCGATCCTGCAGATGGACTTGCTCGGCCACAACTTTTTTGTTTTTGCCAATGCTGAAACTGACGCAACGAATGTTATTTATCGGCGTAAGGACGGTAATTATGGGTTAATCGAACCTGAATAGAGCGGCCATTTTAAAATGGCCGTAATTGTAACCGGAAGAGGTTTTCTTATGAGCAAAGCTGTCAGTGCCGTAATTTTTGAGGGTTCTCAACCAAAAAGCCCGGTAGAAGAAATGATGGTCAAGGTTCGGCAGGCGGCCTTGCTCGATAATTTGGAAAAAATGAACCAGGTGTCTTACTTTGACAATATCTACCTGCATACAAACCGGTCGGAACTGGTTGAGCCTGCAAAACGCCTGGGTGCGGAAGTCTGCCTGAATTATATAGCGAGACAACACTTTCATTACGGCCGGGAACTGCAGGCTGCAATCAAAAAACACAATTTGAGCAGGGTTTTTTGCTTTAACGGCGCCGGCTGTCCATTAATTACGGTTGAAGAGTTGAACATGATTTGTTATAAATTGTTATGCCATGAGCGGTTTGTTTATACTAATAACACCCAGTCAGTGGATATGATTGCCTTTACGGTGCCTGATAATATTGCCGGTGCAGATCTTCCGGCGACAGATAACAGCCTGGCAATGACCCTGCGCGATCAGATGGGCCTTAGAATGGAATTGATGCCTCACACACTCGGCCTTTTGTTTGATGTTGACACTCCAGCGGATGTGCTGGTTCTCGGGGCGGGGCCATTTGCCGGGCCGCATACCAGGGCAGTCCTGGATAGTTTGCAATTTGATTACAGCAACCTGGAGCAGGCCAAGGCAGTGCTTAAAGAGGAGTACGAGGACGTGGTTTTGATCGGCCGGGTTGGTGCTCCAATCATCGAACGCCTCAACGCTGTTTTAAAGTTGCGCCTGCGCGTGTTTTCCGAAGAGCGGGGCATGAAATCACTGGGCCGGATCGAAACAAAAGAGGTTGTCTCCCTGCTCGGGCTGCTGATTGACCATGCCGGCCTGGAACAATTTTTCAACTACCTGGCCCGGGTTGCCCGCTGTGCTTTCATAGATAGCCGGGTTTTGATGTATCACTATCAGTATGATTTTCCTGATCAGTCGCGTTTTTTATCAGATCTCGGCCTGTGGACGGAAATAGAAGAGACCTGGTTGAAAGAATTTACCAGGTTGGCTGTGAATTGCCCGATTCCGGTTGTCTTGGGTGGACATTCTCTGGTTTCGGGCAGTATGTGGGCGCTTTGTAATGAACTCGACCCCGCTGCCATCTAGCTGCCGTAACTTGTTTGGCCGTTAAATCTTGTGGTAAAATTGACTTGCAAATCAGGATTCAGGATTCGACCTGGCGTTCGAATCTCTATGTATAATCAAGACTTATGTAGCTTGAAAGGAGTTTTTTAATGGCTGCATTATTTCAAAAAATATTTGGCGATCCCAATGAAAAAGAAATTCGCCAACTGCAAAAATATGTGGACCAGGTAAATGATTTGGAGCAGTGGGCTTCTTCTTTTACTGAAGAACAGTTCCCGAAACAGACTGAACTTTTCAGGGAGCGCCTCCAGCGGGGGGAAGATCCAGACGATCTTCTTCCTGAAGCTTTTGCCCTTGCCCGTGAAGCGGCCCGGCGCAAAACAGGAATGCGTCCTTTTGATGTACAGATCCTCGGCGCTGTTGTTCTTCACCAGGGCCGGATTGCCGAAATGAAAACTGGTGAAGGTAAAACCCTGGTTGCCATTTTACCGGCTTATCTGAATGCATTAACCGCTAAGGGAGTGCATATTGTTACCGTTAACGATTACCTGGCCTGGCGTGACCGGAACTGGATGGGACCTGTTTATGAACTGCTCGGTCTTTCGGTCGGCCTGGTCGTTCCGGGTCTTGAACCAGCGCAGCGCCGTGACGAGTACCAGGCAGATGTTGTTTATGCCACCAACAATGAGCTGGGCTTTGATTACCTGCGTGATAATATGGTTTTATATAAAGATCAAATGGTCCAAGGCGAGCATCATTATGCCATTATTGACGAAGTGGACAGTATCCTGATTGACGAATCGCGCACCCCGCTGATTATCAGCGGTCGGGTCGAAACAGATGAAGATTACGGCCGCTGGAAAGATGAAGTGGAGCATCTGATTCGCAAACAAGCCCACATGGTTAACGATCTTCTTAACAGTGCCCGTGAAGATCTGGAGGCTGGAAATGAGCATGATGCAGGCGAAAAACTGTTACTGGCCCGCCGCGGGTTACCTAAAAATAAGAAACTGATGAAAATGCTCAAAGAACCGGGCGTGGAAAAACTGGTTGAGCGCACCAAGCATCGTTTAATGACTGAAAAGCGGCTCAATCATCTTGACGAAGAGATTTACTACGTTATCGATGAAGCTACCCGCCTGGCCGATATTAAGGATAAGGGCTACCGGGAACTTGAAAGGATTAATCCGGAGCTGACCAGGATACTGCGACTGGGCAAGGCTAAGCCTGATCAAGATGAAGATGAATATCTTGATGAAAATGATCACCTTGATGACGAGGATCAATTTAAAGAAAAAGCCGAGGATTTAGATAATGCGGAAGCTGCCGGTCAGCATCGGCATTATTTTGATCAGCTGATTAAAGCTTATTCCTTGTTTGAACGGGATGTCGATTACGTGGTCCAGGACGGCAAGGTAACTATAATTGATGAGTTTACCGGCCGCCTGATGCCAGGGCGCCGTTATTCTGACGGTCTGCACCAGGCTATCGAAGCCAAGGAAGGAGTAGAAGTGCAGGCAGCTTCCCGAACCGTGGCCTCGATCACTTTCCAAAACTATTTTCGCATGTATGCCAAGATTGCCGGTATGACCGGCACTGCATTAACTGAGGAAGACGAGTTCCGCAGTATCTACGGCATGGACGTGGTGGCTGTTCCGACGAACAAGCCTTTAATCCGCGAGGAATGGCCGGACTTGATCTACAAAACAGAACAGGCTAAGTTCAATGCGGTGGTAGAGGCGATCAAGGAATGCCTGCAGCGCGGTCAACCGGTTTTAGTTGGGACTATATCAGTTGAAAAATCGGAAATGCTGAGCAAAATGCTCAAGAACCAGGGTGTGCCCCACGAAGTGCTGAATGCCGTCAATCACACCCGCGAAGCATATATTATTGCCCAGGCCGGGCGTAAAGGGGCCGTAACCATATCGACCAATATGGCCGGTAGAGGTACGGACATTATTCTCGGGGGAAACCCTGAATACCTGGTCAAAGAGCAGCTGGAAAACGACTTTGGCGCCGATTATACCGAGCTTGATGCGGAAATGAAAGAACGATGGGCAAAGCTCCGCTCAGAATTGATCAAAGATGCAATTGAGGAAACAAAGAAACAACGTGAAGAAGTAGTGGCTGCCGGTGGCTTGCACGTTCTTGGCACCGAGCGCCATGAGAGCCGCCGAATTGACAATCAACTGCGCGGTCGTTCCGGTCGTCAGGGTGACCCCGGCTCTTCACAGTTTTTTGTTTCCCTGGAAGACGACCTGATGCGGCTTTTCGGCGGGGGAAACATAGCCAACCTGATGGAGCGCTTTGGTGTCGAAGAAGATGTGCCCATCGATCACTCGCTGATCAGCAGGGGTATTGAGAATGCCCAAAAGAAAGTTGAGACCCGCAACTTCGAAATCCGACGCAACTTGCTTGATTATGATGATGTTATGAACGAGCAGCGTAAAGTAATTTACAGTCAGCGCCGCCGGGTTCTCGAAGGCGAAGATATGAAGCAGCCGATAATGGAAATGGTCGATGAGATCATTGACCGCCTGGTCCAGGAGTATACGGCCGAAAAAGGCTTTCTGGACGACGAAGAGGCCCGGGCTCTACTTGAAAGGGCAGAAAACCTGTTTGTCCGCAGGGGCAATATTTCTCTGGACAGCCTTATAGATCAGGAAGCATTTGATGCTAAAAAACTTTTAAGCGATGAAGCACATTTCTTTTACGAAGCCCGTGAAGCGGAAATGACCCCGGAAGTAATGCGTGAAGTGGAGAGGGTTGTCATGCTGCGCACCGTGGATCGGCACTGGATGAACTTTTTAAATGAAATGCAAGAACTGCGCCGGGATATTCATACCCAGGCCTATGGTCAGAGAAATCCCCTGGTGGAATACAGGTTGCAGAGCGCAAGAATGTTTGAAGATCTGATCCAGCAGTTACAGAGTGATGTAGTGCGTGCAGTGTACCATGTACAGGTAAGTGCCGCGCCGCGGAGGGAAGTCGTAGCCAGTGGAACGACCAGCCAGCGGCAGCGGATTGCCGCTGTTGGGGGTGGCAGCGCATCGTCCGGGGCGGCCCAGAATAAAACCGACCCAACCGGACAGGGTAAGCCGCAACCGGTTACCGTCGACAAAGTAGGCCGCAACGCCCCCTGTCCCTGTGGCAGCGGTAAAAAATATAAAAAATGCTGTGGAGCAAATTGAAAGCGGGATAAAGTATGCCGGGACCTGGTTATTTGATCCTGATTTCACAATCAATATTAAATGAAAGCTGGTGGTTATATGTTGAAAGAATTACGTGAAGAACTGGCTGTTCAAAAGAAAAGGTTCGAGGAAATGAGGGTTTCTCTTTGAATATGATTCAAAGCTCAAAATCCTGCAAGAGGTAGAAGCCAGGGCTAACGAACCGGGATTTTGGGAAGACAGCACCCGGGCCCGGAATTACTTAAAAAAACAAGGTAAATTAAGGGAACAGCTCCGTCCGCTGCAGGAACTGGAGAATATGATCGAAGAAACCGAGGTTTATCTGGAGTTGGCCGGCGAGGATGCTCTTGATGAGCATGAAGCAGTCAATGAAGCAAATCCGATCCTGGAAGAGATCAAACAGCGGCTTGACAAGATGGAACTGGAAACCCTGCTCGGGGGCGACTACGATTTTTGTGATTCGATAATTTCGCTTCATCCCGGAGCAGGGGGATTGGAATCACAGGACTGGGCCGAGATGCTGTTGCGTATGTACAACCGGTGGTGTGAGCAAAATGGCTACCAGGTCGAACTTGTAGATCTACTGGCCGATGATGAGGCCGGGATCAAAAGCGCCACGATAATTATTCGCGGGCATGCCGCATATGGTTATCTCCAGGCTGAAAAAGGTGTGCACCGGTTAATACGCATTTCTCCTTATGATACCTCCAAGCGGCGCCACACCTCCTTTGCCTCTGTAGATGTTATACCCGAGGTTGAAGAAGAAGAGTTTATTGTCAACTCCGATGATATAAAGGTTGACACATTCCGGGCCAGTGGAGCCGGAGGCCAGCATGTTAATAAAACAGATTCGGCGGTGCGGATTACCCATATCCCGACCGGGATCGTGGTCACTTGTCAGAATGATCGTTCCCAGCACAGTAATCGAACGCAGGCCCTGCGGGTGTTGCAGGCAAAGCTGGCTGAATTAACACGCCGGGAACAGGCTGAAGAGATTAGAGCCGAGCGTGGCCAACAAAGAGAAATTGCCTGGGGCAGTCAAATTCGCACCTATATTTTTCATCCTTTTACCCTGGTCAAAGACCACCGGACCGGAATGGAAGTCGGCCAGGTGGAAGCAGTGATGAATGGGATGCTCGATCCCTTTATTGATGCTTTTCTGCGCTGGAAAGTTCGCGGAAAAAATCCTCTTAAAAAATAGGAGTTAAGATGAAAATAGGGAAACCGCGGATAAAAATAAAGGATGTAAAAACGTATCTTATCGACCTGCTTGGAATAATAGTCGGAACAACAATTATGGCTGTGGGCCTGAATATGTTTATGGTACCGAATATGATTGTTCCCGGCGGTGTAAGCGGCCTCAGCGTTTTTTTATACCACCTGATCGGAGCTCCGATAGGCCTAAGCATAATACTTTTGAATATTCCCCTCTTTGTGACCGGTTACATAATTTTAGGTTCTCGAATAGTGGTCCAGAGTTTGGTGGGCACTATTCTGTTTTCTTTTGCTGTGGAGATAACCGCTCACTTTTTGCCGGAGGCTACCGACGATCTACTGCTGGCCGCCGTTTACGGCGGCGTAATTATGGGGGTTGGTGTTGGCCTGGTTTTCCGCTATCGCAGTTCGACCGGGGGAACTGGTTTGCTTTCATTAATCCTGGCTAAAACTACCGGGATGAGTCCGGGACAGGCTTTGTTTTGGGGTGATTTGTTTGTTTTGGCCCTGGCTATTTTTGTATTTGGCAGTGAACCGGCCATGTATTCAGCTCTCGCCCTATTTGTCAGCATCAAGGTAATTGACGCCATTCTTGAAGGGCTTGGTTTGGCGAAACAGGCAATTATTATTACCCGCTGCGGTGCAGAAATTAACAAAAGGCTGATAAATGAAGTTGGACGCGGAGTGACCAGGATAGAAGCTGAGGGTGGCTATACCGGTGAGGGCCGCGAGGTGTTGCTTTGCGTGGTTACCCGTCAACAAACGGCCAGGCTGAAATGGATAATCCACGAGGTTGATCCCAAAGCCTTTGTGATTATCGGCAACGCCACGGAAGTCCACGGTGAAGGATTCAAACAAATGCAGCAGCAATAATAAATTGGAGCCAAATGTAACCCTGTTTATAGATATTAATGTTAACGGGGCTTAATAATTTGCAAAATAAGTAAATATATTGTAATATTGTGTGCAGGATTAAATAAATAATTGTCGAAGCAGTAGACAAGTACAGGCCATATTATGTTAAGTATTGGACAGGAAGGTTTAACCGATGGTCGAAGCACAAAATATGTATATGCGATATCATAAAGGTGAACAATACGCCCTGGAAAATGTAAATTTTACTATCGATCGCAGCGAGTTTGTTTTTTTTGTCGGGTCGAGCGGCGCCGGAAAATCAACCTTGCTCAAACTGATTATTCGGGAAATACTGCCTTCCAGTGGTAAGCTGAAGGTATTTAATCGTGATGTTACCCGTTTGCCGCGGCATCGCTTACCTTACCTCAGGCGCAATATTGGGATGGTTTTTCAAGATTTTAGGTTGATGGAAGAAAGAACAGTTTATGATAATGTCGCTTTTGCAATGATTGTAATCGGTTCCTCCCGTAAGGAGATCCGGCGCAGGGTACCGCATGTTTTAAAACTGGTTGGACTGCAGGATAAGGCAAAAGTAAAAATAACAGATCTTTCCGGAGGGGAGCAGCAGCGTGTTGGATTGGCCCGGGCTATTGCCAACCGACCGGCAATGATAATTGCTGATGAACCGACCGGCAACCTTGATCCGGGAACTGCGCTTGATATTATGAATCTACTGCATAATATAAATTTACGCGGGACCACCGTTTTGGTAGCCACCCACAACCGCGATATTGTCGATCGTTTTAAGAAGAGGGTGTTATACTTTGAGAACGGTCAATTAGTCGGCGATGAGCTAAAGGGGATTTATTCCAATGTTCATTAGCAGCTTCATCTATATTTTTGGTGAAACAATTAAAGGGCTTTATCGCAACCGGTGGATGTGTATTACCTCTACCGGGGTAGTAGTGGTCACTATCTTGATGCTCGGTGTATTTATGGTCGTTAACCTGAACCTCAGCCATATTACCGAGTCGGTTAAAGAGCAGGTCGAGATAGTCGTATGGATCGATGAAGATGCAGATCACTCGACTTTAAGTGCATTGGATGAAAAACTGTCCCGTCATGCTGAAGTAGACGAAATTAGCTATGTGTCCAGTGAAGAACATATGGGCCGCCTGCAGGAACAATTAGAAAGAGCAGGTCGAGGTAGTGGAATACTTGAGGGTTATGATACATCTTTGGACAACCCATTACTTGCTTCATATGAAATTAAAACTGTAGTTCCCGAATTGGTCGTGACACTGGCCGATGAATTTGAAACTTACCCCGGAGTAGATGAAGTGTCTTATGGCCGGGGTTATGTTGAAAATCTTTTTGCGGTGACCGGTGTAGTGCAGATAATCGGATTGGCCCTGATGGCCGGTCTTTCGGTAACAGCGGTATTTCTGATTTCACACACCATCAAGCTAACTGTAATGATGCGCAAAAGGGAAATTACGATCATGAAATATGTAGGAGCCACCAATTGGGTTATTCGCTGGCCTTTTCTTTTAGAAGGCCTTTTGATGGGCTTTCTCGGGGCAGTGATACCTATGGCTTTACTGTATTATATTTACCAGCTGTCGATAGAGTGGATTGCTGCCAATGATCTTATGTTTATCAGTCCACTGCCCCTGGAGATGATCATGATTGAATTGTCCAAGTATCTTGTCCCACTGGGCACCGGGCTTGGTATGCTGGGCAGCACTTTTTCGATGGGAAGGTTTTTACGCGTATAGAGAGATAAAATGTTATTACGCTCAGGGAGGAAAAGTATAATGATTGCCGGGAAACAGTATTGGATAGTTGCTTTCCTTTTGTCGCTAATTATTGCCGCTGTTTTCATTCTGCCGGTCTATGCTTTCACAACAGATGAAATTGATGCCAAACAGGAAGAGCTGGAGGAAGTGGAAAAGCGGCGCAGTGATCAGAAGAGCGCCCTTGAACAGCGACTGAACCATGAAGCCGCTCTTAAACAAGAGTTGAAAGAACTCGAAAATCGTATACAAGAGCTGCGAATGGAGCAGGAAAGGTTGGAGCAGGAAATTGCCGCTGTAAAAGAAGAAATCACTCACGCCGAGAGTGAACTGGCGGAAGCTGAAGAAAGACTCAGTCATCAGGAAGATCTGCTAAACCTCCGTTTAAGGGCAATCCAGCAGCATGGTGTGGTTTCCTACATCGAGGTTCTCTTTGATTCAAGCAGTTTCTCCGATTTTTTAACTCGTTTACATAATTTGAGCATTATCGCTTCAAATGATTTGCGGCTCCTTGAAGAAATTGAGGCTGAAAGAGATTTAGTTCAAGCCTGGAAGGACGAATTGGATCAAAAAAAAGATGACCTGGAAAGCATGCACCGCCAGGTCGCTGCTAATGAAGAAGAAATAAAAGGCGCTTTAGAGGAACGCGAGCTTATCCTTGGTGAATTACAGAAAGAGATAAACCAAAACCTGAAAGTAATTGAAGACCTGGAGGAAGAAGCCGAAAGGCTTGATTCGGAAATTCGCCGCCTAATTGCTGAAGCCGAGAGCCAGTTTAGCGGCGTTGAAGGTGAACTGCACTGGCCAATTGAACCTCCGACAACGATTACTTCAGGTTATGGCTGGCGCAGGGATCCGTTTAGTGGCAATCAGGCCTGGCATGGCGGTATTGATATTGCACCCCGCGGGGGGGCGGCCAATTATATTTTAGCAGCTGCCCTCGGCGAAGTTATTTATTCTGGTTGGAATGGTGGATATGGAAACTGTATAATGATCGATCACGGTGGCGGGACAGTTACCCTTTATGCCCACATGAGCAGCCTTTTAGTCGGAAAAGGTGATATAGTGGACCGGGGTGAACGTATTGCGCAGGCCGGCACGACCGGTTACAGCACCGGAGTCCATTTGCATTTTGAAGTGAGAGAGTACGAAAAGTCTCCGGTCCGCAATTACCCCAGCGGCTCGCCCGATCACCGCTATGATCCGATGGGATATTTTTAAATATCTGCTTTGTAGTAAAAGCTAACAATCCAGCTATCACCGCTTTGAGATAATCCGGGATGGCTGGATATTTTTTAGATCAGGTTTGTTAAGCTTACAGGCCCAGCGCAGTAAATACATGAGCTTTTTTTTATGTTATTATGGTTACCGGGTGTTTGAATGATGCAGCTTCAATAATAAGGTTTTCGGGGTGATGGGGGTTAAAAGTGATGGAAAGAACAGAAATTAAAATGCTGTATAAATGGTTGGTTATCTTTATAATTATGCTCATTGGGACGAATGCAGCTAATTATTATTTTTTTCCCGGAGGAGCTGATCCGGACCCCGTTGCTGACGAAGACTCCAAAACTATAATCAGATATGAGCCAAAAGAGCGTATGTTTGAATCCGAAACAGCAATATTTTGGGAAGCGTTGGAGTCGATCAACGATCATTACTTTTATCCCGTCGATATTGATGAACTTATCGAAGGGGCGGTTCGGGGGATGATCGATACTCTAGATGACCCCCAGGTCCGATTTTATGATCCCGGTGAACTGGAGGAATTTCTTCTCGATACCAGGGGTTCATACGGAGGGGTCGGTATCCGTGTTATCGAAACAGACGAGGAGATCATTGTTTTTGAAGTATTTCCTGATACGCCGGCAGAAAGAAGTGGTCTAAATCCGGGAGATCTCATCTTGGAAGCTGATGGTTATACGCTGAGCGGAAAGGGTTTGGAGCGGGCCGTCGAGCTTTTACGGGGACCGAGCGATACTTCGGTTAATGTAAAGATCCAGCGGCCGGGGGCGGAAGATCCGATTGAGCTAACAATTACCAGGGAAGAAATCCAGGTGACCACGGTGTTCAGCGAAATGCTCGATGAAGGCCTGGGTTATATCAACATCACCAGTTTTGAGAGTAATACGGCCGGTGAGTTTATTGATAGCTTTCATGATCTGGAGCAAAAAGGCCTGAATAAAGGCTTAATACTGGACTTGCGCAATAATCGGGGTGGCCAGTTTGATCAGGCTGTGGCAGTGGCCAAACAGCTTGTTCCGGAGGGAGAGATTGCCAGACTGCTTGAAAGGGATCATAGTGTCAGGGAAGTATTTCATTCCAGCGCCGCGGAGAAACCTTATCTGATCGTGGTCCTGATCAATGCAGAGTCGGCCAGCGCTTCAGAGCTACTGGCCGGTGCCCTGCAGGACAGGGAAGCGGCCTACCTTGTTGGAAAAACTACTTATGGAAAAGCTTCAGTTCAGCGGCGCGTAGATCTCTCCGGCGGCAATGCCCTGATGCTAACCGTTTACAAATATTTAACTCCATCGGGGAGTAATATAGACAAACACGGGATTACCCCTGACTTCAAAGTTGATATGCCTGAAATACTGAGCTATTACCGCTATTTCCACCCCGGCCGTCTGGACGTGGGAGACTTTGGGGCTGATGTAGAAATGTTACAGGACATACTTAAACAGCTCGGATACAAAGAAGAAAGCACCGGTTATTTCGACGAACAAACTTCGCAGGCTATTTCTGATTTTCAGCTGGATGCGGGAATTGAGCCCAGCGGGGTGTTTGATGATGTGACCTGGGTTGAGTTACGCCAGGCGCTTGACATAGTTTCGCGGGAGCAGGACGAACAGCTCAACTATGCCCGTGAATTAATCGGCAAAACCGACCTGGGGAACAAAGTTGGAGGAAATGAATAACCGATGCAGCCATTACTTGAAATAAGCCAGATATTTATCACTACGTTCCTGTTTGCTTTTATCATGCCCATTTTCTGGATAGTGCTGTTTTTGGTTTACCTGCAATACAGACGCCAGGCTGCCACTGAAAAGCAACTTTTTGGACGAAGTATAAACGGGGTTGGCAAACAAATGTTTATGTCGATTGGGCTGGGACTTGTGGGCGGCTTTGCGGCCAGCGCCGTGCTGGTCTTCATGGGTCTGTCCCTGGAGCAGATAGGTCTTTATTTTATCTGGCCGGTTGCCCTGCTTTTGCTTTTGGTTAATCCCCGCTATTTGTGCTTTTCTTATGCCGGTGGTATTGTTGCTGCAATGGTTTTGCTTGCCCGCTATATTATAGTTCCCCTGTTTCCAGTTTTATCGGAAAATGTTGTTTTTGAATCACTGCTTAGAATTCATATTCCGGCTTTATTGGTGTTGATCGGGCTGCTTCATTTGATTGAGGCCATGTTAATTTATTGCGGCGGACACTGGGGGAGCAGTCCGGTATACCTGAAGAAAGATGATGGCGAAGTGGTTGGTGCATTTTCGTTGCAGCGTTTTTGGCCACTGCCTCTGGTGGCTTTGCTGGCTACTGTAGTTGCGCAGCCTGAAATTGTGGGAGTCAGCATGCCGGAATGGTGGCCGATTCTCCAAACAACCCTGCAGCCCGGGGAGGGTGAAAGCCTGCAGTATATGATCGTACCGGTAGCGGCCGGTCTTGGTTATGGTGATATGGTTATTTCTTCGACTCCCCGTGAAAGGACCACTTTTTCAGCCAAACACCTGGCTTTTTACAGCCTGGCGCTTCTTATCCTGGCTGTCGGGTCGGAGTTTTTTTCGCCACTCGTCCTGCTTGGTGTGATTTTTGCTCCCCTGGGCCACGAAATGTTGATTTTGTATGGAAAAAAGAAAGAGGAAAGCCGACCACCACGCTATCGTCAGGGAGAAGCTGGAGTGACCTTAATGATGGTATTACCGGGAACTTCTGCTTGTGAATCCGGCTTACTTCAAGACGATGTGATTCTTCGAGTTAACGGTGATCCGGTAACTGACAACCGGGATCTTCTTGAAAAGATTGAGGCCAGTTATTTTATGGTTTTTTTGGAAGGGGCCCGCGGCGGTAAACCGTTTTCTGTGGTATTGAAAAAAAAGACCAGGGAAGAATTAAATGGTAAAGATTCTTTTCCTGACAGGTTAAAATCATCCCGTTTAAGTTATTCGCTGTTACACCGCAGTACAGAGTTAGGGCTGATTCCAGTTCCTGCTTCGGATTCGGGCGTTTATCTCGAACTTCGCAAACCGGATCCTTTAGCTGGATTTAAACGCTTACGGCAAAAAATTAAGAGGGTAAGCATATGATAAAAAGAGGGAGTATTTCGCAAATAAATTAAATAACTTTTTTGCGCTCCGTAATTAAGCGGAAAAGTAAAGTTAGGCATATGTAAGCAAACTCAGATCGTTCCTGAGCAAGATTATCAGCCATCTACAAACATATTGTCCCGGGAGGTCCAGTTATTGTTAGCCGCAGCCGCAGCTGCTTTTATCACTGTATTTATTGCCGAATTTGGTGATAAAACCCAGCTGGTATCTTTAACCATGGCTTGCCGGTATCCACCCCGGCAGGTCCTGGCCGGAGCGATAATCGCCCTGGCAGCTGTTATCGGCCTTGCCGTAGGAGTCGGAGATGTTCTTTCCGCAGTTATCCCCCGGTTTGTGGTCGTTTTGATTTCAGGACTGTTTTTTATTGTCATCGGTTTGTTTAGTTACTTTAGCCGGGACATAAAAGTTAAAGAGTACTCGGCCGGTGCCGGATTATTGCAGACTATAGGCCTGGTCTTCGTAGCCTAATTTGGTGATAAAGACTCAACTGGCAGTGATGTTCCTGGTTGCCAGTTTTGGTTATCCTGTCTCAGTCTTTGCCGGTGCTATGGCGGCCATGTTTTTTAACTATCTGCTCGCGGTTTACCTGGGCAGCCGGATTATTTCCCGCTTTAATCCCCGCCTGCTTAAGGTTGGCACTGCCTGGTTGTTTATTGCAATCGGTACGATTATTATTATAATGGAAGCAGGATCAGGCCTCTAACTATGTTATAATTGATCTTAAGCGTCGACAAACAAGCCGCTGAACGGGAGGTGCCGATATGTCCGGCAGCAGTGGCTTTAAAATCCGAGCTGACTTTAAACCTACAGGAGATCAACCGGTGGCCATCGAAACCCTGGTGCACGGTTTAGACCAGGGTTCTCGTTACCAGACCCTGCTCGGTGTAACAGGCTCAGGAAAAACCTTTACCATTGCCAATGTGATCGAGCGAGTTCAGCGTCCAACCCTGGTAATGGCACCAAATAAAATATTGGCTGCGCAGCTTTGCAGCGAATTCAAAGAGCTTTTTCCGGAAAATGCGGTTGAATACTTTATCAGCTATTATGATTATTATCAGCCGGAAGCTTATATCCCCCAGAGCGATACATTTATTGAGAAAGATTCATCGATTAACGATGAGATCGACAAGCTGCGCCACTCGGCTACCAGCGCTCTCCTGGAGCGTTCTGATGTGATAATCGTAGCTTCCGTATCCTGTATTTATGGACTTGGTTCACCGCATGAATACATGGAGCAGGTGCTTTCTTTGCGGCCGGGAGCAGGGTTGACCCGGGATGAAATAATCAACCGCCTGGTTGATATCCATTATCAACGCAATGAAATAGATTTTCACCGTGGCACTTTCCGGGTTCGGGGTGATGTTATCGAGATTATACCTGCTTCATATTCTGAAGCGGCGCTTAGGGTAGAACTCTTTGGCGATGAAATTGAGCGGCTGCGAGAAATTGACCTGGTCAGCGGTAAGGTTATCGGTGAACGTTCTCATGTGGCAATATTCCCGGCCACTCATTATGTTACCGCGCCCGACCAGCTACAGCGGGCGGTTGCCGATATCGAGGCAGAATTGCGGGAGCGGCTTGCCTGTTTCAGGAGCGAGAACAAGCTGCTTGAAGCCCAGCGGCTGGAACAGCGGACCCTTTTTGACTTGGAGATGCTGCAGGAGATCGGTTTTTGCAGCGGCATTGAAAATTATTCACGGCACCTGGACGGGCGCCCCAAAGGCAGCCGTCCGGCCACCCTGATGGACTATTTCCCACCGGAAATGCTGGTCGTAATTGATGAATCGCATATAACCATTCCCCAGATCAACGGGATGTACCGCGGAGACTTTTCGCGCAAGAGCACCCTTGTCGAACACGGTTTCAGGCTGCCTTCTGCGCTTGACAACCGGCCCCTGAATTTTGGGGAATTTGAATCCCTGGTCAACCAGGCTGTACTGGTTTCGGCCACACCGGGACCGTGGGAGCTCGAGCACAGCGAGGCGGTCGTGGAGCAGATTATCCGGCCTACCGGCCTGGCCGATCCTGTGGTGGAAGTCAGGCCGGCAGAAGGCCAGGTTGACGATCTCTACGGAGAGATCAGGGCCAGGGCTGAAGCCGGACAAAGGGTCCTGGTTACGACTATGACCAAGCGGATGGCTGAGGATCTTACAGAGTATTACCGGAACATGGAGATAAAGGTGCGCTATATGCATTCCGAGATCGCTGCTCTGGAAAGAATGAGTATTATCAGGGGCCTGCGTCTCGGTGAGTTCGATGTTCTGATCGGGATTAACCTTCTCCGTGAAGGCCTCGACCTGCCCGAGGTCACCCTGGTCGCAATTTTAGATGCCGACAAAGAAGGGTTTTTAAGGTCGGATCGTTCATTGATCCAGACCATCGGACGCACTGCCCGTAACGTTGAGGGCCGGGTAATTATGTATGCAGCAGAGGTTACACCTTCCATGCGTCGGGCTATAGATGAAACGGAACGGCGCCGTATAAAACAGCTGGCATACAACAGGCAATATGATATTACCCCGCAGACCATAGTCAAGCCGATCCGGGCTTTGATCGAGGCTACGGCGGTCACGGAAGAAACCGGGCTTTACCAGGTTGATGATCTTAAAAAAGTTGAAGCAGGGAAGCGCCGGAAAATGATAAAAGAACTGCGCAAAGAAATGAACCAGGCTTCCAAAGAACTGGCCTTTGAAAGAGCGGCGGAACTGCGCGATATGATCTTTGAGCTGGAGAAGCAAGACTAACCAGCGAACGGGACGGCTCTTGTGCCTGGTCTGTTAAAAATATTTGAACGAGGTGACCGATTTGTCAGTTGGAGAAATTGTTATCCGCGGGGCGCGTGAACACAATTTGAAAAATATTAACCTGGTCCTGCCCCGCAACCAGTTTATGGTATTTACCGGTCTGAGCGGCTCGGGAAAGTCTTCCCTGGCTTTTGATACAATATATGCAGAGGGACAGCGTCGCTATGTCGAATCACTTTCAGCCTATGCAAGGCAATTTCTGGGACAAATGGTAAAACCTGATATAGACCAGATTGAAGGCCTTTCACCGGCGATTTCGATTGATCAAAAAACATCATCCCGCAATCCGCGTTCCACGGTGGGCACGGTAACGGAAGTGTATGATTATGTTCGCCTTCTTTTTGCTCGGATTGGTAATCCACACTGCCCACGCTGTGAAAAACCGATCAGCCAGCAAACAGTGCAGCAGATTGTTGATCAAGTAGCCGGTATGCCGGATGGAACGCGTATTCAGGTTCTTGCTCCCCTGGTCAGTGGCCGTAAAGGGGAGTATTCGCAGCTTTTTGAAGAAATGAGCCGCAAGGGTTATGTTCGGGTCAGGGTCGACGGAGAAGTCCGTGAACTGGAAGAAGAAATCAAGCTTGACCGGCAAAAAAAACATTCCATCGAAGTTGTTGTCGATCGACTGATCATCCGGGAAGGTATCCAGGCCCGCCTGGCTGATTCACTGGAAAATGCTCTAAAACTCAGTGAAGGCCTGGTCCTGGTCCAGGAAGTTGACGGTGGCGAACAGCTCTTCAGCGAGAATTTTGCCTGTGCTGAATGCGGTTTCAGCTTTGAAGAGATCAGCCCGCGAATATTTTCATTTAACAGTCCTTACGGGGCCTGCCCTGAATGCAGCGGCCTGGGCAACAAAGCAGAATTTTCTGCTGACCTGGTTATTCCCCACCCCGAATTGTCGCTGCGCGAAGGAGCTGTTCATCCCTGGTCCGGTCAAAACTATTATCAGCAGTTTATGGAAGCGGCGGCGAAGGCATGGGGCGTGGATTTGGATACACCTTTCCAAGAACTTGCTCCGGAAGAGCAGCACAGGATTCTTTATGGTGCGTCGGAGAAAATCAATTTCCGTTATGTAAATATGTTTAAAAGAGTTCGTCACTATAAAAAAGCATTTCCCGGGGTGCTTAAGCTCCTGGAGAGACGTTATGCTTCGACAACTTCCGAAGAGATGCGAGATGATATGGAGCGCTTTATGCAGGTTAAACCTTGTCCCGCCTGTGCAGGAAAACGTCTGAAGCCTTCCAGCCTTGCTGTTTTGCTGGGCGGTTGTAATATTGCAGAGGTCTCGGCTTTGACCGTTGAACAGGCAGCCGGTTTTTTTGAGCAGCTGCAGCTTACTTCGCGCGAAGAACATATTGCCCGCCAGGTGCTGAAAGAAATTGCTGAGCGCCTGCAGTTTTTACGCAATGTCGGCCTGCAGTACCTCAACCTTGACCGGGCAGCATCGACTCTTTCCGGCGGAGAAGCACAGCGGATCAGGCTGGCCACTCAGATTGGTTCCGGCCTGACCGGTGTAATCTATATTCTGGATGAACCTTCCATCGGCCTGCACCAGAGGGACAATGCCCGCTTGATCACCACCCTGAAAGCGCTGCGTGATCTCGGTAATACAGTCCTTGTAGTCGAACATGACGAGGAAACCATCCGCAGCGCTGATCACCTGGTCGATATCGGGCCGGGGGCAGGTGCCGCCGGAGGCAGGATTGTCGCCCAGGGGACAGTGGAGGAAATTACCCGGGCAGCGGATTCCATTACTGGGGACTATTTAGCCGGCCGGCGTTCCGTTGCCGTTCCGGAACAGAGGCGTGCTGCAAATGATCGCTGGTTGTGGATACGAGGAGCCCGGGAACACAACCTGAAAAATATCGACGTGGGTATCCCGCTTGGCCTTTTTATCTGTGTTGCCGGCGTATCAGGTTCGGGGAAAAGCACCCTGATCAATGAAATATTAGCCCGTGCCCTGGCTCGAAAACTGCACCGCTCAAGGGAACAGGCCGGGAAGCACAGAGGCCTGGATGGAGTGGAATATCTTGACAAGGTGATCGTTATTAACCAGTCTCCGATCGGACGGACGCCGCGGTCCAATCCGGCAACCTATACCGGCTTGTTTGACGGTATTCGCGAGCTGTTTGCCAAAACCGCTGAATCACGTCGCCGGGGGTATAAACAGGGACGCTTTAGCTTTAATGTCAAGGGTGGGCGTTGTGAGGCCTGCCGTGGTGACGGCATTTTGCGGATTGAAATGCACTTTTTACCCGACGTCTATGTTCCCTGCGAAGTGTGCCGGGGCAAGCGCTATAACCGGGAAACCCTGGAAGTGCGTTATAAAGAAAAAAATATTGCCGATGTCCTGGATATGACTGTTGAAGAAGCGCTTGATTTTTTCTCGGCTATTCCGAAAGTGCAGCGTAAACTGCAGCTGCTTTATGACGTGGGGCTTGGTTACATCAGGCTTGGGCAGCCGGCGACCACCCTTTCCGGCGGCGAAGCCCAGCGGGTTAAGCTGGCTACGGAGCTGTCAAGGCGCAGCAACGGGCGCAGCCTCTATATCCTGGATGAACCGACTACCGGCTTGCACCTTGATGATATAAACAAGTTACTGGTTATTCTTGATCGGCTGGTTGAAAGCGGCAACACGGTGGTGGTTATTGAACATAACCTGGAAGTACTTAAACGGGCAGATCATATTATCGATCTCGGCCCGGAAGGCGGAGACGAAGGCGGCCGGGTTGTCGCTACAGGTTCCCCCGAAGAGGTGGCTTCCTGCAAAGTATCATACACCGGCCAATGGCTGGCTGGTATTCTGCCGGAAAAGCTGCCGGCAGCGGAAATTTGAGCAGCCAGTCTGACAAACAAGAAGTTTTAAGTGAACTTAAAAAAATAAGATCCACAAATAAATTAATAAACCGAAACGACCCAAAACCCGGACCTAAACTTATCCTAGTTAAATGAGTAGTCTTAGTAGTTCCGGTTATTTTTCCGGTCTTGATTTCTGATCCTGCCCGGCAAGTCGGGACAACCGGGAAAACGCGGCTGATCCGGTCTGTTAAAGTATTTCCATGGAGAGAATAGATATGATTCATCCCCTTAAAGAAAAGGTTAGACAGATTCCTGCAATGCCGGGTGTTTATCTTCTCAAGGATAAAAATGCCCGGGTGATTTATGTTGGCAAAGCAAACTCCCTGCGCCACAGGCTGAGATCATATCTTGCCGAAAACGATATAGCGTCGCCGCGCCTCCGTTCCCTGCAGGCGAAACTGGCTGATATTGATTTTATGGTTACTGATACAGAAGTGGAGGCGCTCATACTTGAATGTAACCTGATCAAAGAATATCGCCCCCGTTTTAACGTTAACCTGAAAGATGACAAAGATTACCCGTACCTCATTCTTACCCCCGAGCTTTACCCGCGAATGGAGCTCCTTCGCCTGTCGCAGACAGGGGGACGGCGGGCTCGTTTTCACCCTTTTCCCGGCAAGGAAGAACAGCGCTTTGGGCCGTTCACCGATGTTGGCGCCGTGCGGGAAAGCATGCGGTTGATTGGGTCCGTTTTTCCCCTGCGCCGCTGCCGGCAGCCGCTTGATGGTAGCCCGGCTTCCACCCGCCCCTGCCTGAATTACCAGATGAAACGCTGCCTGGCGCCCTGTCAGGGCGAAGAAAATGTTTTACCCGCAGAATATGGCAAAATGGTCAGGCAGGTAGTCTTATTTTTACAGGGTCGTTATGGTGAACTGGAAAGCAAATTAAAAAAACAGATGGCAGAAGCGGCACAGGCACATCATTTTGAAGAAGCGGCTGTGCTGCGTGATCGCCTGCAATCATTGCAGCGGGTAGCCGGCCAGCAGCAAAAGATGACCTTAAATGAAGATGATGCAGAAAGGGATATTCTGGCCCTTGGCCGGCACGGTAACCGTTCAGCCGTTCATCTGTTCCAGGTCAGGGGCGGCAAGCTGCTTAGCCAGGATCATTTTCCCCTGGTTGGCACAGAAGATGTTGAAGACGAGGAGGTTATAGCCTCTTTTATTAAAAACTACTACAATCAAGCGGAAAGTGTGCCACCGGAGCTTGTCGTTTCAGAACCCCCTGGCGATGCTGAACTACTTAAGCAGTGGCTAAAAGTAAAAGCCGGCCGGAAGGTGAGCCTGCGCGTGCCCCGAAGAGGTTCATTAAAAAAGCTAGTCGATCTGGCCCGACGCAACTGCCGGCTGCGCCTGGAAGAAGAAGAGCGGCAAAGAGCCGGTAAAATTGAGCAGCCCCTTGTGGAACTGGGCCGCCTGGTCGGATTGGATGCAGCGCCGGAACGCATCGAAGGCTTTGATATTTCCCACCTGCGCGGTGGTCAGCCGGTTGGCGCCATGGTTGTATTTAACTCAGGGGAGCCATTAAAAGAAAGTTACCGGCGATTTAATATCCGGGAAGCTGCTGCCGGTGACGATTATGCCGCCTTGCAGGAAGTTTTGAAAAGACGGGCCAATCATGATAGTTGGCCTGACCCCGGCTTGATTCTTATTGACGGCGGGAAAGGGCAGCTTAGTTCTGCCCGTGAAGCGCTGGACAAGACAAGGCTGTCAGACATAGCCCTGGTGGCCCTGGCCAAGAACCCGGACCAGCTATTTCTGGAAGATTCATCTTTACCGCTGCGCTTCGCCGCCGATAATGCCATGCTGCAAATGCTGCAGCGCATACGTGATGAAGCGCACCGTTTGGCTGTTGGCGGGCATCGCCGCCGACGGGATCGCATTAGCATATATTCTCAGCTCGAAGAGATTCCGGGTATTGGGCCGGCGAAACGAACCAGCCTGCTTCATCATTTTGGCAGTACCGCGGCAATCAGGAAAGCTACGGTTAAACAGCTCGCGGAAGTTCCCGGCATAAACAGGTCCCTTGCCGAGCTTATTTACCGCAGATTGCGCGGTGCAAAATAGCTTTTGCCCTGAACTAAAAAGAATGTCCCGGTTATGTTATACTAAGCATGAGGTGCTTTTAAATGCGTTTCCGCTTAATTGCCGCGGATTTGGACAATACATTACTAGATGATCACTCGGAAATCTCTGCCCGTAACAAAAAGGCCATTCAAAAAGCCGTTTCCCGGGGGGTCAAGTTCGCTATTGCCACCGGCCGCATGTTTAAAACCAGTATTTCATATATGGAGGAACTGGAGCTTGGCTACGACTGGCCGCTAATCAACTATCACGGAGCTATGATCAAAACAACGCAGACCAGAAAAACTATTTATCACCGGCCTCTCGATAATATGCTTGCCGTCGACTTGACTGAAGTAGCAAACCGGCTCTGCTGCCATGTAAGTATGTTTATCGGCGACAACCTGTTTGTCAGGGAAGAAAACGAACATACCCGCTACTACCAGTCACTGACAAATATAGAGCTGCAGCCGGTGGGAGATTTAAGCTTATTTTTGAGGGCAAAAAAGGCTAATCCCACCAAGATCAGCATCATCTCCTGGGATGGTAATATAGATGAAATCGAGTCCGATCTTAAGTCTATCTATGGCGAAGAGCTTTCTATACTTCAGTCCCGGCCTTATTTCCTTGAAATCACCGATAAAAAAGCGACAAAAGGCCAGGCCCTGCGCTGGCTCGCCGATCAGGCCGGTATCAAAGCGGAGGAAGTTATCGCTTTCGGCGATGGATATAATGACATTGACATGATCAGCTATGCCGGCCTGGGAGTGGCGGTGGCTAACGCTCGTCCGGAAGTGCTCCGGGCTGCCCGGATGGTTGCTCCCTCTAACAATGAAGATGGTGTAGCCGAAGTAATTGAGAAATATGTGCTCAATCACTGCTATAATATTTAAAAGATATTTTTATTTATTTAGCCAGGGGGACTATTCAAATCAGAAATGACGCGGCAATACGTTTAATTTTAATTACGGGTCTTTCCGGGGCCGGCAAAAGTCATGCCCTGGATTGTTTTGAAGATCTTGGCTATTATTGTGTGGATAATATGCCTCCTACTCTAATTTCAAAGTTTGCTGATTTGTTCATCCAGTCCGAAAACAAGAAAGTTGCCCTGGTTTGCGATATGCGGGGAGCTGCTTTTTTCGAAGACCTATTTGAAGCACTGCAGGAAATGGATCAAAGAAAAGTAGATTATGAAATACTTTTTCTTTTAGCCGATGATAATGTCCTGATCAGGCGTTTCAAAGAGACCCGGCGGCGTCATCCTCTCGGCAAGATCGGTTTGCCGGAAGCGATCCAAAAAGAGCGTGAGGCCCTGAGTGAACTAAGGGGCAAAGCTCATAAAGAAATTGACACATCTTACCTGAAACCCTGGGAATTGAAGGCAAAAATTGTTGAACACTATGAACCTGAACAGCGGGACAAAAATATGCAGATTCGAATTATCTCCTTCGGGTTCAAATACGGTTTGCCGCCGGATGCAGACCTGGTTTTCGATGTCCGTTTTTTACCTAACCCGCACTATGTGGAACACCTGGAACCCCTGACTGGTGATGATGATCAGGTTAAAGATTATCTTTGGCGCTGGCCGGAAACGAAAGAATATTACAAGAAACTGCAAGAAATGCTGGAATTTTCTATACCATTATATGTTAAAGAAGGCAAAGTGAGCCTGGTGATCACGGTAGGTTGTACCGGCGGCAAGCACCGCTCGGTTGTCATTGCCGATGAACTCGGTCGTGCTTTGGGTTCCCGTTTCAACCTTGTGGTAGAGCACAGGGATATTTATAAAAACTGACAGGAGGCTTTAACTGTTGTCCTTAACCAGACAGGTAAAGCAAGAATTGGTTAGGCTGGAGGAGTCTCTGACGTGCTGCAGTTCCTGGGAATTAAAAGCTTTTTTACTCAGGAACGGTTACTACACAATTCGCCACAATATGCATGTTCTGATTATAACTGCAGATGATAGCGCCGTGGCCCGGCGTTTGTTTAACCTTTTGAGGCAGGCAGGAGTTATTTCACCGTCCATAATCAGGCAGCAGGTTAAGCGCCTGCGTAAAGATCGGTTCCTGGTTCAGGTGCATGGCAGCGAACAAATTGATGCCCTGCTTGTTTATTTAGATTTAAAAGATGCCGGCCGGTATCTCAGCTTTTCCCGCCTGAATACTGTTATCCCCAAAAGGATTTGCTGTCGTAAAGCATTTGTCCGGGGTGTTTTCCTCGCCGGTGGCAGTATAAGCATTTCCAAACGTTCCGGTTATCATCTGGAGGTAAACTGCGGAAATATTGATGATGCCCATGTTTATCAGAAGGTACTTGGCTATTTCAACCTTTATCCGCTAATAAGAAAGCGTGAGGACTTTGTATTTGTGTATTTAAAAAGCGCAGAAGCGATTGCTGATTATCTACGCATTATCGGGGCAGGAAGCACTTTACTGCAGATAGAAAGTTTGCGGGTTGTCAAGAGTATGCGTAACCAGGTTAACCGAACGGTTAACTGCGAAACCGCCAACCTGGAAAAAGTGGTCACTTCCGCTCAGCACCAGCTGGAACTTATCGATCAAGCCGACCATTTGATCGGATTGGACAATTTACCTGCTACACTCCGTGAAGTGGCTTTAATCAGGAGAAATTATCCGGATGCTTCTTTGAAAGAACTGGGGAAGATGCTCGATCCGCCTGTCAGTAAATCGGCGGTCAATCACCGTTTTCGGCGACTTGGAAAAATGTTTGCCAAGACAGGTGTTACAATAAATGAGCGAAAACCACGCCAACCTGCCATTAAGAGGGCAGGAATTACCAGCGGTATGTCGAAATAAAAACTTACCGGTAAAAAGGGTCTTGCAGTATTTTTACTATATCCATGGTGTAAGGACGGGAGAGACAGCCGTGAAGCTCGATTATAACCTGAAGTTAGAACAAACTCAAAAACTGATTATTACCCCGGAGCTAAAGCTGGCTATAACTCTTTTGCAGTACTCTGCGCTGGAACTGCAGGATCATATCCAGGAAGAACTGATCAATAACCCTGTCCTGGAAGTCAACGAAATCAAAGAAGAAGAAAAAAGCGAAGATACAGAACCGGATCAGGAAATAACAGAAAGCGAAGAACAGATCTATGGCAATGATTTTCCCTGGGAAGAGTACTTCCGGGATATGGGTCTAGATTCCGCATCGTATCAGCCCGGCAGTGTAAAAGCAGATCCGGATAATCAACCCTCGATTGAAAACTGCGCCGGTGTTACCGGAACAATGCTAGATGATTTGCTCAGCCAACTGCGGATGTTTTCACTGACCGACCGGCAATATAGTATTGCCGCTTATCTGGCCGGTAATCTTGACCGCAACGGTTACCTGCAGGGGGAACTTGAGGAATTGGCTCCAACTCTCGGGGCTAGCGTAAATGAGCTCGAAGTTGCTTTGCGGATAGTTCAAAAATTAGAACCGACCGGTATCGGCTGCCGAAATTTGCAGGAGTGCCTGTTGCTGCAGTTGCAAAAGATGCAATCCCCGCCTGAACTGGCTGTTAAAATAGTAAATAATTATCTGCCTGCAGCGGCGGACGGTCGGTTCCGTTATATAGCCTCATGCCTCGGTTACGATCAACAGGCAGTGCAGGAAGCGATCGAACTCATACGCACCCTCAACCCCAAGCCCGGCAGCATATATGGTGAAGGCGAAGAAGCCCGTTATATAATTCCCGATGTCACTGTTGAAAAAGTAGAGGATAAATATGTTGTTATCGGTAATGAGGCCAGCATGCCGCAGTTAACGATCAGCCCCTTCTATCAGAGAATGCTTAAAAGCGGAGCAGTTGATGAACAATTATTTACATTTATCAAAAATAAAATTGAGAAGGCCTGCTGGTTAATCCGCAGTATTGAACAAAGAAGACTAACCCTGTATAAAGTATCGCAACAGATTGTTGATATTCAAAAACCTTTCTTGGATTACGGGATAAAAAAACTTAAACCACTGACCCTGAAAGAAGTCGCTGTTAATATCGGTGTTCATGAATCGACGGTCAGCAGGGCTGCCGCCAATAAATATATTCAAACCCCCCGCGGACTCTTTCCACTGAAGTTTTTCTTTACGAGCGGGTTAAGCGGGGTGGGAGGTGCCGACCATTCTTCGCCAAGCATCAAAACACATATTAGCGAAATAGTCGAGGCAGAGGATCAGAATAAACCGTTCAGTGATCACCGGCTGACCGAACTTCTACGGGAACGAGGAATTAATATTTCAAGACGGACTGTCGCCAAGTACCGGGAAGATATGTCCATACCTCCCTCCTATAAGCGCCGCAGATCTTAAGATACCGGGTGGTGAACTGCATTGCTTCTAAAGAAGAGCATAGAAGATGTCGATGTTGGTGGTAAAAAAATTCTTCTGCGGGCAGACTTTAACGTTCCCCTTGATCAAGGAAAAGTACGTGATGATGCACGGATTAAGGCGGTTCTGCCTACTATTCAGAGCCTCCTTTCCCGTGAAGCGCGATTGGTGCTGGCCTCACATCTCGGCAGGCCTAAGGGACAGCCACAGCCGGATTTGCAGATGGATCCGGTAGCCTCCAGGTTGTCCGAACTACTGGGCAGGACTGTTCTTAAACTGGACCAGGTCGTCGGGCCGACGGTGACAAAAGCTATAAATGAAATGAAAAACGGTGACCTCCTGCTTTTAGAGAATTTGCGCTTTGAAAAAGGGGAGGAGAGCAACGATGAGTCATTTGCCCGTCAGCTTGCTGAACCGGTAGATCTTTTTGTTAACGATGCTTTTGGTACCGCCCACCGTGCCCATGCCTCAACGGTAGGAGTTGCTGACTATATTCCGGCCGTGGCCGGCTTGCTGATGAAAAACGAGATTGAAGAACTTTCCCGCTGCCTTGAAAATCCGCTGCGTCCACTGACTGCAATTTTAGGTGGTGCCAAGGTTTCCGATAAAATTAACGTCATGCGGCAGTTTTTGCAATTGGCCGATCATCTGTTGGTTGGCGGTGGCATGGCCAATACGTTTCTTGTTGCCCGGGGATATGACCTGGGAGATTCGTTTTATGAAAAAGAACTGGTCGAAGAGGCCGCCGCGATCATCAGCGAAAGTGAAAAAAGCGGCTGTCGACTGGTTCTTCCGCTTGACGTGGTGGTGACCAAAGAATTGAAATCCGGCAGCGCTTCCAAAACTGTCGAACCGGCTAAAGTAAGCGGTGCGTGGAAAGCAGTCGATATCGGTGCTGAATCGGTTAAAAATTTCGGTGAATATATTGGCCGGTCGGCAATGATTGTCTGGAACGGACCCCTCGGCGTTTTCGAAATACCCCCCTTCGACCACGGGACCAGGCTTACCGCTCAAAAAGTGGCCGAAAGTGATGCCTATTCAGTAGTCGGCGGCGGCGACCTGGTTGCCGCGCTTGAATTTTTGAACCTGGCCGAAGATATAAACTTTATTTCTACCGGCGGCGGAGCCACTCTCGAATTCTGGGAAGGCAAAGAACTGCCGGGGATCAGAGCTTTGCAGGACAAGACCTAGTTGTTCAGGGGGACGGCCTGTCTGTCAGGCAAAAAGTATTTGCCCGGGGACAGTTCAGACAAAGGCCGGTAAGAAGAAAGTCCTTTGCCAGCTGTAAAGTTTATCGGTGTAGATATCGGCACCTGTTACCGGGCGCAGACACCGGATAATTGACTGTTGTCTGAAACTTTTTCTTTGTTCGGGTAAAATAACCAGGTACCGCTATCTTTCCCTGGTAGGAGAACAGGAGGCTTAATTATGGAATTAATTATTGCTGCAAACTGGAAAATGCATAAAACTGTAGCTGAAACGGTTGATTTTTGCCGGGCCATTCTTCAAAATGAAGCATTATTCAAGGATGTGGAAGTGCTAATTTGCCCCCCCTTTACCGCCCTGCCTGCCGCATCGGATCTGTTACGGGGAAGCTCGATCAAACTGGGCGCTCAAAACATGCACTGGGAAAGGGAGGGAGCTTTTACCGGTGAAATATCTGCTCCGTTGCTTTTAGATTTAGGGGTCGAATATGTGATCATCGGCCACTCTGAACGGCGTCAGCTGTTCGGTGAAGATGACAGCCGGGTGCAAATTAAAATGAAAGCTGCTCTTGAAAACGGATTGAAACCGATCCTTTGTGTCGGTGAGACTGAAGCCGAAAGGGAGGAGGACGCCACCGAAAAAGTGATTAAAAATCAGCTGTTTGTGGCTCTCGAAGGCCTTTCCGCAGAACAGGCGGATTCTTTGGTTGTCGCTTATGAACCGGTTTGGGCTATCGGAACTGGCAAAGCAGCGTTACCCCGGGATGCTGAAACTGCTTCTTCTTACATCAATGAGGTGATCCGAAACAAATTTGGCAAAGAGGCCGTGAATAAAATCCGCATCCAATATGGTGGAAGTGTTAAGGAAGATAATATCGGATCGTTTGCCGTCCTCTCTGCAATCCAGGGGGCCCTGGTTGGAGGAGCGAGTCTTGAAGCAGATACTTTCAGCGCTTTGATTCAAGCTGCCCGAAAGGCGGTTTTAAGTTGAACAAGGTTTTATTGATCATTCTTGATGGTTGGGGTTACAGTGAAAACGTTGAAGGTAATGCTGTTCGTTTGGCTGAGACACCTTATCTGGATCGCTTCTTCGAAGAATATCCCTGGGCATTGCTGGACGCTGCCGGTGAGGCGGTTGGCCTTCCGTCCGGTCAAATGGGCAACTCGGAAGTAGGCCATCTTAATCTTGGCGCCGGCAGGGTAGTTTACCAGGAGTTAACCAGGATAGGTAAGTGTATTGAATCAGAAGAATTTTATCAAAATCCGGTCTTTTTATCGGCCATGGAGAAAGTGAAGCAGAATGATAGTATACTTCACCTGATTGGCCTGGTTTCAGACGGCGGGGTGCACAGTCATTTTGATCATCTCCTGGCCCTGATGGAAATGGCCCGTCGGCAGAAAATAGAAAAAGTGTTTATCCATGCTATTCTTGACGGGCGGGATACCATCCCTTACGGGGCCGGCCCTTTCCTGGAGCGCCTGGAACAGTACGCGAAGGAAAATAAAAATTGTTATGTGGCGACAATTAGCGGTCGTTACTACGCTATGGATCGCGATCGGCGCTGGGAAAGAACCGAACGGGCTTACCGGGCTTATATTTACGGAGAAGGTTTAAAGGCTTCGTCATCATTTGAAGCGCTGGAAGATTCCTATAAACGCGGTGAAGCAGATGAATTTGTCCAACCAACCGTTATTGTGAACGGTGAAGGAAAGCCGTCGGCTCTTATCCGTTCTGAAGACAGCGTAATTTTCTTTAACTTCAGGCCGGATCGGGCCCGCCAAATTACCAGGGCTTTGACTGATCCAGAATTTGATCATTTCGATCGAGGCCCCGAACCTCCGCATCCTTATCTGGCAACCATGACCGAATATGACCGTGAATTGCCGGTGCCGGTTGCATTTACTCTCGATGATTTGGCGGCTACACTTGGTGAAGTTTATGCAAAGTGTAACTTTGCACAGATAAGAATTGCTGAAACTGAAAAATATGCTCATGTTACCTTTTTCTTTAACGGGGGCAGGGAAAAACCCTTTGCTGGGGAGGACCGGATCATGGTTCCTTCCCCTCGGGTGGCTACTTATGAACTGCAGCCGGAAATGAGCGCTCCGGAAGTAACTGAACGCCTAATTGAAACTGTAAGCAACGATCAACATCCACTGATTATAGCAAATTATGCCAATATGGATATGGTTGGACATACCGGTTATTTGCAGGCGGCGATTGAAGCAGTGCAGGCAGTTGATCGTTCCCTTGGTTTAATCGTTGCTGAAGCATTGACCAGAAACTGGCGTATTCTGATTGTTGGTGATCATGGCAATGCCGAAGAGATGTTGGATTCTGCAGGCGATACTCTGACCGCGCATAGCGGAAATCCGGTTCCTTTTATAATCATCAGCGCGGAAAAACCTGCGCTGCGTAAACGGGGCATTATCGCTGATGTCGCTCCGACAATTCTTGCCCTGGCCGGTATTTCTGTCCCACCTGAGATGACTGGTAAAAGCATGCTTTTAAGTGATTAATTGAGTAGAGGAGGGTTTATTGTGGAAGAACTGATTGAAAAGATTAAGGCCCGGGAAATACTTGATTCCCGTGGTAATCCGACCCTCGAAGTGGATGTCGATTTGCAGGGTGGTTGGAGCGGCCGGGCTGCTGTGCCTTCAGGGGCCTCAACCGGTGCGTTTGAAGCGGTCGAATTGCGTGATGGTGATGAACAACGCTACCTCGGCAAAGGGGTTATGACAGCAGTGCGGCATGTTAATGAAATTCTTGCCCCTGAACTCTGCGGACAGAATGCGCTTGATCAGAAAGGTTTGGACCTGTTGATGATCGAACTGGACGGCAGCGCTAATAAATCCCGTCTCGGCGCAAATGCTATTCTGGGTGTATCGCTGGCCGTGGCCAGATCGTCTGCGGCTATGCTCGATTTACCCCTCTATCGTTATATCGGCGGATTGGAGGCCTGCATGTTGCCCGTGCCCTTCATGAATATCTTAAACGGAGGCGAACATGCAGACAATAATATGGATATCCAGGAATTTATGATTGTGCCGCTTGGAGCAGATTCATTTTCCCAGGCCCTGCAGATGGGAACGGAAGTGTTTCATCAACTCAAAAAAATATTAAAGGCGCGCGGCCTGAATACCAATGTCGGTGACGAAGGTGGCTTTGCCCCTAACCTGGAGTCCAGTGAAGCAGCGCTGGAATTAATACTTGAAGCCGTTGCTTCAGCCGGTTACCGGGCCGGAGAAGAGATTTGTTTGGCCCTGGATGCCGCAGCAAGCGAGTTTTACCGTGATGGATCGTATCACCTGGAAGGCAGGGTTTATTCAGCCCGTGAAATGGTTGATTATTACCGGGATCTGGCCGGCCGGTTTCCGCTAATCAGCATTGAAGACGGTTTGGACGAGGATGACTGGGAAGGATGGCGGACTATGACCGAAGCTATGCATAAGGATATAATGCTTGTTGGCGACGATCTTTTTGTTACCAACCCCGAACGACTGAATCGGGGGATTGAGTTCGAGACGGCCAACGCGATCCTGATCAAATTAAACCAGATCGGAACCCTCAGTGAAACCCTGGAAACCATGGCCCTGGCCCGTCGTGCCGGTTACAGCTGCATGGTTTCGCATCGTTCAGGCGAAACGGATGACAGTTTTATTGCCGACCTGTCAGTGGGGACAAACGCCGGCCTGATTAAAACAGGCGCACCTTCTCGTGTCGACCGGGTGGCAAAGTATAATCAACTCTTACGCATAGAACAAAATCTTGGACGGGCGGCAGGCTATGCTGCTAAATCTCTAAAATAAAATTTGTCAAAATGGTGCTTTATATGTTAAAATACCAGTGGTTTAACTTGTAGTGAACATTATGGAGGTTTGCACATGATCGGAACTGTTATAAATTTTGTTTACTTGTTCTTATGTATTGCCCTTATCGCTACAGTGCTATTACAATCGGGCCGGAGCGCAGGACTAGGAGCTATTGCCGGGGGTGCGCAGTCACTGGTTGGCAAAAAGAAGGGGCTCGATGAAACCCTAAGCCGGGTGACCACCTTTTTAGCCGTTGGGTTTATGCTTTTTACGATTGTTCTTGTAGTCGTTAGCTAAATTTTGTTTTATAATTAACTGCCGGCAGGGGAGTTTACAACAGCCCCTGCATTTTATTTTATTAAAAATAGCTTTATAATTAGAGCAGCATGCCATAAAAAAGTGAAGGAGCTGGGATTTTAGATATTGAAAAAACGGGAAAATGCTACTAAGATCCTGCGAAACAAGATCATAAATTTACTACAGAACAGCCGCCAGGCATCGCTTACTTTAAAGCAAATTATTGCCGGTCTTGGAATGGAACAGCAGGATAAAAGTATCCTTAGAGATGAACTAAAAAAAATGGGCGAAGAAGGCCTGTTGATCAAAACTGAAGGCGGCCGTTACGGTTTGCCCGAACGCCTCGATATTCTGACCGGGGTCCTTCAGGGTCACCGCCGTGGTTTTGCTTTCTTGCGTCCTGAACAAGAACGTGAGGATGTGTTTATCAGCTCTAAAAATCTGCATGATGCCGCCCATGGAGACAGGGTGCTTGTTAAGCTTAACCAGAAAAAGAGCAGGCGGCGAAGAGAAGGCACAGTTATAGGTATCCTCAGGCGCGGACAAAGCCGGCTGGTAGGAACTCTCCACCGTGAAGGTAAAATATATTACGTGATTCCCGACGATCAACGTTTTCCAGGCTCTGTCCAGGTTGCTATGAAAGGCATGAAACATGTACGAACCGGGGACAAGGTGGTCGTTGAAATTCAAAAATGGGCCCAGGGAAAAAGAGCTTCCCGGGGCAGAATAGTTGAACATATCGGACCGGCCGGCAGTTTCCGTACAGAGCAGCTGACCTTTAAACACCGGTTTGATTTGCCCGGTAAACATCCGGAGCCGGTTATGAAAGAGCTCGAAACACTACCCGGTGAAGAATATATCTCGCGAATTGCTGAGGAACAGGGGCGCAGCGATCTTAGCGACCTAAAAATGGTCACTATCGATGACGAGCAGGCCCGTGATTTCGATGATGCAATTTCGCTGGAAAAAATTGATGAAAAGACTTTTCGGCTCGGAGTGCATATCGCCGATGTCTCGCAATATGTGCAACGGGGCAAGCCGCTTGACCGGGAAGCCCTGAAAAGGGGAACCACCATATACCTGGTTGAAAGGGCTATCCATATGCTTCCCCCCATGCTTTCGGAAAATATATGCAGTTTGCAGGCTGGTAAAGATCGCCTGGCGGTCAGTGTGTTTATGGATATTAATGAAGAAGGCAGCCTCATTAATGCCCGGTTTAAACCCAGTCTGATCCAGGTCACTGAGCGCCTGACATATCAGCAGGTTGAGGCCTACCTGTCGGACAAGGAAAAGCACTCGCCGTTTAAAGACAATTCAACGGCCGACATGATCGATCAGATGGTTCGCCTCGCTGAGGTGCTGAGAAACCGGCGCTTGCAGCGCGGAACCCTGGATCTTGATATACCGGAAGCGCGTATTGAGATAGACGATAACGGCGTTCCCCTCACAGTTGAGAAACGCGTTATGGGCCGCTCGGAATCCTTGATCGAAGAGTTCATGATTTACTGCAACGAGACAGTCGCCGAATATTTAAACGGAAAAAAATTACCATGTGTATACCGCATCCATGCGGTTCCTACTGAGGAAAAGCTGACTTTGTTAAGGGAAACCCTCACTTTGATGAATGTCAAAGCTGCGGGAAATATTAAAGTTTTAAAGCCCAAACACTTAAAGAAGCTACTGGAGGATACCAGGGGAGAAAAAGCGGAACGGCTGGTTCGTTACCTGATTTTGCGCTCACTGCCCCAGGCTTGTTACAGCGCATATAATGAAGGCCATTTCGGCCTGGCCTCAGAATGTTATTGTCATTTTACTTCGCCGATCAGGCGTTATCCTGACCTGGTAGTTCATCGTATTTTAAAGCAGCATTTGTCACCAGGCGGATTTTCCGGGGAAAAAGCAAAGCGCTTGCAATCCCGTTTACCGGCTATAGCCCAGCAATCATCAGAAAGAGAGCGGGCGGCGGTCGATGCGGAAAGGGCCAGTATCGAAATAAAAAAAGCGCAGTACATGGAACAAAAGCTGGGTGAAATATATACAGGTATAATTAACGGGGTAACCAATTTCGGCCTATTTGTCGAGCTGGATAACACTGTGGAGGGAATGATTCCGGTTACCGAATTAAGTGACGACTACTATATATATAACGAAAAGGCGGCAGCCCTGACCGGCGAAAGAACCCGGAAAACATACCGGCTGGGTGATACTATCGAGGTGCAGGTAATTCGGGCAAACAGGGAGGAAGGCAAAGTAGCCTTTGCCCCGGCTGAAAAGGAGGTTGTTTGATGGATATCATCAAAGCTTTGCAGGAACGAAGAAGTGTGCGGAAATATAAAACTGACCCGGTGCCTGAAGAGAAAATTAAGTCTGTGTTAGAAGCAGCCCAAATGGCCCCCTCATGGAAAAATAAACAATGCTGGAGTTTTATTGTGGTTCGTGACCCCGGGCGGAAGGAAAATCTGGCTGATAGTCTGCCCGTAAGCAACCCGGCCCGCGAGGCGATCGGCCAGACGGCACCAGTTGTTATTGTTCTTTGCGCCGATACCAGGGCTTCGGGAGACAAGGATGGTAAAGATTACTATATGCTCGATGCCGGACTGGCCATGCAGCAGTTGATGCTTGCTGCTTACGCTGAAGGGCTTGGAACTTGCTGGGTCGGCTTGTTTGATGAGGGCAAAGCCAGTGAAGTTTGCTCTGTACCCTCTGAGTACAGGGTGGTGGCCATGACACCGCTCGGAGTTCCTGAAAAGGTACCGGCTCCGCGTCCGCGTAAAGAAATGACGGAATTTGTCTATGCCGAAGAATGGGATCAGCCTATTTCATTTTAAGTCGTAGCAGCTACTTGCTGTTACCCGTAAACGGAGATTGAACGATGTGGAAAGAGTAATCAGTACCAATCGCAAGGCACGGCATGACTTTCATATTGAAGAGACATATGAAGCTGGTATTGTATTGACCGGCACCGAGGTTAAATCAGTACGCAATGCCCGGGTTAATCTTAAAGACAGCTATGCAAAAGTTGAAAAAGGCGAAATTTTCCTGTATAATATGCATATAAGCCCTTATGAGCCGGGCAATCGCTTTAACCATGATCCAGTGCGCATTCGCAAGTTATTGATGCGGAAAGCCGAAATCGGCCGCCTGGCCGGTAAAATTAAGGAAAAAGGATATGCTCTTATTCCCGTAAGGATTTACTTGCAGCAAGGCCTGGTTAAAATTGAGCTGGGTCTGGCGCGAGGCAAGAAGCTTTACGACAAGCGGCGTGATATCGCCGATCGAGATCGAAAACGTGAAATGGAAAGAGCTCTTAAGGAAAAATCAATCAAGGAAAAGATTTAGCCGGTTAAATTTTGGGGGCGTAAGGATTCGACGAGGGTTGTGGAAGCAGAAGTGGCAAGCCCAGGACCATGCCCTGGATAAAACATGGAACGGCTATAAACGCCAAACCTAATTACGCACTCGCTGCTTAAATAAGCAGCGCATCTCTCCTTTCCCTGGCCGGGGGAAAGGTAAGGGGTGTCAAAAAACCGGCCTACCAAAGCAGCGGTTGTCTCTCCGCTGTTTTGGGAAATTTAAAGGGACTGGCGCTCAAAGATCTTGTTTCGGGGAGCTTTGGGCGCGAGAAACAAAACCGGAACTAAGCTTGTAGAAACTTCTGCAGCCGGGCCCTCGGACGCGGGTTCGATTCCCGCCGCCTCCACCAAATCTAGGCTTAATATTTCTGCTTTAGTAAAGAAAGACTTGCCTGTAGTGGCCGGGCAAGTTTTTTAAATGTCCATTTTATCTCTATTGCTTAATAGATTTCTATTTGCTATAATACCTCTGCTAGGGCGTGTAGCTCAGCTGGGAGAGCACTTGGCTCGCACTCAAGAGGTCAGGGGTTCGAGTCCCCTCACGTCCACCACTTCAAAGGGTTTTCGGGCGTTGATCAATGCCTGAAAACCCTTGTCATAAAGACAGAATGGAGGTTTTTAAATGAATATATGTAAATCCAGGCACCCTTTGAGCATTATCCTGGTGGTGGTTATGGTAATAGCCCTGGGTGTCATGCTTTCTGCTTGTGATGGCGGTGCCGATGACGTCGAGGGCGCCATAAACATTCCCGATGACTATTCGACCATTCAAGGAGCAATTGATGCCGCAGAAGAGGGCGATGTAATCGTGGTCAGCCCCGGAACATACAGGGAAAATATCAATTTTGGCGGAAAGAATATAACTTTGCGCAGTACTGATCCGGAGGATTCGGAAGTCAGGGAGCAGACAGTGATTGACGGCGGCAGAACCGGTTCGGTGGTTGTCTTTGAAAATGGAGAAGGTGAAGAAGCGGTTATATCAGGCTTTACCATAACCGGCGGGGGTGGAAACCCGGAAACACTGGAGTTTGAAATTGAAGGTGAAGTCCGGGAAGAGGCTGCTAAATATGGTGGTGGAATGATTATCTTAAACGACAGTACTCCCACCGTTAAAAATAATTTTTTTGTCAACAACGTTGCGGAGCGGGGCGGCGGAATAATGATTCATGATTCCTCACCGCTTATCAGCAATAATATGATTAATGGCAATACCTCTACCGGTGGCGGCGGTGGGATATTTATTGCTCATTCGCCTGCTGTCAGTATTATTGATAATGATATTTCTAGAAATATAGCTCAACGCAGCGGCGGGGGAATTGCTATCAGCGGTGAGGGAGAGGAGCCCTCAAACTTCGAGGGCAACAACATTTCCGAGAATCGTGCTCAAAACGGCGGTGGCTTTTCTATTTTCGAAGCCAACCCGAATATAAATAACAACAATATCCTTAATAATGATTCTTCTCAAACAGGCGGGGGAATTTTTATGATGAAAGCGTCTCCGGTAATTACCGGAAATGATCTGAGTGACAATCAATCTGATTACCGGGGTGGAGGAGTTGCCGTTTCTTTTGAATCTTCACCGGTGCTTGAAGATAATATTATTATCGGTAACAATGCTGATAATGCCGGAGGCGGATTATTAATAAATATTAATTCCACCCCGCGGTTAGAAAGAAATGTAATTTCTGACAACCGGTCCCGTAACGGTGGCGGTTTTTTGATAAGTGACGGATCGACCCCGGAGCTGGTTGATAATGAAATTACAAACAACAACGCGGAAGGTAATGGAGCCGGAATTTATGTTACGGCCTCGGCGCCGGTTATCGAGGCTAATTCTATAAGCAATAATGATGCCAGAGGTGATGGTGGAGGTATCTATGCCGTTAACGAATCAACTGTGCTCGTCACCAACAATCTTTTTGAAGGTAACCGCTCCCGTGAAGGGGCGGCAATGCATTCATCTGAAGGCGCAATCCTGGAACTAAACGATCCGGACGACAATACATACGAAGACAATGCTCCTGATGATGTCTATGAGGAATAAATATTGCAAGTTTTCGATTACCCGAATATTTATCTGTGATCAAAGCAAACATGACTGGAAATCAGGGTAAAAATGCTTCGAATGAACGATCTGTTAATGGCTGCCCGTATTGCTTCGGGCAGCCTTTATCAAGGGTGCTGATGCAATTTGTTTTTCACCTTTTTATGGATTTAAATAAGGGAAAGCAGGATGGCAGGTGTGTTTTACGGGGTAGTTTGAAGGATCGGAGTAGATTGTGTAGAAATTTATCCTAACATGTCTGCAGAGTCGCCTATGGAGGGTATGAATTTGGCGGGTAAAGTGTCTGGCAAGGGAAAAAAGAAAAAGCAGGTTGGCGCAGCAGTAAAAAATGATAATACCAAAAATGTTCGGCGAGGCCGGTCAGAAAGCATAAACGGCATGCGGCCAAAGGTTGAAAAAGCAGCCCTGGCAATAATGCTTGTCCTGATTGCGCTGTTATTGCTGGTTCCGCCCTTTCAACGTGGTATATTTTTTCCTCGTGAACTGTTACTGGCCAATATAGCGATATTTGGCCTGTTGATTGTTTGGGGCATTTTTCGCTTGTTTAGAAACGAAAAAAAAGTTATTGGTTCCCCCCTGGATATCTGCTTGCTGGTTTTGCTTTTTGCTTACGTGGTTTCTTTTTTTGGTGCGGCTCACCAACGTGATGCGCTTGAAGAAACTCTGAAGATCGCATCGTACCTGGTTGTATACGTGGTAACTGTCGATATTTGTCGTTATTTTAAGTTTTCTTTGTATAAACCGAACTTGAGAGCAAATATTGATCAGGCATATAAAAACCCTGATCATAATCTCCGGCCGGGAATACATATTGTCTTACACATTTTTTTAATTGCCGCAACCGTTGTTACTCTGGCCAGTCTTGGTGCAGCTTCCGGATTTTTGGAATTCCCCGGGGCTTACGTGATCAATCGGATCTCTTCACCGATGGGTTATGCAAATACTGCAGCCGCATACATGATGGCCGCCTACCTGTTTACGCTTGCTCTTGCGCCCCTGTATAGTAAATGGCAAAAGGTATTTTACCTTGCACCTGCTGTTTTGATGCTGCTTACAGTTATTTTAACTTTTTCACGCGGCGCCTGGTTGCTTTTGGCGCCTTTGTCCCTGCTGCTGGTTTTGGTTACCGCTCCCGGAGAAAGACTGCGTTCAGTTTGTTATCTTCTGGTAACCGGGGCGGTAGCAGTTCCGGGGGCATTTCTGGTGGATCCCTTTTTCAGAGAGGACCAACCGTTCCAGGCCTGGCTGTTAATTGCGGCTGTAGTTGTTATGGTTGTCCTTTTGGGATTGCTGGCAGAATTATATCTTAGCCAAAGTCGCAGATTACGCATTTCATTTGCAGGAGCCGGAGCAGCCGTAATTATACTGGCTGTTATGATCACTATTGTTATACCTGCGGTAGGACCGGTTCATCTTGAAAGAACTGCACAGGAGCCGGATGAACACCAAAACGTTGAACAGCATCTAGAGAACATCACCCCCGGAGAATCATATCAGCTGACACTGGAGGTTAACGCTGAAAAAGCCGTCCTGCCGGGGACTGAAGATCCTGATTATGTCTGGGGTTTAAGAGTTGTTGGAAGCTCTCCTGAGGAGGACAGCGTTAGACTGGTTAATCACCGCGGTGATACGACAGAGGGCTGGGAAGAAAAGACTTTTACATTCCGAACTGATGAGAAGATGAGCCGCCTTGAAGTTCAGATTTTTAACCGTTATTCGGGGACTTCTGTCACTGCCCGAGATGTTATCCTCAGCGCAGCGGGTGAAGAAGAAAAGCTGGACTTTTTCCTGCACCGTGCTTTGCCGGAACGGTTGTATAACCGAATTATTTCCGGTTCTCTCGATCGGAACATAGACCGGCGGGTTGAACTGTATGGTGACGCCGTTAAAATAATAAGAGATTACCCGGTTACGGGTACCGGCGGCGGCGGATGGAACGCCCTCTATCGCAGTTACCAGGATCAACCATACAGTTCCAGGGAAGTACACAACCACTATTTACAGGTTTGGGTTGAAGCCGGGTTACTCGGGTTTTTAGCTTTTACCGGGATCTGGATCAGTTTCGCTGCGGCCTTTATCCGAAACTGCATCAAGCAAAGAACATCTCACCGGGCCTGGCAATTCTGGGCGGCCTCCTTTATTCCGGTTGCCGCCCTGGGGGCACACAGCATTATCGATTGGAATTTTTCCATGGCTGCTGTGGGGATCGTTTTGTTTGTTTTGCTCGGCGCCGGCCGCAGCCTTGATGACAGCAATTGGTTCGGCCGGTTTCAAGGTGAAAGTGAAGGAGCAGGCAAACGCGCTTCGTATGTCGGAATTGCCGGGATTATTGTCGGATCGTTACTGTTTATTTTTACCATCATGCTGCTTTACGGTTTGGATGCTACCGGGCGTTCGCAGGAGCTTATGGAGCGGAGTAATGTAGGAGAGGCCAAGGAAGAAATGCAAAAAGCCATGCAGGCGGATCCTTTTCGTTCAGACAACTACCATAACCTGAGTGTAATAATTGAAAATCGGGCGCATCAGACAGGATCGCCGGCCGATATTGAAAAAATGATTTCCCTGGCCGAACGGGCTTATGAACTTGAACCTTATGATCCGCAATATGTTGTCCGTTACGGCAGTTTACTTATACGCCATGTCGAAATTGAAAAGGGTATCGGGATTATCGATCGGATCACCGACCTGCGTCCTTTTAGGGAAAGCAGTTACCTGGAACCGGCTTCTATCCGTTTACAAATTGCCGAATTTTACCTGGAAAACAACAACCGGCTTTTAGCGGAAAGGTTCCTTAACGAGATCCTGGAACTTGAGCAGGTGATGAAAGAAAATTATGGTGACAGTGAACCCCTGGCATTCTTTTTGGGCCGGGCCCATTATTTACTGGGAGATTTCAGGTCCGCAGCGCATTATTATGAAAAAGTTGAGGAGAAAGATGATTACTACGATGAAGCCCAAAGTGATCTTGAAGAAATTCGAACTGAAGAGTAATACTCCCGAAAGCTTAGCCAGGGATCATTATATTGACGAAATGATCTCAAAAACAGCACAGTTATCACGGGTACAGGTTATGTTAAAAGGGTTGTTTGCGCTTTCAACTTGTTTCCTGATCCTGATCCCGTTGCTTGTTGCCGCCGGTTGCAATGCCGACCGGTCTAACGCCTTTAGTTCTGAAAATGGCGAAGCAGACTATAAAAATGGAAAGGACGTCAATTTCATGGAAGAAAATATTATTTTAGATGAATCAAAACCCTTGCTCGATCAGAATATACCAAAACACCTGGAAACTGCTACTTTGGCCACGGGCTGATTCTGGGGCCCTGATGCCCGGTTCGGGCAAATGGAAGGTGTTTACAGGACCCGGGTTGGTTATGGCGGAGGCAGCCTGGATAATCCCACTTACCGCAATTTGGGTGATCATACCGAGGTTTTTCAGATCGATTATGATCCGCAGCATTTATCTTACGAAGATATCTTACAGCTGTTTTGGGAAAATCACGATCCGGCCGCAAAGATCCGGTCCCGGCAGTACATGGCCATTATATTTTTCCACAACGCTGAGCAGGAAAAAGCGGCGCGTCGCAGCAAAGAAAAAGTCGAACAGCAAGTAGGTTCCACTATTTATACCGAGGTGCAGCCCTATACCAAATTTTACCTGGCTGAAGATTACCATCAAAAATATTACCTGCAAAATGTACCGGAGCTTGCCGGGGAAATTAAAGCTTACTATCCGGAATTCAGCGATTTTGTCAATTCAACTGTCGCTGCCCGGCTTAATGGTTTAGTTGGCGGTTACGGAGATGCTGCCCTGCTGGAGAAAGAGCTTGACAGCTACGGCCTTTCTTCCCGTGGACGGGAACTGCTGCAGGATATCGTATATTAAACTTAATTACGCTTTTCCGTGCGGTTGGGAGATTATAAGGGTAACACAAGCGCAAAATGGTTATAATTCCCATAATGATTACGCGGGTACATGTTGACAATTAATAAATGGTTAGCTATAGTATGGTTACGATCTAGGTATAAGCAAATTAAAATGGGACAGTTGGGGGACGTAGCTCAGTGGGAGAGCGCTTGATTCACATTCAAGAGGCCGTGGGTTCAAAACCCTCCGTCCCCACCAGCAGAATCAAAGGGTTTTCGGGATGTTAAAAACGCCTGAAAACCCTTTATGCTGCCAGCTGAGAACAACTTAAACAAAACTGATGACTATAATAATGCGCAGAAAGTGATCGATGTTCCAGGACGGTATAAGTATGATTTGAATTTTATAACGGATTTAAAGTAATCTAAATATTTATTAACACAGGAGGGCAAAATAATGGCGGATAAAGAAAAAGGTATGTATTGTCCGATAGCAATGGAGATTTGCAGCGTTGGAGAAGTTGAAGATGAAGACGAAATTCACGATTGTAAATTTTGGAGTGTTATAGATAACGAGTGTGAAATAAAAACATTTTTGTCGACCTTTAAGTTAAGTGGCAGGTAAACAGTTAAGCTGAATTTTTTAAGGGATGCTGCGGAAAGGGATCCGGGCGATTACCTGCGGCAGGTAATAAAGGAGTTGATACCTTTTTGAACGGAGCATTTATAATAATTTTGCTCATGGTTTTGGTTATAAACCTGGCTTTAATTGCCTGGGCTATCACGGATATTATGCAGCGGAAGAGT